>Ga0208867_1000100_pt1 | contig 28047 bp, 49 predicted proteins | sample CryBogCBE05Oct08_FD_185505 | JGI IMG/M metagenome (GOLD analysis project Ga0208867, IMG submission 185505) | Freshwater microbial communities from Crystal Bog, Wisconsin, USA - CBE05Oct08 (SPAdes) (version 2) | ecosystem: Environmental > Aquatic > Freshwater > Lake | place: Crystal Bog... | reverse complement strand
GGTACAGTAGAAGGTGCATTAGCTCCAATACTAAATAAGTCATTGATTAAGCAGGGCATTAAGAATGCAGCCAAGGAAGTACTTGAGACTGAACTAAAGAATGGCGCTACCAAAGATGCGGCTAAACTAGCAGCTCAAACCTTTGTAGAGAATGAGGCTAAGAAAACACTTGAGAAAGAAGAGCTATCTAAGTATGCTCGATCAGGCGCGTCCACGCTTGGATCTATAGCTGGTACAGGAGCTCAAGCTGTATTTCATGGAGTTGGTGAGCCAACAAGTAGAGCCATGCAAGAGGCTGGATACGATACAGATAAGATAGATTTTTCTAAACTAGCCCCTGCCGTTGCAGTACATACATTGGCTGATTTTGCAGCCGAAAGAGTTGGCTTAAATGGTTTATCTGGGATTGGGTCAAAATCAACTAGAAATTTATTCCTAGATGTTGGCGCTGGAATGTTGGCTACAGGAGCAAAAGAAGTGCCCCCTGAGCTATTACAATCCGCCGCTGAGCGTTACGGCGCAGGATTACCTTTAGCAGATAAAAATGCTATTAATGAATATATCAATACTGCCGGTGGGGCGGTAGCTATGGGTATAGTGCCAGGTGGTATTGGCGGTATCAATACTCGCATGAACGCAGCCCCAGTTGCTCAGCCACAAAATGCCCAAGCAGTGCAAGAAGAGCAACCTGCCGAGCAAGCTCCTTATGCTCCAGCATTTGAAGGCGACCAAGCGGATCGTTTCCGCAATATGCCAGGATTTGCCGGTCCAGTTAATCAGATGGGTTTCTTGAATGCAGCTAGAGATCAACAGGCAGAAGCCGCTAAACAAGCTGAGTTAGAGAGAAAAGCAAAGATTAATCAGGTCATGCAGACCCAGTATCACGCTGATCCTATGATGAATCAGATGATACAGAATAGGGAATTGGCTGCTTTACAACCACAGCAGGTAAGTGCTTTACAGACTGCCGTTTCACCTGCCGTTCAGACTGCCGAACAACAAGCCCCTCAGCTCGGTGAGTCATTGACTAATACGCCGATGTCTCAGCTACTTGGCACTCAGAACCTGAATAGCCAGTTGCTTGGTCAACGCAGAGAAACAGATGCAGCTCAGCAAGCAGCGGCGCAATCTCAGCAGAAAAAAGCAGTTACACAGATCAATAAGACTGTATTTAGTTCAGATCCAATTAAGGATAGGATAGAGCGCAACAGAGCGTTACAGGCTGTTGGTGCTCCTCCGATAGAAAATACACCCATGCAACCCGTTCCTCCTACGGCTCAGGAAGCTTGGGACGCTATGTCTCCACTAGAACAAAAAGAGGCAATAAGGAAGGCTTCATCAAAAGATAAGTGGATGCAGAAGTGGGAAGACAGACAAAAGAGAATTGAGGATGAGCATTGGGATCAGGTTTATGGGACGGTTCCAAAGGTTACAACCACAAAGACAACGCCTGAGATTAAGTCATCTGAGCATCCTGAGAACATAGGGATTACTGGGTATGATGATTTACACAATCCTATTACTGGCTTAGTGCAAGATGGAGCTACTCCTTTCAAATCAAGAGAAGAGGCTGCTCAGGCTAAGAAATTACAACCATTGATGCGAGTATTGCCGATTGGCGATGGTTTTGTTCTAACTCCCAAGACACAGGCTCAACTAGATGCTGAAAATAAAAATAAGCGCAATCTAGGAAAGACTACTGCCGCCGGTGAAAAGATGGGGGCTAAAAGTTTTATAGCATCTCAAGGTGGTCTGCACCCAGATGAGAAATCAGATATGGGGCATAAAGATGTACCCAATGTTAAAGTTGGTGGCGCATGGTTATATGCCGGCAAGGATAATCCCGACAGAGGATTGCGGATGGATCAAGCCGCTACGGCTTTGCATGAGTCTGGGTATATCTTAGACCCTAGTGATCACGAAGATGCTAGACAAGCCATCAAAGAGAATAGACAAAAGCCAGAGCATATTGAGGAATCCTTAAACCAAAGAGGTGAAGAGGAATATCAAGACTACCAAAAAGGACTGCTCCTTGCCACTCTAAATGGTAGACCAATATACGAAGATGATCTAGAGAATGAGCCATTAGACAGCCTTGTACGCTTTGCCAAGGAAATAGGCATTGATACAAGCCACATGGAGAATGAGGCGTATACAAGGGGAGAAACGCAAAATCAGGCTGAGGATATGTATCATCAGTTCTTGACTTCTGCCGTTAAGGATTATCTGGGTAATCAACCAGAAACTTTAGAGTCTAGAGATACCAGTTCCAAGCCAGCGGTGTCTGCCGAAGAGGCTAAGATTGAGAAAGAGCTCACAGGTAAAAACTTTATCCAAGCTGCCCAGTGGGCGGTTACAAATGCTCCAAATAGCTTTGCTAGGCTTGTAGCTCAGAAGGTTTTAAACCGTCTCCAGGCTATGCAAAAGGCCGGAGTAATATATAACTTTGAAGTAGCTTCGGGTAATACAAGGACTGCTGATCTTAGAAGTGCCAGAGGTTTAACTAACTTTATATGGGGTAAAGAAGGGCAACCCACTTTTATCTCTATCAAGTTAAATGGCGCTACAGTTCTACAGAATCAAGCTGGATTTCCGTCTGGCATGGACTATACAGTGGTGCTACACGAATTACTCCACGCCGCTACTCGCGGTCAGATGCGATTCTTAAGTAGCACAGATCCATTAGTAAAAGAAATTAGAAGCTTGCATGAAACTGTTATTAATAAATTTAATGAGGAGATAGCAAGGAATAAAGGCGCTGATCTTCCTCCAGTCCTTCAGAACTACTACAAGCGCATGAACAATGCTTTATCAGATCCTGATGAGCTGATTTCTTGGGGCATGACGGATAAAGGAATGCAGAAATTCTTATCTGATATTAAGATAGGAAATAAAACAATCTTTTCTCACATCATTGGTTTGGTACGTCAGGTTCTTGGGATTGCTAAAAACTTTGAAACCGCTTTGGACAGACTGGTTAGAACCACAGAATCCTTGATAGATGACTCCTTAGTTCCATTAGAGAATGGAATGATGAAGGAGGGCTATGCGCTAGGAAAACCGTCAACCGGGGTAATGGTTCAGCAGTCTTTATTCTCCAAGAAAGTTCAGCACATAGTAGACAATTTGCAGAGCAGAAGATCTGGTTTTTATTTTGATGCCAAGACTTCTCCGCTTTACCAAAGAAGGACTGCGGAGCAAGCCAAAGCAGTTAATCCTGAAAAGGCTGATGATGCTATTAGATCTACCAAGACCGGTCAAAGAATATTGGATAAGAATATTCAATTAAAAGATGGTCAATATGTTGGTGTGCGTTTAGATTTAAATATTCTAAAGAGCACCGGAGTGCCAGTTCAAGCTATCCATGAGGGTAAAGAAAAGACCCATGTGGGCGGAGCAGGTTTCTACAATGGCGAAGTATTGAAGTACGCTCCAAGCGTAACCTTGAGGAATGTTTTCTTTAAGATCAACCAACCAAAGAGGGAGCGCATAGCTACTGGAGCTCAGACAAAAGAGCCTATGGGTAGTGCCGATGGTCAATATGTTGATACCGCCCCTAACTTTGATGGCGTTGAGTTTAGGTTTAACCCAAAGAGAGAGCATTTATTTAGGGATGCCGCAGGACGGGTTTTGAAGTATGCGGACGAAATTACAACGACTGGCAATTCAGTTTTTGCTCGTGGTAACTTAGAGTATTACGGCGAAGAGGATGTTCCTGGTCGTGCCGGCAATGCACCCACAGAAGGCGTTCTAATGCAGCCCGAGGGTCAGCAAGCACAGCCAACCATAGATACAGATAACCGCAAGGTTTCTTATGGTCAGCAAGAAACTTTATTCAGTCAGCAGGGCTTACCTAGAGAGGAAACCTTTGCTATGCAGACTATGGCTGACTTGGCGGGCAATACTAAGGAAAAGCTAAGGGCTAGTTTGCAGAACCGCGCCCCAATGGATAGAAGTGCTTTTGAGGGTATGCCTAGCTCTACAATTGAGGAGGCTGAGTCTATATTCCACGCCCCCAATAAGACAATCGTAGATAGGATTGAGGAGAATAAAGATCACTTCTGGAAAATGCTTGCCCAGAAGACTGTTGACCAGTTCCGCGCTATTAGAGATGTATCTGAGAGAGGATACATGCAAGCTAGACTATCTACTGCGACAGATGGTATGTTGCAAGGCCTACTGTTCAATGGCCACGCAGGTCTGGATGACGGGGCTTTAACAGTTCTTACAGAAGGAAAAAATGGTCAGAAACTCAAGGGATTGATTGAAACCTTAGCACCGCTTGGTAGAGAAGTAGATAGATTCCAGCAGTGGATGGCGCTTAACAGAGAGGCTTTGTTGCCCGATCACAAGCGTACACCTTTGCTTGCTAAGCTTGTGTCTAAGAAGGATGAGTACCTCAAGGGCGATATCAATGGCAGACCGCGCGCCCAGGTTTATGAGGAAGTGCGTAAGGATATGATGGCGCTGAATAAGTCGGTGCTGGATATTGCTTTGGAGCAGAACCTCATAGACAAAGAGGCTTATGACAGATTCTCCAATGATGCGTTCTACATTCCTTTCTATAAGGTGATGGAAGATGGGAAGATTGAGTCTATCCGTACCGCCTCACGCATGACTAATCAGCAGTTCTCTAAGATGCTAAAAGGTGGTGGTGAAAAGCCATTCTCAGATCTTATGGAGAATACGCTTAGAAACTGGAGTCATATCTTATCTGCCTCCATGAAGAACCAAGCCGCTCTCACAACCATTATTGATGCGTCTGGTGAGGGTTATGTAACTCCTAATCTAAAAGAAGGATTCTTCTGGAAAGACGGCGCAGTACATAACGAGAAGACTGGCAAGATCGTAGGTAATGGTGATCTAGTACAGGTCGGTAAAGATGCCGAAGGTAATAGAGAAGTTAAGAGCTATACCACTGCCGGGCGAGAGACAGTCAAAGTAAACATTGATGGATACGAGTCTCACTTCCATATCAATGATCCGTTCTTGTTTGAGTCCCTTAGCGCAGTCACATATCTTGGACCGCAGTCTAAGGTGCTAGATATGATGAGAGGGTTTAAGAACCTACTTAGGTTTGGCGTTACGCTATCTCCAGCTTTCAAGGCATCTAACTTAATTAAGGATTCAATCCAAGCCGCCGGTCTATCTGGTCTTGATAATAACTTTGTTAAGAACGTAATGGATGGATGGGCATCATCTAAACCAGGTTCTCCAGTCTATATTGCAGCGCTTGCCGGTGGTGGTGTCTTTAACTACGGCACTACCCTAGAGGGTAATCGTAGTGAGGTAATTAAGAAACTGTTGGCTCGCGGAGTCAATGGCGAGAACATTATCGACACCAAGGAAAAGGCTAAATACTGGTTAGCTAAGATCTGGCACAACTACGAAGATATCGGTAATAGGTCTGAGAATATCAACCGTATTGCTCTGTACGAGAAGATGAGGAATGAAGGCTATAGCCATCTGGAGGCGAGCTATCATGCGCGTGACTTGATGGACTTCTCCATGCAGGGATCTAGTGGTGCTATCAGATATCTATCCCAAATCGTTCCGTTCTTAAATGCTCGATTACAGGGCTTGTATAAGCTTGGTAGAGACGGCGTTAACCCAACTGTACGGGTCTTCTACAACGCGGCTACAGGCAAAGAGATAAGTCAGAATGATGCACAGAAGGCTAAGTCGTTTATGACTGTTGCGACCGCTATATCCCTTGCATCTATGGCGCTTTATCTGGCATTCAAAGATGATGATGATTTCAAGAAACGTGAGCAGTGGGATCGTGATTTCTTCTGGTGGTTCAAGATACCTGGTACTGACGAAGTAATCCGTATTCCTAAGCCTTTTGAGTTTGGATCAATTGGTACTTTGGCTGAGCGTTCGCTGGAGCAGATCGTAGATAAGGACGTAGAGGGTAAGAGATTTGGTGAGAGTATTGGGCGCATGGTGTTTCAGACTTTCTCTTTAGATCCTACTCCGCAGTTCTTTAAACCGCTGATTGACGTATACGCTAATAAGGATTCCTTTACCAATGCTCCTATTGAAACTGCGGGTATGGAGAGGCTATCTAAACAAGAGCGTATGACCAACGAAACCAGTGCTCTAGCCAAGGGTCTAGGAGGCGTTTCCAAGGCGCTTGGAGCCGTTACAGGCGGCGCAGCAGAAATGTCTCCAGTACAGATAGATTACATGATTAAAAGCTATATGGGCTGGATGGGCGGAACGATAGCGACTGCATCTCAGTATGCAATGATGCCGTTTAATGACGGGGTCTATGCGGATGCGGATTGGCAAAAGCGGATGAGCCTTGGATTTGTACAAAAGCTACCCAGCGTACAGTCTACTTATGTAACTGACTTCTATCAGAACAACCAAGCTATTAGCCAGGCATATGCTGATATGAGGCACTACGCTGAGATCGGAGATTCTGCTAAGGTTCAAGAAATCTTAGAGGAGAAGGGAGATAAGATCCGTCTCGCAAAAATGTATGATGCTGCAAGTAAGAATATGGCTAATGTGCGTAAACAGTTAAACCATATCCAAGATCCAAACAATACTTCTTTAAATGGCGAACAGAAAAGAGAAGAGGTCTTAAGGCTTAAAGGATTGATATCTGATATAGCCTATAGAGCAGAAAGTATTAGACTGTCTATGAGAAAGTAATACTTATAGGGGGGACAATTATAACGGTTATAATGCTACCTCCTAAAAGTATTAATAATTCTCTCTACGGTAATACTTAAGGCATCAATTTCATCTATTTTCTTCATTGCCCACATGCGTTTTTGACCGTGCCAGCCCATTAGAGCTCCTTGGTGGCAGGATTTGCAAAGAGCTACAACGGTGTACTGGCGGTGTTGTTTAACGTGGTGGGCATCTGATGGGCCCGGGGCATCGCAGACAGAGCAGGGAAGGCTTTTGACCATCCCCACATACTCTCTTTCTTTAGCTGTTAGCTTATTGTTCAATCTGTCCCCTTGCACGAATAGATTCAGCGCACAAATCTGCGGCATTTGAATATCTACCGTTGTCGTAAGCATCACACACCTTTGCACACTCCTCACGTTCTTTTTCTGTTACCAGTTTGGCAAAGGCTATGAAATTATCACGTTCTTCTTTTTTAATAACGCCACCAAATGATTGACAAGCCATATCAATTATTTCTTCTTTAGTCATTGCCTATCCTCTTTGCCCGCTCATTCAGGCAAGCCTCAGCAAAGTCAAAGACAAGCTTAGCGCTCCTCTCCATCTCGCTGAGTTGAACGTGCTTAATAGCCTGTGCCGCGTACCAGTCCAGCATTGTGATCTTCTCAATGGGTAATGGATCTTGCTTTGCCTGAAGTAGTTCAAGCCCCTCTTTTTTTCTTGCCATTTTCTTTCCTTTTGAGTTTTAAGATTTTGTTAATCAACTGCATATCTACTTGATTGCTATTAATGGTTAGCCCCGATACCAGTTTGTCCTTGGCAATGATGTCAATTACATCTCCTATTGCGCTGTTGTATCCTGCGCTTATTGCGTCCGTGTTTCCAAAATAGGCGTTAATAGCATCTCGGACTATGCCAGAGGCTTTTCTGTCTCCAGCCGCCTCCTTTAGTTTCTTATGTATATCCGGACTCAGGTAAACCTGATAAGGAATCATTTTTGTTTCCATGCTTTAAATTCCTGGTTGATTGTGTACAAATGCCGGGTAGCCTCTGCATTGCTTTTTAGATCCGATCTAGATACAACGTTGAGCTCTAGCTTTAGCCAATCGGCTACATCGTTCTCTGTCATCTGCTCTTCTAAGCTTTGTGATGTCTCATAAAGAAACTTGGCAAACTCAGGATCTTTGCAAAGCATTACGGCTAGCTTAACTGGATCTCTGGAATTCTCCTTGCGATCCATAGGTTGGTCATTTCCGTCAAGACGTACCATAACAACCTGATACCGCGCCCCCACAAAGTCGCGCACCAGGTCACTTGGAATCTGATCTGGATGTACATTTAAGGTAAGCATAAAGCCGGTCTTATCCTGCTTTAATGCTACCTTTACCGCTTCGTATTGAATGGTGTCCATCAAAAAGGTATATCTTCTGAGTCAATGTTTAAAGGTTTCTGCACTGGGGGCGCAGTCTGCTCGGTCTTAGGTTTGTAGTTATTCCATGCCAGGCGAATCCAAGGACCGTAGTTGCCACTCATATTCCAGGCGGATAGCTTGATAACTATCTCATCGTCTGGGTGCTCGTCTAGCAGTCCTTTGAGGGCTTGGCGAGTCATGGTGATATCGCCTACTAGGTCAGGCTTTTTATCGCCCGCTTCTTTGTACTTGTTTGATGATAAACGTCCACTGTTTGGATATTGATTAGACATGATTACTCCTTAAATGATTCTTTTCTGGCTTTAAATACATTCATTAAAGAACTATGCTCTTCCGCGCTGAGTTCTTTAAGCTTGTTGAAGATATTCCTGTTGGTTGTAAATATAGTATTTACATCCTCCTTAGATTTGGTAACGCTTAGCATGATGTCGGCAGCTTCTTTTACAACGCTAATCCACTTTTCTGCTGAGGCATCTGCATCTGCTTGGATCTTAAAGTTCCACTCCTTTCCGTTTCCCTCCATCTTGGGTGGAGGCTTGATCTCGCCGGTAGACTTATCAATGGTAAGCTTTGGCTCAGATATCTGCACAAGCTTAGGCTTTCCTGCTGGCTCTATGGCATCGACCAGATCTGACTCTGTGAGCTCTAGGGCAAGCATCCAAAGGTATCTGCGGAAATAGGTCAAAGTACCGCCTAGGTCTTGAATGGGCTGACCCTTGGGGTTGTGCGCCATAACGGTTGGAGCAAAGAAGTTAACTGAATTACCCAGCTCATATCCTTTGTCTACGTCATAAACCATTAGGCTTGCGGTTTCTTGGTTTAGGCTAAAGATTCCGCACAATCCTACCTTTTGGAATATCTCGTGAGCAGTAGGCAAAAAGTCACCGAGCTCATAATATTCGTATCCTGCAAACTTATTCTTTCCTGATTTCTTAAGGTGGCGCTTGGATATCTCTACCCTAGCCTCTTGTAGTCTTTTAAATACTGTCATACTTTTCTCCCTGGTTTTTTCTTAGGTGTTCCGTCTACCTTGTAGCCGTATGGTGCTTTTTTTGTTTTGTTTTTAAACTCAGAATATTCTTTATTAAATATTTCAGTAACTTGAGGATCAATATCTTTTAGTGTTGGCTTTTCTTCTAATTCATTAAGCCTGTAATGCAATAAAGCATCAAGGTTATTAAGAAGCCTATTTCCTTTTTCTCTAACTGCGCCCTTAATAAACTCAAATTCATTTAAATCAATGTCTAAAAGCATTCTGTCCTCGCTTATATTATTCCAATCTATTTTCATTTTTGTTCCTTATATTGTTGATACTGTTTACAAAAAGTTGCAACTTGGCAGTAGCTGTTGCATCTCGTTCTCTCTCCCTCTCTCACCTCCATAACGTAGCCCTTCAGTTGGTTTAACTGATGCTGCGCCTCCTCCAGCGTATCGTGTACGCTTTTAGCTCTTACATTGCCCGGCTTGATAATGGCAAACCTGCTAGGCTTTTCCCACATCTCCTCTGGCGTACAGTCTGGTAAATTACCATCCATCTCCGACTCAAAGTAGGCCTCCCCGTGGTGCTTTAATCTCTCATCTATAAATAGCTCCGCCCGCTCAAACGGCCATAACATTTGGTCTAGGATCACGATAGGCGCTTGCGGATAGTTTTCCTTGTTACTAGCCTCCCTAGCACTCCAGTCGCGCACTATGGCTACGATACGCAAGCCTTTGACCGGTACATTCTTAGCCTTCTGGAGTAACCAAGCATAGATATTTAACTGTTGCTCCCACTCGGGCTTGTCGTTCTGTACTGCCCAGGCGGTAGTGGTCTTGTAGTCATTGATAACTATGCCGTCCTCATAAACCTCCTGGAGATCTACTGCGCCAGATATCTTCCATCCATCATGGGTAACGTGAACCCTTTCCTCTACGATATGGTTATCTGCTTTCCCGTGCTCCAAAATGTTGTGGATTGCAGAGCCGAATAGTGACCATACCATTGAGCTTACATCCTCCTCTAACTCATTCCAGTGCAGTCTTTTAAGCTGTACGATCTTGGGTGAGTTAATAATCTCGGTGGCAGAGATATGGGCTTTCCCTTTGGAATAGGTGGGGCGCTTGAGTACGTTGACTATCGTCTCAGGCAGTCCATACTTATTTGTTAGTTTCATTTGTACTCCTATGTATTGCAAGGGAATGTAATGTACCACATATATCCAATCATTTGCAATATGTTGTAAAATATTTGTATGAGATACGCAAATCGAGTTGATGAGAACCAGAGCGACATAGTCAAGGCTTTACGCAAGGCAGGGGCTACTGTGCGGATAATCACTATGGGGGACGGCGTTCCCGACCTACTTGTAGGCTACCAAGGGTATACCCTACTACTTGAAGTAAAGGATGGTAAGAAGCCACCCAGCGCAAGGTCTTTGACGGAGGCGGAGCAGAAGTTCTTTAACGAATGGACGGGTGGAATGTTGGCAATTGTCAACTCTGTTGAAGAGGCTTTGGAAATATTGAAAAAATGTGAGTAAAATACAGTCTTTCATTTGTAGTTCCTTAGTGTAGTTTTTGGGGGTGTCTGGTGGCATCCCCATTTTTTTCTAAAAAACAATGAACTATTTTAAAATTGACTCACCTACGGTTATTTCTTTTTCTGGTGGTAGGACTTCAGCTTATATGCTGTACCGAGTCATCCAAGATAATGGCGGTTTACCTTCTGATGCCGTAGTATGTTTTTGTAATACAGGCAAAGAAGATCCAAATACTTTAGAGTTTGTTCATGATTGCGAGCTTAATTTGAATGTAAAGATTCATTGGTTGGAATATAGATCAGAGAATCCTAAGTTTGTTGTGGTGGATTACGCTACTGCCAGTCGGGATGGTTTACCCTTTGAGCAACTTGTAACTTCTAGGAAGTACTTACCCAATCCGGTGGCTAGGTTTTGTACGTCCGAGCTCAAAGTATTGCTCATAGATCGTTTTATGAAGTCCTTGGGGATGGATGACTATGAGACTATGGTTGGCATCAGGGCGGATGAGCCTCGCAGGGCAGTCAAAATGCGTCAGGACAAGCTTATTCCACTGGTGGATGCTGGCATAACCCAAAAGGATGTACAAGCTTTCTGGCAGTCAAATGACTTTGATCTGAGCCTGAAGTTTATGGATGGGGTAACTGCTCTGGGCAACTGTGATCTGTGCTTTTTAAAAGGTCCAAACCAGATTAAATCTTTGATCAATAATAAGCCGGATCGAGCTATTTGGTGGGCAAAGATGGAGGAAAAGATAGGAAGTACATTCAGAAGTGACAGACCCAATTATTCTCAGATGATGAATTTTGCCAATAAACAGGAGAATTTATTTGGAGAAGAGGAAACAATTGCGTGTTTCTGTGGTGACTAGATGTGAAGAGCTAGGTGTTTGCCAGGGGGTTAAGTGTAAAAAATGCCCTAACCGCAAATGGATTAATATTTCTGAATATAATAAAGTCGCGGAGCTGAAAACCGGGTTAGCGCCGGTAAAGAGTGAATTTGTACCTCCTAAGTTGTGAAACGCTGCTTTATGCGAGCAGCTCCGCACCAAGAAGCATTAGGATTGCTGGGGGACGCCCAGCTTTAACCCGAGTCCAAAGGGCTGTGACAAGGCCAGCCACGGGATAAAGATATAAAGGCAGTCTTCATACTTGTTCGGGCAAATGTTGTCCTTCTCCCTCGGCAGCTACAACTGCTGGGGGAGCACCTACAAGTATGAGGATTGTCAGGGGCTGGAAACCTCTGCGGTAGTCGCAACCTGCTGCCGTAGCAAAGGCAGTCTTCATTCTTGTTGGTAATTAGGTACTGACAGTCCCTGAAAGACTGTATAAGCAGTTGTAAGCCTTTTTGCCAACAACTAACAAGTATGAGGATTAAATCGTCGGTCTTAACCGAACTGGAACCGTAACCAGAGTCTTCATATTTGTTGGTGGCTGAACCGATAACAGTAGTACCCAAGGGTCGTTATCCTCGAAACCATCAACAGCTAACAAGTATGAGGATTGAAGCGATGCGTAGCTGTCGGACGTGTTCCGTCTTTAAGTGCAGTCCTCATTCTTGTTGGTGGTAACGTGGGTTAGCGCCACGTTAACGTTCCTTAACGTTGTTGCAATACACTGCTTTATGTGAGCCGCCAACAACTATTTTGGAGCTATGCGAGCAGCACTCCACTTTCTTTATTGACAAGACTACAAATATTTTTACTTGGAAATAGGACAAGTCCCATTTTTTTGATATACTACCCCAATCAACGGCTTGGTAACCCGTTGTAGTTCTGAATCAACGACATCCCCGAACCCTTACTGAAGGAGCGGGCTTCGTCAAAGCTACAAGATCCTGGATCAGCAGACTTGTATGCGGCAACCAAGCCTAAAGCTCGTATCTTTCAGTAAGGGTTTTTTGCTTTGTGCCGTTACCCGATCTAAGGTCTATCGGGTTTTGAGGTGGCATTGGGTAGCTGGAGGAGATTCCATTGGGATAGTCCGGAGTGCACCATCTCTACAACGTTCTTACTTAGGTTGTACGCGCAAAGAAGATAGCAAGCGCAATCGGGGGGATCATTCTATTTGTCCGTGGGTGCAAGTCCTGCGGGTAGCGGGTAGAAGTGGAGGGGCCGAGCTAGACGCTTATATATAGCGGAAAGCCTCCATGCAGTTGGATATATACAGAGACTGCTCCGGTTGGATACTCATTCAGTGGCTCCATACAGGGAAAAGATGCCTGACCTAGATCGTATCTGGGTTAGGCAGTATTTCGTCCGAAAAAGCCTATTAGTCCACCACCAGGGAACTACTACATATATTATTACTAGACTACATTTATTAATACTTACATTCTAGGTAGTTTTAGTATAAATAATTTCACCTTAGCACACCTTACTATGGTATAATCCATTGCAAATAAGGGAGATATATCATGCTAGATTGTGAATTATTGTTACGTTTCCGTATAGAGAAGCTAAAAACTAAATATAATAATACAGGTAAGATTGGTTACTATTACAGGTTACTTGAGGTGAAGGGTTTGCTCAAGACGTATAAAGATTTGAAAAGGAAATTAGTTTATGGGGAGACGAAATGATAGAAAGAACGCCGTCAGAGGCAATAGCGGTAGACATACTGAAACTGTTAGCGACCAGGGAGGGGGCGGAGATAGCGGACGTTCTGTCTGGCTTGAGTATGGCTTTGGCAACGATAGCCGTGGAAGCTGGAATGGAAGAAGAGAAAGCCATCTACGCATTCAGGAAGTCGTTCGGAATAGCGGAGAGACGTTTAAAGCGAGTTTTGAAGGACGTGCGTTGAAGACAGTACCTTTTGATACGGGGAAGGTAAAGATTGGGCTGTACTACGAGCCTAAAGAGAATCATTACAACCCGGATCAGGACTGGATTCAGCGGGGACTGCTCGGGGTTAAGCCGGACTGGACGTATCACATAGATAACCTGATTGAGTATGTGCTTTTGTTTTTAGGTATCTATGCCGTATTGGGTTTACTTTCTAGGGGGTGGTATGAATGAATATGATGTCAACGGCGGAATTACGGCCATGATTGATAAGAACAATCTTGTATCGGTAGACTGGGTAGAGGTGGAAAAGAAGGTAAACGATTATCTAAACGGGGACAAGAGTACACCGGCTACTTGGTGTTTTGTTCTATGGAATGTAAAGCATTGCCAGGCGAGGAGTTTAAATGGATGACGATCAAATAGCGGATATTTTGGAAGAGGTAGTTGGAGAGGATATTTGGAAGGATCTACCCGTTCCGCGTTGGTTGGAGATCAAGCGCTTTGCATTGTTGGTGGCAGAGCGTGAGCGGGAGGAATGTGCAAAATTGTGTGATTATGTTTACAACAACATAGTTACTGATGAGCATATAAAAAATATGGCGTTCAAAATCAGAGCAAGAGGACAACAATGATTAAAGATACAGCGGTACAAATACTTTTGGAACACTTCAGTGAGGGTATGGTACGAACTATTATTGATGCTTTAGTTGAAGATGAACGTGAGGCGTGTGCAAAAGTGTGCGATAAATTGGCGTCTGATTGGTATGAAAGACATTATCCCGGAGATTGTGCAAAAGCTATTCGAGCAAGGGGACAAGAATAATGGATCATTCACAGTTTTACATGACACCAGAGACTTATGAAATTTCGGCATTGAGACGAAGAATTGAGGAAATGGAAAGGGAATTGCGAAAGTTAAAAGGAATAGAAGAGCCTGAGCAAAAACCACAAACATTTAAAGAAGTTGTTATGCCCGGGATTGAAAAGATTTTTGATGAGATATATAGGGAGCAAGAATGATTAAGTTAACCTATGAGCATATTTGTGATGGATGCAAAAAAACGCTTGATACAGAAGTTTATGAGTGTAGTGATTATCCAGGAATGGAATTTCCAAAAACACACAGAATGTTTTCCTTTCATTGGCGAGGATTAAACGCCCAACTTTGCAAAGAATGTGCAGCCCCTCTTTATGAAGCACAAGATAGAACTATGGAAATAATTATTGCGAATAGGGACAAGAATGAGTAGCGTATTTAAGTTTTTGCTAATGGTAGTTATATCAAGCGCTGTAACCGCCGGGCTAATATGGACGGCAGCTCCTACAAATGGAGCAGTCATTTACCGATGCGACTGGGCAGAGATATCACCTGATATACCAGCCAAGGTCAAAGAGGAATGCAGGAAGAGAATTTTTCGTGGAACTATATAGGAATTAAGATGGACGAATATATCGTAGAAGTAGTTGGGGAATCACAGTTTTATGTTGCGGAGGGGTGGTACACCATAGAGCAGTTAGAAACTTTAATCAAGCAGATCAAGTTTGCCAAACAAAGGCAAGATATTCATTTAGAGAAGGGATTAAAGAATGAATGAAGTATGGGAATTACTTATATTGATTGCGGTGCTCAGTGCTACCGCTATTTGGTTCATGGTTGTATTTTGTTATGCGCTAATCATATTTGGGGGTTGGGATGAATAAAGAAAGATTTGAAGAGTTTTCTAATTATTTAAAGAATCTGCAAGAGCCACTAAACATGACTCATGCGGATTTGGAAAAGCTACTAATCCGCCAGCGCGAAATAGTTATGCAGCAATTTGAGACTTCCTATAACAAGCTATCTATGTTGCACAGTGAGGCAATGGAGGAGCTCAGAAGACGTAACGATAAGTTTTTAATTAGAGATTCCAGGCACTATAACTGGCTATGCAGCAAGTGGACAAAGGGTGAGTATTTAGACATCTTAGAGGGTTTCACAGATAAGAATGAATTGGATGAATATATTGATAACAGAATGTTTGACGAAATGGTTGAGGGGGATAAGGATGAGTAGAGAGGCTGGTAAAGGATCAAAACAAAGGCCGACAAATCATGAGCAGTATTCAAGTAACTGGGACAGAATCTTTAAGAATAAAGGCGAGGAACAGAAAGATGATAGAGAAGATAAAGACGTATCTGGGAAGGACGACAAACGTGAGGGGGGAGGTAGTCCACACGATTAAGCCAGCCTACAGATGTACGGCTTGCGGTAAGATATTTTTAAATCAAAAAGAAGGCGATGAGCATGGAAAAGAATGTAAAGAAAACAATGACTAATATTGAACCAGCGCGTAAGAAGTTTGAGGAATATATCCAGATGCGCGGATTGGATTTTGAGTGGGATGGAGCTAGGTATACATCAAAGAATATCCAGGTTAAATGGATGTACTTTTACCTAGGTTGGAACTTTTCTAAGGAATAATAATAATGATTAAAGACGTACTAATTTCAGCTATCCGCATGGATGGCAACACACAATCTCGCGCATTGGATCAGGAGACAGTCACCCAGTATGCCGAGGCAATGGCAGATGGAACGATATTCCCTCCTATTATTGTCTACCATGACGGCACAGACGTATGGCCGGCAGATGGATTCCACCGTATCCATGCTTCACTGAGAAACGGCGAAGAGTACATCAGCGCAGAGGTTCTAACAGGCACACAGCGGGATGCAGAGCTCAAGGGAATGAATGCCAACAATGCTCATGGTAAGCCACCTACCCGCGCCGAGCGGTGTAAGAACGCCCAGAAGATGGTAGAGGACTTTGAATGGTCAGACTGGAAAGATACAGAGATAGCTAGGCATTGCGGGGTATCTCAACCCTATGTCAGCAAGATAAGAAACAAAGCCGGAACAGCGCCCAAGACCTTAACAGTCAAGACCAAAGACGGGTATGAATATGAGCGGACTAGGTCTACCAAAGAAGCCAAAGCAGAGAAACCCAAGACAGAGAAAAAGGAAGAGCCAAAGGTAGAGGCTCACAACAAAGATCAAGAGACGATAGATTACTTGATGGAGCAGAACGAGAAGCTATCCGACCAACTGGCAACGGTTTCCGCACCAGATCCAAAGATTGCAGAGGAGACTATCCAAGAGCTCAGAGAAGAGATCAAACAGTTAAAGATAGAACTCAAGGCGGTGACAAAGAGCAGGGATACATTCCAGGCAGAGAATGCCCAGCTCAAGAAAACCGTAGCAGGATATCAGCGCCAACTTAAAAAGGTTGAGAAATGAACAAACTAAGAGAAGCGGCTCAGAGAATGGTGGATGCCTTTGCCCCTCATGCAGATATGTGCAGACCTTGCACTATTGAATGGCAGAATTTGAGAGAAGCACTAAAGCAAGAGAAAGAATACGAAGTAGTGGATGGTGTTGGTCAAGGCGTAGAGATTCCTAGGGGATGGAAATATTATTACATTAAACCAAAGATTCCATTACAAACTAAAGAATGGGCAGGTCTGACGGATGAGGAATATTTTCAATTGCAAATGAAGATCAAAACGCCCATGATTTCGGTGCAAGACTACATAGATGCAATGCGGATGGTTGAAGATAAATTAAAGGAAAAAAATCATGAATGATTTAATTGAACGCTTACGGCTGGGTGATGGTACAAGCCCTGACCACTTGCTGTTACTTGAAGCGGCAGATGCGCTGGAAAAGTCTGTGGCGTGGTACGTTGATTTTGGCAATGAACATGAACCGACTAGATGGAAACAATGTCCATCATGCGGTGGTGACTGCGGTTACACCAAGAATAAAGGCTGTCAGTACGGCAAAAAAAACTTTGCCACAAAAGGAGACAGAGAAATGACAACAGAAATGAAAAAAGTGTGGTTTGTAGACGGACAAATTATTGAGCAGGAAATACCTGAACAAGACATCTACAAACGCCATTGGAGCATTGATTCTTGCCAAGAATACGTTAAGCAACTCAGGGACAAGACCCGAGCAAATACAGCAGAACATGCCGCAGAAGCCATTGAGTTTTTATTAACTGAGTGCGATGCTTTGCATAAAGAAATTGATGGTAATCACGCAATGCTAGAACGCCAAACAGCCCGCATCGTTGACTTGCAGACACACATTAAAAACTTTGATGGAGAAGGATTTAGCAAGGGATACCATCAAGCTAAATCAGAATGGGTAGAGTTAACTGAGTACGACATCAAAGGTGTTTTGGGGTTAAGTGAATCTTGGGTGGGTGAAGATTGTAGTATTCCAGACATGATTGGATTTGCTAAGGCAATAGACGCTAAATTGAAGGAACGCAACACATGAATAACAAAGATTTTGAACCAATAAGAATCAGAATAATGCAAGAAGCCTATGAACTCGCTGACCGTGGCGATGCCGAAGGTTACAACTCAGTAAAAGTTATGTGCAACGATGTTCAGAATTTATTGAGGAGAGAATGGGTAGGGTTGACAGATGAGGATATCTTTGGAATTTTTGGTACATACAGAGGAGATCCTGACTATAACCACGATCAGCTATTGCTTGATGCAAGGCGTATAGAAGCTAAATTAAAGGATAAGAATCATGTGGTTTCTGGGGCATAAAGATGGCAAACCTTGGTGGAATAAGCAGGATGCGGACGGCAAATGGATTCCAGTGACCGAAGAGGAAGCTAGCATTGCTAAAAAATACTGGCAAGACAGAATGGACGAAAAGGCGGCAAAAGTTTTAGAAGATTTCTTTAAGGAAAACGAATGAACACAAGACGAACACCAACAACACAACTCAGATGGATAGATAAACAAGTTTATCAGTATGATTCAAATGATGGCAAAACCATTACCGTGCTTGAGCAGTGGCATCAAAACGAAGTGTTAACCGAGACGCATGGTTGGCAGCCAGTTAATGGCGGGGAGTGGAAGGAAATAAAGAAGGAAAACAACAGTGTCTAGCCTAAAGTTAAGAAGCTATCAAGAGCTTGGGTTGCAGAAGCTCCGAGAAGGTTTTGCCAAAGGATACCGAAGCCAAATACTTTATCTTGGGACGGGAGGTGGGAAAACCGAGATGGCTATTGCCCTCTTAGAAGCCACCAGATCCAAGGGAAACAAGTCAGCCATGATCCTAGATAGGATTGTGCTTTGCGACCAGACCAGCCAAAGGTTGGATAGGTACAAGATTGATCACGGGGTGTTACAGTCAGGTCACTGGCGGTACAGACCCTATGAGCATATCCAGGTATGTTCAGCTCAAACGTTAGAAAAGAGGGGGGAGATACCCGAGCTCCAACTGTTAATTGTTGATGAGGCGCATCAGACGCGGGATCAGACAGTAGAGTTTATTAAGAACAATCCAGACGTAAGAGTAATAGGTTTAACTGCTACACCATTCACTAAGGGACTAGGAAAGATTTACCAAAACGTTGTATCCACAATAACAACAAAAGAACTCGTGGATCAGGGTGTGCTCGTGCCTTTGAGGGTATTCGTAGCCAAAGAGATAGACATGGAGGGGGTTAAGAAGGTAGCCGGGGAATGGTCACAAAAGGAATCGTCTACAAGAGGAATGCAGATTACCGGGGATATTGTCACCGAGTGGATTAAGAAGACACATGAGATATTCGGTAGACCGAGGAAGACTATTGTGTTTTGCTCGGGGGTGGCGCACGGGATAGATCTAAGCCAGAAGTTTGCAGAGCAGGGCTATAACTTTATCTCCATCAGCTACAGGGATGATAATGAGTTTAAGAAGGAAGTCATTGCGGAGTTCAGCAAGCCTGACACAGAGATACATGGGCTCATAGCTACAGATATCTTAACCAAGGGATTTGACACACCAGACGTAATGATCGGGGTATCAGCTCGTCCATTCTCCAAGTCACTATCCAGCCACATTCAGCAAATGGGGCGCGTGATGAGGTCAAACCAGGATGATCCTGAATCTAAGCCTTACGCGGTTTGGTTAGACCATAGCGGTAACTACTTAAGATTTCGTGAGGACTGGGAAGACGTATACGAAAACGGTGTCAGCCAGTTGGACGATAGCAAGGAGAAGCCTAAGAAAGAGCCAACAGAGATGGAAAAGAAAGAGGCTAAATGTCCTAAGTGCTCGGCATATATGCCTGGGTATATGGATGTATGTAGCCATTGCGGGCATGTCAGAGAGCGTAAAAACAAGGTGGAATCCGTACCCGGCGAGATGTCAGAACTAGCAACTATGTCTAGGGAGAATAAGCAGGACTGGTGGTCGCAGTTGCAGTGGTATACGCATCATTCCGGGTGGTCGCAGGGCAGGGCAGCTCACACCTACAAAGACAAGTTTGGGGTATGGCCTAAGAATTTATCCGATACACCCAAGCAACCCAGCCTGGAAGTGGAGAAGTTTATTGACTCCAGAATCAAGGCATACATAAGAAAGATGAAGAGGGCAAGATGATTCCAGTAATAGTTAAAAACAAAAAGGGAAAGATTAAGTTAAGGATCGTAATTTTCAAGGAAGAGCTAGATTTTGCGGCGTATTTTGGCTATACCAATAATGATTACATCAGGGGTAGGGTTGGTCATGCTTTGATCCAGCAAAAGCTATTAAAGAAGGCGAAGAAAAAATGAAGACACCTGAAGACGAAGAGTTTGAGCGCATAGAGCGTGAGATAAAGATGCAGAACAAATCTATTTCAGAGCCGAGATGGAAGGGCTGGGTAGGGTTGAATGGCGCTGACTGGAACGACTTCAATCCATTATTAGCAAACGACCCCCACCGGGTTGCAGAGTGGGTTGAGAAAATATTGAGGGAGCGCAATACATGAGATATCTAAGCGTATGCGCGGGTATTGAGGCCGCCACAGTAGCATGGCATCACATGGGCTGGGAGGCAGTCGGTTTCAGTGAGATTGAAAAGTTCCCAAGCGAAGTATTAAAACATCATTACCCAAACGTCCCTAATCTTGGGGATATGACTAAATATAAGGAGTGGGATCTTGGAACAGTTAACCTTCTGGTCGGTGGAACACCTTGCCAATCTTTTTCCGTTGCCGGGCTCAGAAAAGGACTTGAAGATCCAAGGGGAAACCTTATGCTCGTCTATTGCGGAATTCTTGATAAGTTTAGACCCAAGTGGTTCGTATGGGAAAACGTGCCGGGTGTCCTCAGTTCAAATGGAGGACGGGATTTTGGTTCCTTCCTCGGGGCGGTGGCAGAACTCGGGTATGGGTGGAGCTATCGAGTCCTTGACGCTCAGTACTTCGGAGTGGCCCAACGACGCCGTCGTGTGTTTGTTGTCGGATGTCTTGGAGACTGGGAGTCTGCCGCAAAGGTTCTTTTTGAGCCAGAAAGCTTGCGCGGGAATCCTCCGCCGAGCAGAGAGCAGAGGAAAGAAATTGCCAGAAGCTCTACAGATAGCGTTGGAGCGTTGTGCGCTAGAGACTTCAAAGGAGTAGGTAATCAATATGTATCTGAAGGAAAGTGCATAGTAGAGCCTCGTGATCCACAAGTTGCAGGAACTATTACGGCACGTTTTGGAGCGAGTCGCAACAACCATGAAGAGTGCGTAGTGTATGAGAACCACCCAAGTGACTCCAGGGTCAAGCTAATGGGTGATGTATGCCAAACTGTAACGTCTAGTTGGGGTACTGGCGGAGGTAATACTCCATTCGTTCAGGCGATAGCATTGGCAGAGAATACTATTGGTAGGCAACCGCAGAATGGCGGTAATGGGGATGGATTTACAGAGGGTGGTCCGATGTATACCCTTAATGCTACGGGTGTGCATGGAGTTGCACAACCAATACCTTTAAATACCATGAATTTGTTAGGTAGAGATAAAGAAGATAATCGCAGAGGTTTTGGAATAGGAAATCCAGGTGATCCATGTCCAACTCTAACAAAAGCACATAGTCATGGAGTTGCTGCTTTTGACACCTACAACCATTCGTTATCGGATGTCAATCAAACTATTAAAAGCCCACAAGGCGGAGTAAATGAATCAATTGGAACTGTTATTGCTCCAACGCTAACTACAAATGACCCTTCAAGGTCACCGCAATCCTCAGAAGTTACTCAGCAAGTTAATGCGGTTTATCAGGCGTCTATGGCAGTTAGAAGATTAACGCCAGTTGAATGCGAGAGACTGCAAGGATTCCCTGATAATTACACCGACATCAAGCCAAAAGGGAAAGACACGCCCGATGGTCCAAGATATAAAGCACTTGGTAATTCAATGGCTGTTCCAGTAATGAGATGGATTGGAGAGAGAATCAATGGATCTGCTTAGTTTTTGTAAGGCGCACGGGATACTCGTGAATCAGATGCCACCAATAGGCGTATGGAAAAGATACCCAACAGAGGATCATCCAAACAAGCGTAATGGTGCGGTTAAGTTTATGGGTGATATGGCATTTGTCCAGAATCATGCGACAGATACAGAAGTATCAATTTGGAACTCTGACTCAAGCATCAAGACTGACCCAGCTAAACTCAGAGCTCAGTTGCACAAGGTAGATCAGGATCGAATTAGATTAAACCAGGAGGCAAAGGCTAAGGTTGACTCAATCATATCCAAGTGCCAGCTCGGTACTCATCCATACTTAAAGGCTAAAGGGTTTGAGGATGAGGAGGGGTTGATCTATGCTTGTGACTCGGAAAAGCTATTGGTTGTGCCAATGCGCGTGGCTGGGTTGATTGTCGGTTGTCAGTTGATTGACGAATCAGGAGATAAGAAATTCTTGTACGGTCAACGCACTAGCCTGGCAGAGTTTGTAATTGACAATCAAGGCCCACATATTTTGTGTGAGGGTTATGCGACCGGGTTATCGGTTCGTAAGGTGCTCAAGCACATGAAGAGGAAGTACACAATCCATGTGTGTTTTTCCGCGCACAATGTAAAAAAGATTGCAGAATCTTTGAAGCCTGACCCAATCGTGGTGATTGCTGACAATGACGCGAGCGGTACGGGGGAGAGAATAGCTAAGGAAATCGGTGCTCCGTACTGGATTAGCCCCGTAGTAGGAGAAGATTTTAATGACGCGCACAAGCGCCAGGGACTGCTTAAATCAGGTCTAAGCCTGACCCAATTATTGAATATGAGCTAAGTAGTGGAGGGTTTGGACTGTTATATTTCCGCCACTAATGGACTCGGCTAATAGTAATTGCCTGAGGATATCGTGCCCTATTTCCTCCACAGCCTGACCCGTGCCAGTATATTCAGAACGAACAAGGACTTTCCCGTCCTCGTCCTCTATTAGATCAATCGTGAATAATGCTTTAATCATTTAGGTAGATTTCTAGTACATTATCAATGGCCTCAATAAACCCTTTGATGTATGCTTTTAATAGTGACTCTGACTCGGTAGTGTAAATCGGTTTTAGTTCGTCAGTATTTCCTAGGGATACCGAAAACCTAAGGCCGCCCACTTCGCGCCGTGTTGGGTCTACATAATCACTAAATATTTTTAAATAATGATTGTCGTTGATTTTGTACTCCAGGGTTGGGCATATATCATCGGGCCAGGATGAATCTTTGAATCCATCTATCTGGGGAAGTAGTCCGTCATAGTCGGGGAAATATTTTAAATAATTCATAGTAGTAGTTCCTTTAAGCCTGACTCAGGCGTGAAAAATGGGTTATCAGATCCAGTTAGCGTGTTTTTTAAATGTTCTTTTATATTCCGCGTAATTCTTAAAAGATTTTTTAAAAGTGCAAACCCTTAAAAATTCATCCGCCATAAAATAACCCTGTCCCAGTTCCTGACCCGATTTTGCCAGTTGGTCGTAGGTCTCCCCTTCGTATGCGTGACTTAAAACAATTTTTACTTTGTCCCATACTTCCTGCAAGTCTTCCCCGTCAACGCGACCATATCCATCATAAGAACCGCGCACAATTTTGTCAGGGGTGAGCGCAACTACTTGGTGAAATAGCGGCCATCCTCGATCTTTTGCAACTATTGGCATGTTAGTTTTAGCGCATGTTTTAGAAAAATATCCCATTTGTAATTCCTTTTTGTTGATTGTGAAAATTAGAGGCGTCCGACAATGCGGTCATCGGTGTCCAAAATGTAAATAATCCAGGCGGCGTTATAGCCCCAAATAACTTGGTCAACTATGAATTTTTTATCTGGCTGGGTTTCCTGAGCTCGGCGAGCGGTACGGTGTGCGTGTAATTCGTCATGGAATAATGTTTTCATTTGTTAGCCTTCAATTCAAAATTATAAAAATAAGTCTTCGCTAGTTTCCCGATCAATTACATAATCAAACCCTTGCGAGTTTGTATAAGTTGGGCTACTCATTTCTGATGCTTTTTCAATAGCATCATCAAAGTTATCGGCTTCAATAATATAAACTTCTGTTACTGTTGCATGTACTTCATAAGTTTTCATTTTTTTCCCTTGTGTTATTTTTCCAAAACCAAATCAACAAATTCATCCTCATCAAAAGTAACTAATTGACCGGATTGGTGATGAGAATTTGGTAACCATTCCGCACAGTTTTGACATACTTTTAAAAAATATTCTCCACTGTTTAAGTCGTAAAATTTTTGATCTGCTTTTAATTCTTTAAATTGCATTTTTAAACCTTTGTTATAGTTCCGCGTTTTACCCGGGCGAATACTCGGGCACTTTGATATTTTGAGAATGTGCGGGTTTCCATAGAATCGCCGAATAGCCCGCCGCCTGTGTCTTTGTAGGTTACTGTGTACATGGTTTAAGCCTTTTTAATTGTGAAACTTTCCGGGTTCAAGGTCTTATTTATAAAATAACCCTTTGAGCAATACTCCGGGGCGGTGTGTTTAATCCAATGCTCGGCGCGTGCCAGGGTGTCACAAATACAATGTACGGCGAGCGGGTTATTCTTTTCAATTACTTTATACATTGGTAGACCTTAATTAAAGTATGCGCGAGCGATAGCGCGGGGAAGTTCACGGCGGGCGGTGTTGCGAATACTGTCCGCGGTCTTTGAATCTTCGCGCCAATAGTTCCATAAAGCTCGAGCACAAACGGCGGCTACTGCTTTGCGGTACTCGGTAGGGAAGTATTGACCTACGCAATAATTGATTTTCACAATCCCGTCATTTGTGGCGGTAATGGTTAACCGCCCGGAAAATGCCTCCTTTGATGCCTCAATTATTTCCTCGGCGGTAATGCCTGAAAGTTCCAGGCGGCGAAGTAGTGCGCGGGCATGGTTCAAGTCTTTAGTTATGCTCCTGGATTCCCTGCGGTAAGTTGCCAGCCCTTCTGAGTCGCGGTAGTCCCTTATGTAATTGCGTGGCTCTAGTCCTGGGCGTTTGTTGGCGAAGTTATAAAGTGCGTTGATAATTTGGTTTTTCATGGTTTAGTATTCCTCGTTTTTAATGATGTAATTGTGTGAGTTCCAGATTACTACTGGATTGTTTGGGTCTTCTAATAACGTGACTCTGATATCCTCTCCGCCGTCCGGTATCATTGCGCCGGGGGTTTCACCGTCAAGCTCTACGCCGTGCGAATTGCCAAATCGTTCGGCGTAATAGTCACAATCTAGCGGGTCGGTATCGTCAAGGACGTATTGAGCGAGAATATCGCCGTGTTTATCTTGAATTAAACAGTACATTTTTAAGCCCTTTCTATGTCAACAATTAGCCGATCGGATAATTTACCAATGTAAAGCGTTCCAATATTTGAGAAAATAGCGCTATATACTCGCCGCCATTTCCCATTTAATAAGATTTTGTATTGGGTCGGTATCTTAGAGCCATAACCCGAGCGGGTAGCTTGCAGTCCCAGTAGTTGCCAGGCTAGGGGCTCGGATTTAACCGGGGCTGAGACAGTTGTAAAACAATCCTTTGCTCCGTCAGGTCTTAAGTTATAGGTGCGAATGTATGCTTTCATTTTTAACCCCTGGCAACAAAATAGAAAATTACCGGGCAAAGGAAAATTGCAAGCATTCCTAATGCGGTTGCGGTGTTGCTAAGGAGCTCGGAGCGGTAGGCTCTTTTCTCGTAGGCCGTGCGGAGCTCTGAGGGCTCGAACCCGTAAAAATAGGCGGTGTATTTGATTGAGTCCAAATAAGTATCGCCGTGCTCTAATCGGTCGTTGATATCTTTAAAAGCTTTTTTTGGTATATACATTTGATTATTTCCTTTTAAGTTGATCTATACCGCCCGGGAGCGGTTTCGGCTAATTAAGCCTCGTCAGTAGACCTTAGAAATATCCCAAAGGGTGTCCGGTTTCGTCATAAACACGGATTACTAATAACCCTTTAGAGTTGTTTACATCTTCTACTTTGTATGTCCAACCATCTAACTCATCCGCATTGTTTTGATAGCAAATAAATTGAGCTTGTTTAGGTGTGAAGTAGCTTTGAGGGGTTTCGGTTGATAGTGTTATCATTTTGTAATTCCTTATGCGGTTTGTGGTTGTAGTTCGTCATCCCACTTTGCCAGTACTTGCAAAGTATCGGATTCAATATCAAAAGCCCAATTCGTAGATTTTTCGTCCTCTACGTCATAAACTGCTACCACTTCGTAATAAGTGCCAAAGTCGTGGGCGTTAGCTTTTATTTTTAAATAACCATTTTCGGGCTCGGGATAGTGTTTAAGTATCTGCAAAGCAAAGAGCCGGCATTCTGCGCGAGCACGGTTGGCATAATCCTCTGAGCCTACCTGGGCACAATCCTCATCATGTGGCGTTGAGCCAATATAAAGATAATCCATCATTTTTAAATTCCTTTTAGTTGGTTAAGACCGCCGGAGCGGTTTCGACTATTCAAGTCTCGTCAGTTAACCTTTAAGCCTTTGCTACATGCTCAAGGTCGTGTACTCCGAGCCCTGCAACAAACCCGATAAAGAACATAATCTCATTTTGTTCGCCTACTACTTCGCTATTGCTAGTAAATACTGGTTGAGTTAGAAACTTAACTACGCCGTTTGTTTGGTTGTACTGGTCAACGATAGCGTTGAGTTTTTCTACATTTATTGTGAAACGTGCTTTTAATAACATTTGAATCCCTTTAGTTGTTTGGTTTACTTTGTTTCGCTTAATTACGATACGTTGTAGCTTAGCATACTTTTATTCACTTCGCAACTATTCAACCAATTATTTTCTAATCGGAAACCCGTAGAACGAAAGTACTAATTGATTAACGCCCGCTTGTATTCATAGCGAAGCGTTGCAGTTTCTCTGCATGTTCCCCTATAATCAACGTCTAATACATTAACTCAGACAGTAGGTAAGTATGACTATTAAGAAACTAACTAGAAAGCAGGTAAAGGAAGGTCTAACCCAGATACCAATAGATCAAATACTTCACGTTCCCGGTGAACTAACCACAAAACAGAAAGAATTTGCAAAGGGTTTGGCTCTCGGTATGACGGGAGCAGATGCCTACCGCCAGGCATACGATACTAACGGAACACCCAAAACAATAGGAGACAATGCTAGTAGGCTCAAAGCTGATAACAGAATTCAAGCTGAACTAGAAGCCTATAAGCTAGCAATAGAGGCGGAAAAACATCGTACTCCTGCACAATTAAGGGCGCTTGTTATTCAATCACTGGTTCAGGTCATCATTGACCCTGATGCCTCACACAGTGCAAAGATCAACGCAAGCAAAGTACTCGGAACAGTAACCGAAGTCTCAGCGTTTACCGAACGTAAGGAAGTAACGCACATTACTAATAGCGCCGACGCTAGATCTAAGCTAATGGATGAGCTTAAGACTATGATGAAGAGCCAAGCTATTGACGTTGACGTGAAAGAAGTTGACCTACTCCTTGACGAATTATCCGGAGCAGCATCGAGCACCCCACACACCCCTTTAGGCGTTCAGGAGTCCCTTGGTGAGCTACATACTATTCCAGACACCCTACCCCCATCAAAAAGTTTACCCCCAGAAAGCGATCAATCCACAGAAAACACCCCCTTATCGAAACCTTTTTGATTACATGGGGGGGTATATATTAGAACTTTTTTAGGGACAATTATAACGGTTATAATTGTCCCCCCCAAAAGTATTACATATGAAGATAAAACGAAGTGATTTGGAAACGAAGTTATTAATAAATCGCAAAATGGCGGTTAGAAAGCGGACGACTTTTGAAAAATGTTTGGAGGAAGATATGACACCGGCGCAAAGGGAAGTATTTATAGTGGTGGATGAGTGGTGGAAGAGGTTTGGATGTAGCCCGTCTATAAGAGATATATGTAATCAGAGGGGGGTTAAGAGTATTGGGAGTACGAGCCATATGGTTGATCGGTTGATTGAGCTTGGCGTTTTAAAGAAGGTGAAGGGTAAGAGGAGTATTCGCCCGGTTTATATAAATTTTAGGAACGTTGAGTGAGTGATATAGCTGAGTTGATCTCGAAACTGCCTATAAACGAGCAGGAGAAGTTGTTTTACGACTTCCAAGTTTATAAGGAGGCGATGGAGAGGGAGAAGGCTCAGGAAAAGTTTTTGAATTATGTAAAGATGATGTGGCCGGGGTTTATTCCTGGGAGGCATCATGCGTTGGTTGCTAAAAAATTTGAAGAGATAGCTGCGGGGAAGATAAAACGGCTGATTATTAATATGGCTCCGCGTCATACGAAGTCGGAATTTGCGAGTTATTTGTTGCCGAGCTGGTTTTTGGGTAGATATCCGGGTAAAAAGATCATACAAACGTCAAATACGGCGGATTTAGCGGTTGGATTTGGACGAAAAGTCAGG
>Ga0208867_1000094_pt1 | contig 29336 bp, 23 predicted proteins | sample CryBogCBE05Oct08_FD_185505 | JGI IMG/M metagenome (GOLD analysis project Ga0208867, IMG submission 185505) | Freshwater microbial communities from Crystal Bog, Wisconsin, USA - CBE05Oct08 (SPAdes) (version 2) | ecosystem: Environmental > Aquatic > Freshwater > Lake | place: Crystal Bog... | reverse complement strand
CCATTCCACCCACACGTAGCGCCCTCGTTCGTCGTAGCGCGACTCGCCAGCGGCGGGACGCGGTCCGTAGAGGCAGGCCTCTTTGAACTGACGCGAGTTCGGAGCCGAGACACTGAGTTCGGGGTTCCACGAAGCGTGGACAGCCACGGCATCAGGAGCCAGGCGCACAAAGAGTGGCAGGGCTTGTAGCCAGTGCATCACCGACTGCGCGAAGGCAGCTGAGTGATTCGTCAACGCGCGGACCGTGCGATGCGTGTTGCTGGATCGCTCGATAGCGGGAGTTGAGAAGTGACGAGCCAGGCGCGTGGCGAGCGTGGCGTCGTGGTTGCCCGTGGCGATCACGAGATTGCCGTCGGCCACGTCGCGCATCAGAACCCGGGCGGTTTCGATGACGTCGGTGGCGTCGCGGCCACCTTTGTCAAAGAGATCGCCGACGGAGACCAGCAAGACGTTTTCACCGTGACGCTTGATTGCTTCACGCTTGAACTCTTCGTAGGTTCGCCAGCACTGGTGCAAGTCACCGAAGATGACGATGGGATCGCCAAGATCGGAGAGATCACTGCTGAGAAAGACCACGTTGTCGGGGCTCACGATGCGCACTGGACGGGCCAGCGCGTCGGCGTAGCTAAGCGCGTCGGTTTCGTCGCCCAGCACGCACACGGGACGGCCCTGCGAGAGGGCGTAGTCAACAGCTGACTGGGCTTGTAGAGGTCCGGCGGCGATGATCGTCGTAAGGCCTGAACGCAAGCGGGCGGTAGCTACTGGCTGGTTGGTGGCAAAGAAAGGGGCGGGTAGCGAGTTGCTACGGGCCACACCCGGCGTTAGCAGCACAAGGCTGCCAGCCGCGACCCGTGAATGGGTTGGTGACATCTTGTTCCTTTGGGATTGCTTGTGCTTCGGGATATCCGAAAGCCATGCGTTGCACCGTGCGTGCGGCGGCGTGAGGGGCAATGGCGGCGCGGGGCGCGTTTTGGGTGGGCGGCCAAAGTTTGAGCGAGCGGAACTGTTTAGGGCGCCACTAGCAAAGGCCCGGATTGGTCCGGGTGCGACGCGGCGAGAAGTTGCCTGGGTAGCTCAGTTTGGCAGAGCAGCTCATTCGTAATGAGCAGGTCAAGGGTTCGAGTCCCTTTCCAGGCTCCAAAAGTCAGATTCGTTCGGACAGAGGAGAGACGTAGTGGATGTGCAGGGGCGAGTTCTCGTGTTGAACGCCAGTGACGAGCCGCTCGCGGTGACGGGACTGCGGCGGGCGGTGGGGTTGGTGCTTGCCGGCAAGGCCGACGTCGTGGCGGCGCGTGAGAAGCTGCACTCGGTTACCCGCGAGATCGATTTGCCCTTGGTGGTGCGACTTCGCAGTTACGTGCACGTGCCGCATCGTCGGGTGGCCAAGGGTCCGAGCCTCGCAGGTCTAAAGGCGCGCGACGGCGAGTGGTGCGCGTACTGCACCAAGCGTCCCGCGAGCACGATCGATCACGTCGTGCCCCGCTCGCGCGGCGGCGAGCATTTGTGGGAGAACACGGTGGCGTGTTGCGCCAAGTGCAACAATCGCAAGGGCGCCAAGACACCTCACGAAGCCGGGCTGCGCTTGGGAGTGACTCCGAAGAGGCCGAGTTCACAGTTGTGGCTCTCGATTGCGCTCTCGGGCTTTGACGAAGCGTGGATGCCCTTTGTCGAGGGCCTGGGGATCTTCGCGGGACATGGCGCGGGGAAGTTAGAACCAGTGCCGGGCGGGGACTTGGTCGCGGTCGCGTAGAGGCGTGTGCACAAAGACAGCGTGGCGACATGTTGAGTGAGTGAGTTTCAGCACCAACCAAGAAGAGATCGCCACACTGCGCGCAATGTACGACGAGCGCGTTAGCCGTCACGACGCTTTGGCGCCGGGATACCAAGCACAGTGGCGAGAACTGGAGACTTTCTTGCTCTCATTTGGAGGCCTGGCGGTCGTGCCCCCGGTTCAGATCGAGGGCATTGAGCTGTTCGTAGTGGAACGCGGGCGTGAGTTTGAAGCCGGCGAGTTCTTAGAAGGTGAGCCCAACAGCTGCCACACCAACAGTGCCGAGTTGTTCTTGGCGGGTCGGGTCGCGGGCCTGGCCAGCGGCTTTGCTCTTAGTGACGACGGCTTGTGGCGACCACATAGCTGGGGCGTAGACGACGAGGGCCGAGCGGTGGAGACCACCGCTACGCGCGAGCGCTACGTGGGTGTGGAATTCTTGGGCGAGGCGGGGTTGGCCTTCGCCCGCTACGTGCTTGGCGAGTAGCCGGGGGCAAAGTTCTTTTTGACTATTGCCCCGTCTCAAGTAGCCGACACGGTGGGAGGGGTCTAAGAGCGTCGTCGCGAGTGCGGCGAACAAAACGCTCTAGGCACTGTGTAGAAAGTGAGGTGTGACACTATGTCCACCGTTATCTCCATCGTCGGAAACATTGGTTCTGACCCTGAGTACAAGTTGTCTGGTAAAGGCAACGGCTGGATTCGTCTGAATGTGGCCGTGTACCAAGGCAAGGACCAAAACGGCGACGAAAAGAAGCCAGCGTGGTACACCGTCAAAGTCTTCTCGGGCAAGGGCGGCGCCAACTGGTCTGAAAACGTCCACGCATCCTTGAAGAAGGGTGACCGCGTCGGTGTCATTGGCACCATTGAGACCGAGTACTGGACTGACCGTGACGGCAACGAGCGCCAGACGCAGGTTGTCATCGCGGACTTCATTGGTCCCGACCTGCGCTTTGCGTCAGCCACCGTGACTCGCAATCCTCGCGAGGCCTCGGCTGGTACCAGCTACGGCAACCGTGCCGGAGCTTCGACTGGTGGCTACGCCGCCAGCGAAGGTGGCTACGGTGCCACTGAGCCGGTTTTGGTCGGCCCCAGTGACGACGAGTTTGGTCCCTTCTAACCAATCACCCAAAATCCCCAACATCCGGTCCCATTCATGGGACCGGATGTTGTCGTTACAGGGACTTTACGGGTCGAGACCTCGGAGATGACGGCGTGGCGCGGCGAAGTGAGGACGGTACCTGGCATGTTCAACCTGGGACTTTGCAACGCAGAACTAGAGAGCGAGTTGGCGAGGTACGCCAAGGTGCCAGCCATTGTGGCGGGCATCAAGCGCGCGCTCGGGGTGCGCGAAAGTGAGAGCTTGGGCGTAGAGCACGTGCAGGTTCGTGGCTACTTGCTGATCGCGACTGACGAGATCTTTCGCGCCTTCTTGCTCGGTGACCAGCGTCTCAGCTTGTTCGAGATGAATGCGCAGGGCGCGACCCTCAGCGTGTCACTGCCCCTGTCGCGCATCACGCGGGTGGCCGAGACCCGCACCGACGAGGTTGTCGTTGTCGTACTCGAGATGGATGCGGACGTGGAGCGCTCTTCGGCCATCTTGGACTGGCGAGAGGCCCCGCAGCGCGTCGAGGATGCTCCCGACGTGGACCGTGGTGGGCGCATGGTGGGTAACTGGGAGAGCCGCCGGGCAATCTACGAACTCGCGGAAGTGACGGGCAGTGAAGCCGAAGAGGCGTTGAGTGAGTTCGCTCTGCGTCTGAGAGCATCGCTTAGCTAACGCACTAAATGCATTAGTGGCGTTGATTGACACCGTTTGTGGCATGCGACTTTTCACGTCTGACCTGCACTTGGGACACCACAACATCATTGAGTACTGCTCGCGACCCTTTGGCAGTGTCGACGAGATGCACGACGCGTTGGTGGCTTCGTGGAACGAGCAGGTGGGACATGGCGACGAGGTCTACATCTTGGGGGACCTGGCCCTGGGCAAGCTGGACGACTCGTTGCAAGTGGTGTTGCTACTCCAGGGCCACAAGATCTTGGTGCCGGGCAATCACGACGGGTGCTGGCGAGGCCGGGGCAAGTCAGAGAAGCAACGAGCGCGCTACGAGTCAGTGGGGCTCGAGATCGTCGATCGACCCGAGGCTCTTGAGATCACCAAGCAGCGCGTTTTGCTGAGCCACTTCCCCACCGCGGGAGACGTTGATGGTTACGTCGACAAGTTCAGCGCCTGGCGGCCAGAGCTACGTGGTGAGTGGCTGATGCACGGGCACGTCCACGATCGCTGGCGCCAGCGCGGGCGTGAGATCAACGTGGGCATTGACGCGTGGGGCGGCCGGTTGGTTCGAGAAGACGAGATCGCCGCGATGATTGCGGCCGGTGAGGCGTCGCGCGAGATTCTGCCCTGGCGCTAGCGCGCTGCTCGGCGCAGACGGGGCGGGCTCTTTCAGGGCTACTTCGACTCCGTGAGCAGGTGAACGGTGTCACACAGCTCACCGAGACTCGCGGACCAGGCTTCGGCGAAGTGGTGGGCGAGCAGCCACGCGTAGGGATCGTCGCCAAGTCGTGAGAACACCAGCTCTGCGTAGATGTCGCGTTCGGATTCGTCGAGCGTTGAGACGGTGTGGCGCCACGACGGGTCGATCACCCGACCGGTCAGGGGTCCGTGCGACGAGGCCAGAGTGTTCTTGATCTTGGTCAACGCGGCGACGTTGCCACGTTCTAAGTCGTAGAGCAATCGTTCAAAGACCACACCCAAGCGCAGCAGTGACGCGGACGTCTCGGCGGTGGCGACGTCGCGGGTTTTGTTGAAGAGGTGCGTGTACAGCTCTGATGCGTCCGGAGCAACAAGGGGGCCGCTCAGCAACCAGGCAACGTAGAGCAGTTCGCAGTTGGAGTCCAGCAGGGCTTGGGGCTCTGAGAGGGCGAGTGCGAGAGCGACTAAGTCACTGGCAGCGGCGAGTGTGCGGTAGTCCTCTGCAGGAGATGCGGGCGAGCCGAGGTGCACGTAGCGCTGCGACAGACAGGCCGCTTCGACCAAGCGTGAGGTGGGCTTGGAAAAGCGCATGGCGTTCAACAGAGCTCCGTGGGGCATGACCGGGGCGAGTTGGAGCAGTGTCTCTTCACTGAGGGGACGCTCGGAAAGGAGCGACTGCAGATTGCGGCGTTGGTTCATGAAGCCCCCGGCGGGGCGGTAACGAAAAACCCCGGCGACGCCGAGAAGGCGCCACCGGGGCGAGTCGACTTCTTGGCACGATCCTCAGGAGTCCTTTCTACGTGTCCAGGTAGGGCGGCGGGGCGCAAGGAGAATTCGCCAAGAACTAGAGAGATCACGAGGGGGCGTTCTCCAAGGTCAGCTTGGCAAAACGCAGCGCCAGGGTGCGGACTTGGTCTTCGAAGCGGACCTTGACTTGGTTGTTCTTGGCGTCTTCAATAACCTTGCCGGGACCGAACGTGGGGTGGACCACCGTGACGCCGGCGCGAAGGACCTCTTCTTCTAGTGGAGGTACCTCTGGGATTGGGTTGAGCGGGTGGGAGAACTGGGGACGTGGGGCTTTCTTGGCCGCGGCTGGTGGGATTTGGCGCTTTGGAGCGGACGCGGCGAAGGGCTTCTTGGCAGCGGGCTGATTCTTGCCGTAACCGCTCGACGAGGTGGAGCGCGGCGGCGCGGAAGATCCGCCCAGGTCGGCGAAGATGACCTCTTCGGGCATGTCTTCTAAAAAGCGTGAGGGCTGCGTGTCTTGCCACTCGCCGAAGGTTTGGCGGCGCAGGCAGGTGGTCAAGGTCAAGGTGACCTTGGCGCGAGAGCAGGCGACGTAGAGGAGTCGACGTTCTTCGGCTACGGCCGACTCGGAGTTGCCGACCATGTGGTGGGGGTAGATGTTGTCTTCGACGCCCGCGACGTAGACGTGGTCGAACTCACGGCCCTTGGAGGCGTGGGCGGTGATGAGGTACACGGGGTTCTGGTCGGCGTCAGCATCGGCCGAGGAAGCCAGAGTGGCGGACTCAACGAAGAGACGAGTGGCCTCGAGTGAATCGGTAGGGACGGTGGTGACGTTGCCATCGTCGTCGACTTCGGGAGGTGCTTGGAAGTTAGTGGCCTCGTTCAAGAGAACTTCTAAGTTCTCGACACGCTCGGGGTCGGGCGAGTAGGTCTCCATCAGGCCGGCCTCGTAGACGTACTTCAGGGCTTCGAGGGGACCTCGGGCGGCAGCTTGTTGGCCGGCGACCAGAACGTCGCAGTAGGCCTGCGCGGCGTTGCGCACGCGGCCGGGCAAGGTGGCTGCCAGGGTGGGGTCGGCCATCAGGGCTACGGGGTCGAGGTTATGCGAGGCGGCGAGGGTGAACCACTCGGCGAGCGACTTCTCACCGAGGCCCCGGCGCGGAGTCGCGGCGGCGCGGGCCAGTGACAGCAAGTCGGCCGGCGAGAGCAAAGCGCGCAACCAAGCGAGTGCGTCTTTGACTTCGGCGCGGTCGTAGAAGCGCTGGGCGCCGACGACCAGGTAGGGCACGCGCAAGCTGGTGAGGCTTAGTTCGAAGGGCTTTGTCTGGGCGTTGGTGCGCACGATGATGGCGCGGGTTCCGGTGAGGTTCTTCACGGAGCGGGCCACGTAGTCGGCTTCAGACGTGGAGTCGTAGACGGTCATGACGCGCACGGGCTCGCCGGATTCGTTGTCGGTCCACAGCGCGGCTCGATGCTTGGCGGGATTAGGGGCAATGAGAGCGGCGGAGACGTCCACGATGGCCTTGGTCGAGCGGTAGTTCTGGTCGAGCGATATGACGACTGCGCCGGGAAAGTCTTCGGTGAAGCCGGAGATGGCGCCGGCGTGAGCACCGCGCCACTGGTAGATCGACTGGTCTTGGTCACCGACCACGCAGATGTTGTGGCTGCTTGAGGCCAAGAGACGCACGATCTCGTACTGCACGGCGTTGGTGTCTTGGTACTCGTCGACCATGATGTAGCGGAAGCGATCTTGTAGCACGCTCAGTACGTCGGGGTTTCGCAGCAAGTTGCGCAGGCGCAGCAACAGGTCGTCAAAGTCGAGGAGCTGGCGCTCATCAAGGGCCTTTTGGTAGCTGGCGAAGACTTCGGCGACGCGGGGCAATTCGGATTCGATACTCGAGGCGTCTTGGGAGTGGTTCTTGGCCCACGAGATGGCTGACTGGTAGCGCTTGGCGTCGTCGGGCATCAAAGAGAGCGAGTCGAGCGCGGCACGGATGAGTTTCTTTGAGTCGTCAGCGTCGGCGACGTTGTAGCTGGCGGGCAGACCGGCTTCGGTGGCGAAGCGGCGCAGCAAGCGGGCGCACAGCGAGTGAAAGGTGGAGACCCAGACCTGACTGGCGGGCTCGCCGATCAGGTTCTCGAGGCGGGTGCGCATCTCGGCGGCGGCCTTGTTGGTGAAGGTAACGGCCAGGATGTTCCAAGGACGCGTCCCGGTCGCGATCAACGCCGCCATGCGGTGGGTGAGGACGCGGGTCTTGCCGGACCCGGGGCCGGCGACCAGCATGAGCGGACCCTCCAGAGTGGAGACGGCCTGTGCTTGGGGGGTGTTGAGCCCGGACAGAAGGTTGGCTGGGATTGGTGGGGTGGTCACGTTCTTTATGGTGTTGACGGCGCCCGGCAGAGCACTCAAGCCCCGTCGAAGGGAGAGATGGCGCGAAAGACCGAGCGCCAGGGCTTAGTGGCGGCGGGGTGGCCGGCCTTGGCTTCGACCTCGTCGTACGAGAAGCGCCGTCCCAAGGCGGCGATGTGCCAGATCTCGTGACCCTGCTCTGTTAGTACCCGGCCGATGAGACGGTAGCGGTGACACAGTGCGGGCTCCGCCTCGCCGCAGAGCAGTATCACACGCTTGGTCTGTGCGAGGTCAACCAGCTCGAGGGCGGCCTCTTTAAACGCGGGGTCGGCGGCGATGAGGTCGTAGCGGGCGTGGCCTTCGTCGTCGTAGAGAAGTGGTGAGGCGGGATGGGACCCTAAGACGTCACCACGGTCTTCGTAGACGAGGCCCAGCTGTCTTAAGTGAGTGCGCAGTGCAGCGCGGTCAAAGTGCAGCGCGCGGGGGCAGTACGGGGCGGTTCGTACGTCGACCACGACGTCGACTTGGTAGTCCAAGAGGAGCTCGCTGAAGTAGTCAAGCGGGTAGTTCGAGTGCGCGATGAGTGAGGGGGGCCGGCGGGAGGTGGTACCTCACGGTGCGGTGAGCCCCGCGCAGGAGTTGAGGGTGATCGGGGCGACCAAGATAATGCTGGCGCCGTTCTTGCAGTGGTACTCAACGCGGCCGCCGGGCAGCGTGGTGGAGCTCACCGGACGCAGTGCTTCCGGCACGGTCGTAGATGGAGTTGGCGGCACGTAGAGAGTCGTCGAGGTGACCGGAATAGTCGTGGGCGTGGAAGTGGTGAGGTGTGGGGCGACGACGAAGTACAAAGCGACTCCGAGCGTGCACAGCAGCGCAAAGACCAGCGTGGCGACCAGTCCAGTGGGGCGACGCGGGGCGGGAGCGGGTTTTTCAAAGGGGTTCTTCAAAGCGCCCCACTGCTCGCCGTCAAACCATCGTTCGAGGTTCGATCCCGCGGGGTCGGGGTACCAGCCAGGTTCGTGCGTTGTCACCTCTACGACGGTGCGCGAAAAAGGTCAGCTGGCCAGCAGTCGGCGTGCTTAGGCCTCTTCGTCGTCATCTTCTGAGTCGGGCAGTGACTCGATCAGGGCGGCCAGTTCTTCGTCCAGGTGGGCGCCCTGCGAGGCGGCGACGCCGGTCAGGATCTGGATGACGAGGCCCCGGGCGATCAGGTTGACCAGGGTGGCGGCGTCGACGTACTCGACGTGGCCGAGGGCGGGCTGACAGACGTAGGCACCACAGAGGCGGGCGTCTTGCTCGCTCACCGTCTCTAAATGTCCCGACGTGGTGTCTAAGTAGACCAAGGAGACCTCGGCGGCCTGGATGAGGTCACGGGCGAAGGCGGGGCTGGGCGGTTCGGCGAGAGAGAGCATGGCCAGGTTGGGCGACAGGCCGAAAATGTCGTGCGGGGTGTCGATCAGTGAGGGGCCGGAGCCGGGACGTAGCGCCACGGTGACGTTGTGGGGCAACGAGATGATCAAGAAACTGCCGCCGGGGCTTGGGGTCGAGATGGCGGTACGCATGAAAAGTACGGTCCGAACGGGACTCGGCGAGGCCCGGGGCTGACCTCGCGGTTTCGATTGCCTTGGTCCGGGGCGCACACACAGTGCAAGGAGCAAACCCCGTTAGCGGTGATGACTCCGGTCCTCACCTCTTTCGATGAACACAAGAAAGAGAACAACATGAAAAATCCTGTTGCTCCTGCTACGCAAGTCAGCCTGGGCGGTTACGCCGCCAAGCAGTGCGCTGAGTTGCTCCGCAAGAACCTGGACCCTACGTACAGCGTAGAAGACCAGGACCCCTTGACGGCCCACACCCAAGCCATCATGGCTGCCGGTAACGAGTTCGAATCCGAAGTCGTTCGCGTGGCTCTCATGGCCGCGATTACCAACCACGTGGTTATTGACACCACCGCCAAGATTGGCCCCAAGCGCATGTCCGCGTTGCTGGAAGAAGCACGCAAGGCGACGCTGGTGGTCTTTGACGGTGACCGAAGTGAATCTTCACTCGTCAATCGTGAGAACCTGACCCACGCGCTGTGCGAACAGCCGGGCAAGGTTCGCGTGTTGTGGAACCCGCGTCTTCGCAAGTGGCGCAAGGACGGCAATGGTCGCGTGGTCTGGTCAGATCGCTCGGCAGAGCCCGACGTCATGTATCGCCCGAACCCTCGTGTCGCCAAGAGCGCGCGCTGGGGAGCGATTGACGTCAAGCACCACAACCCCTTTGAGGGGTCTAAGAAGGGCTTGATGTGGGACCTGTCTGCGCTAAGCGCACCCTTCCCGATGAACTCTACGGCCAAGGCCTTCGAGGGAATCTTGAAGCGTGAAGACGCGATGCAGCTGGCTCACTACCACCGGGCACTCGAATTTCACTCACTCGCTGGTGAGGCCATTGGTGGCATCATCGGCAAGGAGCTCGAAGGCGAGTTGCAGATCGTGTGGCTGAACCTGAACGAGAAGATGTACGAGCGTGGCACCGTTTCGGCGCTGTCGCTCTACGACGAGAAGTTCGCAGGTGTACTCGAAGTGGCCAAGCGAGAGATCGCACGGCGTGAAGACCCCACCTTGCCGGTTCTGGCCAGTCCCGAGTGGAAGGCCGAGTGCAACGAGTGCATCTGGCGTTCAACGTGCCACGACGAACTCAGTGCTCGTGACCACATCACTTTGCTGCCCGGCATCACGCCGGCGCGCGCCGAAGCCCACTACCTGGCTGGTGTCACCACCGTCCAGGCGCTGGCCGCTTTGGACATCGCGACGGCCAAGGTGATTGACGCTGGAGTGGAGAACTTGGCTGAGTTGATCAGCGAAGCCTCTTTGGTTCCAGCGAACACTCCCTCGGCCGATTTGGTGTCGAAGGGCAAGGGTGCGACGAAGAAGTTGCGCGCACTCGAAGCCGCCGGCATGCAGAGCGCGGGTGACTTGGTTGCTCTTGACGCCAAGACGGCTTCGTACCCCGCCAACGTGTTTCGTTTGGTGGAGTCGATTGACCAGGCTCGCGCCGTGGACTTTGCCCGTATGCGTCGCACGACGAACGTCTTCCGCAAGCGCGGTATCGAAGAGCTCGAGATTCCTCGCGCTCGCGTCGAGATCCACGTGGACATGGAAAACGACAACCACATCTACATGTGGGGTGTCCGCACCGTGTGGAAGTACGCCAACGGCAAGATCAACGTCACGCACGAACCCAGTTCGCTCGAAAGCTCCTTGGTGACCTACGAGGCCACCGACGAAGCTGAGGCGAAGGTTTTTGCCAGCTACTGGAAGTACCTGAGCGACATGATCGCCAAGGCGAACGCCAAGCACGGCGAAGGCAACGTCAAGGTGTTCCACTACACCGCGGCCGAGGATCGCTGCATGCGTTCACTCGCCGAGAAGCACGCCGGAGTCGAGGGTGTTCCCACCATCGACGAGGTCGAGGCCTTCTTGGCGAGCGACATCTGGGTGGACCTCTACCCGGTGTTGACGAACCAGTTGATCTGGCCAACGGAGAACCTCACGCTCAAGAGCCTGGCGAAGTATGTCCAGTTCGAGTGGCGTGACGACGACCCCAGCGGGTCGAACTCCGTGGTCTGGTACCAAAAGGCCATCGACGAGAGCGACGACGAGTCCATCGCGATGCGCCAGCGGATCATCGACTACAACGCCGACGACTGCGCAGCGACTGCGCGGTTGTTGTCGTGGCTGCAGCAGTACGACGGAAAGCAGATGCGCAAGCTGACGCCGATCGAAGACCTCGATCGTCGCTACGCCCGCGCGGCTAAGCCGGTCCGTACGCCAGCAGTTGCTGGTCGATAGACCAAATCCACCTAAGAGGGGCCAGCGCAAGCTGGCCCCTCTTAGTCGTTACAAACCGGGTGAAGCCAAAAGAGCTACTGCTGTGGTGCAGCGACGCCCGCACCACTCGGACACCAGATCACCCCGGTGGACTGATGGACGTACTCAGACGACCAGGGCGAAGTCGTGCCGATGATCTGCGAGCAGTGGCAGGTGGTGGGGTTAAAGACGCGAGTGAAGAAGGGGTGGCGACCGGGACGAAGGTGTCAACATTGTTGAGGCTGTGGTGATCTACGGTCCCGGCGGCCTGGGGATTCCCTACGCCAGCCTGCGGACGTTGCTTTACCCCTCGACCCACGGACAGTGGCGACAGCCGCTGTTGCAGCACAAACCTCGCTCGAGATGCGCGGTCGCGGTCAGCACGAGAAGCCCGGTGACGGGGTCGAAGTAGCTCCGTTGGCCGGCCGCTACTGCTGTGTCGTGCGCCGCGATAATGGCAGCAAACTCCGGCCGGTTGGGATTGAGGCGGCTGGGATGAGGGAGTGCGGTCACGACCCACCCACGGTGTCGGCGAGCGCGAGGAACTCGTGCATGGCCAGGTACCACTCGCGGTAGGGGTTCATCGTGGCCACGAAGGTCACCTCGGGCAGATAAGGGCAGTCACGTGCGAGCGAGGAAAGTCGGCGGGTACGGCTACGCACACGCGCAGGCTGTTCACCACTGGACTAAAGATCGAGAGTGCTGACGGGGCCGGGGCGTTGGCGACGACGAAGGAAAGGACCAGCTGAGTGGACGACGACGCGAGCAGGGAGCCGAAGCTCACGTGGGTGGTCTTGGCGGCCGCGGCCTGGAAATCGGCGACGGTCGGGGTGTGAAATCCCTTGTTGTGCGAAGCGAGGCGGCGCGCTTGATCTTCGGCCGCGATCACGACGTGCGTGGCGTAGAACACGGCTGAGTTCGCAGGCCCACAGGTCGAGAGATAGGAGCCAGCGAGCTTTGATTTGGGTGAGTAGGCGGCCAGGAACAGTGCGTGGTAGCGGACCTGGAACTGGTGCCACGACGCTCCCAGTGCGCGCGAGTTTCTCAGTGGTGAGTAGTCCTTTTGGTGGTGGCGAGCGATTGCTTGCGAGGCGTAGTGGATGGCGTGCTGGAGGTACTGCTTGGCGCCAGAGACGAGAGAGACGAGGCCCTGGGTGAGCCCTGCGGGCTGAAGATCGGACTGCAGTGCCGTCATCGCCGCAATCTCTGTTACGAGGGCTGGGCGGGTAAAGGATCTCGTGAGCAGAACCGGGTTCTTCCACGCTTCGGGGAGTGCGGACCTAGCGCCGAGCAGTCCCACACACGACGCCGGGGGCGTAGGGGTAGCCGGGCTGGCGTTGGCCGACGTTGTCGCGAGGGCCGAGGTGAGCAGCACGGCGGCGAACACGGGCGCGAGGTAGGAACGCGAGGACTGAGAAATGTGGAGAAGTCGCATGATGCGTACGGTGCAAGGGACGGCCACTGGCGCATTCGGGGCGTTTGGTGGGCCGACAGTTGGGGCCAGGGACGGACGGTACCAAGCATGCCCGACGTCACTGACAGTTCTAACGAAGTAGGCGGAGCTGGCCTTGAGGTGATAGTCCCCAAAGAAGGTCCGACAGAGTCCTTGGCAACACCCGTACCGGCGCCGGTGGTACGACGAGAAACCGGGACGTTGGTGATCTACACGGCCAGGTGGGTACCAGTTGCCAGATACGTCGAAGTACTGGCCGAGGACCTCTTGGCTTGTGGCGTGAGAGTAGAGCTCGTGGACGTAGAGACGGCTACGCAAGAAGCTGACGAGCTGAAGATCAAGGTTCTGCCGACGTTTGTTTGGTGGGGCGAGGAGGGTCCCGTGGTGCACCTGGGGGCGCTCAGCCATAGCGGAGCTGGCGAGCTGTGCGGCGTGAGCTTGAAGCCCCGGCGAGGCTAATTCCGGGCGACTAGCGGCGAAAAGTAGGCAAAGGGGCGTATGCAGGGCGGGGCGGTTCGGACACCCTACAGAACGTGCTACTTGTACCAAGCCACTACGTAGAGCTACTCGTCGGTCCAAACTGGGCCGAGGTTCTGCGTGACCAGGTGCGGCTCGTAGCCGTTGGCCGGCGCGTTGAAGTCGACGTGTCGAAGTGCGACGTTGCTTTGCAAGAGCGACTCGAGCAGTACGTGGTGACGAATCGTCGAGTGGGCCAGCAGCTTCTCGACGGGTCAGCCATTGGGCCTTACGTGGTCGTGCGGCGTTTGCTCGCGAGCGCGGCGCAGCAAGCAGGTACCAAGTCAGCCAATCGCGGCGATTTGGTCAGCGAGCTCGAGGCTCTGCGCACGGTGCCAGAAACCAGCCTCGTCATCGACGCTTTGCTCGGAGCAGCGGTTGACGAGACGACACTGCGCACGCTCGGTGAATTTTCCACCGACGGGGTGCGAAGTAGCGCTGAAGTACGCGTCGAAGGCTGGCGCGAGTGGCCCGAGGCATTGGGCGGCGCCGCTTCAGCTAACGAGATCGAGCGTGTGTTCGTTCTTAGTGCCAACCACGCCGGGTGGCGTGACCGGATGGTCCGGCGCCTCACCCGCCTCGACGTCTATGGCGTCGAGTTACTGGCCAACCCTGAGGTTGGCTGATGCGGCTTAGCGCCGTTGGTGAAGTTCACCGTAAACAGAAAGAATGTAGATGTCTCAATCAAAATCCCCCTCGCGCCGTAGGCGCACAACCGCAGTAGCAACCAACACTCCCCCAGCAACAGCCGGATCGGTACCTGCGGTGCCGTCTGCGAACTCGGCTGCCAAGAGCACTGACGTCGCAAACGAGAGCACGAAGAAGCCCTCGAGGGCCCGTCGCCGGCGTCGTGCGCCCAGTGCGCCCGCCAGCGCCGCGACCAGTGCGCCCGCCATCTCGCAGGACGCTTCTTCCAATCAGACCGGTGAGAGCACTAGTGGCGTGCGGCTTCAGTCGGAAAAGAAGCCGACGTCGGCAGCAAAGAAGCCCGGCGCGCGTAGCGAAAAGCCCTCTCCTTTGTCCGCGCCCAAGCGCCCAAAAAAGTCCAAGCGTGCAACAACTACCCGCAGCTCTGCACCAACCACCGCGGCCACTTCGAAGGGTGAGGCAGTGGCGCAGAGCACGACCGGAGAAAAGACAGCTGCAAAAAAGGTGGCTGGAGCAAAGACGGGTGGCAGTGGTGCTAGTAAGACCGTACTCAGTGGTGTAGTGAGCATCAACCCGCGAGGCTTTGGTTTCGTGTCCGCGGGTGAAGAGGACGCCTTTATCTCGCCGCAACTGCTGCGCGAAGGGCATCTGCTCGACGGCGACGAAGTCATCGCCAAGATTCGCACCGTTGACGAGCGCTCGAGCGTGGTGGCCTTTAAGTCGGTGCGCCGTAGCCGCACGAAGCTCTTCGGGGTCGTTGAGATGATCAACGGCGAGAGCTGGCTGCGAGTGGATCCGTGGGTGTCGAACTCGCCGTGGCGACTCGCCGGCAGTGACCTCGTTGCGGGTGAGGCAGTCGGTGGAGTCATTGTTGGGAACCACGTGGTCGAAGTGACGAATCGTTTCGGCAACCCCCGCGAGCTCGACGCCCTGTACGCGCGCGCTCTGTGGCGCGCTCGCGTCGCAGAAGCGGCTGGACCCAAGGCCCCCAAAGTGCACGCCAAGGGGTCCTTGGCACGAAAAGACCTACGCAAGCTGGTGACCTTTACGATTGACGGGCCGGACAGTCGGGACTTGGACGACGCGTTGTCGATCGAGCGCCTGGCGAATGGGGTGCTTCGTCTCTACGTGCACGTAGCAGACGTATCGGACAAGGTGGCGGTGGGCTCGGAGAACGACCGCCGGGCGAGCAAGATTGCCACCAGCGTGTACTTGCCGGGGCGCGTAGTGACCATGGTGGACGAGGCTCTGAGCTTTGATACATGTTCACTGCTAGAAGGCGTCGAGCGCGACGTGATGACCGTGCAGATGGACGTCACCAGTAGCGGCGAGATCGAAGGTAGCGAGATTTACGCGGCCAAGATCATCTCGAGAGCGAAGCTGACCTACGAGCAGGTGGCCGCCCAGCTGCGTGGAGAAGAGCGAATTTGCGGCTTCGACGTGGCGCGGGGTGTGGATCTCAGCCACGTGGTCGCCACACGCCTGGGAGCGTTGCGAGCGTCACGCGGGGGCTTGTCGGTCAAGCGTTTCGAACCAGTGCGCGTGACGCTGAAAGACGGCGTACTCGCCACGACTCAACCAGACGGTGCGGACGTGGCTCACGACTTGATCGAAGAGGCCATGGTGGCCGCGAACGAGACGGTGGCCAAGTGGCTCAGCGAGCGCGACCTGCCCGCGGTGTTTCGCCGGCACAGCGCACCCGACGCGACTGCCGCGGAGGCCTTAGAAAGCTTCGCCGATGGGTTAGGAGTGGTCGCTGTTTTGGGCGAGGAGTTGACGCCACGTTCGGTAGCGGCTTTTGAGCGCCAACTGGCAGAACGCGGAGTTGCGGACGATGGTCTGTGGGAAGTACTCGTGGGCAAACTCGGCCGAGCGAGCTACACCGCACGTCCCGGAAGTCACTTCGGACTCGCCTCAGAAGCGTACGTACACTTTACGAGTCCGATTCGTCGCTACGCCGACTTGGTGGTACACCGAGTGGTCAAGGGTGCGTTGATGAAGAAGCGCGGCGAGGTGTTTAGCGAGCAGTATCTCGACACGCTGTGTGCGCACCTCGATGAGCAAAACGAGCGCGCGAGCAAGGCCGAGCGCTACGCCACGAACTTGATCTGGCTGAAGTGGATGGGCGAACACCGTCCCGTCGGCACCGAGATGCGTGGACGAGTAGTGCGTGTTGGTAAGCGCGGGGCGCTGGTGCGCTTGGACGGCGTGGGTGTGAGCGGCTGGGTAGCACTCGCTGGCACTGGTCCGGTCGTGGTCTCTTTGGACACCATGCGCGTAAGTCGCGGGTCGGCGAGCTACTACGTGGGCCAAGTCGTAGTTGTCAAGGTCAGTGCGCTGGACTTGGAAAGCGGCATGATCGAGCTCGAACCAGTGCGTGCCGAGAGCGTCAGGGTCGAAGCGAAGGCGGTAGCAAAAGCAACGCCCAAGCCCGGGCAGCCAGCGAGCACCAAGGCCCACGCGGCCACGTCGAAGCGAACGGGCGGCTCGGGCAAGTAGTACTTCGGTAACGACAACGAGCCAGAGGAGAAATCCTCTGGCTCGTCTTCGTTTTAGTACCGCACTCCCGCCAAGGGCGAGGGCAGCGGGCGTCGGGGCAACAGCGGATCACCGGAGCGACGAAAAGAGTCGCCGGCGTCGAGTTGTCCCATACCCACGGCCTTCTCACCTAAGAGGTCGTAGTACTGGGCGCGGAACCCGTCGGGCTGGATGTCAAAGGCCATGGGCACGTAGAGCATCTGTGAACCGTTACGGGTCTTGTCCAGAATGAGACGAGCGCGGACGTCGGTAAGGTGCCGACAGCCGTTGGCGTCAAGTTCTGGAGCCGCGGGGTTGTTGTAGGGACGGGAACGGTGCAAGAGCACGATGTTGGTCGCGTTCTGCAAGATCTTGGCCGAACCCATGATCTGGTTCTGACGGAAGATCCGAAAGTCGTTCTCGCGTACTTCCCAAGCCCAACCTGACCCCGAGGGGTCGGTCCAACTGGGGTTTGACGAAGTGTCTTCGAGCGTGAAGTCACTGAGCTGGACGTTCTTGGAGCCAGCTTTGTAGAACATGGCGTTCTCGTCAGCGGGCTTCTTGAGCTGTGCGAAGACAACCCAGGCCATGCGGTGGTCTTCAATGCCTTCGGGCCAGGCCATGCCGGTGTAGGAACGGAAGTCCACACCAGAGAACTTGGCCATTTCGTCGGGATTGAAGGCCTGGAACCCACGCAGAATCAACTCCGCGGTGGTGATGTTGGCCTGAACGTCAGACTCGCCTCGCTCGGAGATCGACTGGATGTAGTCGAGGAATCCGATGCGGGGCAAGAAGTCAGTGATGGGTCGAGCACTCGATTGACTCTTTACCACGGCGGCGACGACTAAGTCGTAGATCATCTCGGTGAGCCGGCGCCGTGAGGAGCCGACGTTCTCGATGACGATCTTGTGCGCGAGGTGGTGAAAGGGCTGGCCGGGGAACAGTCCCATGGCCTTGGCTTTGACCCAACTTTCTTCTTCAGTGTGAGCCAGTACGACAGGAGTGTCGTACAGGCCCCAGTTCACTTCGTCCTGGGCGACGTTGCGCGTGAGCGCGTACTGCATCGAGGACTTACCGGTACCGGTCGGTCCACCAATCACCGTCTGCTCACCCGGGGCGATGAAGCCGAGGGGCTCTCCCGTAGCCGTGAAGGCCAGGTCGAGGGTGGGCATGCCTGACGAGTGACGAATAGCCGCCGTGGTAGCGCGAGCCGCCAAGTGGGCGTCGATCAGGGCGTTGGCGGCTTGAACACCGGTGGCCTTGATGACGGCTACTTGAGTCGTCGGCGGAATGATGGCCTTGTGAGCAAGCATCTTGGTTTCCGCGGGGGCTTTTTCGTCAATCGCCGCGATGGCCGCTTGGTAGCGGCGTCGGGCGTGAGCGGCTTGGATTTGCTCAGCGAGAGCCTGGAAGGCACTCGCGGGATTGCGCGACGACTTGTGGTCGCGCGCAATGGCGAGCATGGCAGTGATCTCTACGGCAACCTCGTCGCAGTGGTTAGCCAGGGCGGGGACATCTGACAAGTCAACCAACGCAGTTGGCGTTAGGTTCGCGACTTCGAATTCCAAGACCTCGAGCACACCTTGGTAGGTGGTCTTTAGAAGACTGGGAAGTTCGTCGAGGACCAGCGACGAAGCCCGAATCTGCGCGAGCAGGGACTTCAGGTCGTCGGCGGGGCGGTCGTGGCAGGCGGCAAGAATCTTGCGCAGCGCATTCACAATCACCGCCGCGGGGACGTCAGGGGTCTTGTCGGACTTCTTTTGCGCTCGAGGGGCGGTCGGCTCGAAAGGCGGGCCGTCGTACTCGGGTTCGTCGTAAAAGACCGGCGGTTCGTCGTCGAAGAAATCGGGGTGGTAGCTGAACTCAAGCTCTGGGTCAACCTCGTAGGTGGGCGCCGTAGTGGCGTCACCGGAGGTGGCGTCAAAGAGAGTGTCGGCTGACCGTGACGGGGTCGGGTGGTCAAGAGACATGACGGCTCCTTTTTTGTTTGTAGCGACACGAGTGTCTGAAAGACACCGTTGGGGCGTGAAAGAAGGGGCCAACGAAGAGATGGGTCGCGGGGTGGGCTACCGGGCGTCGACGAACCCCGGCCAGTCGGCGCGAAGTAGTGGCTGGTGAGCGGAAGCGAGGCGTGTTGCTACCTCAGATGTAGAGGCGTGGCCCACCAGGGCCTTGTCGCTCTATAGCTGGCTGTTTTAGAGGCCCGGCGTCGGGTAGAACCAGATGTTCAAGGTGCCCTGGAAGTTGTAGGTGATGCCGGTCTGGTTCAGGCTCGTGATCGAGTTGATCGTCATGAGAGGAGTGGCGTTGGTGATGTTGCGCAACGCTTGTTGGAGCTGGGACAGCGTGGCGGTGAAGCCCACGGCGACTTGGTAGTACTGAAGTGGTGCGGTACCACCCGGAGCGGTAGGGACTGCCAGCGTGGCTGGGGCAGGCAGGCCGCCGATGTTGATGGTGTTGGCGTTGACGCCGGCGGCGGCGATAGGTCGTGAGATCAGAGCGTACAGAGCATCGTTGCCGCCGTTGGGGTCGTGAACGGGCAACAATGCGGCGTAGCGCTGGTAGCCGGCGTAGTAGAGGCTCGAGATGTTGGGGTTGGCCTTGGCCTTGCCGAGCAGCTGGGCGGTAGCAGTGACGTTGGCCTGGGCGGCTGAGTAGCTCTGGTTGGCGGCCTTGACGGCGTTGTACTGAGGCAGGGTGTAGAGGAACAAGATCGCGATCGAGGCGACGAGACCAGCGGCCAGCGAGAGCACGAGACGGTTGCGGGTGCGGGTGACGGGGTTGGCGACCGGCCGGGGGCCGGACGGGGTGCGTACTTTCCGAGAGGCGTTGAGCTTGGGTAGGGCCATGGTTATTGTCCTAACTTCAAGACGTTCAGGTTGAATGTGGAGGCATCGAGCGGTGTGTCGGTGACCTGGTTTTGCACCGTGAGCGTCATCGAGGTGGCGGTGCAGCCGGGAACAGTGACCACGGCTCCTGAAAAGCCAGGCAGGGACTTGATCTGGGTGAGGGCAGTCGAGACGTCAGCGCATCCGGGGATCGTGGCGGTGAAGGTCACATTTTCGATCTTGGTGGGACCAGTGCCAGCGGTTGGCGAGGGCACGATGATGATGCCCGAGATCGACATGTTGTGCGCGCCAAGACCCATGATCTCGGTAAGCAGTTGAATCATGTTGGCCTGGGATCCGACGATGGACTCAATGGCCTGGCCGCGAGTCACGGCGGCGGACTTGATCAGTGATCCGTTCACCGGCTTGCCGTTGATGGTGAGCTGGGTGGCTTGGTTGTAGGCGTTGGTGTTGCGGTTGGCCTGGGCGACGAGGCCGGTCGAGGGGTCGTTGATACTGGCGTTGATGTTCTTAGCCAAGAGCTGCTGGGTCAGGCCGGCGCCGAAGATGGCGAGCATGAGGGCAATGGCGCCGCCCACGCTCGCGAGCAAGACGAGGCGAAGGCGACGCAGCTTGTTGTAGCCACCTTCTAAGAAGTCAAAACTCGTGGCCGCGACGGTGACGCGAACCGTAGGAGCTATGCGAGGCTGGCCGGCGACGGGCTCAGCGGTAGCCGAGGGAATCGGGGCAGCCTTTTGACGCTTGTTGCGACCGGGACGCTCGAACTTGGCGCTCTTAGGGGTGACACCGGGGTTGGCGTTGTCTGCTTCGGGGGTGACATCCACGTCAGGAACGACGACTGGCGCGGGGGTGACTTGGGCTGCCCCCGCGGCGCTGAAGGCCTCGGCGTCGGCGGTGACCGGCGTGACCGGCGCGCCGAAGGAGGCGGCTGGGGCCGTGGGGTCGAAGGCGGGGGTGCCGGCGGCGTCAGGGTTCATGGGGTCGCTCATGCCTGAGGGTCCTTCCAAAGAGCCAACCCAATGGCCGTGGACATCTCGGACAGGGTGCTGGCGGTTGTTTCGTGGTCTTGGAGATAGGGCAAGTTCTGGCGATTCTTTTCCAAACGAGCCCAAGGGCGGCCGAGCTGAACGGGCACGCCGAGGCGCTGGTTGAGTCGGTTCTTGAGCCCGGGGATTTGCGCGGTGAGTCCGGTGAGCGTGATGCCGTTGGTGAAGGTGTTGCCGTAGTTGGTGGCGTCGTTTTCGATCGAGGTGGCCACCTGGTCGAGCAGCTGGTCCACGGCCTTTTCGACACCCTCTTCCAAGAGGGTGCTGCCGGGCGCACGACTCGGTGCGTCGGCAGTAGAGCCGTAGGGAGCGGCGACAACTATGGGTAGGTCGGTGCTCTCGGTGCCGAGTTGGAGCAGCTGACGACGCTTCGTGGCGGCCTCTTGGTCTTCGCCGGTTTCGGTCATGATGGTGCGCGTGATGGCGCGGCCACCAGTGGTGAGCACGCGGACACTGCGCAGGTGAAGGCCCTGGCGCGTGATGATGGTGGTCGAGGTCTCACCGATGTCGACGATGGTGGCCACTTCGCTCGAGTCAGTACGCGCGCGAACGAGTGCGCGCATGAGTCCGGCGGCGGAGAGGTCAATGGCCCGGGGCTGGCATCCCGCGAGCGCGATCATGCGCTGGAAGCTCTCGAGCTCTTCTCGCAGCACAGCGGCGACGACGAGCTGGGTCATGGCGCGGCCGTCACCGGTCATGTCGACGGTGACTTCGTTCGTGCTCAATACGCTTTGGGCAAGCGACAGGGTGGGTGAGATCTGGCGGTCGTTGGTGCGAAGCGCCAAGACACGCTCTTCGGGCTTGATCTCGTGAGGCAGGGCGAGACGTCCTACGGCAAGGTCAGGGGCGTTAAAACCGATGATGAAGTCGTAGCGTCGCGCACCGGCAATCTCGAGGGCGCGGTCGAGCGCCTGGGAGACGACGAGGTGGTTCTTGATCTTGCCGGCAATGACGGCACCTTCGCGCAGCGGGGCGATGCCAATGGCCGACACCGCCGCAAATCCTTCGGAGTCCACACCACGCACGCGTGCTACGCGCACCGCTGTTGAACTGATCTCTACGCCAACCATGCTTCTCACAGGTCACCTCCCGAGATGATGGTGCGCAACAGGGTTGCAAAAACACGTCGGCGCACAGTGGACGTAGGTGGCAGCAAGTCGGCGAGACGCGCCTCAGCGGGGCTGGACGAGGAGACGGCGAGTGGGCTCTGTGAGTGCGGCAGCTCGGGAAGATTGTTGGTCTGGTCCATGAGATTGATTGTGCCGAGGGGGGCGAGGCGCGCCAACAGGGTTCGTGTGCACCCAGTAGCCGCACAGACATCCTGATGAACGGGCCCACGGCGGGCCCTTGCCGAGACTTGAAGGAGTCACATGATCAAGAGCAGGAATCTTCTCGCTGCAGTGCTCACACTGGGCGTAGCGCTGGGCGGCGCGACTTTGGCGAGTGGGGCCGCTTCGCCAGCAACGTCGAGCCAGGTCAGTGCCATTGTTGAGCCCGCGGCCGGGTACAGCTTCTTCTACACCCAGGTGGCGGCGGCGAAGAAGTCGGTCGATCTGTCCATGTACGAGCTGGCCGACCAAGCTGCGGTATCGGCGCTGGTGGGCGCCGAAAAGCGCGGCGTGGCGGTGCGCGTGATCTTGGACTCGGCCTACAGCGGTCAGTACGTGAACCAGTCGGCCTACGGCGCTTTAGTGGCCGGTGGCGTCAAGGTCGTTTGGGCGCCCTCTGGCGTCATCTTTCACGCTAAGTACTTCGTTGTCGACGGCAATGTGGCCTACGTCGGCACGGGCAATTTGACGGCGAAGTGGTACAGCTCGACGCGCGACTACTTCGTACGCGACACCAACAGTGCCGGCGTGGCGGCGATCGAGGGAGTCTTCAATGCCGACTTCGCGGGAGTGGCGGCAAATTTGGCGTCGGGGTCTGGCGGGCTCGTCTGGAGCCCAGGGTCACAAAGTGCGTTGGTGGGGCTTATTGGCTCGGCCACAAAGAGCGTGATCGTTGAGAACGAGGAGATGAGCAGCTCCGCGGTTCTACAGGCGCTCGAATCAGCCGCTCGACGCGGGGTGCACGTGGATGTGGCTATGACGTACAGCTCATCGTGGTCGGGGGCTTTTTCGCAGTTGAAGGCAGCTGGCGTGTCGGTCCACGTACTTAGCAGTTCTCAGGTGTACATCCACGCCAAGGCCATCTGTGCTGACAACAAGCGCTTGTTCGTAGGTAGCGAGAACTTCTCCACGTCATCTCTTTCGTACAACCGCGAACTCGGCGTGGTCGTTCCGGTCTCGGCGGCAGTGTCACCAATTGTTTCGGCGATGCAAAGTGACTTCGCGAGTGGGCGCGCTTGGTAGGAGTTGCGCTTCGAGCGTCGATACAACCGACAAAAGCACCCCGCAGCCGCGGGGTGCTTTTGCGTGTTGGTCGTTAGTTACTCAGTAGCGGGCGGCGGAGTTAGCGGCGCTTAGGGGCCGAGGTGGCACTGCTACTTGGCGAGCGACAGCGGCAAGGGCGAAGCGCTGATCAGCGAGGACGCACTTCATCTAACCAAGTGGCCACCGCAAGAAGTAGGCGGTCGGCGGGCTGGTCGGACTTGGCGGCGAGGTCCACGCGAGCAGCCGCGAGAACCGCGCGGTGCAGTGACTCGAGGGGAACACGCGCGGCCCAGGAAACAAGCTTCTTGGCGCGAAAGGGGTGAATGGCGAGCAGCTTGGCGGCTTGGGCTTCGGAGAGCTTTTGCTCTTTGACCTGGACCAGTCGCAGCGTCTCGGCGACCAAGAAGGACGACACGAAGATGGGGTCGGACTGCGCGGTGAGACTGAGCACACTCGCAACGTCGCCCTTGGCCGCGGCGTCGGTGATGGACCACGGTGTGACTTCGGGGGCGGTCGATCCCGCGAGCGTGGCTACTTGCCGTGACGTGGGTGAAGTAATCCCCGCGAGTTCGAGTTGGGTGAGAATCGAAGAGAGCCGTTCGAAGTTCTCCGCCAAGCGCTCGGCGAGGAACAGTGCGTCGGTACTTTGAAGGGTGATTCCCCGAGCGACAGCGAGCGAGGTTACGAGGGCGGCTCGATCTTTGGGCTTGTCGGGAATAGAGAGGCGCTCGAGTGCGCCCAGAGCCTCTAAGCGCGACACCAACTTTGCGGTCATGCGCAACTTGGAGGTGAGAAGAATCTCAGCGGAAGAGGCGTCGTGGTAGGTCTCCAAGACATCGAGGGCTTCTGGGGTCAAGTTGCGTACGACGGCGTAGCGGGTCGTGGCGAACAAAGAACCCGAGGCCACGACGTCGACCAAGCGCGATAAGTCGTCTTGATCTAAGTCGAGGGATTCGATCCCGGGACCTAAGCGCTGGGTGAGTTCACGGAGGCGTGGGGCGACCAGGGCGTCGTCGCCGGTGAGGGTGGTGAGAACAAGCACGATTGGTACGGTGTCTTGGTCACTCCGGGGTGCACTTGGCTGTCTACCGCGGGGTGCGGCTGCGTAACAGCTCGTTAGTTAGTGGCCCTGGGTCATCTGGAGACGGCGGTCGAAGGCGTCGCGGTCGGGGGCGTTGAACCGGGCTTCTTCTTCGCGGACCAGGCCGCGACGAACGAGGTCGACGAGGGACATCTCCATGGTCTGCATGCCTTCGCGTTGGGAGGTCTCGATGGTCTGGTGGATCTGGTGGTGGCCGTCGAGCTTGGAGAGGTTGTTTTGAATAGCGGGCGTGGAGATCATGATCTCGAAAGCGGCGGCCCGGCCGCGGCCCGAAGCGAGCGGCATGAGCTTTTGGGCCACGATGCCCTTTAGGATGTAGGCCAGCTGACTGCGAGCCTGGGCTTGTTCTTCTGGTGGGAAAGAGGAGACCAAGCGGCCGACAGTTGAGGTGGCGTCGAAGGTGTGCAAGGTGGCGAAGACCAAGTGACCGGTCTCGGCGGCCGTGAGCGCGGTCTTCATGGTTTCTAAGTCGCGCAACTCACCGACCAAGATGACGTCGGGGTCTTGACGAAGGGCCTGGCGCAGTCCGGCGGGGAACGAGGTGAAAGAGGCGCCGAGCTCTCGTTGGTGAACGACGGAGAGGCCGCTCGGGATGTAGAACTCGATGGGGTCTTCGAGGGTGATGATGTGGCGCGACTCAATAGCGGAGATGTGCGCGAGCATGGAAGCGAGCGTGGTTGATTTACCAGATCCGGTGGGTCCAGTGACGAGCACGAGACCGCGCTCTAGTTTGCAAAAGTCACGCGCGGCCTTGGGCAGGCCGATTTCGTCAAGGGCCGGGACCTTGGTCGGGATCTTTCGCAAAGCGATGGTGGGACCGTGGAAGTCAGCACCGATGTTGACACGAAAGCGCGACTCACCAAAGGAGTACGCGGCGTCGATGTCGTGGGTCTCTTCTACGCGGGCGTAGTCCTCGGGGCTGGTGAGCAGCGGGCCGGCTTCGTCGAAGAACTCTTGGGTGAGGGGCTGCTTGGGCAGGCGCACGAGCGTAGAGTCGATGCGCAAGATGGGCGGCTGACCTACGCTCAAGTGGATGTCACTGGCGCGGCGACGCTGGGCTTCTTCAAGTAGTTCGAGCACTGACGAGACAACGGGCAGTTCATCGGCCTCGGACGTCAGATACCACTGCCGATACAAAGCGTCAAAGTGGTGAGCGGTGGTGATCCAGACCTCGAAGTCGGTCGTGCCGAGGGCGCCACCGAGTGCTTGGAGGTTGTACTCGGTGTCTTCGACCATGACCACGGTCAGCGGCTTGCGATCGAGTACGAACGAACCCGTCAGACGCACGACTTTGGGGTCGAGAGCGGTGGCCACTTTTATGGACATGTCGTCATAGGTGCGAAGTCCCGTGATGGCGCCTTTTAACTGCAAGAGGCGTTCGGGGGTGACTACTTGGCGAGCAACGAGCGCCAGCTCGAGTTGATTGAGACTCAGCGCCTCTGGGGTGGGACCGAGCGCGGTGGTGAGGGTCTCTTTGGATGTGACGCCATAACTCGTCAGACCGTCCAAGAGGGCCTGCGTGCTGAGAGGAGAGGGGCGATGCATAAATGTGACTGTCCGGAATGAGTAGCGAGTTGCGCGGAGTCGTTGGTACTTTTTGGCTAGCGCACGAGCACGCGCCAGCTCTTTTAGGGAAAGACCGTCGTGGTCGTCGTGGGGGCGTTCGAGAGGTTCGCGGTCTTGGCGAGCGTCGGGGCCAGGTTCAAAACCGGCAGATAGAGGCAGATCAAGATGCCACCAACAACCACGGCCATGGTGAGCAACAAGGCCACTTCGATCTTCGCGGACAAGCCACCAACAATCGCGTCGATCTCGTCGGCGAGTGAGGCAGCGGCCGAGTCGAGCAAGACCGAGAGGTCACCGGTCTGCTCACCGGTGGAGACCATGGTACGCACCGAGGCCGGAAAGAGATCAGAGTGCACAGCGAGGGCCGCCGAGAGCGGCTGACCGGACTGGATAGCGGTTTCGATGGAGGGGCTGACCGTGCGAATCCAGCGGCTACCCGAGGAGTTCGCGGCAAGCGTTATCGCGGCAGTCGTGCGAACACCCGAGTCGAGAGCACCGGCCAGCGTGGACATCCAGCGATACAACGCCAAGTAGCGACTGAGCTTGCCGAACACGGGCAAACGGAACCGGATCTTGTCGAGGCGGATGGCGATGTTGGGCACGTTGCCGCGGCGCTTGACGAAGGCTCGAAACGAAAAAATGATAACGATGATCCACAGCACCGGGGACAAGAAGTTCACGAAAGGCAGCGGTATGCCCGAGACGTGAATGAGTTTGATAGGCAAGAAGTAGTGCGAGACCTTGATGAGCATCTGGGTGGGAGCGGGCAGCGTCGAGTGCAACTGGGTGTAGATCTTGGCGAACAGCGGCACGATGAAGACGAGCAGTATGGTCACTAAGAGCGAAATGGCGATGGTGACAAGCAGTGGGTAGATGGCGACGCTGCGAACCTTTGAGGAGATCTGCGCGCGCTTTTCGGTCATCAAGGCCAAGCGACCGGTCGCGGCCACGAGGGCCCCGGTCTGCTCACCACTGGCCAGGTAGCCGCAAAAGACGTCGTCGAAGGTCACCGGGTGTGCGGCGAAGGCTTCGGCGACGGGAATACCGTTGGCGATCTTGGTGGCGATGTCCGAACAGACGGTCTTTAACTCTTCGTTCTCGGAGTCTTCACCCAGAGCGGCGACGGCGCGGGGCACGGAGATACCGGCCTTCAAGAGTTGGTGCAGGCCACGGGCGAAGGCGGAAAGTTGGATGGGCTTTAGGCGAAGGCCCTGACGGCCGACCTTCATGTTGAGGTTCACTCCCCCGAGGCTGCCCGAGGTGACCTCAGTGATCTTGATGGGGGTGAAGCCCTGGTCGAGGAGTTCGCGGCGAACGTCGTCGGCACTGTAGGCACTCATGCGGGCCTTGGGGCCCTTGATGCGCGTACCATTGGGGGCGACGGCTTCGTAGGCGAAGAGCCCGGGCTCGGATGGGTCGCGGGGTTTACGTGCCATTAGCCTGCCGCCACCGATCGCATGACCTCTTCAATGGTCGTGAGCTGCTCGCGCACCAAGCGCAGGCCGTCGTCGAGCATGGGCACCATGCCGTCGGCGCGAGCCTGGTCGATCAGTTCGTCGCGACCGACGTTCAAGAGAATCTTTTGGCGAAAGGCCGGAGTGGGGTCGAGGACCTCGACGACGGCGAGACGACCGCGATAGCCAGTTTGGCCACAGGCCGAACAGCCGACGGGCTTCATGAGCTGGTCGGGGCACGAAGCGCCCACCAGAGCGAACATCTGCTGGTCGGCTGGCGTGGCGGGCATCAGTCGTGCGCAGTCGTGGAGGCGGCGAACGAGGCGCTGGGCGACGCCTAAGGACATGGCTTCGGCTACGAGGTAGCTCGGTACGCCCATTTCGGCCAAGCGGGTGTAGATGCCGACGGAGTCGCGGGCGTGGACGGTGGAGAAGACGAGGTGACCGGTAATGGCGGCGTCCATGGCGGTGCGGGCAGTCATGGCGTCACGAATTTCACCGACCAAGATGACGTCGGGGTCCATGCGCAAGGTGGCGCGAAGAATTTTGTCGAAGTCCAAATCACGTTCGGTACCGTGCACGACAGCAGTCTGATTGACCAGGTTCATGCGATACTCGACAGGGTCTTCGATGGTGATGACGTTCTTTTCGACGCTGGCTACTTCACGCAAGAGGGCGTAGAGCGTGGTGGTTTTACCCGAACCGGTGGGCCCACAAACAATGACGGTGCCCTGGGAGGAGCTGGCGGTGCGCTCGAGGGCGGCCAGCTGGTCTGGAGCAAAGCCCATGTCCGACAAGCGGCGCTGGACGTTGGCCGAGTCGAGGAGACGAAGCACCACTGAGGGTCCGTTCATCTGGGGCAACATGGCGGCGCGCACGTCGATCTTGCGAGCCGAGGCAACAAAAGAGAAGGAGCCGTCTTGGGGCTCTCGCAAGTTGGCCTGGTCCATGTCCGAGCGGTTCATCAAGATACCGATGACTTCGCCCTCGCGGCCGCGCAGTTGAGCGGGAACGGAGCGCAAGATACCGTCAATGCGAAAACGCACGAGCAGGGTTCCGTCCAAGTTGTACTCGAAGTGAATGTCCGAGGCGCCTTCAGCCACGGCCGTTTCCAGGGTCGAGTCCACCCAAGCCACCAGGGGGTTGCGCGGGGTGGGTGGCGTGGCGATGACCACGGATCGAGCGAGCTCTGAGTCGGCGCCGGGCAGGGCGTCGACGAGGGGGGAACCGGCGAGGGCGAGCTTGGACTGGATCTGAGAGCGACTGGCCAGTACGAGTCGCATCGACGGGTAGCGCTCTTCTAAGTAGGCGCGCAAGTCAAGGTCCGAGGGATTGACGGCGGCCACGACGACGTTGCCATCTCGATCGATCAGCGGAATGGCCGAGTACGAGCGCAGCAGGTTGCGATCAGCACGAGCGAGCAACTCAGCGTCAGTCGCGAGGCCCACCCGGGCGCCGTAAAGATCGACGTACTCGAAACCCAGCTCCCTGGCGATCGCCGAGAGCAGCGGCCCTTCGGCGACTTCGGCCTTGATTGCCTCGCCGAGGCGACGCGGGCTGTCGCCGTACGTGTCGAGCATCGTGACGGCTCGCTCGGGAGAAAGAAGTTTGTACTCAAGGGCCAAGGTGGCCAGGGCGCGCTCTAAATCAGACACGGTCAGTTCTCCAAGACGTAGCACGAGAAGTCGTCATGGTTTCAACCGTGCAGGAAGTGTGCAACGGGGCCAACAGGGTGAGGCCCCGGGCTTGGGATTTAGTACTTACCCGGTGGAACCAGGCCGGTGTAGTTGAGTTCGGCGAAGTCCGAGTAGGGCACGGCGGTGCCCGTAGAAGTGGTGGTCGAGCCCGAAACTGAGGTCTGGTCGAGCTGGCCGAAGGTGTTGTCACCCCAGCAGTAGACGTAGCTCGAGGTCGCAACAGCGCAGGCGAAGACGTCACCGGCGGAGAGCTGCGAGACACCGGTCAGCATGGCTGAGGGATTGCTGCAGAGAGAGTTAATGGTGCAGACAATTGACGGCGAGGTCTGCAACGAGACGCTGCCGAGCGTGGCGTAGTCGTTGGCGGCCAAGGTGGCGTTGCCGTTGCCGATGCGACCACCAAAGCCATAACCCCAGCACTCAGCAGTACTGGACGTACCCGCTACGGCACAAGCAAAGTCGCCGCCAACGTCGACGGAAGTGGCGCCGGAGAAGCTGCTGCTGCAGCCACTGGTAGAACAGACCGTGACGGGCAGTGAGCTCGATCCCGACGAAGTTACTATTCCAAGCTCGCCGAAGGTGTTGTCACCCCAGCAGTACACCGCTGAGGACAGAGCACAGACTTCGTACTGACCTACGGAGACGGCAGTGGCGCCAGAGAAGCTGCTACCGCAGCCACTGGTAGAACAGACCGTGACGGGGAGCGCTTGGTAGGCAGTGGCGTTACCGTTCGAATCGGTGAAGCTTGTGGTACCGGTGCCGAGCTGCCCGTTAAGGCCGTAGCCCCAGCAGCGAATCGTGCCTCCGGTCATGAGAGCGCACGTGGTGTCGCCGTTCGTAGAGACCGAGGCGGCTCCGGTTAGGTACGTCGAACACACGCCCGTGGTTGCGGAGGTGGCGCAGACTTCAGTGGGAGTAGGGGCG
>Ga0208867_1000093_pt1 | contig 29439 bp, 32 predicted proteins | sample CryBogCBE05Oct08_FD_185505 | JGI IMG/M metagenome (GOLD analysis project Ga0208867, IMG submission 185505) | Freshwater microbial communities from Crystal Bog, Wisconsin, USA - CBE05Oct08 (SPAdes) (version 2) | ecosystem: Environmental > Aquatic > Freshwater > Lake | place: Crystal Bog... | reverse complement strand
TGTAAAGGTTGAAGCGTCAGGAATTGTATATTCCTGATTAGCGGTTAAGTACAATTAATAAAAAAAAGAGCGACTTCGTCGCTCAGGGGTAGCTACGTCCTGAATTCGTAATTACTTACTAGGCAAAACAAAACCCTTCTCCTGTTCATTTTTCATCAGATCATGCAATGTGTCAACTTTTATTTAATTTTGAATTTTATCCTAATCATTTAAATTTTGAATAGCAATTCTCGTTGTGTTGGTTTTAACATAAGAAATAAATTATTTTAAATGATCTTCGTGTCTGAGAACACGAAAAATCTTAGTATTTAGTAAATTGATGTACTTCATGGTTCACTTGCATGCCTTTCCCAGAGCAATCTCTTAACGGGGTATTTTGTGAGGGTGAACTTTAGTGATTGATGGATATTCGATGGTTTGACTATCTCCTGCTTGGAAGTGAGTCAAGGGCTTCTAGAAATCAAGATCTTAGGTCCAGGGGATTCTTACCTGATACGGAACGAAGACGGACTGAAGAAGGGGTTGCTCTCGGCTTTCTAAATTTTTTTGATTAATTATTTTCCTTTGCGTTTTCTCAATGAGGGAGAACTTTTTGGATGAGCGGACATCGACATAAGGTCGTCTTCGTTATGAAATTCGATGAACTCACACCATCTTTTCCCAGGTTTCTTCGATTTCTTGACGTTTGAGCAGAAGTTGGGAAACCCATCAAATCCTTAGGATATTCAATTCAATCTATTGAATAAATACGAAGCGTCATAGAAAGCTTGCTTCTTGGGAATTAAAGAAAGCCAAAACCTACTTCGCACGGTCGAAGTTCCCTGCAGCATCTCGAAGTATTTCAAGATCTTAATTTGACCTTATTGATTGTCTATGAATTTTGCGAACTCATGCATTCTTTGGTCCAGTTTTCCCGTCTTAGATTGATAGTCGTGGAATTATGGTTCGTAGCTCATGCTGAGCACATATCGAAAAACGGGCGTAGGACTGAAGATATTGTGATCAGTTCATACTGCTCAGAGCTGACGCAGATCCACAAAGCTTGGATCTGGCATTGCAGAGGTGTCCACTAGTGCAACTGTGATGGCTTTACTTCGGAGGCTGCCGTCCAAGAAATCTGTTTTTTGCCCTGAATTTTTGAGATCCATCGAGCTGCAGACCGTCCCCGATTCATGGTCATGATTTTTATTCTGCCGTCTTCGAAAACCTCAACCGCTGTCTTAAGCATACGCCCACGAATGTAGTCGGCAGACAAGTAAAGGCTGCCTCTTGAATAACTCAGGTGCATCAGAAAATCCTCTAGGGTCCATGAGTCATTATCTTGGTAGTGCATCTCAGAATGACCTCTGGGTCTAGCGTCATGGAATGATAAAGCCCCTATGGCGAAGATCAAACCGAGGGTACAGGTTTCTACGTCACCCTCGTTGATTTTCAGTATCAATTGAAAATTTTCAGCATCTTCAAATTTTTCGTGACTGGATTGCAAAACTTTGATTTCAAGTCCGCAAACCTGCTCTAAAAGGGTGAACTCAGCATTTTTATTTGGCATGCTCCGAGTGTACTACGTGTTCTCTCAATTTTGAAGAGGATGATTTGATGCTTCTTCCATTCCACTCGAGTTTCAAGTTTTTTTGTAACTATTTGATTTTAAAAGGATTAAATAAAATGCTGAGTTTTAAAAAAAATCAATAATTTCAATATGTTGCATAAATTTCAGGAAAAAACTTGAAACTCGAGTTCCATGGATGTTTCTGCCTTCCTCGGAAGCAGGGAGCTTTTTCGGATCAGGAAGTTTGCCCTGTGACGCTTGAGGGCTTGAAGCTCAGTTCTTGAGACTCCAAGCTGCTTTTCGGTATAGTTTTAGTTGAATTTTTAGTTTTACTCAGAGGGGTTGACCGGGAATTCCTGCTAGAGTTTTAAAACGCTCCCCAAGGGACTGAGATTAAATTTGGGGTGACCAACGGGACTCGAACCCGCGACAGCCGGAATCACAATCCGGAGCTCTGCCAGCTGAGCTATGGCCACCACGCAAAAAGATGACTTTACGTTTTTCTTTGTTTGGTGTCAATGATTGAATTTCTTGACAAAAAAATAGGTTTGTGAATGCATAGGGTATGCTTTGGTTGTTTTTGTTAGGAGTTTTGGGTTTTTTTCAGGAGGTTCAGGCAGGCGTTTTTAATGTTCCTCATTTGATTCCACCGGGGTCTTTTGCCGTAGGCATTGAGCCTCAATTTTTTATGACGCCTCGAGCTTCTTGGGGGGGGGATCTCAGGTACGTTCAAGGAATTTCAGAAATCAGCAATGCTACGGTCATTTTAGGGGGAGCGTCCTCTGGAGTGCGATGGGGTGCAAATACGACTTTTGATATCATTCCCGATCTTCCTGAGCAAATAGGGTTTGGATTTGCCTTAGAGCTTCTGAGGGTGAGGCCTCATACTTGGATCATGTGGGTTCCTTATCTTCATAAAACTTTTTCTCAAGGACTTGAGCCTTTCATTGCCTTTCCCTTAGGCTGGAGCTTGCGGGATGGTAGGTATGAGTCGCTTTCTTCTTTGGTGCTGGGGACGTACTTTGAGCACTGCGTTCATTTTAAAACGGTGTTTGAGCTGGGTATGGGTCTTCAAGGAATGTCAACTTATCTTTCAGTGGGGGTTTTGTATTACCACTAACACAAGTATTTTAGATGAAAATGCCTTTGATGCATTTAAAAACATTCAAGGCATTTGTTTTGATGTGGATGATACACTGTCTACGGAGGGAAAGTTAACTCAGGAGGCTTATGCAGCTTTGTGGAGGCTTTACCGTGCGGGCTATCAAGTCGTTGCTGTGACGGGAAGGGCTTCCGGTTGGTGTGATCACATGGTGCGATTTTGGCCTGTTCATGCGGTTTTAGGAGAAAACGGAGCTTTCAGCTTTTGGATGAAAAAGGGAGTCCGTCAAACACTTCTGACTCCAGGGGGTATTTCTCAGGAGCAGTTACTTACTCAAAAACTTCAATTGATGAAATCTGTGCAAGAGGTTTTTTCTGAGGTCCTTTGGGCGTCTGATCAGCCTTACCGTACTCACGATCTTGCTATTGATATTGGAGAAGGTGTTCCGAGATGGGATTCTCAAGATATCGAGCGTCTTATGCAGCTTTGTCAGCAAAAGGGAGCGGTAGTGCGGCTTTCAAGTATTCACGTGAATGCCTGGTTTGGAGATTACGATAAATGGAAGGGATTTCAGTTCTGGCTTGAGCAAGAGGCAGAGCAAAAAAAAGTAGATGCATGGGCTTATATTGGGGATTCTCCGAATGATGAGCCGATGTTTAAGCGATTTCATTGTTCGGTGGGTGTTGCTAATGTGGCTGCTTACTTGCCTTCTTTCAAATACCCACCTCAATGGATCACTCGTAAAAAAAGTGGAAGTGGGTTTGTTGAGTTTGTGGATTTTTTAGAAAAAGTGCGCGGAATCTAGAAATTGTTTCAAATCCTCAGGAAGACTTGCCTTCAATTGCATGGGTTTTTGAGAAACAGGGTGCAAAAATTCTAGGCTTGCTGCATGGAGGGCATGTCGTGGAATTAAGAGTCTTGCTTGCATTTCTGCAGAAAACTCATGAAATTCTAAGATACCTAAGGACTCAGGCATACCGTAAAGTTTATCGCCTACAATGGGAAAGCCTTCTGATTCCAGGTGGATGCGGATTTGATGCTGTCTTCCTGTTTTAGGAAAGCAGGAGAGAATTGAAAAACGACCCCTTGTTTCTAAAGTTTGAAACGAAGTTTCAGAGGGTTGCGCTCCTTCTTCCTTAGTACTTACCATCATTTTTAATCGAATCAGTGAATGTGTGGAGCGTTTTAAGGCGCGAGTGACAGAAAAAGTAGGGGGAGGGGTTCCATGGACGATGGCCAGGTACTGTTTTTTCACTTTACGTTGAGCAAATTGTTTCGTGAGATGAGCGCATGCTGTTTTGTGCTTTGCAAGAATCAATACTCCGCTTGTTTCTTTATCTAAACGGTGCACTAAGAAATAATCCTCTGCATTTTCTTCCTGTTGGCTTTTTAAATGCATGAGCAATGTATGAAAAAAATATCTTCCAGCCGGATGGACAGGTAAGGGAGCAGGTTTATTGATGACGAGAATGGCTTCGTCTTCATAAAGAATTTCGTAATTCCATGAGACTTCAGGTTCTCCTTTTCGTTCACTGATAACAAATACCTTGTCTCCAGTCAGTACAAGAGAGCTTGGTTTTATATTGCCGACAGGACACTGAGTGCTTCGTTCCATACGAATGCATCCTGAGTGAATGGCTTTTTGAAGTTGTGCTCGGGAGCGTTTTCGGTACTTCTTTTTTAAAAAATGATCAAGCCTCGTCCCATGATTTTTAAAATCCACGGTATGCACTAAAGAGTACCTATTGGGGGTTAGGATAGGTTTTGTTGACACGCCTTTGAATACCTTGGTTTGAGCAAGAATACCAGTTCTTCTGCTGCCTATTTTGGCTTGCACTTTTTGCAGGCGATCAGAGGTTTGCGATTTTTTGGCCAATTTGAGATGCGAGTTTCTTAGTTCTTTCGGTTGAATACGCGTGATGGTTCAGCTTTGATGGTGGTCTTTTTCTAAAAATCACGAGCTGGGATCCTTAGATTGAGTTTAGAGTAGGAGGTGATGCTGTTTCAAGTAGATTGAATGAAATGGGTGAGTTTTAGATAGGGGGTATAAACTCTTTCAGAAGGTTTCTCATCGTTTTCATCCTTTTGGGCGATGATCAACGAAACTAGTCTCTAAGCCATAGATCAAATACAATTTATTCGTTATATTTTAGAGAAAACTGATGTCATGGATGAAAATAAAAAAGCTCAAATAATGAAAGACTTAGAAGCTTTTTTAAAAGGAAAAATGAAATATTACATACCCATTGCTTCTGAAATAGAAAAAATGGGTTACCCAAGATCCAAGAGATGAAAAATAATAGAAAATGCTGAAGTAGAAAGCGATTTATGATCCCAACTATTTTTATACAAAATTAGTCTCATCATGTTAAATGACATGCACCGGAACAAAAGGAAAGGATTCTGCACCTTCGTATCTTTGCTGCTCAGCCCCAGAGATTTGCCTTACGGAGGTTCCCTTTCGTTGAGGCTAGAATTTAAATTCATCTTTCTTCAGATCTCGCATTCCTCAGACCTTTAGTCCTTCGTCAGGTAGCTTGATTGAGTTTCTTTGAGCTCCCTTGATTTTGATCTTCCCTGCTTTCAGGGGCAGGAATTCCGGTTCTTTCGACTAGTTGTTGCGTATGCCGGGCACACGAAATGAATTAATTAAATTTATAAAAAACTTGAACCTTTCTTATGTCTGCTGGCGCAGAGTACATTGTTCAAATCACTGGTCTTCAAAAGTTAAATATTTCTCAAAATCCTATTGATAAAAATGGAGCTCAAGCGATTTCAAAAATGAGTCTTATCGAGGTATTATGGATGATCGATTTCTTCGCGAGCTATTTAAGCTCAGCTATGTCTTCAACATTAAGCTAATACTTTTTCTTGAGCAAAAATATGAGTGCTTCTCGTGCGCATAAATGGCAGTATCCCTGTTTGGTTACCATCGCATCGAGTGTTTTTCGAACGAGGGTTGCGCCTTCTGATGGGTTTTCTTCATGGGTTTCGTAAACGAGTAAGACATCACTGATTTGCTTAAATAACGATTTTTGAGATTCAAAATAATGCTTTTCTAATTTGTCCCAAAATTCTGGAAATACTTGCGAATAAACCACTGTTTCTTGAGGATGATCTAAAGACCACGCGCCTAATTGAGCAATGGTATTTTTTCGAAAAGTTTCTTTTTCTGAGGATTCGGGAGATTGTACGATTTTTTCAAATTCATTGATTAAATTTAAGTCAGGGGCTTCAAAGGTTCCTGTGACTTGATTTTTGATTTTTTCTTTTTTTAGTAAGTAAGAGATTTGAAGGATGTACTTTTTTAAAAAGCCTTCCCATGGATTTGCTTGGTACATACCAATGCAATCTTTGACTTCCCGATCGACGCGTTGGAGGTATTGGCTTTGAACTATCTGGATGAATGCAGTGGTATTATGGAAATTCTCTTTGACCTCTTCTTGGAGAAATTCGTGTTCTGTGATTTTTTTGACGAATGCTTCGAGCTCTTGTAAGATCGCCCAAGGAGATAGACAGGGAAACTCAGGATTTTGAGAGGCATCAAATAAAATCCTTTTCATTTCTCGTGCAGAGGCTCCTGTTCTTCCTTCGTAATAGGGGACATTGAAGTATTCTTCTTGCAATGCCTGAATTTGTGCCTTGAGTAATTTTCGATCTTCGGGAGCAAGAGGTGCTGGTATATCTCCCAAATCATAAAGCTGTGATTTTTCTAAAGCAGAGAGATTGGCGATCAATCCTGCCACTTCAGAAGGGTAGTTTTTCGCTTCAGGTTTTTTGAGTCGGGTTAACACACTCCAAAGAGCCACCGTCCAAAAAGCATGAGGAGCAATATGTTTTTCTCCTAAAGGAAGTTGCGCATCGTAGATCTTGGTTTCTTCAGAGACGCAAAGCAAGTAGGGGACACGAATGAACCGCATCCTTGGTTGAAAACTACTGAAATCTGAAAATTCTTTAAAGGCATCTAATTGTATTTCATTCGTTGAGCCTACCATGACTGTATCGATAGCAGCGATGCTATTTCCGATGCTTACCCATCCTGTTTCACAAGCGCCTAAAAGGTACTTGAAAGAATCAAGCGGGCGTTTTAAGAGGTCTGCGTATTCTAAGATCCCTCGATTGGCATCGACTAAGTCTCCGCTGAGTGAGAACAAATTCAATGCTTGTAAAGGGGGAGGAAGCATTCCTAAACGCTTGGGGTATTCGAGGTAATGGGCATCAACATGCATTTGGGGTTCAATGGTGACGAGTCCTTTCCGATAACGTCTTGAAAAAAAGAAGCGTTCTACTTGAATATGCATGAGAAGTTTTTTAAAATCGCCTCGGAAGCTATTGAGCAAGGCCTCTGAAATTATCTGGCAGCGATGGCATAGATCTCCTTCTTTCAAGTAACTTGGAAAAAGATTCCATTGTTTTTCGACGAGTTTCGGATCTAAAAAACTTGCTAAAAAACTCTTTCGTTGGGAAGAAGGAATGATTAAAAGGGGATGATCTCGAAGTTCGCAGGAAATGCGCGATGCTATTTCTTCTTCAGGTAAGTGGGCATAGGAACTGATCGGTCGTCTCTTTTTTTCTTGAATGCCGATGCTTTCTCGGGTGTAGCGTTCGGTAGGAAAAATCCAATGAAAGCTGTAAACTGCTCCTGCAGGATCTTTTGAGTAGCGCTCCATACCTCCCATTAAAGCGTGTACTAAGGAGCTTTTCGCACTGCCATTGGGTCCATGAAGCAAGAGCAGTTGGTGATTGAATCCTTGCTGAGCAAAGGTTTTCAGACAGCGGTAGATCTGGTTTTGAGCGGATTCTTGAGCGACTATTTTTGGTGTCAAAGCGTCTGCAGGAATGTCAAAAAGACGAAACCTGAGATTTTTTCCTGTGCGGTTGACTATTTCCTGGGTTCCAAAAGAATCCATCATAGCTAAAACGTACTGTGCAGAGCCTCGTGTTTGTTCAGAAACATGGTCCTTGAAGTATCCGAGGTATTCTTCGTAACTGAAAATGCGTTGGTTGGAGTCAAAATCTTTTTGTATTTTCTCATGGATTCCATCGAGCATAGCTACCCCTGAAAAGATACTACCTGAATAGGCCTTGAGAGTCTCTTAGGATTTTCTGAAGCGTTTTTTCTTAGGGGATTTTTTGAGATGGGGTGGCTTAAAGTGTAGGCGGGGTTCTGAGGGGTGAATTTTTTTGAGTTTTTCTAAATAAGCGACGAAGGCCTCTTGGGAGTTGATGCCTGTATCTTTCATGCGTTTGTCTATTTTTAAATGCTGCATGACCCATTTCAAATCGTCTCCTCCCGTGACTAAAAAATCAATAGTGGCAAATTGATACTGTTTTTGTGGGGTGAGGGGGCTTTTGTCAGGAAGTGTCAGGTCTAAAAGACGATTGAGTTTCCAAGGAGCAAACGTGCCGTCTCCATTGAAATCTACAAAATTCGCTTCGTAGTGAGGGCTGATCAGATGCAAATGAAGTCCTGCTACCGATCCAAATCCTCGCGATCCACTTTCTGCCACTTCCAGTAAAAGGCGTAATTCTTCTGACGTGATGGGAAACGTCACAATACGGTTACTGAAAGGATAAGCCCGAAAAATATCCCCATAATTCACAGCTCCTGCTTCTAAAGAAGTGCGTATGCTTCCTGAGTTAATATAAGCAATATCGGCGCCTGTTGCATCTGCAAGAGCGTCTGCAAGTAAATTGCCTAAAAAACTTTCTTCCATTTTCGCGTGAGTGATTGTCTGAGAAGCGTGTGCAATCACACGATTTTTCATGATCAGGGTTTTTTCTGTGATTTTTTTTAAAGCTTCTTGGATTTTAGGGTCAGCTTGAACGATTTTTCCATGAAATTGTGCAGGTACTAAAGGTCCTCTGCCTGAAACAGGACTTTTTAAGTTTCCATAACAATCCCCCTGGTGTTCAAAAATCCGATCGCAAACAGGAATCGCTCCTTCCATGCGTGTTTTTTCAGGAAGTAATTTTTTTTGTTCCCAATCGTAAGTTAGATACAAAATATTGAAATATTGGCCAAATGCTCCTGCTTGAATCACAGGAACTCCTGCAATCCAGTCATGAATCACCTGGTGGGTATGCCCTGAAATCACAGCGTCTACCGTTTGAGCAGGTAATGCGCGCAATAATTCTACCATTTCATCATTGGGTCGGCAGATGCGAGGAGGATCTGAAGGTTGACGCAAGCTTTTTTTGTGAGACCGAGGATGTTCACAAAAAAGACCCGCATGAGCCAGAAGAATAATGACCTCAGCTCCCTTTTCTCGTAAAAGTGCGGCTTGCCTGAGCGTTGCTGTTTTTAAATTTTCAAATTCTAAATTTTCTACTTGAAACCGCGAAGTCGTCGGCGTTTCAAGCGTGCTGAGTCCTACCAATCCTACCTTAAGCTTGCCTGCCTGAAGAATGGTATGGGGTAGGGTATTTGGAAAAGGAGCTTGGGTTTTTTTATCGAAAATATTAGAACAGATATAAGGGTAGTGCGCTTCCCGAATTCTCGCTTCCAGTGCTTGTAACCCAAAGTCAAAATCATGGTTTCCCAATGTGGCTGCGTTGAGTCCTTGCTCATTAAAAAAGGAAATCAGCGAAGCTCCTTGTTCTAAATGACTTTCTAAAGATCCTTGAAACTGATCCCCGGCATCAAGCCATAAAAAATTTTCCTCAAATTGTTCTTTTAAAATCTGCAAATAAGAAGCAAGTACCGCAATACCTCCGACTGAATAGCTCACAGAAGGCTCTTGGGCACTAGCACGTGTCATGCGCACCACAGGTAGCAGACTTCCATGCAGGTCATTGGTTCCCACAATAGCCAGTGTTTGTAATTTTTTTTGAGAACTACGGGGTAAAAAACTGCAGCTTCCTAAAAAAATGCAGAAAAAAACTAGCTTGAAAATTAATTCCATTGCACGGCTACTTCAGTGATAGGAGCGTCCGGAGCTTCTGAGCGTTGAATACGCACGTATCCGTGTTTTAGGCCAAATTGAAAAATATCACGCGTTACTTTCACGTCCTGTGTGCAATAATCGATGATTTTTTGAATTTCTCCTGCCTTCCACCAGGTGACCGCTAACACCCCATCTGCAGATTTTCCCATGCCTAAAGTTCCTCGAGCCAAAGCTTCCAGTTTCAAAAAACGCTGCCTGGTGAGCGCTTCAAGGTCGTACATGATATCAAAAACATCCAGATTCTTACTATTGAGTCCGTAAGCTGCAAGCACCGGAAGGTCAAATCCTCGGATATTGTAGCCTACGACTAATCTCTGTTCGCATAAAGAAAAGAGTTTTTTTAATTGTTTTTCTTGAAATACTAAAAAATCATCTGTTTTGCTGTCATACGCACAGGCCACGGAGACTTTTAAGCGATCTAGATTGTCCCATCCACCAATTTCTTGGACAAGCTGTTGGGTCTCAATATCCACTACTAAAAAATGGCGATTTTTCAAAAAGAGACTGGAAGGAATGACGTCTTCTGAAAAAGGCACACAGTACCCATGCTTCCAAAAAGACGCGTTCAGTTTAATGCGGGTGGAGGAGGCCATGTCGGACTCACACTAGCATTTTCAAGCCGTTGCATCAAGAATGGGAAGTGTTTTTGATGATTCGAGTAGAGTTAAGCTTGGGCATTTGAGTGCCTCGCAGTTTCAGAAGTGCCTCTAAGAGTTTCTGATTGGAAAGGGAATTTTTTTCTGTCTGAACTTGCTTAGGTGCTTCTGATGGGAGATGGTTTTTTGTGAGGCTATCTAAGGCTTGGGTGATCGAAGAGGGGTCGCAAGCAGGCTCAAAAGCCTCTGAGGTAGCCAGTAAAGCACAAAGTTCTCCTAGGGTAGGATCCACAAAGACACTCCTTGGAATAATTCGGTCAATCTTTCTGGACTTTGTCCGGTATCAGATGCAGAAATACCGAGTACGGGAATTTGAAGCCCCTTCGCATTTTGACGAAGAGCAGGGAAACTTATTTCTGGCACTTTCCTAGAACCCATAGAAGTACCACCTCCTGCCAACAAAAAATAGAAGTTGCCTCTTTCTTTTTGAATCGGAAAACACACGCATTCCCCAGGTATTCCTAAGATCTTTCCTGCTTCTATCAGATGAGAGAAAGCGCCGTGTAAAAATGTATCCATCAACCCCACCCATGCTCGGGGGGGCTTTTCATTTTCAAACCAAGGAAGGACAAAACCTCCCATGCGATCATTAAAAAAAATCTCCTCCCAGCAACGATGCTTCCCACCCACCTCATCATGGTATCGGAATTTTTAGGAAGATACAAGTTAGGTACTATTGCGAGCAACAGCATCTAAAACGCCATTGACAAAAGACGCACTTTCTGAAGCTCCATACTGTTTGGAAAGCTCAATGGCTTCATTAATGACAATAGTAGGTGGGGTAGTTTTTAAATGCACCATTTCGTAAATAGCAAGCCTCAGTAGGCTACGATCGACAACACTCATGCGTGAGATCTTCCAATGATTCGTGTTTTTTTCGATCAAAGCGTCAATGGTTTTTTGATGCACTAAAGTCCCTATCACTAAAGTATCAATAAAATCCCTGAGTTCCTGTGGAACCTGAAAGTGATTGCAATGCTGCTGAACCTGATCCTGCAAGCTTCTTTCTGAAAAATAAGCATTGCTTTGCTGACAAAGAGGATCGTAATAGTACAAGATTTGCAGTGCTATCTCACGAGCATGGTGGCGTGACCTGATCACAGACGCGTCCCCGATAAGTCATTTGTCATGGAGTCCCTCGAACGCATTTCATAAAAAAGCTTTTGGATACATAGGAAATGAAGCACAGAGGCTTTCTACTTCTTTTGCGATAGGTTGCGATTGACCTTTGGAAGTCAAAACCGCCTCAATCCACTCGGCAATTTTTTCCATAACCTCAGCACCCATACCTCGTGTGGTAAGGGCAGGCACACCTAAACGAATTCCACTTGTTACCTGAGGAGAGCGTTTTTCATACGGAACAGCATTCTTATTGACGGTAATGCCTACTTGATCCAGCCAGGCTTCAGCTTCTTGCCCTGTGGTACTTCCATCTTTCCAACGGCTCAAATCGATGAGCATGAGGTGATTGTCAGTTCCTTGCGTGACCAGTGGAAGCCCTCGTTGCATGAGGTGATGTGCTAAGGTTTGAGCATTGCTCAGCACTTTTTTCTGATAGATCAAAAAACGAGGATCTAATGCTTCTCGGAAGCATACCGCTTTCGCTGCAATCACGTGCATCAGTGGACCTCCCTGCATTCCAGGAAAAACCTGACGATTGATGGCTTTGAGTCTCTTCTCATCACACAATACCATCCCGCCCCGAGGACCTCTCAAGGTTTTATGCGTGGTCGTGGTGGTGTAGGTTGCAGAGGCAATCGGAGAAGGGTGAAGCCCTACCGCTACCAGACCTGAAATATGGGCGATATCCGCTATCCAGGGAATCCCCGCTTCTGAAGCAATCTCTCCTAGAATTTTAAAATCAATCTGCCTCGGATATGCACTTGCTCCCACCACCAATAAATGAGGCCGATTGGTTTTGATCTGATCCCGAATCTGATCGTAATCTAAGCGTTGGGTTTCAGGATGCACTCCGTACGACAAAGCACGAAAGAGTTTTCCACTGAAATTGACAGAGCTTCCGTGGGTGAGGTGTCCCCCCTGCGATAGGTCCATGCCTAAAATAGTGTCACCTGGTTTCAGCAGCGCAAAATAGGCCGCCATATTTGCCTGAGATCCTGAATGCGGTTGGACATTAGCCGCTTGGGCTCCAAAGAGCTCACAGGCACGCTGGATGGCAAGTTCTTCTACCTCATCCACAAACTGGCAGCCCCCGTAGTAACGGTGACGAGGGTAGCCCTCTGCGTACTTATTCGTTAAAATAGACCCTTGGGCTTCTAAAACGGCGGGGCTTACATAATTTTCCGAAGCAATTAATTCAAGCCCGTGCTGAGCACGGTCCATTTCTTGATCAATGCAACGGTGAATTTCAGGATCTACTTGGTTTAAGCGGGGTTCAAAAATCATAGGTTTTCCAGTTTCTCAATGCGGTGGAGGTGTTTTTTATCCTTGCCGAAAGGTGTCTTTCGCCAGGTCTGAAAAATTTCTAAAGCGTAATAAGGTGCCAAAAACCTCGCTCCTAAGCAAAGCACATTTGCCTGATTATGCTCTCGAGATAGACGCGCAGCAACAGGATTTTCCACCACACAAGCTCGAATACCAGGTATTCTGTTGGCAGCTATGCTCATTCCAATGCCACTTCCACAGATCAAAACCCCTAAAGTCTCAGGATGGGCAAGTACCTGATAGCATAATGACTTCGCATAATCAGGATAGTCTACGGGCTCTTCATCGTAAGCCCCCAGATCCTCCCAGGAGCAATCAGGAGTTCGCTCCTTAAGAAAAGATTTGAGCCTGACACCGGCATGATCCGAGGCAATCCAAAGTCTTCCGGACATATTTCTCGTTTCAAAAGCGCCCAAAGATTAACGTGGCATTCGTTCCACCAAATCCAAAACTATTGGAAAGCGTGTAATCTAGATGCTTTTCTACAGCCTCATGAGGCGTAAAATTCAATCCAAGAGAAGCACATTCAGGGTCTAATGCATCTAAGTTAATTGTAGGAGGAATTTTATTTTCCCGAATCGCCATAACCGAAAAAAAAGCCTCCAAAGAGCCTGCAGCTCCCAGAAGATGCCCTGTCATGGACTTCGTTGCACTCACGTGCAAATGCTTGCGTGCTTCTGGAAAAAGAGTAGCAATACTTCTTGCTTCTTCTGCATCTCCCATACGAGTCGAGGTTGCATGGGCATTGATATAGCCAATATCTTCAGCCACCAGATGTGCATCTTGCAAAGCAAGGTTCATCGCTTGCCTGCCTCCATCTCCAGAAGGAGAAGTCATATGGTAAGCATCACCTGAGATCCCGTAACCCTTGCATTCTGCATAAATCTTAGCTTTTCTCTTTTGAGCAATTTCTAAAGCCTCAAGCACGAGCACAACCGCACCTTCACCCATCACAAAACCGTCTCGATGGATATCAAAAGGTCTTGAGGCCTTTTGAGGTTCTTGGTTGCGCGTGGAAAGCGCTTTCATCGCTGCAAATCCTCCAATAGCCAATTTCCCAATGACCGCTTCTGCCCCTCCTGCAAACATCACATCCGCTTCTCCACGCTGGATCTGACGAAAAGATTCGCCAATACTATGCGCACTTGAGGTGCAAGCAGTGACATTGCAAAGATTCGGACCCTTTAAGTTCAGAAGAATGCTTAATTGGCCCGAAGCCATATTTGGAATAACCAAAGGAATAAAAAAAGGAGTGATACGACGGTAGCCTTTTTCTAAAAAATCGTTATGAACGGCTTCAATTTCAGGCAATCCCCCAATGCCGACTCCAATATTGACGCCTAAGCGCTGAGGATCCAGTTGGCCTCTAAAGCTGTCCAATCCGGAATCTTCATAGGCATCTAATCCAGCTGCTAAAGCCAGGTGCACAAAACGCCCCACGCGTTTGGCGTCCTTGGCACTTGAAGCTTGTGAAACTTCTGTCCTTAAATCAGGAAAAAACGGACCCGTTTTTCGGGTGACGTCAAAATCTTTGACTTCCGCACTGATTTGGACCGGACAGTCTTTGGTATCAAAACACGTGGTGGTGCTGATTCCCGACTTTCCAGCAAGAGCCTGTTCCCAAGTGGTTTTTGCAGACAAACCTAAAGGGGTGATGACTCCAAAGCCTGTGATCACTACGCGTCGTTTTTCTCCAAGAGCACTCATGCCGTTTATTTTTTCTCTTTGATTAAAGCAGCGACGTATTGAACCACATCCTGAACAGTCTTGATTTTTTCAGCTTCTTGATCAGAAATTTCAAATTGGAATTCTTCTTCAATTTTCATGACCAATTCCACCATATCCAAGCTATCCGCACCTAAGTCATCAATAAATGACGCTGTAGGATTAATTCTCTCTTCTTCAATCGAAAATTGATCAGCGATGAGCGCGTATATTTTTTCCTGCAAGGGATCCGACATTTTATTCTCCTTCATTTACATGTACATTCCACCATTGACTCCTATGACTTGGCCAGTGATGTACCGGCAGCAGGGAGAAGCCAAAAACGCAACTAAGGACGCAACGTCCTCAGGAGCTCCCAAAAAACCAAGAGGAACGTTGCGCAGGATCGCTTCTTTTTGAGCGTCCGTCAAGCTTTCCGTCATTTCTGTCTTAATGAAACCTGGTGAGACCACATTGACTCGAATCTGTCGATTGGCAAGTTCTTTTGCAATGCTTTTACTGAATCCTATCAGACCTGCCTTGGCAGCGGCATAAACACTCTGCCCCGCATTACCTGATTCTCCTACAACCGAACTAATTTGGATGATGGTTCCTTGCCGATGGCGAAGCATCTGCTTGGCCGCTTCTCGTGTGCAGTACATCGCTCCTTTTAAATCAATAGCGAGGGTTTTTTCTAAATCTTTATCTTTCACTCGAATGAGTAAGGAATCAACCGTAATACCTGCATTATTCACCAAAACCTGAAGCGGCCCTTTCGGATGTTGGGCCATGCGTCCGAACGAGGCTTCTACAGCTTCCGAACAACTCACATCGAACGGACAAAGCTCGGCAGATCCCCCCTGCTCGAGGATGGATTGAAGTACCTGGGACGCTTGGACTTCATTAGCACAATAGTTGATGAGAACATGATACCCTGCTTGAGCAAGTTTCTGAGCCACACAGGCTCCAATGCCTCTTGAGGCACCTGTGACTAAAGCAATACCATCCATAACTTTCCTACTTCCTTTGATGGATACGGATAACCAGGCGCCATGAATGGAAACTGAAAATCCAAAACATTGCTCACGAGCAGTGAGCTATTTGACAAGGGAGGTATCGCATCACTTCCTTGCTGTCAAGTCTCCTTTAGGTTTTGGATTGCCTGAGCACTTGCTTTTAAACTCTGGATATCCTGAACGGAGCCTAAGCTGCAGGTTTTACCCGCATGAGAAGCAATACGCTTGATCATCCCTGAAAGAACCTTGCCTGGTCCAAATTCTAAAGCCATATCCCATGATTCGAGTAAGTGAGAAATAGAGGCCTCCCAAAGCACCGGGTGGTCTATTTGTTCAACGAGCCTTGGTAAGATTTGCCCGGGGTCCTCAGATAAGCGTGCGGTTCTATTCGGAACGTAAGGACAAAGAGGTTTCGCTGGTCGGTAGCCGCTTTTTTCAAAAAGTTCCTGCATGGCCTCGCGTGCAGGTCTCATGAGCTTGCAGTGAAAAGGAGCGCTCACTTCCAAAACAACGATTTTTGCTGCATGAAATAAAGGCTCTAACTTCACTAAATCAGAAGCTTTTTCAATAGCCTCTCTTGCTCCTGCAATGACAATTTGCCCCTGGGTATTGTAATTGGCAGGTTCTAGCACTTTTTGAGTTTCTTCAGAGGCTTGCTGACAGAGGCGTTCTACTAAATGGGGCTCTAGTCCTAAGATCGCAGCCATGCCTCCTTCTCCCGGTGCAACAGCTTCTTGCATCCATTTCCCCCGGGCTTTGACCCAGCGAACACAAGTGGCGAGATCGAGACTTCCTGATACAACTAAAGCAGTGTATTCTCCTAAAGAATGTCCTGCAACTGCTTGAGGGAAGTGCCCATATTCTTTTTGAAAAATACGAAAACAGGCTAAAGAGACGACTAAGAGGCACGGTTGGGTATTTTCTGTTTGTTTCAAGTCAGAAGCAGGTCCTTCGAAACAAAGCTTCTTAAGGTCGGTACTGATGGCTTCGGAAGCTTCTTCAAAAAGCTGCCCTATCCAAGGGAAGTTCTCATAAAGTTCTTTTCCCATTCCAACATACTGAGATCCCTGACCGGGAAAGACTGCAAAAAAAGACATTAAAACCTCATGAGTAGGGTGCCTGAAGTCAGACCTGCACCAAAAACATTCAATAAAAGCAAATTCCCTGGGCGAATCTTTCCGTTTCGGATGTTTTCGTCAAGGACACTCGGAACTGTCGCTGAGGACGTATTTCCGTAGCGTTCCAGATTAGTCAGTAATTTTTCCATTGGTAATTGGATACGTTCTGCGACTGCTTCTAAAATTCTTAAATTCGCTTGATGAGGAATGAACCAGTCAAGATCGTTGAGACTGAGCTGATTTCTTTCTAAGATCTCCAAAGCCGCTTCTGACAAAGTGCGCACGGCACTTTTAAACATCTCTTTTCCCTTCATTTGCATTTTATGAAGGTTCTTGGCATAGGCTTCAGGGGTTACTTCCTGATTGGATCCTCCTGCAACGATGTGGAATAAGTCCCACTGATCTCCGTCACTTCGTAGCTGCGTATCTAAAATACGGTGAGTATGATTTAAGGAGGTTTGTTCGATAATAGCAGCACCTGCTCCATCTCCAAAAAGAATGCAGGAAGCACGATCATTCCAATTAGTGAAAGCACTTAAGATATCCGAACCCACGACCAGGGAGGTTCGCACTTGTCCCGATTGAATGAAGGCATTTGCCGAGGCTAATCCAAAAACAAAACCCGAACAAGCGGCGTTCAAATCCACTGCCCAGGCACGATTGGCACCTAATTTTTTTTGAAGCCAGCATGCCGTTGAGGGAAGTAGCGTATCGGGAGTACAGGTGGCATAAATAATTTGGTCTAAATCTTCAGGACGCTTGCCCGCCATTTTTAAGGCTTGTTGTGCCGCCAGGTAACCAAAACTTGAATTGCTTTCTTCTGGGTCTCCGCTTCGGGCAATACGACGCTCTAAAATGCCCGTGCGAGTTTGGATCCACTCGTTTGAGGTATCCACCATTTTCGAAAGGTCCTCATTGCGAAGCACTGAAGAAGGAAAGGCGGAGCCGGTTCCCGTGATTCTTGCGCTAAAAGCCACTGTTACTCAGAAGCAGTTGTTTTTGGAAGAATTTGAGTTCGGTACCAGCCGCAACTACAAATGCGGTGAGGCCGAGCAGGCTGGGAACAGCCCATGCAGGTCGTCAGGGTGACTTTTTTTAATTGATTGCCTCCGGCAAAACGACGCATATTCCTTCGACTTTTAGAAACTTTCTTTTTGGGGACTGCCATAAAATCTCCTTTTTAAAATACCCTAGGGTATCGTAAGACCTTCACACTGTTGCTCACAAAGTGGCTGGAAGGGGGCTTGTAATCTTATTTGCTCGACGAATGTATCTCCGAGGTCAACATAATCCTGAGAAAGGTAGGTGATGTCAAGATCTGAAATGGGGTCTGCATCAAAACTATGGGCATGCCTTGCAAAACCCGCACGGGTTCCTTGAGGATTTTTTTTGGTCCTGCCAGGTCCCGATTCGAGATACGCAATCGAAGCCATTTCTGGATTGCGACAGTACAAAGCCGTAAAGCAAGCCACGCATTTCCAAGAGAAAGTGCAAGCACAGCGACTGCAAAGTAGGTATACTTGCGTATCTATTGCTCCCGTTGCAAAGATGATTTCGTCTACTCGGTGAATTTCAAGCTTTGCCTCGATAGATCGTTTGGAATCTTCCGGTGTGGCCTCATCAGCCCGAGTAATAGCCGCTAAAAGCCAGGCATCGACTTCGGTAAATTGAAATTGAGTAGATTGTTCTTGGATATGTCTTAAATAAATCTTCATGAAGTGGTGTGCCGAGTATAGTCCCTGAGTTCTGAGAGTCAAGGAAAGGATTTCTGAGAGGCTGGGTTTGCATTTAAGCAGGGGTTAGGTTATGGTAGCTGCGGTGTAGTGGGGAGTAAGTATTTTCAAGAAGGTAAGCAGTGAAAAAGAAAGATACTGCTGGCCTGGAGAGCCCAAGAATTTCTAGCCAAGAATCCCAAAAAGGAGATCTCTGTGGAGACCAAAGCGGATCCGAAATCGGAGAAGCCAAAATTGAAATCGCGTTCGAGGCAGGCTGCTTCTAAGTCCGAAGTCAGTGAGAGGCTTTCTAGGCGTTCTCATGTATCTTCGCCCAGTCATGATGGGGTTTGTCGTGAGGTGGCTTGTGAGGGTCTGGCTACATCGGGGGATTACTGTCGACTACATTACATCAAAAATTGGCAGAAAATCAAACGCAAAGAAGTGATTTTAAAAGAGAAAAAATTGAATCACTACATTGAGGAGTTGGTGCTTAAGTATCCTGAAAAGTACATTGAGGCCATTCGTCAAGATTTAGAAAGTGATAATGACTTTGCGAAGGTCATCTCTGATTTAGACTTGGATGAGGGGATGGATGACTTTGATGCAGAGGGAGATGGGATGGACGGCCTCATTGACACCATCAAGCGCGATTTTGATGACGATGACGATGTGTTTTAAAGAACACCTCGGGGTAGGCGGTTGAGTTGGGGAAGCTCTGTGAGCTTGATTTTCTTTTCTTGTAGTCGAGATCCTCTGAAAAATTGAATACTTATAGTTTCAAGCGGCTTGTGTTTTGCCAGCAGGCGTTCCACGTCGTAAGACTCAAGCGTTGTTTTTCCGTCGATGGACACTAAGATATCTCCTGGTTGAAATCCTGCGGTATCGGCAGGTCCTGATTCGATTAAACGGTAAACGAGTACGCCTTGGGCTGTGGGAAGATTGTAGTAAGTTTGAAGTTGGGGGCTGATTCTTTCTGCCAAAATCCCAAGCCAGGGCCGAGGGACTCTTCCGTATTTTTTTAAGTCAGCTAGCACCTCTTTTGCCTCGTTGACGGGGATAGCGAAGCTTAGTCCGCTATTTTGTCCGGTTTTGGAATGGATGGCGGAGTTGATTCCTATGACTTCTCCTGCCGTATTGAAAAGAGGACCTCCACTATTGCCAGGATTGATGGAGGCATCGGTTTGAAGGAAGTTATCAAAAGGGCCGAGTCCAATGGATCGATTTTTTGCGCTGATGATTCCTCGAGTGACGGTATTTTGAAGTCCAAAAGGATTGCCTACGGCCACGACAGATTCAGCGATGCGTACTGCATCCGAATTCCCCAAAGCAACAGGTTTGAGCTCTGAGCGAGGTAAGGCATCGGTTGTTCGCACCTGCAGTAAAGCGAGGTCTGTTTTTTGATCCTTGCCTACAATCTTTGCTTTGAGCTGGCGTTTATCCGCAAAAATGACCATGACTTCTGCTGCTTCGTCAATGACATGATGGTTCGTCAGTAAAAACCCGTCTTGATCAATGATGAAACCTGAGCCTAAAGCCGTTTGTTTTCTTTCTTGAGGAATGCCATAAAATCGAAAAAATTCATCAAGTCCGTAAACGGTATAGTTAAAAACGGTGGTAGAACTGATATTGACGACCCCTAGGGCAATGCGCTCGACCATATCGGGTAGCGTGTCATAGCAGGTTTTTGAGGCATGCGGTTTTTGAGGGGTCGAACCGAGAGAAGCGTGTTGGGAGATCAAAGTGAGCGTGATGAAGAGGATAAGTCTTGAGAGCATAGTCTCTAACTTAGGCGTTTTTTTCTTCGCTTACAATCGAAATCCGATGAGCTCTAACTCGACAAGCTTCTATGAATCTTTTAATCTCATGGAAGATGTATCAATGCGTTTTTTTCATGCTGTGGATGGGATGTGTGACGGGATCATTGAAAAATGTAGATCTCAGTTCGGAGATTCCTCCGGAGATTGTTCAACGCTTTCAGACGCATGAAGCTACTCAAGTTGTATCGCCGCCTGCTGTTAAATTGCGTCACCAAAAGAAAGTTTTTAAGATTCCCGTGAGAAGGGCGAGTCGGGAGCCTTTTCGGGTTTTTGAGAAGCTTGTCTTTTCTATGAGTTATTTAGGCGTGACAGCAGGGGAGTTTACGATGGAGGTTCTGCCGCTGAAAGTGCTCCACGATCGTAAAGTGTATCCTATCCAAGCTAAGGCGGTCACGAGCTCTGTATTCAGCTTGTTTTATCGCATACAGGATCAAATTGAGAGTTTCATGGATTACGAGGGTATTTTTTCACACCAGTTCCATTTGAGTTTGGATGAGACCGGTCAGAAACGGGAGTCTTTTGAATTTCATGATCATGTCAAAAAGAAGACGTCTTATTGGGATCGCCTGGTGCGTCCCTCCAAGCCTATGGTGGAAAGGAAGCAAGAGAGCCATTTCGAGCCCTATGCCCAGGATAGTTTATCTGCTTTGTTTTATTTGCGGCATATTTCTTGGAAGGAAGGAAAGGTCATTGAATTTCCGGTGATTGCTGAGAATAAAGTCACGCAAGTGACTTGCCATGTTTTCAGAAGGGAAGAACGTGAGACCCCTTGGGGTCGTGTGCCCACGCTCATGCTTCAACTGGAAACTCAGTTTCAAGGTCTTTTAAAAAAAACAGGGGATAGCTTTTTATGGATCACCGATGATGATCGGAAAATACCCGTTCGATTTGAAGCCAAAATTCGTGTGGGTTCTATTGTGGCAGAGTTAATTCGTGCAGACTTAGGAACGAAGGAGTTTTTAGATTGAATATTTTGGTGCGAGCGCCTAATTGGATTGGAGATCAGATCCTTGCAGGTTCTTTTTTTTATGCGCTCAGGCAAATGTATCCTCAGGCTTATATTGTTTCCGTTTGTGGCACTTGGGTTTCTTCTATTCAATTTCATCCTTGGATTGATGAGGTATGCGTTTTGCCCAACTCTTCTAATGAGTTTTTGGGTCCGTGGAAAGCCTTAGAAAAAGTAGCTTACTCTTTGAAAAAAAAGAGGTCTTGGGATCTTGGGTTGTTGCTTTCTACAGGTTTTTCTGAGGCGTGGCTTTTCTACCGTGCTGGGGTGCTGCGAAGGAGGGGTTATCCTACCAATGGGCGAGGTTTTTTACTTCATGAAAAGGTGGAAACAGAGGTTTCGGGGGTTGTCCATCGATCTGAGAGTTACTTGAAACTTTTAACGCAAAAGAAAGAGGTTTTTTCTGGTTGGACACAGTCTTTTTTAGAAGCCTTTGATCCTGAGTTAGCATGGCCGGGGGCTTGGGAGCCGCCTGGGGAGTCTTACTGGGTGCTTGCTCCTGGTTCTCAAGCTTCTTCCAGGCGGTGGCCTGTGGAGTCGTTTGCGCTATTGATGTACTTGATGCATCAGAAGACCGGTTGGTCGGTGCTATTGGTGGGGGGGGCTGAAGACGTGGTATGGGGAAAGGTATTAGAGAAGGTGGGAGGGGGAAAGGTTTTTAATTGGATCAATCGAGGACCTGTTGCTTCTTATTGGAAAGTCCTTCAAAAAGCGAAAGTTTGTGTTTGTAATGATTCAGGATTAGCGCATTTAGCTTCTTTGTGTGGGGCCTCTGTGCAAGTGATCTGGGGTGCTGGGGATCCTAAGCGGACCCTTCCTTTAAGTTTAAAAAAAGTTTTTTTGTCGATGAATCCCGTGTCTTGCTGGCCTTGCGAGAAAAACACCTGTTTCGAAAAGCCTGCTTTGCAGTGCTTGAAAGGGATGAATGTTTCTCGGATTTTTGAGGACATCGAGAGAAGCGGTGTATTGGATGGTTAAGAAAGAGGTCATCGTGAAAAAAACGTGGATCGTTTTACTTTTTGGTCTGGGCTGTAGTCATCAAGTCTCAGAAATTGCATTCAATGCTGACTTTTCTTCCCAGCTTTCAGAAGATCTCAAAGAGCGCTTTCAAGTTCGGACATCAGATACAGATCAGAAAAAAAAAGTCTTTGAAGTAAGACGGGTGTCAGAAGAACCTATTGGATTACTGGAAAAGCTTGTTTTTGGGGTGCAGTACTTTGGGATTGAAACAGGCCATCTTGTTTTGGAGGTTTTGCCTTGGAAGTGGGTGAATGGTAGGAAAGTGTACCATATGCGTGGGATGATGCAGACGGCTTCTTGGTTGAGTCGGATGATTTATCGCATGGATGCTACGATGGAGTCTTTTATGGACTATGAGAGTCTTTTTTCGCACCGATTTCATTTTTTTTCCGAAGAAACCAAGAGAAAAAAGGCGACTTTAGAGATTCACGATGCTGAGAAAACTTATTTTTTAGAGCGTTCAGCGACGATGTCTCAGCCCATGACACAGAGGGAGGTTTCAAGTGCGATCACTCTTTATGCTCAGGATCATTTATCTGCTTTGTTTTATGTGAGGCATTTATCGATGAGGCCTGGCTCCCGGTTTAGCTTCCCTTTGGTTTCTGAAGGGCGTTCTCATACAGTGGAGTGTGTTGTTCTCAGGCGTGAATTGAGAAAGACTGTGATGGGATCAGTTCAGACTTTAGTGCTTCAGCCTCAAGTTGCTTTATCTGAACCTGGAAAGAAAAAAACCGAGCATTTTTTATGGATCACCGATGATGATCGGAAAATGCCTGTTCGTCTGGAGGTAAAAACCCCTTTGGGCTCTTTGGTGGCAGTGTTAAATCAAGTTCATTTTGGATATCGAGAACTTGATTAAGGATTTTCTTCTTTGACAAAGAAGGTAGACAAATCTATACCTAAGGTTCCATGATTGAAGATCTCTATTTTCTCACGTGAGACATTTGGTTGAGCTTGAGTGGTTTTTTCGGTTCTGGAAAAGAGCAAGTCAGTCTTTGCGTTGCAATGCTTCTTGCCTTTGCAAATTCGAAAGTGAGTATCGTATGAAAAAGAAAGGCCAATTTGTTGTATATGGCAGGTAAGCAATCGACAGGAGCGGAGGCCTCCAAAAAACCTCTTTCTAAAAATCAAACTTGGGCTGATGAATTTGAGTTTCAAAGTGATCAAGAATCCTCTGAGCAGACTTATTCAGATCAAGAAGAGAGTTTTGCGGAATTATTTGAGGCTTCACAACGACAGCAGGAGATTAAAGAGGGTGAGGTAGTAGATGGGACCGTGGTTTCTATGGGTTCTGAATATGTTACCGTAGATATCGGTTATAAATCGGAAGGTTTAGTCCCTCTTCAGGAGTTTAAAGATCCTCAGGGGATCGCACATGTTGAAGTGGGCGATGTCGTGAGTGTCTATTTAGAGCGCATGGAAATGGAAAATGGTTTCATGCTCTTATCCAAAGATAAGGCGGAAATCATCCGTGCTTGGGATGAGATCTCTCAGGCTTGTGAAAAGGATCAGTTGGTAGAAGGTACAGTCATTGCCAAGGTCAAAGGCGGTTTGGCTGTTGACATTGGGGTGAAGTCTTTTTTACCAGGAAGTCAGATTGACACGAAGCCCATTAAGAATTTAGATAAATTTTTGGGTAAGAAGCTTAAATTTAAAATTATTAAATTTAACAAAAAACGTGGGAATATCGTGCTTTCTCGTCGTGCTGTGGTCGCTCAGGAGCGTGAGTTACAACGTGCTGAGACATTAGCGAATTTACAAGAAGGTGCTATTGTCACCGGGACTGTGAAGAATATCACGGAGTACGGCGCTTTTGTGGATCTCGGTGGGATGGATGGTCTCTTGCATATTACCGATATGTCCTGGGGTAGGATCAAGCATCCTAGTGAGATTTTTGCGGTAGGAGATGAGATTAAGGTCAAAATACTCAAGTATGATCGTGATAAAGAGCGTGTTTCTTTGGGTTTGAAGCAAGTTGCTCCTAATCCATGGGATGATGTGGAGTATAAGTTCCCTGTGGGCGTCAAGGTCAAAGGTCAGGTGGTAAGCCTGAAAGATTACGGTGCCTTTGTCGAATTAGAAGATGGCATTGAGGGCTTGATCCACGTTTCTGAAATGTCATGGACTGAGCGTATTAAGCATCCTTCTAAAATGGTTAAAGTGGGGGATGACCTTGAGTGTAAGGTACTTGAGGTGGATTCTAAAGCCAAGCGTATTAGCTTGGGCTTGAAGCAGCTTACTCAGAATCCTTGGGATATGTTAGAACTGAAGTATCCTGTTGGAACTATTGTGGAAGGGGATATCAAGTCGATTACCGATTTTGGTGTTTTCGTTGATGTTGGTATGGGTATTGATGGTTTAATTCACGTAAGTGACGTTGCTTGGACGAAAAAGTTCGCACATCCTTCTGAAAAATTCAAAAAGGGGGATCATGTGCGTTCTGTGGTTTTAGGCATTGATAAGCTCTCTGAGAAGTTTTCTTTGGGTATCAAGCAATTAGAGCGTGATCCTTGGGAAAACATCAAATCCAGGTACCGCCAAGGTCAGGCTGTCGATGGTATTGTGACGAAGCTTACTGACTTCGGGGCTTTCGTTGAGCTTGAAGAAGGCATAGAGGGTTTGATCTATGTCAGCGAAATTGCGGATCACCGCATTGAAAAGCCTTCGGATGTTTTGAAGCCTGAAGACAAGATTCGGGCAGAGATTTTATCCATTGAGCCTAAGGAGCGACGCATTGGTCTTTCCATTAAGCAACTGGGTAGAACGGAAGATCGCGCTAATTACGATCGTTACGTAGGTGAGCGCTCTAAGAAGACCTCGATGGGGGATGTTTTAGGTGATCAACTGAAAGCTGCTTTAAAGAATGGGGGTAAGAAGGACTCTTAAGGAGGCTTTCTTTTAGGATGATGGGTTGGGGGTTCATGGCTTGCCTGAGCCCCTAACAATCGTAGTGTTGAGATTAGATCCTACTGGGATGTTTTGAAGTTTGAAGACAAGATTGGGGCAGAGATTTTACCCATTGAGCTTAAGGAGCGACGCGTTGGTCTTTTCATTAAGCAACTGGGTAGATAGGTGAGCGTTCTAAGAAGACTTCGATGGGGGATGTCTTAGGTGATCAACTGAAAGCTGCTTTAATATGGGGGTAAGAAGGCCTCTTTAAGGAGGCCTTCTTTTAGGATGATGGATTGGGGTTCATGGCTTGCCTGAGCCCCCATCAATCGTAGTGTTGAGATTAGGTCCTACTGGATGTTTTGAAGTTTGAAGACAAGATTGGGGCAGAGATTTTACCCATTGAGCCTAAGGAGCGAGGCATTGGTCTTTTCATTAAGCAACTGGGTAGAACGGAAGATCGCACTAATTACGATCGTTACGCAGGTGAGTGTTCTAAGAAGACCTCGATGGGGGATGTTTTAGGCGATCAACTGAAAGCTGCTTTAATATGGGGGGTAAGAAGGCCTTCTTTAAAAAGCATCAGAAGAAAGCAAAAGATGGCTGCCATGGATAATAGCTACCTGATGAAGATTTTGTTTGCTGATCCCCTGCCCAAGTCATATGCGTAACCCCTGGGGATAGGGGGCCCTTACGGCAATCCTCCCTTAATTTTGATAGCTTCCATCGCTGAATGGTTCTTTCGTCTATTCCTAGGAATGCTACAGGCCTTGCTTGGACGGGTTCACATTCCTTCATCAGGTCTAAAATCGCGGTACGATCACTTAGCTCTTCTTCCTTTTTCTTCTCAAAGAAAATTTGTTTTTTTTTTGAGAACAAGCAACGCTGATAGTTCAGCTAAGGCCTTTTATTAAGATTTAATGTTCGAGTTGCTTAATTTTAGTGTCTCTTGCATCCTTAACGGGCTTCTTGTTCCATGGTAAAGCATTCTCCAAGAGTGTACGCCATTGCTCTATTTGAGTTGAATATAAGCCCTCTCGTCTGAGATAAAGCCCTCATTCTTCATCTTTTAAATTGGTAGTATCATTAACAGCCTTGATCTGAGTCTGAACACTGATCCTAGAGCTCTTTCTGTTGCTCCTGTCTGTCTTGGCTTGAGCTTCTGAGATCCATTTAGGCCCTGTTCCGAGCAATACAAAAGCTTCTTCGCATATGGATATTATCGTTCTATCTTCTCTGTTCAGCATCTTTTCTACTCAAGTTTCTTTAAACTCTTTTGAATAAATTTTACGATTTTTCATGTCTCAAAACCCTATCTTTCCGCCCCCCTATTTTCAACACTTGGCACGATAACTGTCCTGAGACACGGGGCCCCCCGAGGAACGTCCGAAGATATAAAGAGTACAATGGATGTAATCAATCGATGGTATATGGGGTGGTCGAATGATTATCAGATGATCCAGTATCCATCGCAGTTAGCATCTATCGAAAAACAAGGCGAATCCTCTATGAGAATCTAGCAAGGAGGGGAGTTCCCGGTAGACTTGCTGCAGGGACAGTATATTCCAACAAGCGGAGATTTGTCTCATACCCGAGCGGTTGAAAGAGCTTATCCCAACGTCTGGTTTATTAATTGGGTAGGTCCAAAGACCCGGTCCTCGAACAGACTGCCACATTGGTTTGCAGTGAACAAATGGATTAAATTCACATGAAGAGCCGGATACGTGACCGGTAAGTCCGGTTCCGTGGGAAGTCGGCTCTCTTATCTGGAGGCCACTTACCCGAGTAACTTTTTGATCCTGACTGGGGCAAGTTCTGTTCATGGAAAAGAACCAATATGGTTATTGGTGACATTTAAATCTTCAAGCCCCTGCATAGCAAGAATCTTGAGAAACGCTTCAGCTTTGATCTTGTTGTTTGAGAGGTTTAAGTTTTTGAGTCCTGGCATTTGAATGATCATTGATACAGCCGGTACAGCCGAGTCATCGATACGTTGATTTTCTAGAGTTAAGCTTTCCAGCTTGTCCCAGTAAGGAGTGTTCTTCAAGAATTGATCGACTAAGAGCATATTTCCATCAATGTCTTTCACTGATTGCAGTGATAATTCTTTCAGATCTGGAGGTAGGCTTTTGAATAGCGCAGGATGTATTTTTGAATGCGAAATTTTCAATTTTTTAATCACGCCAAAGTCGTGATTTTGAAAAAAATTTGGAAGATCAGTCTCTTGAATGGTCACGGAGGCAAGATCGAGTTGATCAGGTTGCACCTGTCCGGGGCTATGATGCATAGCACTGGCAAAAGAAGTGTAGTACAGGAAGGCTACCAGCGTAGACAGAGTAAATCTCAGCATTTGAATCTAATTACTTCAAAGAGATCCGTTAATCAACTCTTTTCCCAGATTTTTTTATTTTAGTGGGATGTAGATTATAATCATTTAAATAAATTTTTTTAAATGATTTTTAGCGTGTGGCAGTCTCAGCATTTTAACTGTCAATGCCAATTACAAGTTGAATGATTTGATTAGTTATAAAAATTGTAGACTGTTATCTGCTACATAAGCAATAGAAACAATTGAATTTTGCTATACTGTCGAAGTATCCACTCATTAAGTTGTGCAGTAACAAAAATATCATTAAAAATAATTAAAATTCTCTCTCCATTGATTTTGATGATCGTGCGCCCGGTATGCGCAATAACTAGGGTGGAATGCCGGTTCCGGCTCTGAAAGGAGGGAATGGATAGACCAAAATCCAGGGTGCCTAAAGAAACTTCAATCAAGCTGCCTGAGGAAGGAATAACGGTTCGCCGATTCACAAGGGAAGTGCATTAATTAAAGCCATAGAGCCAAAAAAGACATCTCAGGGCCAGTTCCTCGTGTATAACGCTTGAGTTTTATTTTTGCAATGCTTTCGTAAAAAATGTTTCTGCAATCGAGTATAAGCGCAAATGGTAAAAAAAATTGATACAAGAGCACCTCTTGAAGCTGTAACAGAGTCCTCCTTGGATCTCTCTAGGGAGATCCAACAGATAGCCATAACACCTCAAGCTTATTTAAGAGGCACATTGTAAGAGTTACTCAAAAAAGACACAAGAATAAGAAGAAAGTGGGAGCAGGAGTAATTTGGGTAACGCGATACTTTTTATTCAAATGTTAGCAAAAAGAACGCAAATTCACCCCCCTTTTGCTAGCCTGCCCCCGATCCAAAGAGTACATTTAACTTGTACGCTCAAAGCAAAGAGCTAAACTTCCTCTCAAGTTTTTACTAAAACCTGAGAGATTTGTGAAACAATCGCTTGCACTTACTTTATTGCAAATTTGGGGAACATACGAAATAAAAATTTTCATCGATCTCATGTTAATGCATATTTTGGTGCATCATCATCACTTCCATCGGTGTTTTATAGCCTAAGATCTTGCGGGGTCGGTTATTGAGTTTGTCTTCAATTTCTTCCACCATTTCATCAGAAACTTGGGTGAAATCAGTACTTTTTGGTAAGTATTGGCGAATCAGACCGTTAGTATGCTCGTTGAGTCCATGCTCCCATGCATGGTAGGGTTTAGCAAAGTAAACTTTGGCACCCAATTTATCTGCTATAGTGACGTGATCGGCAAATGCTTTGCCATTGTCAAGGGTGATTGTAATTACAGATAATAATAACGATAATCCCCCTCGTTTTTCAACAGCAGCTTTGGTAAAAGCTTTTGCTGTTTTACGATCGATCTTTTTGAGTACGGTGAATTTTGAACAACGATCTACCAAGGAAACAATAGCGCCTTGGTGTTTCGCTCCAATGATGGTATCACCTTCCCAATCCCCAATACGCGTTTTTTGCTCTACGATTTTTGGACGTTCATCAATATCCACGCGATTAGGTATGTGCCCTCGACCTGCTGCTACTGAGGAACGCTTGTTATATTTTTTTCCAGAATGTCTCAAATGTTTGTAGAGAGAGCCGCCAGAACTTTTGTCTTTCCAAATGTGCCGGTAAATAGTTTCATGACTAATACTATTGCCAGCAAGCTTAAACCGACCCGCGATTTGTTCCGGGCTCCAACCTTCCAGAATCCTTTCTTCAATCATTTCCATCATTTCTTGGTTGAGCTTCTTACAGGTGCGACTTGCCTTTCATCGACGTTCTACCGCTTTGCCATTGTTTATAGCGATAACCCCTATCTCCAGTGTTGCGTTTTATTTCACGAGTGATGGTAGATGGGTGGCATTGAAGTATTCGGGCAATCTCAGCCGTTGATGTCTTCGTTGCTCTCAGCGCGTAAATTTGTGACCTTTTTTCTAAATTCAAGTGATTGTAACCTGTTGGCATGATAACTTGAGAGTGACGAGTTTTAGTGTGCTGCGTCATATATTTAAACTAAAGTAATTTTCATACAGATGCTCGATATCGATTAATTGGCAACTATAGTCATTGTCATTTTCGAAGCAAAAATCTATTAAT
>Ga0208867_1000092_pt1 | contig 29978 bp, 25 predicted proteins | sample CryBogCBE05Oct08_FD_185505 | JGI IMG/M metagenome (GOLD analysis project Ga0208867, IMG submission 185505) | Freshwater microbial communities from Crystal Bog, Wisconsin, USA - CBE05Oct08 (SPAdes) (version 2) | ecosystem: Environmental > Aquatic > Freshwater > Lake | place: Crystal Bog... | reverse complement strand
TTAGTCAACCAAACCCACCTATAAATATTGGACACAGCTTAGATTTCCATGAGCTCATTGAACACGTCCGACAAGGTGGCAAAATCCAAGCATGGAACGCCATGTTTGAGTACGCCATCTGGAACTGTGTCTGTGTGCCTAAGTACGGCTGGCCACCACTAAAGCTAGAGCAGTGTATTGACTCCATGGCCATAGCAGCGGCCAATAACGTACCACAGAGTTTGGATGAGGCAGGCACTTTCATGGATGCCGCCCATAAAAAAGACGCCATCGGCGCCCGTTTGATTCAAAAGTTATGTAAACCCAATAGGAAAGGAGAGTATGAAGATGACCCAGAGTTACTCGCCCAGTTATTTAAGTACTGTGCCCAAGACGTTAGAACTGAGATGGCAATCGCCTCCCTGTTACGCCCCCTTACTGTGGGCGAGCAGCGAATCTGGGAGCTCACTCAGCGGATTAACTTGCGTGGTGTGCCAGTGGATCCTAACGAGCTCCAAAACGCTGTAAAAGCAGTCGGTGAGGCCCAGGCCTCAATTGACGCTGAATGCGTCTCCTTGACCGGTTTTAAGCCGTCTGAGAGGGCTAAATTACTAGACTGGATTAACCAAAAAATCCCTCATGCACCAATGCCCGATTTGACCGCCGAGACCGTTGAAAAAATGCTGCAGTGCAACATATTTCCGGTGATCAAACGGGCGTTAGAGTTACGCCAAGAAGGAAGCCAGACTAGCGTGGCTAAGTACGCTAAAATGTTGGAGATACAACGTGAAGGAAGAATTAGGAATACACTGGTATATCATGGCGCTAGTACTGGTCGTTGGGCATCAAGGGGCGGACTTAATTTACAGAATATTGCGAGGCCCACGCTCAGTGATGAACAAATTGAACAGGCTATACCTGAAGTCTTTGGAAGGGGATCTGGAACGATGCTACAACTTTCCTCTTTGGTACGATCATCAATCAAAGCTCCGGACTCCAAGACCTTCGTTGACGTGGATTTTAGCTCAATTGAAAACCGAGTTGGGGTTTGGCTCGCAGGACAAAACGACAAAGTAGAGCTGTTTAGAAAGGGATTAGATGAGTACAAAGTCTTTGCGTCAGAAAGCCTTTATAGAGTCAATTACGAAGACGTTACAAAAGATCAGCGTCAAATTGCAAAGTCAGCGGTTCTAGGTGCGATGTTTGGCCAAGGTGCCAAGGGTCTAGTAAAGTATGCGGAAGGGATGGGAGTTAAACTATCAGATCTACAAGCGAAGAATGCTGTAGATAATTACCGTAGCTCTTATGTGAAGGTAAAGAATCTGTGGGCTTTATGCGAGACCGCTGCAATTGACGCAGTACAGAATCCCGGTACTGCATTTGCCGCAGGTCAGAAGATAAAGATGAAGGTGGCCAAACAGGCTCTATGGATGCAACTACCATCAGGCCGTCTCATCTGCTGGCAGAGGCCAGAGCTCGAGCTGCTCACCACTCCGTGGGGTAGTCAGAAAGTGGGCGTTGTCGTTCATAGTCAGAACACTTATACTCGCCAGTGGAGTAGAAACCCCCTGATTGGCAGTAGTATCTTCCAGTCTGCCGTCCAGGGTACGGCTCGCGATTTCCTTGCGTTTGCTATGATAGCTCTCGAGGGAGCTGGTTATGAGATTATTAACTCGATCCATGACGAGGTGTTGCTCCTTGTTGAAGAACAAAGCGCGGAGTCCTCGCTAGAAGATGTGGTCCGTATCATGACCACACCACCAGCGTGGGCTCCCGACTTTCCTCTTGCAGCCGAGGGCTGGCACGGCAAGCGTTACCGCAAGTGATTAAACTAGACCGCCGCGCTTTTTGGTAATGTCACGATTAGTTGGGTTAAAAGTTCCCTCATTACCAATAGCAGATTTTAATTGTGTTGGTTCTGGAACCATCCAAGTGCCGGTATTGGGATTATAAATAGAATCATTACCTTGCTGTTTTGCTAAATCAATCCATTCTCTTTGACGCTGTTTAAATGGTAAAAAGCTACCTTCCATAAGTTGGTCATCATCAAGAATCAATGGATTTTTAGTGCTTAAATGTAAAGGCATAACTCTAGGAGATTCACCCCAAGCTAACTGATCATTACCCAATTCAGTATACGTATTAGCAACTTCTGGATGTTCAGTTACATGTATCCATCTTGGTTTTTTCTTAAAAGCGTTAAAGTCTTCGTCTACTGAAGTGCCATGATAGACAACATCAGGTACTGCGGGGTGGTTGCCCTCCAAAAACTTAGTTTTGTTTGCTTCCCGCTCAGCGAGCGGGAGTAGCTTTTTTAATACTTCTCCACCTGGCGCATAGCCGTCTACCTTGGTGACTGGTGTTGGATTAAACAACAACCCCACGTCACCAGTGTGGTAGCCTTCGTAACCGGCACCCTTAATTAATCTTTCCAATTCGGTGGCCTTGACAGCTGGGTCCACTACCTCACGACCAAAACTCATCATATATGGATCGAGTGACTTGGCTTTTGCAATCGCGTGAAAGCCCTCAGGGTCATCTGCCAGGTTATACACGTTAGATGCCGTGCCCTGGTACTTCTGATTTCCTAGGCCCTGTTCTGGGCGCATCGTCTGCTCACCCTTATCTACATAGAAGTAGCTGCGGTTACGAATATCCGGAGCATCTTTGAGACGAACCGCTTCTTGACCTTTAATACCCCGACCATAAAAGCTAGGCTCTAGGGATGTTAAATTGGGTTGCGTAGAGTAATGCACGAATGGCACTTCTTCGGCAAACTTTAATACCTTCTTGATTACCGCGCCACCCTTGTCATAGTGCTTACCCTCAAAGTCAGACAGACTGAGTCTTGGATCTTCCCAGTTGGTTGTCTCTAGGCCCTGCTTTGGTACCATGACCAGCGGGCCGGATTGTAATTTCTGTTCTGCTGAGAAGACAGGAAGTCCGGTAGACTTATCATAGAACTGTGACTGGCGGCGTGGGTCCATACCAATCTGTGTCCAGTTTGGATCATTCATGTACTCGGCCATCATGCGACGTACTTCGTCATCTGATGTACCCACGTTAGTACCCTTTATAAGGGCAAATGGGGACTTTGCAGACCCGATCTCGGCGCCCAAGGGGGTAAGGGCCTGCTCCTTGGTTCCGAGGCCTACACGGACCGCCTGGTTGGGTTTAGAGCTAAATTCAACGTCAGTTAAGTGACCGGTTCTGTTGTAGCTAATTGGCGCGTTGCCGGCAGATAAATCATGCGTGGTATCAACATAGACACCGTGCTGGGTATAAGCTGGGATATCTAACCGGTTACCAACACGCATACCAGCTGGCACATCGGCCAATGCCTTAGATTGCTTGTTAGCCATCAGGGCGTTACGGATCTCTTCATCAGTATACGCTGGCGGCAATTGAGTCCAGTTACGGATTGGCAGGTGCTCATTCATAATGCGGATACGGTCCGCGTTACTGATATTACCTTTTAGGTATTCTTCCAGGGCCTGCGCCACTTTAGGGTGCTGGCCAATAGAGTGCTTGACAATGTTTTCTGCCAGGGCAATACCGCCGGGTGCAAAACTTTGCACAGCGCCACCCTCGGCCTTCATGAAGTCTGGGTTGGCTGCCTCTTCCGGATTGTACTGGGCAAACTTGCCGCGGATGTTAGCTGGATTAAAGATACCGACGTTTTTGACACCGCCCTCAGTTACACTAAATGTATCGTGGCCGGTTGATTTTAAGAAATTCAGTAATTCTGGAGATTCCATTAACTTCCAGTTATTTACCGGATCGGTTAAACGATCCATCATGTATTCATGCTTTTGACCTAATGCCTCATCAAACCCATAGCTATCTACATCTTTTTTGTATTTGTTTGCAAGGTATTGTTTTATCGTGTCATTGCCCTCTGGTGTGGCAGGATCAAAATGTTTACCAAGATTAACACTAACTGGATACATTGTCGCCCCAGTTGGAGTATTAAGTTTTTCTGGATCAGCTAAAAACTTTTCAGCAAATCTTGGGTTTGGCGAAACAAATGTCACACCAGGTGTCACCATATCTAAATCTTTAACAGCAGATTTGCTTGGGTCAAAAGCAGTTATTTTATTTGTTGGACTACCATGATAAAAGCCAGGGGTAAACTTGGCCTTGTATGCCTGCTTAGCATCATCGAGCACTGCGCGGATTTCGGCTATTGATAACTTTGGCATTATTTCTTCTTCTTAATTTTGCCGCCTTTTTTCTTAGGCTGAGCATCATCTTGGTTTACTGCCTCACCGGCACCAATGGCACCGAGTCCATACATAGGCTTATCACCGCGAATAAATCCTTTTAACACATTCTCTTGTGGTTCACCAGTAATTTTACTAGTCCTTGCAAGCATTTCATTAACTTCTTGCATCATAGGCTTACCTGGATAATCTTTTAAACCAGCCCATGTAACATCTTGAAAGTTTACTGGATTAACATTGTTTTGTGCCGCCAATTTATTTAATTCATTTTCGTATAAGCCATACGAAATTTTATCTGGTGCAGTCTTACCATATGCGCTCATCATCTGTTCGTCAAGTGTAGGACGATCAAGATGACCTAAAAAGTTTGATGAAAAATTATAACGTTTTGGTGTATCTGCCGGATTCAATGTACCGGTCTCATGTAGCTTTCTTGCTGCATTTAGATTACCTTCCATAAATCTGCCACCGATAGGAAATGGTGCCTCAAAAGTATTTTCTGGAATTGGTAGACCTTTTTCTTTTAAGAAATTAGTATACGCGGCAGTCATTAAATTAGATGTAGGATTAGCGCCGCCAGTGGTAGCACCCATAGGATCAGCAAACCTTGCCTTAAATTGTTTCACACCTTCTTCTGGGCCTAACTCTTTAACAAATGCGTCATGCAACTGACCCATAGCATACCAATCTTTTGCATCTGGTCTTTGACTACCTTTTTCAAACGCCTCTTGCCATTTCTGTAATGCCTCTGGGTTTTGTGCCTCAGCTAGATGCTTCTCCATAGCCTTTTCGGTTTTTGGTACATTAGTTGTAAGTGTACGCTCTGGCAATGGATAAAGACTAGGATCAACATATTTGCGTTGACTTACATCAAAGAAAGGCTCGTAGTTACCTTTATTAATTTGAGTCATGGCCGCTTTTCTTGCCTTTTGTACAGCCAAGGCCTCCGGAGAATTTACAGATTGCGCATATAATTTACCCGTCTTTTCATCAGTAGCTAAGACTGGGTGCAAAGTCTGTGGATAGTCTTGTGCTATCTTGGCAGGATCGTATCCAAACTTTTCCCATAAAGGCATCTCAGCTTTTGGTTTTAGCATAATCTGTGATAGTGTTTTAGATACATCAGGCGCATTGCCAATATCTAAAGCCATGCGTGCGGCTTTTTTAGCTACAGATCCGCCGGGTGCATAATGTTGGGGTGGCAAATATGAACCTTTTAATACATCAGTATCACCTTCGTGATATTCACCAGGGTTTTTATATAAAGTAGAATCACCTAATTCACTTGGTGAAAGTCCCATCATCAACGCACCTAATACACCACTTGGTGCAAAACTTGCAGCCGTTGTCAATAAATCAGCGACACCCTCGCCGATTTTACCTTTATGTAATTGTTCATACGCTTCTGCCACATCTGGATAAGCTAAACCACCAATCAGTGCGGCACCAGGTACATGTTTTAATGCTTTACCTACTAAGTGTCCATCAGCGTGTTCTTCTGGTGGGTTGGTAAACTGGTCTAGTGCGCGGTTAACCACTGGAGCGGCCATAGATACAGCGGCACCAACACCACGATATTTTTTAGGAAGTGCTTTGATATATGGCGCAGCAGATCCGGCTAGGCCCGCAGCACTGATAGTAGATTGAATAGGGTTACCAGCTTTGACTTGTTGCATTAAGTCAATTGCGTTAGCGCCCGCTGTTAAACCGGTGATTGGTTTCATTGTGCCAATATTGGCAGCATGACCAAATATATTTTCGGCAGCAGTAGGAACCGTAGGTTGTAGGTGTGGGAGATTTGGCCTGGTGAATCCAGGGTATTTTTTCTGAAGTGCAGTATCACGACGGACAGACTTAGCTGCTTCGTTTTGTGCATCGGCGTAGGTGCGCCAGTTTTGTATGCTTTCTTCTACGCTAGAACCGCGTGGATTGTAGCCAGTGGTCTGTTGTTGATTGCCACCAAAACGGTCAAGAGCGCGAACAAGTTCGACACCCTTAGATGCACCGACAACACCTGCACCAGTAACCGCGCCTAAACCACCACCCAAAGCCGGCAATACGGCACTGGTACGAGGTTGATCAGCTTGGGCCGTGGCTGAAGATTGTTGAGCTTTTAGCGTATCAATGTAGTCCGCTATCTGAGTAGCGTCTGCGGTATTGCCAGCATCATGAGCAGCCTGAAGCGCGTCATAGGCATTTTGTAATTTCTCATCCATGCTTATTGTCTCTTTTTAGTTCTGTATTTTTCAACCAGTGACTCAGCTGGGTGTGCGCCAGCCTCTTCACCCAGCGGCTTAACAATTCCTTTGTATGTATTTAAAAAATGCTGTTGTGCATCATCTCTAAATTTAATGTATTCTGGGCTGGATTCAAACTGATTAAAATCGGCAAACTTGCCACCATGGCTATCAGCCCAGCTTTCCCACATCTTTGATTTGTCTTGTTGAAATTGTGCAGCATCACGAATCAGTGCTGCGTTACGCTTATTGACCTCAGCAGGCATTTCGGTACCGACACCCTTAGCACCCATCGCCATTTTCTCTAGGCCGATACCCATACGTGCGCCTTTGAATACATCAGCAGCAAAATCAATACCCAGCTTTTGTGATGCGCCCTGTACCGTCTTGTAAGCAACACGCTCTTCAGGTGATAGATAATTAGCAACGAGTGCCTTCTCTACCTTCTCTGCACCAATGCCGGGGATAAAATCACCGGCTGTTGTTAGTGCGGTTGGTACAGTTTGTGTACCATGAGCCAGACCCATAACCTTACTTAATTTTGGATTATCGGCAATATCAATAACAGCCTGAGCTGTTGGGATGGTGTTCATGCCTCTTTCTGACAAATCACGCATCTTATTCAAACGAACACCTGCGTCTTCACCAGTCTTTTCTAATTGTTTACCTTGTCCAGCAATTAAAGTCTCACCAGCTTTTTGACGCATCTCATTTGCTTCTTTAGATGTTGGATCTAAACCAGCTGCGCGGATTTGTGCTTCAACAGGAGACTCAGTCTGTAGTGGGGGTTTAAATGAGGATGGGGGAGTAACTTGTGCTGGCGGTTTAATGACACTGGCAGCAGGAGTAGTAGCGCCTGCAGCAGGAGTAGTAGCGCCTGCAGCAGGAGTAGTAGCAGGAGCCTTAGCAGCAGGAGCCGTAACAGCAGGAGCCGTAACAGCAGGAGCCGTAGCAGCAGGAGCAACTTGAGGTGTGCCTGCGGGTGCAATTCTGTTAGCGGGCACAACAGCGGGTGCTGCAGTTGGAGCACCACCACCGCCACCAACCATAGAGCCAGCGGAGCCGATTGGCGTGCTTTGTACTGTTCCAGTTGAACCACGAACATCGTGTGGCACAAATGCTGCGGCACCAGCAAACTTAGTCAATGCTGCGGCTGGTACCAGTTTAGGATCAATCAGACCATTAGCTACCATGTAGCGTAGGTCTTTAATCATATCGGTATCGGTTGCGTTCTTTTCCAAATAAGTTTGGATAGCTTTTTGTGCGCCAACTGGATCACGCAAAGCCTGGGCCGCGATGCTCTGTCTTAATGCGGCATCTCTTACTAGACCAAGCATACCACCTTGTTGAATCAATGTAGAAGATTCTGTTGGTGCGCCAGCGGCAACGTGAGATGGAGGCAATGTGCCACTTTGTGTTGCTGCCGTAACTGGTGAGCCAAAGATTGATGCCTGAGTAAGCTCATTTAATTTTTGACCAATCTTGGCCTGAGAAAGCTGCGCCTTCATGCCAAACAATTCAGCATCTTGTTGTTGCTTTGTTTTCTCACGCTCAGCTAAAGGTTCTGCGGGACCAGCGACACCACCAGACCACCAGGCCATGGCATCTTTCATGCGCTCACCAAAACTATTTCTTTGCGCTTCACGCATAGTGATCATTTTTTGCATCTCTTCTAAGAGAGCAGGATCATAACCAATAGAGCCTTGAGGGGCTGGAAGAGCATAAGGACCTTTTGCTGCTATAGGTTTTGCCAGACCACCAACAGCGGTAATTTCTTCTTTAGGAGACTCTACGGCGTCTAAACCGGATTGTACTTGTTCAGCCATTATTTATCCTTAAGATCCTGTATCGCCACCAATTGGCGTAGTGTAACCCGCATCAGTTGCTGCTTGTTGAATATCTTGTGCAGTGGTTGCGCCAGTAGAAGTTGGCGTGCTAGAAGAGCCGCTATATTGACCACTGGTATCCTGACCTGTGCTTACTGCAGCGAGTGGTGAAGTATTGGTAGAAGTGGCAGCTGGTTGTGAGGAACTAGAACCAAACAAGCTACTAAATAATCCAGGGGCTACATAGTTAGGGTTAGCCATTGGCAAACCAGTTACTGGGTTGGTAATTGTTGGGCTACCACCACTTCCAGAACCAAACAAACCACTTAATAATCCGCCAGTAGATACACCAGTGCCGCCCAAGGCAGTAGCTAAACCCATTACCTGGTTTAGTGGAGATAGGTTAGTTGTGTTAGATACTGTGGCGCCAGGTTGAACGGTTGACAATACGTTGCCAAGGTTAGCTGCGTTAATGTATGGTGATGCTTGTTGATATTGACCGGTAGTCAATAGGTTGTTGATGTCTTGTTGTGTTACGTTGCCAGCGCCAATAGCGGCGTTTACACCGGCTGATTGGTTTTGTAGCGCGGCTTGCATTTGTTGTGATGCTAACTGAGCCTGAGCGTTTGTCAATGCTGACACATCAGCAGTCTGGCCGCGCAAGCTACCAAAGTTACCAGAACCAATATTTTGTGCTTCTTGCTGTGCCTGGATAGTTGGGGCTAATTGTTGAAGTTGCTGGTTTTGGGCTTGGAACAAACCACCCAAAGCGGTATTAACGTTTGGTGTTACCTGACCAGTTGGGCTAACGTTCCAAGGACTTGCAGCGCCACTAGCGATATTTTGTAGTGTGCCACCAGCTTGTGTAAATGGGTTAGTTGCGCCGGATAAAGTATTGACCGCATTTTGCGCAACAGTACTTTGTGGAGTTGGGGCTGCAGCATTAGCAGATTGTGCTTGACTGACAACGTTTTGCTGAGCTGTATCAAACCAGCTCGGCATTGTGGTTGTTTGGACTCCTGTATTGGAGATTAGACTACTTAATCCAGTTGCCATTATACTTTCGCTTTCTTCTTAGCTGCCAATAAGTAAGCCAAGGGGCCTTTACTATCTGGCGGTAATTTACTAGGGTCGTGTTTTTGTTTGTGGGCGCGGATAACTGATAAAAAGCTATCTAACACCTTAGCGCCAGATTGATTGCTTCCGTTACCTAAATCAGATACTACATCAGCTGGAATAACAAACTCACCATTAGCCAACATGGCTTTTACAGAGTCGCTGGTACCATCGCCAGCGCCTTGAACATAACGATGCTGCAAACCACCTTCACTATGAAACTCTGGTACATGGTCATCAATCTCACCACCAGCGGCATGGGCGCCAATCAATCGACCAGTCATATCACCAAATGCTTCATTTTTTGGTGTGCCTAAAAGCGCTGTAGGACGACCATGACCAAACACTGGCGCATAACTTAAACCACCACCAGTTGCCAGATGGATTACTGGGGGCGCCTCTTCAACAGATTGAATTTGTGTGCCATATTCTGGGGATGCTAATGCGGATAGTGTTGGTATACCTAGTAAAGCAGCCTGTTGAACCGCTCTTAAGGATGGTGTCAAACCAGTGAGTTGATTACTGGTATCACCAACGCCAGTGATTGAATTAGATGATAAATTGGATGTAGATCCACCGGTAGCTAAACCGGCAAAGTATGGGTTGTAAGAAGCTGATGGAGTTGTCATATTTTGATTTTGTTCTAATCCAATTAATGAGGCATCTTTGGTTGGTGCAAATGTTCCTACTAAGTTTGTTATACCTGGGTTAGTTTGAGCTGTGGATGGTGATCCGTATGATAAACCAGTTCCACCGCTTGTTGTAACTGTTCCTGTACCACCGCCGCCACCAGTTCCAATTGCAGTTCCACCGGCGCCGGTTCCTGTTCCAGAGATTGTTCCGGCTCCTGCACCCGTTCCCGCTATTGTGCCTGTACCGGCACCGTTACCACTTGCACCACCGGGCACTGTTGCCGTACCGGTTCCTGTTCCGCCAGGTGTTGTTGCGGTTGCTGTTGTGCCTGTACCCGTTCCAGTTGACTTACTAGTAAATAAGTTATCAATTAATTGCTGGTACGGATCTGTAACAACACTTGGTGTCGTTGTGGTAGCAATGTTTTTAATTGCATCATTATACTCACCCTGAGTAATTTGTCCACTAGCCAACTCAGAATCAAGCTGTGCTTTAGTAGTCTGAGTCTGTGCTGTTGTATCTGGTGTCGTTGTAGATATCGGGATCATCGAAAGATTCGGTGTTCCATCTGTATTCTTAGTTACTGGGAATTGATCGCCAGATGGTGCACCTTCAACATATTTAGATGTTGCATCCGCACCGGCAGAAGCTAATACAATACCAGTGTTTGTCAACTGACCACTTGTTGGGTCTTTTACGTAAATTCCCCACTTACCAGTTGTTGGGTCTTGATGATAAACACCAGGAACCGTCTGTTGCGTGGCGGGCAAGGTATCTGCCTGTGCGCTTGGAATTACTGCATCCAACACCATCTTAACCGCATCAGTTGGCGTCATTGTTGGATCTTTTGCCAATAACGCATTGTATGCGGCAATTTGTTCTGGTGTAGTTAATTGACTTTGTGCCGCAGCGTTAATGTTCGTTGCTGCTGCGCCAGGATCAACAATCTGTTCTGTTGCTGTTATTGCTTGTGCTAATTCAGATGGTATACTACCATTTTGTGTTGCCTGAATATACATATTTTGTGCGTTAACACCAAGGTTAGCTACAGGACTATTTGCTATTGTCAGTGCCTGACTTATTGATAAGCCTTGTGAAGTAGCATTATTTAATGCTGCCTGCTGAGCATCCGTTAAACTATTAACCTGGTTTGCCACTTTAAACGCATCAGCTGGGGCAACATTACTGTTGTTAACCTGATCAAAGAAGGTTTGAACAGCCGTCGTGCTCATTGTCGCAAGCTGTGGTGCGTATGTCAATGAGTCAGTGGCTGACAATCCCATCTGATTAGCAAAGCTAAAATAGTCTTGCTGATTTGTTGGTAACGCATTAACGGTAGTAGCTAACTGTAATGAGTTAGTTGGATCACCGTTTGTCTTAAAATCACTGTTAAAGCCTTGTTGTGCCGCTGTCGACATTGTGCTAGATTGTTGTACCGCGTCTTGCACTTTTGTAGTGTAGTCGCTAATCTGTGTCTGCACTTGTTTTGCAGTAGCATCTAACTGGTTATTTGCATCTGCAATAGCCTGTGTTTGACCAGTATAGTTTGTAGTTATATTTTGGTATGCTTGATAATTTGTGTTATATGTATCACCAGCTGTTTGGGCAGCTACTTGCAAAGTACTTAAATTACTCTCCTGGCTATTTAAACTTGTGGCCAGGGTATTAATTTGATCTGCTAAACTATTTGCAGTTGTTACATCATTAGCTGCTTTAGCAGTATTATATTGGCTGACTAAATCAGTGTATTTATTATAATCAGAATTATAGCTATTGTATGCTGTTGTGTAAGCATCATTAGCACTGATCAAATTATTATACGAAGTCTGCGCAGATTGATAAGCAGGCTGAACAGTATTGGTATAATAATTTTGTTGTTGTGTTTGTTGGCTATTAATCCCGTTAATAGCCTGGTTAATTTGAGACGCAATATTACTACCAGTGCTCGATAAATATTGGGATATACCTTGTGCAACATCAGTGTTTTTTAATGTTGATCCAATTTGGTTTAAACTGGTATTAATTAAACTATTAACAAATGAAGCGCCAACGTTTTTGCCAGCCACAGCAGACGCTGCTGTAGCCCCAGCAATCTTTCCTGTAATTGCGGATATAGTTGATCCTGCGCCAAGATCTTGTGCACCAACGTTAACTGCGCCACCAACCGTAGTACCTACGCCTGCGGCTAAACCAGAGATTAATGCGTTATCAATATTGCCAGTTAACGCTAAACTTTTTGCAGCGGCACCAACTGAGTTTCCTGCGGCTCCAGCTAAAATTTGTTGTGTGGTGCTATTTAATACGCCATCTAAATTATCACCAAACGCTCCAGCAAAAGCTGTAGCCAACGTATTTGGTGCTACACCATTTGCTGCGGCATTAGCTAAACTATTTGTAAAATCGGTTGGCGAAATACTTGACGGTAAATTAGCCAACTCATTACTATAAGTTTGTTGTAGTGTATTGGCAATCTGATCAGCGGGTATTCCTTGTGCTGCCATGTTAGAGGCATCATTCGCCATCATGCTAGACAAACTATCACTTGCTGGCGCTAATAATGCGTCCGATACTCCGGCAGCAATTTGACCACCAACATAAGACATTCCAGCACTCTCAACCGCTTGGGTCAAGTTACCGCCGTGCGCAATAGTATCCGCTGCTGATATAATTGGTAAGGCCCATACTTGGCCAGTGGCTACTGCAGCAACTTGCGCAATCGTACCAATTGGGTCGCTTTCAATCTTTTGAACAACCGGTTTAATTGCGTTACCAATAGATTGAACAGCACTTCCAATAGCGTTACCAACCTCGCTAACTGTATTACCAATACTTTCAATACCGCCAGTTACAGCGTTACCTATATCGGATGCTACTCCAGAGATTGCTTGTACTACGCCACCCATTATAGTCCACCCTTGTCAATTGGTTGGGCCCGATCTGGTAATCCACCTTTTTGAGACTCGCCTAAATTAACAACAACGGTATAACTACCATCACTGTTTTTATGTGCCGAGTATCCCATACCAGGAAATGGAGCATGACGTTTTACATATTTAAAAATACCCAATAATGACGCATCGTCAAATTGGGTAATCAACACTTTAAATCCAGCCATGCCAATCGCTTTGGTAAATATCAAAGAGTTGTGCAAATAGTTTGGAATTGTATCTGCGTTGATGGCTCTAAATTGTGCAATTTTTCCATTGGTTGGTGCCTGATGAACAACAAATAAAGTGTTGCCTTCTCGCATTATCAATGCTTTCATTTCATAAGCCTCAGCAGTTAAGCTGGCCTTAATCTGCTCGGCAGTATACTTGCCGCCAGTCTCCTTAGCAGCAATAGCAATTATCTCTTCTTGAGATAACTTTTGATGTTTTGAATTAACAAAAGAAGCCACAACAGCTATTATTTTGCTGTTTGTGCCTTAGCTGCCAAGGCCTCTTCAACGGCCTTCTTGAACTCAGGATTGATGGCATTCTCATCAGTCTTGTGTTTTGCCAAGATAGCGTCAGCAACGGCTTTATCGTTGAGGTACTTCATTGTTTGTTGTCCGTGCATTTTGATTCCTTTGGTTATTGTATCTACTTATATTAATGCAAAAAGTGCGTACTAGACGCCCTAAAATTAAGCATTTGGCTTATTTACTATCAGGGTAAACTCATTAGCCCAGTCCTGCCAGTTTTCATAAGCATCTGGGTTTGGCAGTGGAAACGGCTGGAATGTTGCCAGACTAGCCATATGCTGGGCGGCTTGTCTCCAATTTTCCTCAGGTTGGAACATAATATGTTCTTGGCTGTAATAAATGGCTAGATTGCCATTCCAGTCATCCCAAGACATATGCTGAGTTGTACATGGAAAAAACTGCGGAATAACGTTTTGCTTAGGGGCGCTCATCACCGTACTCGGCCGTAATGACTAATTTACCCATCTCAAAATTACCGCCAAGGGTATTAGATTCAAACTTTAACTGAATTAGGCGATGCTCAACACGTAGGTCAATTTTACCAGTGTTTGGGTTAAAATAATATGGGCCTGAATCTTGCTCATCTTCAGTCATCGTGCCACTGGCAAATTTACGACCCAAGATGGTCATCGACATTTCACCAGATTGTAAAAAGTTTGGCTCTACACGACGGATGTGCATACGACGGTTGACACCAATTAAAGAATCACCGCCTGGGGTTCCAGAAATCCAACTAATATCACTAGTGGTAATACTGGAGTAAATTGCTGTCTCTCCGTTTAATGCAATTTGATTTTGGCCATATTCATGTTGCCAAACGTTATATCCGCCAGTAATATAATAAACTGGTTCGCCAACAACCGGCAAAGGTGAGATTGCAGTTGACACTGTTACTAAAGTAACCCCAGGGGGTTTAACCGTAGTATTATAAATGTTTTGACTGCCAGTGATTAAATAGGTTGGGTTTTGTGGGACATTTGAAAACGTTACACTATCGCCAGGACTAAATGTTGCTGTTTGATCGCCAGGTAAATAAAATTGATTTGAAGCTGGGGCCGGTAAACTGGCTGGGTGTGCAATCACGTCAACTGCTGTACCGAGTATGGGGTCGTAATTCCAATCAATCCAAATTGGATTAGGAAACAATTCTGTGGTGTATCCACAAGAGCGTTGCGCCCCTACCGCTTGGCCAGCATCGTACCAGATCTTATCTTTGACATTATAGATAATAGCATCAGTACACTCAGTAGCGGTGCCACGGGGATAAAAGAACCAAATCTCATTGTAGCGGGGCACTTTAGTGGCCCATACTTTTTGACGTTGCTCGTAGTTGATGTTATCAAACAGGTAATTTATGTTCTTATCATTAGGGAGAACCTGCACGCTACCGTTGTATACATAGAAACGGTCAATACCCATCCACCAATAAGCTCCGTCCATCTCCACCACTGCGTTAGAAGACATAATTGAGATTTGGCTAGAAACAATATCGTAGTTCCAGTAGGTTGATGGGACAGTAGAAGCTGTTGAACCCGCCGGATTAAAGGTAACACGAATTAGACTATCTGTGGCCCAGAACAAACCGGACGGAGCATTAGTACCTCCGCGCATTGGTAGGCCTTTAACAATCTTAGAACTACCAACGTTAACTTGGTTGGCTAAAGGTCCGTTCCAATCATAAAAATTTTGATTCCCATAAGTACCATTAACATTATTGTTAGCGATAAACCCATGAGAGCCATACACGAAAATAAATGGATACAGGACACAGACACCTCCGTCAACAGAGATTGGTTTGTATGTTGGGAACTGTCCTTGGCTATCTGACAATCCAGTAAATGACCAACTATAATTGTTGCCTGGGGTAATTTGCCCAATCAGTACTTGACTTGCAACGCCACTATCAATATTAACTAAATCTTTAGCTGGATGCGCGAGCACATACAGCTGTCCACCATATGGACTAAACTGCGCATCAAACTGCCAGTTGTTTAAGTAAGGACCGTTTACTGGGTCTGGTGTAAATACGGCATTGCTTGTTAAATAAACAGTATTTGCGTTAGATGGAACTGTACCACCAGTCAAAGTTACTGTTGTAACATTTGAGCCATAAGTTGCAGATGAAACAGTAAAAGTTGTAGCATTACTGGTTTGCTGAAATATGAGATGGCTAGTATTTGGGAATGTGGCTACTGCGTTACCACTGATAGTAATGGTAGAGGTGATTGAGTTACTATTTGCAACCGGGACAAAAGAAGTGCCAGGTAAAATAGTAACTGGGAACGGGCCGCTGCCAGTAGCAAAGGTTGTGCCGGTGGTAAATACATCTAGCTCTTTGTAGTTGCCAGCAAAGATGTAGTTAACACCGTTGTATGGTTGCGCCACCATGCCTCGATAGATACCAACCAGGCTGGTAAAGATTGAGCGATAGCCACCCATCTTTTTGGGAACACCACGCTGAAAACGACACCACACACCGTCGGTGTACTCGTCGGTTTCAAAGTAAGTGCCGTCACGTTTAATGCCCGGTGGAACTGCTAATGTATAGATCCGGGTAAACTGTGAGGTATCTTGCTGAACATTATCAGCTGCCATTTAGAACGTCCCGCCACTAATTGATTTAGCGTTTAATGATGCAAGTACATTGACTGCTGGTGCAGAAGGATTTGATCCATCCATATTGACAATCTCAGAACCGTTTGCAGTTAAACCCAAAACGCCAGTACCGACCAAATACATACCGCTGGTTGTATCGTTATTAAACGAATACGCTGGCAACGATTGTGTACCATTAGATGCGTAAAATAAACCAGTGGAAGAAGCTGTCAATACATACAAATTTGTACCGTCACTCAATACAGTAAAAATATTACCGGCTGATAAAATAATTGGTGTCTGTGTGCTGCCTTGACATTGAAAAGTAATATTGTAACCCGTTTGATTGGTATTATTTACCAAAATATAAATCTGGGTAATAGCTGGCAATGTTACTGCTAGGTTTTGTGTACGAGTACCAGACTGTGCAATGTAAGTCTGGATGATTGGGGCGTATGATGTTAGGTTAAATGTGTTACCAATAATGGTGTCCACATCGTATGTTGCTGAGTTAAATGTTACAGCAGATGGAGCAACCCAACCAACAGTAATGAAACCACCCGCGGTAGCATCATAGAAAATAAATCCGGAATCACCTGGGTTGGTAACAATTTCGCTTGTGTTATTAATTAAAGCTGGAACTGGGGGGATAATAGCAAGACTACCAGTACCATTATTTCTAAAGCCAATATACCAACCGTAAGTTAGTGTCTGTGGTGTTGGTAGATTAAATGTGCCAGCGCCACCATTCCAAACAAAAGTTGCAGCACGGCTGGTGTCGCTAATAACTGGTGTAGATGTTACATCAACAGTATTTTGTGAGGTGGCTAATTTACCATTAACGGTAGTTAAACCAGCACCAGCTAATGTGGCTGCATCAGCATATGATGTGCCAGCAGCAAAAGTTACATTGCCCCAGATACCGCCAGGAGTAGTATTATCAGTAAGATAAAAATACTTTGAAATACCATTAGGTACACTAACGGAGTTTGCACCCGTATAGTCTTTAATTGTGAATGTATTTGAGCCAAGGTTGCGGAACAAAATGTCCGCGCCAACTGTTCCCTGATTAGCTTGCGGTAAAGTAATGACAGCAGCATTTGCATTAGCACTAGTACAAACGCAATCGATAATGCGAGCAGCAGGTATTTCACCCACACCTTGATTAACAATGGAAGGCCAATAGAGGGGCGTAACTGAACCAAAAGAGAGTGCATAATAAGATACATCCGTTGGGGTAACAACGGTACCTGTAAAGGGCGATGTGTAGACTGGAGTTGTCATATTTTAAGGTTCCTGAACCGTAGTATTGCGATCCACGCGGCGAGCATCGTCTTCTTTTTTGAGCGCTGCAAGTGCATCAGTGTAGTATTGTTTCCAGACAGGTAACTTATCCAGTGCCTTTAAGTAACCCTGGGCCTGCAACAATGAACCATAAAGCATCGCTTGTGGTGCAATTTGTGTCCACAAGTTTTGTTGATTGTTTGCGTCCAGGGGTTGAATTTCAGCAAAGTAAATAATTTCTACTGGATAATTTTGGTCTGGTTTTGGTGCGAAATTCCAGTTGCTATAATCGTAATCGGAATAGTAAATTGGTTGCCCGTTAGTTGATTCAGATTGATACTGGGCCACGTAATCTTGGCTACGTAACAAAATAGGCTCGCCGTTAACTTTCATCGATACTGTCTTGCGCCAGCGTGATGGTTTATTGAGAACAGTTTGATTTGTTGCTAAGCTAGTCTCCACCACAATTAACTGCATGAAAGTTTTTAACTCAGCAGCAATTGACGACTCAGTAAGTGCAATCAGATTGGGGATCTGCGCAATAAAGTCAGCATCGTCCCGCTCCATGTATTGCTGGATGTTAAGAACGAGGCTGTCGTAGGTCATTATCACTGACATTTAATTACCTCGTATAGTAAGAAATATTAGGTTGGAAGTAGATCGGAGACTTATCACGATCCTCATCTTCAAACTCTTGACGTGCCTGCATGGCCAGCTTTTCTAAATACTGAACACGTTGCAGATCAATACCAGGTAACTGCATCGCTAACTTGTGCGATAAGGCAGCCTGCATGTAAGGAATGACACGGTCAGGCATGTATAATTCATTTGTCAATGAGCCAACATCTTGGGGTTGCAATTCCAGGATCATTTCAAATACCTGGAAGTTGTTGTTTGGTACTGGCCATAGCGCCATCTGTGGCACGATCTGACGATCGAACCAGTATTGCAGTGTGCGTTGGCTTGGGAATTGTTTATTAGGCAAGTCAAAGTAATCAGTACGGTTCAGACGAGCCATTGGGATTACTTGTTGTGATTGCGCAAATTGGATAGCGCGTAACGAATAGGTTGAGCTAGTGTTACGGTTTTGAAGGCGATAATAATAGAAACCCTGAGTTGGGTTTACTTGGAAGTATTGCCATTGAAAATCAGACAGCGTGGCGTCTGGGAAAGATTGCCAAGTTGTCCAATTAATACCATCATTACTGACTTGTAAATCCAGTGAGTAGGTAGTGGTGGTGTTTGGTGAGTAAGCATTAAAACCAATGTAGAACAGACGAGTACCTTGGCCATAAGCTGCACCAAAGTAGTTTTCTGATAACGTGGTTGTTGCGTGTAGCAACAAGTTGGCGTTATTGGTCTGATCAAACAACGCAGGAACGTTGCCATTATCGGCAGGCAAATAACCAGAGACCGCAGGGTTTGTGATATAAACCCAGTTTGCTTCTAACACATCCACGCAGTTAGCAGGCATGGTTAAAAACTGCTGGTTGGTTTGTGCACCAATAATCTCAATCTTTTGCAACCAGATATTGATGCCGCGGTTGACTGAGTTTTGCAAGACATAAAACAGGGCCTGCTTACCAGCGTTAACTAACTCGGGCGTCATCTCTTCTGCGGTTCTACCCGCATCACGATAGGCGTACGAAATTAGTTGATCGACATTAACTGTTGTCTGGTTGTATGTACCTGAGTAGGCCATGGATTAACGTCCTCGGCCAGCGGCCTTTTTCATTACTTTTTGTGGTAGGTTTGCTTTGGCTTTACCAGCCTTAACAAATTCTTTCCCCACTTTTTTGGGAATGCCTAGTGTGCTTTTTCCAGCAGCGGCTGCATACATCGCAGCTTGCTGGTCTTTGGATTTGATTGGCATATTACTTTTTCTTTACCTTACCGCCGCGTTTTTTAGCAACAGAATCAGATTTAGTTTCTGCTTCTTTGTCTTTAGCAGCAGCAGCAGCTTCTTCTACTTTTGCATCTTTAGCTTTTTCGTTGCTGTATATTGCGGCAGCTGTTGGAAGACCAAATAATGCGCCCGGAAATAAACCTGCTGCAATTTTTCCAATTTTGCCACCGGGTGCGTATTTTTTAACTTTACCACCGCGTTTTTGGCCGCCAGGGATAGTTGAACCACCAGGCATACCACCTGGGTTGCCTGCACCAATGTTAGATGTCATTGGGCTTGGGTTCATACCACCCTGGTTAATAAACTGAGATTGCTGTGCTGGGCCAAGATATTTTAGTGCATTCTTGGCACGATCAGCCATACGCTGGTTTTCTAAGTCTTTTAGGATAACAGCATTTTGTACGGCAGACGGCACGCCCGTTGAGCGGCCGTCAGCAAACTTTTTTACTTCACCGCCTTTTTTGTACTTGTTAGCCATTTCTTTAGCACCAGAAGCGGCAGCAGCTTTTTTGTCGCCAGTGGGGGCTACTTTTTTGATTTTGTCTTTGTCGCCAGCTGGCATCTTGTTAGTCTTGCTAACGTCGCTGCCCTTGAAGGTTGGTTTTTCTTCTGCCTTGGAAGGAGCTGCAGCCTTACCTGGTTTAATATCTTTAGTCTTTTCGATACGGTCTAAATCGCCAGCTTTTTTCTTGGCACCATAAACGTTTTCTACAGAACCACCAGTTTTGTATTTTTTAACTGTGCCGACTTCTTTTTTGCTACGGCCACCTTTTTTGAGTTTGATCTCGGTTGGTTCAGACTTGTCATGTTCGGCTTTATCGTGTTGCTTAAAAGCCTTTTTAATCATTTTCTTGTCTTGCTCGATGTCGCCTTTTTCAACTTCGCCGCCCTTTTTGTATGAGCCGCCGCCGCACATCTTTTTGACCTTTACGTTGCCGCCTTCTTTGAAGCACTGCATCTTAGGTAATTTTGTAAAGCCTTCCATGGTATTTCCTCGAGTTTGGTTGAGTGATGGATTGATCAGATCCTATTAATATTAATGCACAAATACTGCCCAAAACGCCCTAAATTGCTGTCAGGAATAGGGTTCTTTCCTTTTCTCTACGTGGCCGCAATACAGGGGGTTTGCTCCAGTTAAGGAAGGCATCGGCCGCTTTTGCGTAATCTAGCTGGTTAATGTGCTGGACTACCTCAGATTGCTTAAAATGGTCCGCTCCAATATTGAAGCAGAGGCTGTATAGGGCGTCGTATTGGTTCTGGTTAAGGGGAGCCCTCACCGAACTCGAAACGGCCTCGTCACACCACCTTAAATCGCTTCTAAACAGCTCTTCTACCTGTTCGTCTGTCAGGGTCGCGTGGAGTAGGTACTGCTCATCGGGTTTGATGAGGTGGCCCACGCCAATCGTCCAAAGACCCTTAGAGTCCCGGTAGGCTGTGTTTTTCTTACCTTCAAAGTGGGTAATAAAGTTAAATGTCGATTTGGTGATGGCCACGATGTCTTGCTCAATCGTCCTGGTAATTTGTAACTGTTGCACTATCCAGATAAGGGTGCACAACCAAATAGCTAAAAATAGCCTTCTATTCATGATAACTCCTTTGCAGTATATTAATGCAAATTTACTTGGCGTTTTCGAATGCCTGTAAATCTTTTAACTGCTGAGCTACTTTGAGGTATTTGGAGTTGTTTTCAGCTGCGACGCTGAGGATGGTAGCAAGGTCAAGGGAGGTGGGGGCTCCATCAAGGCTGCTGGGGGCTGAGGCTTGACCAGTTGCACTTGCGTTGTACAACCTAACATAAGCATTAGGAATAGCACAAGTACCGTTGTTACTAAAATGTACCGTACTAGAAATTTGTTGCTGAAGACTGGCATTGACATTACCCAGTTGTTCAATTTGCTTAACGTAATCTGCAACCAGACGGTCGCCTTGTTGTTGTATATCATTTACTTTTTGCTCCGCTTCTAAATTGGACTTTTCTATTTTAGCAATATAGTAGTCCGATGTCCAGCTATATGCTCCATATCCAGCAATTACGCCAGACAAGCCAGCCACAATGAGGTAGATGTAAATACCACCAGCTAGGCTGGTGAGGTTAGTTAGGAGGGTTTTCCACATGGGGTTCGGTGTCCTTCTTGAGCATCACAGCCGCGCCATGGGCGCCAGCGATGATGCCAACTGCTTCAGCAAAGTCTTTAAGGGCTGGCATGTTGTTTTCAATCATTTCATAGCCAGCGCCAAACATGACTGCAAGGAGTGAGAGCATCCAAGACCAACGGCCAATGTCGTGGGTTTTATTATCCTCACCGGTAAGCAGATCATTAAAGATCTTGCTGACTCGTTTCATTTGTTCAAAAAGCCTTGAAACAGATTGGCCAGAATGGCGCCTAAAAGAGCCGCAGCACCGCCGATGCCGAGTAGCAATCTCCAACCACCATGAGCCTCAGATAAGGTCTTCTGGATGGCTTGGATGCACTCCTTGATCTCTTTCATCTCCTGAATCATCTTGTCCATGTCGGCTTGTAGGTGCTCAATATCATTAGCATGGGTGGCAAGCTCCCTTGCCGTAGTGATTGGGTCCATCTCGTTCATTGTTTATTTACCTTGCAGTTTACGAGCCTGTTCTCTAGCAAAACGAATAACTGGAGGCACATTGGCATCATCTTCAACAGCGGGGGCTGGAGTTGGGGTTGGCTGGACTACTACGGGTGCTGGCTCGGGTGTTGGAGCAGGAGCCGCCTCAGTGGCTTTGAGCACATCTAACTCGGCTTGGATGGATGCAAGGAGATTTTCAGTAAGGGACATAGTGGTTTCCTATTAAGCTGCTGTTTGTGTTGCCCAAGGCAATGGTGTGTTTTGTGGGCTTACTGGTGGAGTTACGATTGAGGCAATTTGACCATCAATATTGGCATAGTAATTAGCCTGATTGTCAGTAGCTTCGTTAATCCAACCAAGAACAATTGCATCAGTCAGTTGTGTGTATGGCACAAAGTTTTCTTGGGTCTCTGGTTGGAATTGGATATTGCCGTCAATAGAAGCGGTATGAGTGCCGTCTGTGCCAGACACGGTAAAGAGCACATTAACCACATAATCAGGGTCGGGTGTGTTTACTGTGTACATATTGGTAATAGTTGTTGTGTAAGTTGTTGCCATTTTTATGCTCCTAATTTAGCTTTGAGTGCAGTTACTTCTGCGTTGAGTTCGGTTATAGCTGCTACCAAAAGAGGAATTACATCGGTATAAGCTAAACCTAATTGATTTGGGTTTGTTTCATCAACGGCTTCAGGCAATACTTTTTGAACATCTTGAGCAATTAAAAATGCTCTAGATTTTTTGGTAGTATCGGCAATTAAATTACCAGTAACTGCCCGCAAACTTGATACTTTTGTTACAGCATCCGTAATTGGAATAAGATTTTCTTTAAATCTTTCGTCTGAAACACTTGACCAAGATGTTCCTGTGTTTGTCAAATAAACACCTGTTGCTGCACCCGGAGGAACAACAACAAAACTTGTACTTCCGCTTGCTGGTCCAAATTCCCATTTTTGTGATGAACCGCCAATAGCTAGTAATACGGCAGTTCCGGGAGCGGTTGCAGAATTAAATGAAACATACCCACTACCATTAATAACTTGCCTAGGATTACCAGCACCATCAGATAACACAATGTAGTTACTTGCTGTACGGATGTCTAGACCGCCACTATTGCCTTGATAAGCACCAAGAATAGTATTGTAAGAACCTGAAGTAATTTGCAATCCGCTACCATCGCCAATACAAGTGTTATAGCTTCCTGTTGCAGCTTTTGCGGCTTGGTTTCCAACACCCACATTTGATGTGCCTGTAGCGTTTAGACCAGATGACCAACCTACAAATACATTATATTGTCCTGTAGTATTACTATACCCAGCTTGATAACCTACTGCTGTGTTATTAGATGCGGTGGTGTTTGAGAATAATGACTGCATACCCAAAGCAGTATTGTATCCGCCAGATGAGTTTGTATATAAAGCATTTTGACCAATACCTGTATTGTTAATACCAGTATTAGAATACAAAGCAGTATTACCAACTGCCACATTGTTGTAACCTGTTGAGTTGGTGTAGTTAGCTTGATAACCGACAGATACTTGGTTTGTGCCTGTTGTATTTGAATATCCAGCTTGATAACCTACTGCTGTGTTATTAGATGCTGTTGAATTAGATGCTAATGCTCTAGAACCAATAGCGGTATTGTTTGCGCCTGTAGTATTGCTGGATAAAACACCATTCCCTAAACCAGCATTATCATTTCCTGTTGTATTGGCGTAAAAAGCAGGATTTAATACACCATTGACATTTCCGCCAACAATAGTGTTATTGCTTGCTGTATTGTTTTTGCCTACTAAAGAACCAACAAATGTAATGCCTGTAGCGGTAGTAGATGAATAACCAGCTTGATAACCAAAAGCTGTAACATCTCCAGTAGTATTACTATAACCAGCTTGATAACCTACTGCTGTGTTATTAGATGCGGTGGTGTTGTTGATTAAAGCGTTATAACCAAGTGCTGTGTTATTTGCACCTGTAGTGTTTGAAAACATAGTTTGATAGCCCATTGCCACCAAGCCTGTTCCTGTTGTATTTTGGCGTGATGCTTGATAACCAAAAGCAGAGTTTCCTGTAGCTGTATTGGAATATAAAGTTTCACGACCAAATGCAGCTAAACCAGCGCCTGTTTGATTACTATAAGCAGCTTGATAGCCTACTGCGGTATTGTCAGATGCGGTGGTGTTTGAAAGTAAAGAATTGTGACCTACGGCAGTATTTGAACTTCCTGTAGTATTTTGATTTAATGCTCCTTGACCAATAGAAATATTGCTACTTCCTGTAGTGTTTGAAACTCCGCTATTGTGACCAATAAATACACTATTAGAACCAGTAGTATTGCTTAATCCAGCTTGGTAACCTAAAGCTGTAAGTGCTGAACCTGTATTTGAACCACTATTTAAAGCACTTGCACCAAAAACAGTATTGGTGCTTACACTACCACCACCCTTACCAACAGTAAGACCTGATATAGAAGCATCATTAGCTAAAGTTAAGCTAGTGCCATTAAAGGTCATGTTGGCAGAGTCTGTTAATAGACCGCTGGTAGTCGCATAGGTAACACGACCACTGGTCAGTGCAGAGTCTTTAAGGCTATTAACAGTTAAATAAGTACCATCAAAAGTCATGTTGGCAGAACCAGCCAATGACCCGCTTGAGTTGTACTGGACTTGAGTATTAGAGCCACCTGCAATACCAGCACCGCCTTTACCAGCGATGATCTGCACAACACCGGCGTTGTCTTTATAGTACAACTTGCCGTCAGTAATGTTGATCGCCAACTCACCATTGACGAGGTTACCAGCAGTCGGTGCAGTAGCTGCAGTTGTGCTGTAATATAATGAAATTGGTGTGTAGCCGCTTTGTGCCATGTTTTATTTCCTAGTTAAAATGTTCCGCCGGCAATGCCGCCGAGTGCTGTAGCTGTTCCTGCAACAAGAAGGTTTGTTGATCCAGCATCCGTTGTTGTACCAATTGAAAAACCACCACTTACTGCAAGTCGCATCTTTTCTGCGCCGTTGTTCCAGAAAGTCAATGGCAAATATGTACCACTTCCGTTGATTCCAGACACCAACTGAACGTCAGTAGAGCCGTTCGTTGCAATTAAAATCTTACTTGCGTTGGTAGGCGTTGAGTTGTTTGTTGCCTGCCAAGACGCTGCTGTAGATGTTCCGTTTGGTAACGCATAGATACCGGTTGATCCGTTAGTCGTGCCTGTTACAAATGCTGTACGACTTGCCACTGTAGCGTTACTAAAATCACCTTGGAATCTAGCTGATACGCCTGCGTTGCCTAATGTTAGGTTAGTGCCGTCAAACGTATGGTTCGCACTTGACTGGAATGCGCTTGTGCCGTTACCGTAAGGAATGTAGTTAGCAGATAAACTAGTAATTCCTGTACCACCGTTACCGATTGGTAATGTGCCTGTTACGCCAGTTGTCAAAGGCAAACCAGTTGCATTGGTTAATGTAACCGATGTCGGTGTGCCCAATGCTGGTGTTACTAATGTTGGCGATGTTGCTAATACAATACCGCCAGAGCCCGTTACATTTTGACCTAGAGCGGTCTGCACCCCAGTACCAAATGATGTTATACCCGTACCACCGTTGGCAATGTTTAGCGTACCAGCAAGGGTAACAGCACCAGTAGTTGCTGTATTAGGTGTAAAGCCTGTTGTGCCAGCACTAAAGCTACTTACCAATGAGCTAGAAATAGTTGCCCATGTAGGTGCGCCCGTACCACCAGAAACTAAATATTGACCCGTTGTTCCAGCTGCACTAAATACATGCGCCGTGCCATTACCATAAGCAATCGCTCCAGCGGTTGGGGTTGCTGCTCCATTTGTACCACCATTGGCAATTGGCAATAAACCAGTTACACCAGTGGTTAAAGGTAAACCAGTTGCATTGGTTAGTGTAACCGATGTTGGCGTACCTAACGCTGGTGTTACCAACGTTGGTGATGTTGCTAAAACAATACCACCAGAGCCAGTTACGTTTTGTCCTAAAGCAGTTTGTACGCCAGTACCAAATGATGTTATGCCCGTACCGCCGTTAGTAATACCCAATGTGCCTGTTACGCCGGTTGTCAAAGGTAAACCAGTTGCATTGGTTAGTGTACCACTTGAAGGAGTTCCCAATGCCCCACCGTTTACCACAAATGCCCCAACTGAACCTGTATTAACAGCTAATGCTGTTGCAACACCAGTACCTAGGCCAGTAATAGAGCCAACTGCTGGAGTTACTGTAGTATTGCCAGCCGCAGTAAGTTGACCTTGAGCATTAACTGTAAATGTACCAACTTGCGTAGCAGAGCCATAGGAACCCGCTGTAACAGCTGTGTTGGTGATGCTAAACTGTGTGCCAGTGAGTGTTAAGCCTGTACCAGCGGTGTATGTGCCCGCGCCTGAGAATTGAACCCAAGTAACCGCTGTAACACCCAATGTGCCACCCGGATCAACTGTACAAACCCAACCAGTGTCGCCGTTGATTGTACCTTCTTCAACCCAAACATATGCGGAAACCAATTGGTTCCATGTGTTTGCGTCTGTTGTACGAGTCCACGCGCCAGAGCCAGATAAATAGATACCGTTCTGTGACGAAGTGCTTTGGTTTTTAACCAAAACGCGGCTCGCTGATGTTGTAACACCGTCGATTGTTTGTTCACCAGACAGCGTAATATTTGCTGTAGTTGCACATAAAACTGGCGCCTTGGTGTTTAGACCTTGCGCAATATTGTCAACATACTGTTTAGTTGTAAGCTGTAATGCGCTAACTGGGTCTTGCGTTACTGTAACGCTAGTCAAACCGCCTAATGTTAGGCTTGTTGAACCTAATGAAATGCTGGTTGTGCCGATAGTAACAGCACTGTTAGCCAAGCCGCTATTTGGAATAGCAGTGTTAATTTGGTTTGCCGCAATACTAATTGGCGTATTTGACGCAGCAGTTAATTGACCTTGTGCATTAACAGTAAATGCTGCTACGTTACTTGCTGTGCCATAAGAGCCAGCACTAACGCCAGTGTTGGTAATTGATAATGTACCGATGTTAGTAATTGGGTTAGTTGTGCTAGATTGTAATCCAGTACCTGCGCCAATTGAGGTTACTGTACCCGCACCTGCAATGGTTTTCCAGACAGTATTGTAATCTGTTCCGTCAACTTTAGCTAATACTTGATTGGTAATACCACCGGCGGGGACGCCTTGCCCCGGAATACCTTGTGGTCCTTGTGCGCCTGTCGCGCCCGTAGCGCCCGCAGGAATAGTAAAGTTAAGCACCGCATTTTGCGATGTGCCAGAATTATTTACAGAAGCATACGAACCGGGTGCACCAGTGTTTGTAACACCAACAGTAATAGTTGCCGCCACGCCATTTGCGCCCGCTGGGCCAGTGGCACCAGTAGCTCCCGTTGCACCAGTAGCGCCTTGTGGGCCTTGAGGGCCTTGCGCACCAACAACTTGACCCGCATCGGTATTATAGCCTAGCGAGTTGGTTAGAATAAGGTGACCAGAACCATTAATGCTTGCTGATACATAACCCGGAATAGGACCAACCGATTGGCTTGTTCCGTTGTTATACTGAAATACTAAATTGTTACCAACAAAAGACACACCAGTAATCAAAACTCCGGGCGCCAATGTGCTAGATATGTACTGCAACAGTGTTTGTTTAGTAACACCGTTTTGCACCACGACCGCAAGCTCATTACCTGTTAAAGGTAGCGTTGCGGCTGGTAATTGTGATATCGACTGATCGGCCATGTTTTAGTCCGTTAAATCGCCAGATTGACCAGCGGTTGTGGATTGTTCTTGTGTTTGCGTAATAAATACCGAGTTGCGATTTGGATCGTTCGGTTTTCTAGTTCCATCTATTGGACTATCAATTGGACCATTTGGAGCAAGTCCAGTCATCAATTGTTGTCCGCCAACGGGGCCAGTAGCAATATTGGTATCTGGTCTTGGGAACCGTAATGCAATGTTTTCTGTTTGAATGGCAGGTAAACGCCATGGGTCAAAGTTATCTAGGTCATAATGACACACCCGCATCCCCGGAAAGTTGGGGTCGGGTCTAAGCTCGGTGTATGGGAATTTGATTCGGCAGCGATCACAGATCGCCACCGATAATACCGAATTACCTCTAGTGTCTAGATAGACTGGCATTTACGTGCCTTACGCGGATTGACCGTCTAACTTAATTAACTTACCTGTTACAATAATACCAACTGCGTATGTACTTGCACTGGTTTTCAATTGCCACTGAATGTCCGTTTTTTGGGTATAAGCAAATGGATCTTGAGTGCGCGTTGCAGTATAAATTGAAGTAAAAGGTTGTTGCAAAATAGATGACTGAACACCAGTTACGTTATTGTTTGTAACAACGTTGTATACTAAATAATTACCGCTAGTATAACTGTTTGATGTGTTTGCTTCTACGTAATCCAAATAGAATGTATATCCGTTTGGAACTGTATAAACTGCACTTTGGGATTTACCAATGCCAGTGTTAATCTGAGCTAAAGTATTTGAACCTTGCTTAACAGTAATGTTGCCTTGGTTGGTATTAAAACCACTTCCGGGTTTTGTTAAAAACAAGCTGTTAATACGCAAATAGCTATTAGTTGTTACAGTGTTTCCGCTGGCAATTGTAACTGTCTCAGAAAGTGGGTTGAAGTTTGAATCCAAACCATTAATCAAAACAGTAGCACCAACGTCGTTAGCAGATGAGCTTGCTACGTTTGCTGTTGCAGCAGATGCTGGAAATGTGTAAGTTGTAGCGTTTTCCCAAACAGGAATAGAAGTAGTTGTTACGTTAGCTTGATAACCAAAAATGCTGACCGTAGAATGGCCTGCGATCTGGTTACGCGCAACCTGAAGATCAAACGGCTCGTATGCACCCTGTACAGTTACAGAAGGCATTACAGCTGGTTGTTGTGCTATTAAATTTGTTACTAGATTCGATGCCATAATTAATTTCCTTTTAAGTTAAATAGGGGGCATCGAGCCCCCTAGGCAATTAATTACGAGTTTGTGTAGCCTTGGCCAACGTTGATAATCGAACCAGTGTAGTTACGTGCTGTGTATTGTGTTTGGAAAATACCGTTAACTGCACCACCAGTCAAAGCTGTTACGTTAGCTGCAGAGAAAGTCAAAGTAGCATCTAAAGTACCGATGTTGCTCAAAATAGTAGCAACAGCGTTAGAAGCTGTAAATGATGCAGGAATTACACCACCAGCTGCTGTTGGGGTAATTGTAGCAATAGCAGTAGTTGTGTTAGCTAAAGTTGTTGGGTTTGTTTGAACAATCGAAACAGTGATTACACCGCCAGCCAAGTTAGCGGCAGAAGATGTTTGGTAGAATGTTACGTTTTCGATAATTGCACCAGCTGGCAATACAAATGGAGTTGCGGTTGTTTGACCGATATCGGCTGTCTGGAATGTTACTGTGCCAGAGTTAGCGGCAGAAATTGGGTTGAGGATGTAGCTCTCTTGAGTACATACTGCTGCACCAGTGTTGTCTGGAGCGATTACGCCATTGTTAGTTGGATTGTTGTACTTATTAATACGTACTGGTTGATTAAATGTTACTGACATTTGAATTGTTTCCTATCAAGAGTTTATAGCCCCACTCAGTCGCTTGATCGTCTACCGGGAAGAGACGGTAGTCTGTTGGGGGCAAATCTTCCTATACATATTAATGCAAATTAAACATCCAAACCGCCCTAAATAGCAAAAAAGCCACCTTGTGGGTGGCTTTTTTGTACTTCTTGTGGTTTTTTGATTACAAACCAGCGGTACCGAAGATGTTACGCGCATCGTGCCAGCCTGTAGCATAACGCTCAGTGGCCTTATAACGCATAGAATCAGTTTCAAAATCGCCTTCCATGGATTTCTCCATTGGACGACGCATAACGAGCATGAGACCATTTTCAGCATCGGTCTGTACCCACCATGCCTTGGAAGAGCTCAAACGGGTTACAACGTGTGTACCCTTTGGCAACATACCAGTGGACTTGATTGGGTTGAGATCGTTGTCAGCTGTACCAGAACGCAGAACCGACTTCAGAATTACTTCTGATTGGAACTCGAGTGCTGGTGGAACAACTAACTGCTCTGCCTTCAAACGGATACGCTTAC
>Ga0208867_1000088_pt1 | contig 31730 bp, 29 predicted proteins | sample CryBogCBE05Oct08_FD_185505 | JGI IMG/M metagenome (GOLD analysis project Ga0208867, IMG submission 185505) | Freshwater microbial communities from Crystal Bog, Wisconsin, USA - CBE05Oct08 (SPAdes) (version 2) | ecosystem: Environmental > Aquatic > Freshwater > Lake | place: Crystal Bog... | reverse complement strand
GTTGGGCGTAATAGCTCAAGAACTTCAACAAGTATTACCAGACTGCGTAAAGCAAGAAAGCACAGGGGTTTTGTCTGTAGATACAAGTAACATCACTTGGCATCTGATCAACGCAGTAAAAGAACTCAACACTCTCGTTACTCAACAGGCAACACAAATTGCCGCCCTTCAATCTAAACTAGGAGCTTAAAATGACCGACATCGTAGAAACCCCAACATCAGAAGAAATTGCCAAGCACTATAGCGCCGCAATGGACTCCGTAAACCTCATCAACGGCACAAAGCCCGAGAACGAAACCGACGCAGAATGGACAGCCACTCTGCAACGTAACAAGGCGCACTTGGAAATCATGGTAGCTAAAACCTACTGGACAACCCAAGACTTAACACCCCTTCACTCAGCAATTGCAAAGGTAGCCTAATGGAAAAGATAACGCTTTCTGTACAACTTGTTAATGTCATTTTGCAGTATTTGGATACTAGACCTCACGGCGAAGTAAGAAACTTAATCGACGCTGTGCAAAAGGAAGCTGCTGAACAACAAGCTAAAACCCAGCAACCCGCCCCAGCCGAGGTAAAAAATGGCGACTAAAAACTGGATCAAAGATGCCATCAAGAAACCCGGAGCACTCCGCAAGGAGCTGGGCGTCAAAGAAGGCAAAACGATTCCTGCAAAGAAGCTGGCGGCCGCTGCTAAAAAACCCGGAAAACTGGGTCAGCGTGCCCGTTTGGCCAAGACTTTGGGCAAGCTGAAGAAAAAATAAGGTGTAGCCATTGATCCGTTCACGTTGGTCGCTTTGGCTTCGGGGGCACTCAAGTTCATTAAGGACTCCTGCGAGATGTACAAGGAAGGACGACAACTTGTTACGGATGCAGTCCATGAAGTTCAAGGCGTGGCCAAAGATGTACAGAATGTTAAAAAGTCAGCGTCAGGCGTATTTGGCTTTTTTACAACGCTCTTTGGACGTGAAGAGAAAAAGCATGAGGTACAGCCTCAAGAGAATAAAGCCGTTAAGCCAAAGAGAAAACAGCCAGCCCCAGAGTTCGATGAGAACCTGATTTTTTCCCAAGTCGCTGACTCTCTGACCAAGTTTTTCCAAGCCTACAATGGGTTAAAGAATTATGTCAAAGAGCAAGAAGAATTGGCGCTGCATGCAGGGGATGACGAGGGACAGGACATTGCGATAAAATTGGTCATTGCCAATTTGCAGATGGAAAAGCTGAACACGGAGCTGTCGGATTACATGGTCTACCATGTGCCTGCCGAACTGAAAGATTTGTACAGTCGAGTTAACAACACAATTGGCGATATTGCAACCAAGCAAGCGCTTGCACGGAGGGAAGAACTGCTGAAACAACGGAGGGCGGCATGGCAACGAAGGCAAAAGGCGGATTTAATAAAAACCAGAGCCTTGGTTATCGGTCTAACTCTTCTGATGATAGCGTGGACATGGGGGATGATGATAAGTCTGACTCACTTTTCCTCGTATTAACAGTTCTTTTAATGTGCATCTTGTTATTATTACTTCCTTTAATTGCTTGGATGTATGTTGACATAAGGGTCATGGAGATCAGGGTCGAGAAGGCCGTGAAGAAAGTAGACAACCAATGAAGTACGTATTGTTATTGACGCTTTTACTTGTTGGGTGCGACACGCAATACCGCTATCATTGCCAAGACCCATCACACTGGGATGACGAAGACTGTAAACCCCCCCTGTGCGAAGCCACACAAACTTGTCCTTGGATGCTGACCGATGCTTACAAGCCTAAAAAACCTTAAAGAAGACGAAGTCACCGGCATCGTGCGTCTTCTGGACGCATTGTCTAAGTTTGCCATCATGCTGACTTTTTGCGTTATTTTGTTAACAATTGTAGTATTTTTTGTCTATGGTGTGGTGGCTGTTGAGCAACCCATGAAAGACATGGCGCCCAATGACAAGCTGACGCACGATTTGTTGAAGATCATAGCAACATCCATTTTCTCTGTACTTGCTACCGTAATGGGAGCACGAGCCATGATGCCAATGAGCCAGCCCTGCGCTGGTCCTATGGGAACGCAACCTATGAGTTTCGGTTCTGCTCCGTTAATGCAACCTATGGGTTTTAGTGCGCCAGTAATGAGTCAGCCAAGTTGGACACCGCCCCCTGCGCCGCGCACACCGCCGGTACTAGAGGATGAGGAAGAGCGCCTACGCATGGCGCATGCACGGGAGCACATGAAGAATGTTTAGTTTTTTTAACCCTTGGTTAATCATCGGCGCCATCTGCGCTATTTTAGGAGTTTACTCGTATGGGCACCATTCAGGCTATCAAGAACGCGTTGCTGAAGATCAGGCAGAAATTGAACGACTCAATGGCGAAGCGCGCGCAAAAGAAGCAGAGCTAAACGTCAAAGTAAAAAATTTGAGCAGTTCACTGCGGAAAGCAACAAATGCAATTATTTCAAACAAAGCTAATCTTAGCGCTCGCGCTGATGCTGGCGAGCTGCGCCTCCCCTCCAGTTGTCCCGTTCAAACCAGTGCAGATGCCACCACTGCCGGAGGAAATACAACACATGAGTCCGACGCTGAGCGACAGGCTATTAAAGATATTGTCGCCATCGCAGCAGACGGAGACGCAGCCATCACCCAGCTCAACGCCTGTATTGACACCTACAACAAAGTAAGGGAGTCAGTCAATGTTAAGCCCTGAAAAACTCCATGCCCTTGGTATAGGGTCAGAATGGTCAGAGCCTTTGACCACAACTTTTGCAACTTTCGGGATCAACGATGCTAAAGAACAGGCTGCATTTATTGGGCAGTGTTCACACGAGTGCAACCACTTCAAAACACTGGAAGAAAATCTTAACTATCGACCCGAAACCCTTCACGCTCTGTTCGGTCACAAGTTCAAACCAGAAGAAATCCCACTTTACGCCCACCATGCCGAAAAGATTGCCAACAGGATTTACGCCAATCGTATGGGAAACCGTGACGAAGCCTCGGGTGATGGGTGGAAGTTCCATGGGCGTGGATGTATTCAGTTGACTGGTCACGACAATTATTGGCATTTTGGTCAATCTATTAACCAAAATATGGTTGAGCACCCAGAGTTGGTAGCTACCCCGATGTACGCCGCCTTGTCAGCCGGATGGTTCTGGAGCGCGCATGGATGTAACCAATTGGCTGAATCAGGTAATGAAGAAGGCTTGTGTAAACGCATAAATGGTGGTACATTTGGGCTTGATGAACGCGTTAAATTGACACAACATGCGCTTGCCGTTCTGGGCGCTTAACTGCACAAGTGTATGCCACTCATCAAGCCTACATTCAGACCCGGCGTCAATCGTGAAAACACCCGTTATAAGAACGAAGGTGGATGGTACGAGTCCGACAAAGTACGGTTCCGTCAAGGAAGTCCTGAGAAAATAGGCGGCTGGACGCAGTATTCAACAGCTAAATTTTTAGGCGTTTGCCGTACCCTTTGGAATTGGATTACGCTCACCAACCAAAACATCGTTGCAGTTGGTACAAACTTAAAGTTTTACTTAACACTGGGCAATCAGTATTTTGACATCACGCCTGTCAGGTCGGTTACTACACTCACTAATCCTTTTACTGCCACATTAAGTTCCTCCACTATCACTGTGTCTGCTACAGCGCATGGCGCTATCCCTGGGGACTTTGTAACTTTTAGTGGTGCTACTGGGTTGGGCGGGAATATCACAGCCGCAGTTTTAAATCAGCAGTATCAAATCGTATCCGTACCCAACGTCAATTCATTCACATTCACTGCAACTGCTACGGCTAATGCGTCAGATGTATCGGGTTCTCCCGGAGGCGGAACAGTCACCACCTCATACCAACTTAATACAGGGCCCGCCTACCAAGTTCCATTCACAGGATGGGGAGCAAGTTATTGGGGTTCAGGTCCTTGGGGTACTGGCGGATCAACCAAAAACAATTTGCAAATTTGGAATGCCTATAACTTTGGCCAAAATCTTTTGTTTGGTCCTGCTGGCGGGGGTATTTATTATTGGACAGCCCCAACACTTACCAATCCGGGCGTTTTATTAAGTAGCACAGGTGGTACTGTTACCATTACAATTGCCTCTCCCGCAGTTATTACATCATCGGTCAATCTACCAAATAACAGTTCAATCCAGCTTGGAACAACCGGCGCTTTGCCAAGTGGCCTATCAACGAATACCACTTACTACGTTATCAACGTATCTGGTACGACTTTCAACCTCTCGTTGACTCAAGGCGGAGCCGCAATCAACACAACTGGAACGCAATCCGGCACGCAATCAATATCGCTATTGGGCGATGTGCCTCTGTTCCAAAACTACTTACAGGTATCTGACGCATCTAATTTTGTGCTGGTGTTTGGTACAAATGCGCTTGGCACAAGTACGATCGACCCTATGCTGATCCGCTGGTCTGACCAGCAAAATCCTTTGGTCTGGTATCCTGACATTACCAACCAAGCGGGTGATGTGCGCTTGTCTCACGGCTCAAAAATTGTTACGGCGCTTCAAACCCGCCAAGAGATTGTTGTTCTTACCGATCAGGCCATCTATTCATTGCAATACCTTGGGCCTCCTTATGTTTGGGGCGTTCAACTGCTCTCTGAGAACATCTCCATCATTGGACCAAATGCCGCCGCACTGGCGTCTGGCGTGGTCTATTGGATGGGTATTGACAAGTTCTATATGTACGATGGACGTCTACAAACGCTCAATTGCGACTTACGTCGGTATGTTTTCCAAAACATTAACACTGTTCAAAACGAACAAGTTTATTGCAGTACGGTAGAGGGCTTTAACGAAGTCTGGTGGTTCTATGTGTCTGGCTCTGGCACGCAAATTAACAGTTATGTTGTGTACAACTACATCGAACACACTTGGTATTACGGCACGATGGGCAGGACTGCATGGCTAGACACCACGCTCCAATCCAATCCTATTGGCGCCACATACAACGGCTATTTGGTCAATCAAGAAAGCGGCTTAGACGACAACGAGACTGGCACACCTGCGCCTATTGATGCTTACATTTCGTCTTCTGAATTTGACATCTCCGACCCTACTGGGGATCACTTCGCATTTATCACGAAGGTCTTACCGGATTTAACATTTGAGAACTCAACTGCCTCTAGTCCGACCACCACAATGACCATATCGTCATTTATCAATTCGGGTTCTGGTATTAGCCAATCTGTGCCCAATTCAGTGTACAGCGTCAACATCAATGGCAATCCTGAAACATTCACGGGCTACGTATATACCCGCATTAGAGGCCGACAGTTCGTATTCAAGATGGAGTCAAACCAGTTGGGTACGACTTGGCAGTTGGGTGCTCCTCGATTTGATGCTAGACCAGACGGCAGAAGGTGAGCATAATGGCTACCAAACCAATCAATCCTGCCCCACCAAACTTGCCCCTTGCGCCGGTTCAGTATGATGCGCAATATGGCGATAAACTGACCAACGTTTTACGTTTGTTCTTTAACCAGTTAAATTCAGCGCTTACCATATTGACCAACGCATACATCACAAACACTACTATCTATACAGTAGCGACTTTGCCAACAGCATCAACTACGAACGCTGGAACTAGAACTTTTGTATCAGATTCAACAACCACCACTTTTGGTGCAACTGTGACTGGCGGGGGCTCAAATACTGTGCCTGTGTACTCAAATGGTACTAGCTGGAAAGTGGGCTAAATGGTAAACTTAAACAAATTCTTGGAGCAAGCATGAGCTTCTTTTCAAACCCAATAGCAAATATATCCGGCGGCATTCATGACCTTGGAAAAGGCATTGCCAACGCCACCAAAAATCCATTGGTAGATATGGCGGCAGCTGCGGCTTTGGATTATTTTACTGGTGGAGCTGGTGAGCTTGTTGGCAGTGGCGGGTTATTTGATGCTGGATTAGGAGCGGCAGGAAACGCAGCGCTTGTGACTGGTGGAATTGCAGGTCTTGCTTCAGGAAATTTGGCTCAAGGTTTGATGGCGGGTATGGCAGGGTATGGAGGCGCAAGTCTTGGCGAAGGCTTGGGGATGGGAAATTACAGTTCTGGAATTGGAAGTTCAAATGTTGCGGCTGGTGCTTCAAGCGCCGGTAATTATCAGGAGATTGAAGAAGCTCCTGTTGGTAAAGCTCCCACTCCTTCTATGACCGAAGCGCCTACGCAAGTGATGACTGGCGCACAAGCAAATGCAGCAAGCCTACCAGGTACAGTTCAACCAACAACCCCAATGCCAGGCGCAGCTAGTACAGCTGGAGCCTCAAGTACTGGTAAAAGTTTATTTGATAAATTCACGGGTTTGCCTTGGTACGAGCAAGCCGCAATCGGAGCGGGCGGTATTGGTCTTTTAAAGGCGGCCGCTCAACCGCAAAAGCTAAATATGCCTAATACACCTAACACGCAGTTCATTAGGTACAGCAGCTATTCGCCTATGGGTGGATATACACATCAAGGAATGGCTCCCGCTGCCGCTACTGGCGGTCTTGTTGCTTTGGCTCAAGGTGGTGGCGTGCATCATTACGACGATGGTGGCGATGTTGCGGCTGCTGCACCTGCGTATACAAACGAACAGATTGCAAACTACGTTACCAGCAATAACTTATCTGGAGATGCTCTTACAGCCGCTGAACAACAGTACGGTGTATCAGATGCTCAAGTACAAGCCGCTTTGGCTTCGCAAAGTGCTCCAGCGGCTCCACAAATTAGTGCTTCTTTTTTCCAACCGGGAGGACAAGGCGCTCAAATAGCAGCGCAAGAAGCCGCAAATGTTGGAGCTGGGCCCGCTGTTGGAGCTGGAGCTCCTGCCGGTGTTGCCGCTTTAGCGCCCGCTTATACAAATTATTCCGACCAGCAAATGGCGCAATATATTCAACAACAAGGTATTGATACAAGTAACCCCGCAGCTTTAGCAGCTGCCGAGCAAGCAACAAATGCTGACCCTGCTGCTGTGCAGAAGTTCCTTGCTTCTGGAATTAACCCATATTCAGCGCAAAGTTTAGCAAGTCCAACTCAACCAAACGTATCTTCTTTTGATGCTCAACTGGGAACAAAAGGCGCAACAACAGATATTAAAAACGCTGTTTACGCCGCTCAAATGGCTGCTGGCGTTCCTTCTGGCACATCAAATAGCATCACAGCAAACACCCAAATTGCCAATGAAATGGATAACTGGAATGTTAATCCTACTGCAATGGCAAATGCATTGGGCATGACGCCAGATGCTATTCAGGCCTTATACAACCAAGTTGATCCTAAAGGTAAGTTTTCAACAGTACCGCAAACAAAAACAATTACCAATGTTATTAACACACCGGGAGGTGGCGGTGGCGGTGGCGGTGGCGGACCCCAAACATCTACAATTCTTCCAACCAACCCACAGACCAACGCACCCGCAGGGACAAAAAACCCATACGGAAATATAAATAATCCGGGCGATTTGACGTACAACCCCAACGGTACAACAACTGTGACACCTGATGTCCCCGGACGCCCTTATGGCGGTTTCTCAGGCATGAGCGAAGTAAACAACGCTTATACAGCTGGCGGTGGTAGTACAGGCTACACCATCCCAACATACAAAAATATGGATGAGTTCAATGCGGCCAACAACACCCTAACCGGTGGCTCTAAAGCTGCATATGACTACTTGATGGGCAAGTCGCCTTGGAACCCGTTGCCAACTACGCCAACAGGGCAGGTGTCGGTTCCTTACGCACAATTGATGGGTCAAAAATTAAGCCCGCAATACATGGTCAATACGCCTCAGATATACGATCCAACAACGCACACATACATAACTAATCCTAATTATGACCCCGCGTTCAGTGCAACCAAAGATTATTTGGGTGTTCCACAAACAGGCTTGACCAATCCCAACGCTTTAGCTGTTTTGGGATACAAGTCTTTGCCCGGCGGTGTAATGGCGTACCCCAATGGGGATGGCACTTTTACTGGCTCGGATGGTAAAAAATACAATGCCGACGGAACTTTGGTTGGTAGTACCGCAAGTGGTGCTAGCAATTCCAGTTCATCTGGTGACACAACATCTGGCGCTACCGGAGGATTGATGGGTCTTGCAGCTGGCGGAATGTCTGTTGGTCATTTAGGAGGGTACTCAGATGGTGGACGTTTGCTTCGGGGTCCGGGTGATGGCGTCTCGGATTCAATCCCTGCTACTATTGGCGCTCACGACCCTGAGCCTGCTCGCCTTGCTGATGGTGAGTTTGTGGTTCCTGCTCGGATCGTTTCTGAATTAGGCAATGGATCAACTGAAGCAGGCGCTCGTCAACTATACAAAATGATGGACCGCATTCAAAATGCCCGTCGCAAAACAACCGGTAGAGATGCCGTTGCGACAAATACTAACGCATCAAAATACCTTCCCGTATAAGGAAATATCATGACTACGACCGCAACACCAACCGCAGTAACCGAATATCAAACGGGGTTTGCGCCTGAAATTGCTCCATACGGCCAGCAATTACTAAGCAATGCGGCGGATTTAACTGACATTAACACCAACCCATATCAACAGTATATGGGCGATCAGGTGGCGCAGTTTACGCCCTTACAGCAGTCAGCATATAACAACGCATCGTTGATGCAAACCTCTCCCCAACTCAGCCAAGGAACTGCCCTTGCGGGTCAAGCGGGGCTTGGTGGATTAAATACTCAATACACATTCAACCCTTCAAACTTTTCAACTGCCGATGCGCAAAGTTTGATGAATCCTTATTTGAATGCGTCGCTTGCCCCACAATTAGCCATCCAACAGCAATTGCAAGGCGCTGCACAACAAACACAAAATGCGCAAGCAACTCAAGCAGGTGCGTTTGGTGGCTCTAGGTTTGGTGTTCAAAATGCCGCTACCAACTTAAATAACCAATTGGCTAATCAAAATTTGATTGGCAACGCCTACAATACCGCGTTCAATAACGCTCAAAACCAATATAACACCCAAAATCAACTGAATGCTCAACAGCAACAGTTTGGTGCTAACTTGGGTATGCAAGGCCTTAACACCGCTTTGTCTGCTGCCAACACAATGGGTACACTGGGTAACAACCAGTATAACCAAAACCTTGGGATTATTGGTTTACAAAATCAACTGGGTGGACAGCAACAGCAACAAGAGCAAAATGTTCTCAATACGCAATATCAGAATTTCTTAAACGCACAGAACTACCCTTATCAACAGCTGAACTTCATGTCCAACTTGATCCGTGGTTTGCCAATGACTCAACAGTCTGCGTCGGTGTATCAAGCCCCTCCTAGCGTTCTTTCACAAGTTGCAGGGGCTGGATTGACTGCAGCTGGTTTGGCTTCTTTACAAAGTCATGCTAAAGGCGGAGAAATTAAAAAGTCCAGAGGTTTAGTTGATTTAGCCGTGTCTAAATTGGCATAGGAGCATACATGTACAGCCCAACAATCACTCCTTACACACCTGCAAATTTGCAGAACACAATGGCCGTTTTAGCGGCAGAAAAAGCCAAAGGCACGTTACAACAATACGTGCAACAGCACCTTGCACAAAACCCAAATGATACCAACATGGTAGCATTGGCAACGCAAGTCAACAAAATGAGTGCACCTCTTGCGCAAATGCCAAGCAACACCGTTGCAAATCAAGACATTGCTTCAATGGCCCCCCCAAGACCAATACCAGTACAAGGGATGGCGCCTGCTGGTGCAGGGCCAAATATGCCCAACGGTATGCCCATGCAAGGCCCCGGTTCACCCGCACAGATCGCACCACAAGTGGCTCAAGGCTTACCTGAAGACACAGGTATTGGCGCTTTGCCTGCACAGAACTTGACCAAAATGGCAGGCGGTGGAATCACTGGAGATGTGCATCGTTACAATGGAGCGTTTGATCCGCAGTTAGTTTCTACAAATCCACACGCTCCGGGCGGTGCTCAGTATTACTACGATTTTCCATACAACCCCCGCATGCCAATGGATCCAAAATACAAACCATTGATGGGGCAAGTTTTTAAAAGTCCAGAAGAAGCACAAACAGCGTTTTCTCGCATTGGTTCTGCAGACTATACCGCGGCGGCTGGAGCTCCCGGTATTGCACAGTTGTTGGGCCAAGAACAACCAACACCTACACAGTTGAATACATCTTTAACAGGAAATGCGGATGCAGACGCAGGAAACACAAGTACTGGAGCCGGTAATCCTCCTGCCCCTCCAACACCTTGGTCGCCCAATATCCAAGCACCCAAGTTGGCAATGCCCGGTGGTTTAAACACAAAAGCTCTGTCTCCTGCTGAAGCCAAAGCCACGGCTAATACATTCTTGGATCCAACTCAAATGGATTCTCGCATAGCACAACTGCACGACGATACAGTTGGGCGTTTGAATGATTTAACGACCGCCCAAGAAGCAATGTTGCGCGCGCGTCCTAAATTTGGGGAAGAACTGAAAAAAGACCTTGATAAAGAAAAAGCAGAAGAAGTCACCAAACTTGGCAATCTTAAAGGCATGAGCTTGGCTGAAGCAGGTTTAGCCATGATGCAAGGAACTTCTCCATATGCTTTTGCAAACATCGGCAAAGGTGGTGTAGAAGGACTCAAAGCATATAAAGAAGGCCTTAAAGAAATTGATGCCGCCGCTAAAGAACGCCGTAACATGTATTCGCATATTGATGACATGAACAAGGCCCAGATGGTACACGACCAAGACACGGCTATGGCAATGAACAGCAAAGCGTTTGACGCCATGTCAAATCTTAACGAACACGCGTTTAATGCACAAAACAGTTTTGCCCAAGCAGGCGCCGGTATTGCAGCCGGTGCTTACAGCCAAAGCCAACAAGATGTTAATGCCAACAAACGCACAATGTTCAGTGCCCAAAACGCAACTGCAAACACACAAGCGGAACTTAATTTTAAAGCTGCGTTGGCTAACTTGCCGCCTGAAGCAATTAGATCTGCGCAATTCTTAGGCAAAAATGGCGATATTGAAGACGGCTTGCGAAAAATGACAGAAATCCAAGCTGGCAAATTAAACCCAATGCAAGCATATCTTGACCAGAAAAAAGCACTGGCAGGCAAATTGGATCCAATTACTGGACAACCAGTTCCAATGCAAGACCCCCAAGCGTTTTTTGCGGATCTTAATAAAGCCATGCTGGCTTATAAAACAATGCAAGGACCCGACAACGCGTTGTCAAATAACCCCCCCGCTGTACTTCGCGGCCAATAATGTGCATAATATGCACTAACCTTTTACAATTTAATCTCCTATGCCACAGTATCTGCATCTGCCTGACGGATCGGGAATCGCACTAAAACCGGGTGAAGACCCCAAAGAAGTGTGGAACCGCGCTCAACAATTGTATCCAGATGCGTTTGGCATAACGCCCAAACAGGAAACAGCCCCGGTAGACACCGCACAATCAGGATTTGTACCTGCTTTTAAATCTAGTGCTTCTCAACTCAAAGCAGATCTAGCAAACCTTGCAGGTAAGACTGGCATCATTGCGCCTGAACGTGCAGAACAAATTGGCAAAGAAGAAGCTGAATACCAAAAGAAAACATTTAAGCCAACAGAAAAAGGTTGGACTGAAGATTTTGGTACAAAATTTGGTGAGTTGCTTGGCGGTTCAGCGCCATACACAATTGCCCCGCTTGCCGCAGGGTTAGGTGCTTTGGCTTTACCTGAAGCCGCTGCCGCTGCACCATTTGTTGGAGGTGCACTAGAAGGTTTGGGGTTGGGTACTGTGGGCGAAGCCACAGCCGCAGGATTAGCTGGAGCAGCATCAACAGCACAGTTTACAGGTTCTAATCTTTCTCGCCAAATGGAAGAAGGTAAGAGCTTGGCCGACACCAACCTCGGTAGTGCCTTTGGAGCAGCCATACCTCAAGCTGCTTTGGATGTATTTGGCTTGAGAATGATCCCCGGAATTCGCAATATTTTTGCTGAAGCTGGGCACAAAATTTCAGACGCTGAAGCCAGAGCCATTGCATCCCAAGGCCTAAAGAAAACGCTTGGGGACTACGCTCTTAATACAGGTAAAGTTGCAGGCGCTGAAGGTTTGACCGAAGCCGGTCAACAAGTGCTTGAGCGTTTGCAAGCAGGGCTATCCCTTACTGATCCTGATGCACAAAAAGAATACTTTGACAACTTCCTTGGTGGTGCTGTTCTTGGCGGCACCCTCGGGGTGCCCGGCCGTTTTGTAGAACGTGGACAAGCAAAGTCGCAAGCTGCAGCCGCAGATCGCGCAGACAAAGCCAAACAATTGGCAGACCAACAAGCCGCTGAAGCACAACAAGCCAAAGACTTAGAGGCTTTTAAACAAACGCCCGAGTACATTACAGATTTATCAAAGCGTTGGGAAGCGTTTAACGGCCCATACCAAGACTTGCTAGCCAAGTCAAAAGTCAAAGTTGAAAGTGGTGATTTGGTTGGGGCCGCAGATAAAAAAGAAGCCAAGGCAGCTCTTAGCGATTTGCTCAAAGACCCAGACAATCAAGATTTAATCAACGAATACCGCGCGGTCCAAGCAAAAGTTAAAGCTGAAAAAGAACGGCAAGATCGTGAAAAAGCTGCCGCTGAAAAACAAGCCGCCTATGAAAAGGCAATGCAACAGCCCGGTGCTCAGGGTGAATTATTTGCGGGCACGCCTGACCAAGACTTGATTGAAGCGGCTCGCGCGCAAGAAACACCCACACCTGCAGAAACTCCAACTGCACAAGAGTTTAATGACTTGCAAGCCCATATTGGGCGCCGTATGTATTTGGCTAGGCAAAATGCCGCAGAAGCCGCAGACGAAAACGAGATTGCAAAGCATGCAAATGACCACGCTGCTTTAACTCAAGCACAAGCCAATTTAGAAAAGCTTCGTCCTCAAGTTGCGCAAGCTGAACCAAATGCGCATTTAATAAGCCCTTTAGATTTAAACTTTGAAGATACTGAGCTTGAATTAAAAAGACAGCGCACCAAACTGGAAAAAGCACAACAGCTTGGTGATATGGATGCAATTAAAAAAGCATCTGACAGGATTCAAGAACTTAAAAAGAGACCATCTCTTTTTGGCGAAGACAATACACGCCCTGCTTTGGAAGCAGCGCAAGATGCAGAACGTCTTAAATTTACAGAAGAAATTGAGAGGCTGCGAAAAGAAGCAATTGAAAGACGCCAAAAACTGGGACTTGATTATGGTCCAATAATAAAAAGGTATTCGCCCGTTAAAGGTGCAACCTATGGTCAAACTGTTGTTGATTTTGGCAACCATTTAGAAAATGAAGTCTCACGACTACAGAAGATTGTTGATGCAAATAAACAACCGGGGCTTTTTGCAAACGCTCTTGAACAACGCAAAGCGGACATAGCCAAAAAAGAACTTGATGACGCTAAAACATTACTTGCCCAGTTTAGACAACAGCCGACCAAAACAGCGACTGGCAAAATTGTTATGCCACCAAAGATTACCCAAGATTGGCAATCTTTAAAAGAAGAACCAAAGTACGCACAAGAAGACTTTGAAAAAGAACCCAGTAACTATGAGTTATTAGATCAGCGTGTTGAGGAACTGTTAAACCAACATTTGCCAACGGCTTTGGGTGAAAAGCCCGTAGCTAAAAACAAACCCAATGTAGAACGCAGAGTACAATCTGATGGCGGCATACAAACAGTAGTTACTCAAGATAACGGGACAATATCACAAAATGTTACACGTTATACATACAATGTTAAAACTGCAGACGAAGAAGAACCTCAACAAATTCGTATAGAACGTAACAACATAACGGGTGAAACTGAAGGTTTTTTTGTTGTGGGGGGTCGCCCTATTGGTTCTGGCATAGGTATTAAAAATTTAATAGCCAATGGTGTTTCTCACACACAAGCTATTAAACGCGCCATTCCTGATATAACCAGTGTAAATAGAACCGAAGCAGAAAAAGAAGCGCCTGATCTATTGGGGCAAAATCAACCCACTGAAAAAATCAGTGGCGAAAATATTAGTCCCGGCAAAACGACTAAAGAACGTAGAAAAAAGTTTGAAAAAATACGAAACTTTAGTTACCGAATTAAAGAATTAAAAGGGCGTATTCGTACCATGCACGCAGAAATGATGCGTGGTATTGAACACCCTGAATACCCATCACTCATTAAAGAGTATCAATATCTTCAAGGCCGTTTGGAAGAATTGCAAAACGTTAGCAAACGTGTTCAAGGGCCGGGGCGCTATTTACCCATAGTAGAAGCACAAAATTTATTAGACTCAATTGATACCAATGAAAAAATACTTGATGATTTAAATGCTCTAATACAAAAAGCAGGCAAGCCAACAAACCCTGCTAAAGTAGCAGAATTAACTATGCTCCAAGAAAGGCGAGCATATATTCAACAGGAAATAGAAGACGCCCGCTCAAAATACAACACAATGGCGGAGCGTGAGCAACGCCCTGTTGAAGAGGCTCCTAAAGAACAACCTGATCTGTTTGGTTTATCTGGCGCATATGGTAAATCTGCTGCTGAAGTTAAGCGCATTCAAGACAATTTGGATAGGCTGTACAAAGAGCGCGAAGATATTAAAGAAGGCATGCGTCGTCGCAGCCAAGAAGCAAACACGCCTCAACTACAAGCGCTGCTTGACAAGTACTCAAAAGAACCAACAGGCCGTTACCAACAAATCGGTAAACAAATTGAGCAGCTCGAGCAAGAGCACCGCAATGCCACAGGCAAAACATCTGAGAAGTTCCAAGCCTTTGCAGACGAACGCGAAGCTGAAAAGCAACCCACTGTTCGCACAGAAGAACAGAAAATGCTGCCCGGTTTTGGCTTAAAGCAATACACAGAACTCAAGAAGCCCGTGCCAAAAGAAACACTTGACGCGGCCAGAACCAAACAAATTGAGCTGCAAACACAGCTAGAAAAAATTCGTGCTGCTGCAAGTACGCCAAGCAAAGAAGAAATTGAACGTACTAAAACATTAAACTATTTGATTAGCAAGCGCAAAAGCGGCTTTTCTGGAGACATTGCTTACAACAAAGTATTTCACTCAAGAAATGTAGAAACAAAAATTGAGCAAGATATTAAGGCTGCACGGGACGCACGTGAAAAAAATCTTGTTAAACAAGAAGAAAAAATACGTGACCAAATTGAAAAAGCCAAAGCCAAAGTTGCGGAGCTTGAGTCTAGGCAACGCATGTATGAGGAACAGCAAGACGCCATCAATAGGGTAGTACCCGGCACTCGCGCGGCGCAACAACTCATTGCTGGCAAAGGGTACAGAACTGTTGCATACATTGCTGGCAAAGATTACAGAAATGTTCCAGAGCACGCTCGTAAAGGTCAAGCTCGTACATCGCCAAAACAAGCTAGTAGTTGGGGGATACCCAATGCGGTTCGAGTAAAAACAGAAAAGCCAAGTGAGTTGGCTAAATCCACAGCGGTTGTTAATAAAGCCAATGATTTGGTGGCTACAGCCAAAGAAGAAATTACTCAAGCATACGAGGAGCAAGGACCCAAACTGGTAGCAGCTAAAAAACGTTTGCAATCTTTGAATGACGCAGTAAGCAAGTTGTTTTTAGAACTTCAGCCATCACAAAGAAAAGAGCTTAAAGAAGCCAAAGAACGTTTAGAACTTGCGCAAGCGGAAGTAGAGGTATCCAACGCTTTCATACGAGACCCAAAAATCGTTGCTGAAAGAACCGCAGAATTACACGCTGCTGAAAAAATGTTAGCGGATTTGGTTGCTAAACCCGTGCTTGGTCCGCCAGAAGAATTAAGCAAGTATAGACATAGCATTTTTATTGTAACTGACACAATAAGAAAACTTAGAAACCAACTGCCCAATGAAAATGCGGCCACAGAATTAAAAGCAGCTCAAGAACATTTTAACAGCGTGTCAAAAAGAGTTTCTGTTGCCCCTGAACAAAACAACGTAGATGTTCTAAATGAAGCGTTTGCTTTACAAGACTTCATAAATACGCATCTTCCTCAGCAAGATTTTAACAATGCAAACGCTATATTAGAGCGTTTTGAAACTCCTGTTGATCCCCAAGAAGCAGGGCGTTTGGCTTCACAAATGCTAGCCAACATATCCAACATGGACGCGCAAGTTGCCGCAATTGCTAAAAAACTTGATGCATTTAAAGCTGAATACGAAGAAATGTTAAAAAGCGGGTACAGCCCCGCTGTTTTAGAAAGTCATGTACAAGACTTAATAAATAAAGCTGCGTCGGCAGACAAAGCACATACAGCAGCGCTTGTTAAATATGCAATTGCACGCAGAGATTTTTTGGCGTTTCAATACGCTTCGTCTCAAAAAATTCAAGCTGCGTATAAAGAAGCTGTTGCTGCAAGAGACGCAGAACAAGTTGCGCAACAAAATGATCCTGAATTAAAAGCGGCAGCAGATGCTATTGAAAAAGCCAACGCTGTACAAACAGAAGCTCAAAAACGTTTAAGTGCTGCGCTTGAAAAACAAAAAGAAGCAGAAGACAAACTCAAAGGCAAACAGCTTGTTAAAGAAGCCAAACAAGAAGAAGCGCTTAAAAAAGCCAAAGCTCCGTATGAAGGCGTTCCAAAAGATGTTGCGCAACGCGCAAGAGAAGGCTTAGGTCTTGAAGGTACTCGTGTTGAGTTGGACACAACTGGCGTCTTGGCGCAAGCTGTTCAAAACAATGCCAAGAAAATGCTGGGCATGGCGCAGACGCAACTCAAAGATGCTATTGATCGCGGAGATGCAAAAGCCGTTAACAAACACACACTAGAAGTTAAACGCTATGAGCGTGAACTCCAAGAAGTGTTACCTGTGGCAGAGAAAAAAGTCACAAAAATTACTGAGGAAAAAGAACCTAGTGAGCAAGCTGAAGTCGAACCCGGGGAGCGCTTACCCAACAGACGCGAAGGTCCAGTTGTTCGCACAGCCGCTCGTGCCCCAAGCGCTATGCTATCTGGTACGGCCGAAAGCCGCACACCGATTGGCAAAGGCAACAGACCTAAACAAGCCGGCGTTATTAAACTTCGTGCCTCAGATTTGTCGCCCGAAAAAGCCAATGCGGTTAGTTTGCATGTAACAAAAGAAAAGTTGGATGCTGCCGAAGACGGAACTAAACGCAAAGAGACTTTGCAAAAACAATACGACAACGCTGTTGCAGGTTTGACACCAGAGCAAGTTCAAGGGCGTTTGGAAGAAGGTGCTCGTATTATGAAAGAAGGCGGCAGCATGGAGCTTATTGCTGCCAGAGAACGCCTGAGAGAAGCACACCTTGAAGTAACCCGCTCTGAAAAAACTCTCGAAAATGCCAAGACCAAAGCAGAAAAAGAACTTGCAAGGGACGATTTAGAACGCGCCATAGAAAAAGAAGACCGCGCAGAAGAGCGCTATAAAAACGTCAAGGCGGAAACCTACGCCAAAAAAGTCACCGAGACTGCGGAAGATGCCGTTGAGTCTGACATTGAGTTTACTGAGAACGCCAGTCCTTTTAATCGTTTGAACAAAGCAATTGAAGATGCAGATGACGATTTTTTTGCTGCTGCCGCCCGTGAAGCTCCCGGTACGGTATTGCCTGATGAAGCCATTAAATCTTTGATTGATAGAAGTTTGATTGGGGCGTTAGAGCACATTGCGGATTCTGATAAAGGATTTTTGGGCCAACACGCAGATGCTGTGCGCCAGTTTTTGATGCGCACCAAAGTTGAGATTGTCCCTGAGATTATTCACAAGGGTAAAAGCGTTCCTGCGCTTTACGATCCCACAACTAACACGGCATACTTTACGCCTCAAGGCTTTACTGTTGAAGACGTTGTGCACGAAGCTACCCACGCCGCAACCATGCGTGTGCTTACAATGCCTGAGAAAGAACTGACTCCTGCGCAACGCACAGCGCGTCGTGAGATTGAGGCCATGTTCCGTAACTTAGAAACTGATCCCAAGTTCAAGGGTCAGTACGGTATGGAGAACATCAAGGAGTTTGTGTCTGAAGTCATGGCAAACAAAGACTTGCGTGACATGATGGATAACCGCCCTTGGTATCGCGGTAATATGCTTGAGCGTTTCTTTAAGGCTGTGCTTGACTTCTTTAGAAAGACGCCGCTTTCAGAAAACATGCTTCCCAGAGCAGAAGAGCTTATTCGTAGCATATTCATGCAGTCAAGGAATATTGAAGCTGAAAAAGTTGGGGCAGCACCCGCTTACAAATCGGCCTTGGTTGGATCGGCTCCCGGCAAGTGGGAAAATTTTAAAGGCAATTTCTTTGGCCTTGGCGGTAGAGTTCAGCTTGTAGATAAGTTGGCTGCAGTTGATTCCGCTGTGGTTGCCGCTGAAGGCGCAGGTAAAATGACAAGCCTGGAAGCGTTCCAAACCCAATACTTTATGCGCATGGGGGATCAAGTTTCTACTGCCGCAGGTCAATTTATTTTGCACGGCCCCATGAAAGTGGTTGTGGAGAATACCCCACAAGGCAAAGAATACCGCTATGAATCACAAGACGGCGCTAATTTGGTAGACGTAAGTGAGCATTTAGGTAACATGTCCAAAGCGCTGGGTGTTTCTAATGAAGAAGCCGAACGTATGGCGACTGTGCTTATTGCCGGTGAGCGTGCTAATGCTTTGACAAACGGTTGGAGTCGTTTGAATGCGGATAATCCCGCAGGAGTCAAGGCCGAGTTCGATGCCGATACTAGGGCAATCAATCGCAACGCAGAAGCTAAAACACATTTTATGGCGCTTAGAAAAGCGTACAAAGAATACAACGACGGGCAACTGGACTTTGCTGTTCAATGTGACTTCATGAGCAAAGACGAAGCGGATCGTCTAAAGCGTTTGCCTTACATTCCGTTCTACCGTATTCAAGACGGCAAAGTGCAGTTGTTTACCGCCGGTGAGAAAGCCATAACGATCGGTAACATCAAAGACAACCCCGACTTAAAAGCTATGGTTGGCGACAACACACACATTTTGCCTTTGATGACGAGCGCCGTGCAAAACACGTTCATGCTGACTCGCATGGCCTTGCACAACAAGGCTACGCTTGAGACTGCCAACGGACTTAACAAAGCAGGCTTTGTAAGCAGAATGGGTACAGGCCCCGGGCTTGCCAACGCTGATACTGTACATTACAAAATCGGCGGTAAAGATGCGTTTGCTACCATAGACTCTGACACATTTGGAATTCCTGCACACTTAATTGTCAAGGGCATGGAAGGTATCAAGACCACAATTCCTGCGCTTGTTAAAGCAATGGGCATTCCATCACAATGGGTTAGAAAGTTTGTGACACGCTTCCCTGCATATGGCGTGCGCCAGTTGTTGCGCGATCCAGTCAACTCGTTCATTCTGTCAGGAACCGATGGCGTGCCAATGGTCAACGCTCTGAAAGAACTCTCTAAGATGTACACAGGACAAAGTCAAGCTGAGCAAGATTTGATGCGCGGTTTGGCGGTCAGCAGTAATATTTTTAGTGGGGATGAGAAAGACATGACCAAGTTCTTGCAGGACATTGCGACCGGCAAGAGTTCATGGCAGAAGATGTTGGGGCACTTGGACAAGTTTGCTTTGCAAGCAGACACAGCGACCAGAGCCACAATATATAACGATGGATTGAAGAAGGGATTGACCAAAGCCCAAGCGCAGTTCAGAGCGTTTGAGTCTCAAAACTTGAGCCGTCGTGGCCTGTCGCCCAGTATGCAAATGCTCAACACTTTGATTCCGTTCTTTAACTCTCAAGTCCAAGGCTTGGATGTTTTGTATAGGTCATTGACAAATCAAATGCCGTTCGCTGAGCAAATGGAAATCAGACGCAAGTTGGTTGCGCGTAGCATGATGTTGATGGGCGTTAGTATGGCCTACGCTTTGATGATGCAAGACGATGATGACTACCGCAAAGCACGTCCGGAAGAACGATACAACAACTTCTTTATTCACTTGCCGTTTGTTAAAGATCCTTTGAAGATACCAATCCCTTATGAGGTGGGTATCCTATTCAAAGCGTTGCCTGAAGCGATCATTGACTCTGCTCATAAAGACATGACGGCTACCGAAGCCGCCAAAGGCATGGGTAAACTTGTGTGGCAAAACGCAGTACCGAGCTTGATCCCTGCGGCGCCAAAACCATTTCTTGAGGCGTATTACGGAGAGACGGCCACAGGCCCGATTGAAACCGAGCGTGAGAAAAAGCTAATGGCAACAGAGCGCTATCGTGCAAACACGACAGAAGCGGCAAAGATGGTGGGCCAGTTGACAGGCCAAGCGGGCGTATCGCCCATTATGCTTGAGCATTTTATTCGAGGATACACAGGAAGTATGGGATTGGCAGCGTTGCACATGATTGACCCAGTACTGGCATCAAGTGCTGAAGGCGAGAAAGCTTCAATGGCTGCAAGTGATGTTCCGTTCATCGGTGGTTTATTCCAACGTGAAGGACGCTATTTGATTGAACGCGCGTATGAGCGCATGGATGATGTTGAGAAAGCCCAAGCTACATACAAGGACAAACTCAAAAAGGGTCAGCGTGCTGAAGCCGAATCGTTCAGACAAAACTACGCTAACTTAATTGCGGCCGGTCAAGCCGCAGGTTCGTTCCAGAAAAATATGGGAACACTATTCAGTAGAGAAAGAGCCATACTGGCTAATCCCCAACTGTCTCAAGCAGATAAGGATGCTAGGATTGAGGAAATACGCAAACAAGAAAACGCGTATGCTCAAAGATTTACCGAAGTGGTAGATAAAAGAGTACGCCAATAAGACCGTTCTTAATACCTACGGAAGCTTTGGCGCCAAATATACGACGCTTTAGTGCTTGACGGAGACCGTCTTGTTTGACGGTCTCCGTGTCCAAGCAGGGGATGAAAAACCCCTGACCGCGTTTAAGTCGATCCCAAGGATAAGAGAGCGCCATCTACATCGTCTCCGCGTCGACTGATCTTCATGGTTGCCACACGCATGGGTGGCCCACTTGTTGCCGACATCATATTCTTTTTAGAGACGTATGACACGGTGTAGAGTTTCTCCATTTGGCGTTTGAAGTCGGCATAACCAAAGCTCATGGATGAACAGAACGACTTGAGTAGTCTTTCCTCAATGAAGAAGTCCACATAGCCGGGGTGCAATCCGTTCTCCACACGCCCCATGACGTGGGACTTGGTTGTTTCTTTGCTGACCATTGACTTGTCGCCCATGATAGCGCTAATGCCGGTCTTCTCGCCGTAGTTAACAATCACGAATTTACCCCAGAACTCGGCGATGAACTGGTTCAGTACATCTTCAGCGTGGCGTTTACCGCCCTTGATGTTGGAGCGCATGTAGGCAATACGCTTATGCATGTCCGCTATGATCTCGGCCATTGGGAAGTCAAGCGCTTGTGTGTGGTTTTTACCCAGTAAGATAGCCGCGGCTATCTGCGCCCCAATACCTGCCATCCAAAACCGCTCGTCGTTACTGGCATGGAACTCTTTGTACGCTTGGTTGACGCAATCAGGAACCAACTGTTTTAACAAATCAATATTGTCTACAAAATACTGCGCTAACATATGGCCCACAACGCCGTAGTTCTTGGACACCGACTTGATGACCTCGATCTCATCATTCTCAAACTTCAAGTCCTCATCCATGACAAACTCAATCAGGCGTCTTAACTCACCTTCGGATGCGTGCTTGCGCTCGCCAGTCAGGTAGTCGACCACGTGGGTATTGGAAGACATGATCGCCATCGCCATCCATGTGGACAAGTTAACGCGCTCTTTGTTAGAGCCGGACTCCATACGCTCCTTGCCACGACCCTCTGTCATGTCAAGCAAGAACTCAGGAAACCATTCAAAGTCTTTGCGGTTCTTGGATGTGATCTCATCCGTTACAAGTGGGCAACTGTTCAGCAACCCAAGTCTTTGTTGCATGGCAACTGGGCTAGTGCCCTTGCCAGTGCGATAGTGCACAGGATGCCCCCAAATGGCAGCAGCACCTTCAAGAGCCAAAGATTTTCCGGTACCAGACTCAGTAGAGCCGCAGTGAACAGTAAGACCGTAGATACCAGTAAAACGCATAAGAGGTGAAGCAGCCCCCATAAGAATAACCGAAAGGTGCCCATACATTTTCTTTCTAATTAAGAGGTTGATAAATTCACGGAAGCTATCCAATGTTCCCGTGGGTTGTGTGTTGTTAACAATGTTCTCTAAGCCGGGCATGGGCACGGTAGTAGGCGCCTTGTGCGCGGCGTAGATCTTTCCTGCAAACACAAAAGTGTCGTCTTCTTGCCAACCATAACTGGCTGGTACTTCGATTGGTGGTTTTTCTGTACTCATTTTTTCTACACAAGCTCTCACATAATCAGCTAAATTTTTGTCGTTACCAGAACCAAACGCGCTCACGATGTTTTGCGACGCTAGGCTCTTGGCGGTTTCATCCTTGCTCACAATGGCCTTCTGTGGAAACGTGATTGTCTGCGCCCCATTGGATCTTATTGCAAGCATATGGACTGTGTGTTCTGTTCCGTGATGCAAAATATCTACTGGAAACAGATCGTAGGGCAATATCATTACTTGCTTTTTCACTTTATTGCCGTTTGCGTCTTCGTCATCTTTCTCCATGAACACTCCACCACGTTCGCCATAGGCGTAGCCATAGGGCGCTTCGGGTCTTGTGTAAGTTCTCGTCTCCTCTTTGTTGTCGATCTTCTCAATTACGTCAATCTTTTTCTCAGCCGTGGTCACGGCAGTCTCACGCCCCAACGCTAACGGATTTGTAATCTTTCCCCAATGCGGACAACTGGGGCAGACACCGGGGTTTTCACTATCGAGTTTGGTACATGGATAGGGACCTTTAATCTCTGCAAGTTTTTGGTGCATACGATTCTCATCGTATGGGTGTTTCTTGCTGAGCCATATGGCCGCCTTCTCACCGTCCTGACATTTCTGTGCAATGCTGAGCAACCCACGCCACAATGGTTCCATGCCGTCGTCACTGGCATTTTCCACATAGAACGCAAGCTGTCCACACCCACTACCCTCGGCAGTGCGCTTGATGATGTTGCCAAACTTGGTAACAGAGTTCTCAAACAACTTCAGTGTAGTAACCCCCAACGGCGCAGTCCCGGGTAGTACCAAGCTCGCGCGCGGCTTAGGCATTTTCTCGTAGACTGAACCGATCAGGTGCTTCTCGACCAGTGATTTGATGTCGTCAAAGTCAAAGAAATCCCCTTCATTCTTTAGGCGAACATTGGTGACTTCCCTAACTTGGCGCTTGTTCTTAACACCGGTGTTGATAGTGTCTGGTACGCGCAGGACTCGAGACGCGTCGCTTGTAATCGTTGGATCAATCGCCAGTTTCTTTTGGTTACATAAGCGTTTGAATCCTTCAGCCACAGGCAACCAGTCGTCTTTATCCACGGCCTCTTTGAACGGCCAGTACGCATGCACTCCACCCCCAGACGCAACCATCCAAGGGCTACCAAGATCGCTCAACCCGACTTCATCACAGAAGTCTAGTATTGCCTTGGCTGCCGCTTGAGCGGATGGGTACGCCTTTGGTTTTATGACTCCGTCTTGGTCCGGTACATCCTTTGGATGATTACAGTCCACATCGACAGCAATGCATTTGACCATCTGCATATTTTTTGCCGTGCGTTTGTCATCATCCCCAAAAGTACCGAGCGCAAAGTAAACATCATAGTTGTTCTGTTTCCACAGGTTTATTTTCGTTTGGGCTTCTTGTAAATCATTGACGAATACATGTTCTTTTTTCTTGGTTAGTTCTACCACGCAATAGCGTCCGTTACCCGGAGATGGCAAAACCGCCGCCATAAACTCTAGCGGTTCCATAACAATCCTTTGGGTTTACTTGAAGAGGTCTTGCTGTCCGAGTTGTGGGTAGGGACGTGCGTCTTGAATGTCGGCTTGCATAAAGCGTCGCAACAATTCTTTCTGATAGTCTACTGGCATACCCTCGGGACGATGAACAAGTGTTTCTGCAAAACGTGCAAGCTCATTGTTGGTTAGGGTTCTAGGTTGTATTCCTGACATATTCTTCTCCATGCTTCGTCGGCCGTCTTAGACGTCGACATGATTTTAGTTAAAAGTTCTACCCTGTTTTGGTACGCTACAAAGACGTCCTTGCCTTCAAACCAGTTGTACACAGTCTGTCGGGTCACGCCTAACGCAATAGCGATTTTGGTAACAGGAAAATCCAAGTGGATAGCCCACCGCCCCAATGTGCTCCCAAGAGTTTTGGGGGAACGAGCTACGAGGTCTATGATTTTTTCTGAGTATGGCATTTTTAGAATGGGGACAAATGTCCCCGTTGTTGTTACTCGTCGTCCCAATCAGAGATAACTGCAGCCAACTTTTCTTTCTTCGCAGGCACAGCGCTTGGCTTTGCCGACTCTTTGCGAATCTCTGGCTCGCTCGTATCTTCTTCAACAGGCTCTGCTTTCACCTTTGCTTTTGGCTTGGGTGCTTCTTCCACATCGTCGTCTTCAACGAGGGGTTTGCCGGGCAATGCCAAAGCGGGTTTAGCTTTGACGCCATCTGTTTGTGAAGCGGTCATGCGAATAGCGTCGTCTGCTTCCTTGGTGTTAGCCTTGGCTTTAGCCAATTCAAACTCAACTGTTGACAACCAACGCACAGGGGAGAAGAACAGTTTGGGAGACTCGGCCTTGGTATCAAACTTCATGCGAGTCACAATCTTCTCAACGTCAACAGGAGGAGACGCCAATGCGAGGTGACGAACATACGCTTGTAGTGGGCGCTTGTCGCCGTCTTCTTTACCGAACACAGATGTGGCAGGCAAAGTCAACTGTAGAACTTCATCGGGATTATCGGCAAGCATTACAGCCAAGCGTTGTTGGTAACGGCAAGCACGGCTATTACCTTGGCCTGAACCGGCAATGTTCTGTTTGCAAGACATACAGGTCTGACCTTGTGGCGCTTTGATAGAAGCGTCGGGTTTCTCGCCATCGTTAGACCAGCAGTCTGGTCCTGTAATGTTGTCGCCATCATATGACTTCGCGTAGAAGATACGGCTGACCTTGGGGGCAGCTTTAATAACGATCACATCAAGATGGCGCTCTTCAATGGAGGCCATCTCTTTGCCACCGGCAACCAAGCGAAACACACCGCCTTTGATGGAGATACGTTTGGATGTGTTACCAAGTGCACCACCCATGAGGGCTTTGGCTGTTTCAGATAGTTCGCCTGTTTGTGCAAAGGCAGGTACGTTTGCAGGATTAAATACAGATATGTTACTCATGTGACATGCTTTCAGTTTGATGGTTTTGTGATACGAATCTCGTACTCCGTGATGGAGTTCAAGCCCGGAGGAACTGCACCGGGATTTTCTGCAAGGAACTGCGCCATGTTAGATTGGGCAATACGCTTCTCCAACAGATCGACTGCGTGGTTCTCGACCACAAAGGTCTTGAATGAATCCCAATCGTTAGTTGAATACTTGGTCTTGTTAATCAAACTGACAGTGCCGTAGGCAGTCTTTAATGATGAAACCCCGCCGGACTTCATCATGTCTTTGAGCGCAAACTTAATTTCCTCTTGTTGTGCTTTGAGTTCTTCAAGTTGCGTGTCGTACTCTTTGGTAAGAGTGTCGACTCTTTCTTTTATCTTGCGATAAATCTTAACTAATTTTTCAAGTGGTACAGTTTCTGTTTCGACTTCCATTTGTTTCTCTCTTTCGTTTATTTATGTTGTCAAGGGTTAGACATTGTAGCAGTTATTTATTTCATTGCAACTCCTTATTTATACTGATTTCGTTTTCAAACATTTGAGTGATTAAGTGGTTATCACTCACCCTACTCTCCAAGGCCTTGAACATTTTCTTCTCAATGGGTGAGCCTTGAATATGTACAACAGTTACCTTGTCTGAGTTCTGTCCCTTGCGGTCAGCCCTTGCGATCGCTTGCGTGTACTGCTCTACGCTCATCAGGGGTCCGTAGAATACCACGGTGTCAGCTCTTGTCAAGGTTATTCCATGTGCCGTTGCTTGCGGTTGCATAACCAGTACGCGGGGGCTATCTTCATTCTGAAACCTGCGAATAATATCCGAGCGTTTTGTTGGGCTAACTGCGCCGTTGATGAAATCAACACTTATGTTGTGCTTAAGTAAATGGTTGTATATTGAATCAATAACTGATCGGAACATAGCAAAAACTATTACTTTACGATTAGTCTCTTCCAATATTTCTTCAAGCACATTGAGTCTTGGCGTGGCGTCAAACTCAACGATCTCTTTGTCATCGGTGTATGCTGCACCGCAACTGATCTGTAATAACTTGGATACAGATGCCGCCGCATTAACGGCGCTAATGGTTTCCCCTGCCGCTTGTACAAGCATTTGATCTTTGAGCAGGTTGTAGTACTTGGCTTGTTGTGGTGTAAGTGGTACCTCGCGCGTCATGGTAATCACGGGAGGCAAGTCCAAGCATTGATCTTTGGTAAACCTGATCGCAGGTTGCAGGGCTTCGTGCACCAAGTCTTTTGCTTCGGGCTTGGGCGCCCACTTGTACATCGTGACTTTGTTCATAACCATGTCTCTCCATCCTGTGTAGAACATGGGAACGTTGGTTGGATTGACGAGCTTGGCAAGGCCGTAGGCATCCACAGGAGACTGGGACGCAGGCGTACCGGTCATCATCCATAGGTGCGTGTTGGGGTGAATGATTGACTTGAGTGCCTTCCAACGCTTGGTGGTCACTGTCTTGTACGCGTTTGCTTCGTCAACAATAACAAGATCAAACTGGCCGTTGTTGTTAATCTCATTTGCAACCAAGTTCAAACCATCGTAGTTGGTGATTACAAACTCATAATTCTGTTGGATCATCTCAATCCTGCGGGTAGCCTGCGGATGGTGCGCGACAATGGCAGAGCGATGGATGATACTGTTGTTCAAGTCTGATAGCCACGCCGAGGTCATGATGGAGAGCGGGCAAAGAATCAAACACCTACGCACGTGCCCGATGTTCATCAGATAGTCGGCTGCCCACAAAGCAGATAGCGTCTTGCCAGTACCGGGCTCTGAGAACACAAAGGCTCTGCGATGTAGAGTCAAGAACGATGACGTCTCGATCTGGTGTTGCATGGGCGTGAAGCGACCGGGCCATGTGTAGTTGCGCTTGATGGGGGACGGCACGTTCTTAACGCCCAAGTTCTTGAGCACGCGTGCTTCTTCAAGTCCCCAGTAGACGGCTACCTTGTAGCCATCTTCATCTTCAAATACCTTGTGCTTCGGTATAACGCCATACTTCTCAGGGTTGCGTGTTTTAAATAACAGCGCTTTGTTTTCTACAATTTCCATTTGCTTCTCTCTTACTTCTTGTTCTTGCCGTAGATGTTGCCGTGTTCATCACGCCAACTTCGATTAACACTCTTGGGTACTACCCGCAAGTTCTTGGCAACGTTCTTGCCACCGGCGTCAAGCATCTTGATGTGATCGACTTCCTTCTGATCTCCCTTCTTGACTTTGCCAAGTCGCATCTCAAGAGCGCGGGCTTTGTTTCTTTCCTCACGCTTCTTAATTTCTTTAGGACTTGATTCATACTTCTCGTTGTACGCAATCTTTTCTGCGCTTGACTTACGTTTGGTTGCCATATTTACTCCTTAATGTTTTGGATGAAATTCACAAGTAGTCACCGGACACCACGGGCACAGCGCAGATGATTTTGGATTCCACGTGCCTGTTGCATGGGCTTCTTCAATTCTAGCGATGCGCTGTCTGTATTGCCACCACTCACTGGAAGTTTGCTCCACAGTCATGCTGTGCTTTACAAAGTCTTCCTTGACCACAAACAACAAAGCCGAGTTGATCTTCCGAATGTGGGGCATATGTGCAAACACCATGAGTGACATGAGTTTGAGTTGCTCCCGATCTGGGTACTTGTTGTTACCTGTCTTATAGTCCACGACCCAAGCAGTTAAGTTATCGTCGTCAACTATAAGCAAGTCAGCAACTCCACGAACCCACACATCTTCTGAGAACCAACCGGTTGGTTTAAGATCAATGTTCAACGCCATCTGATACTCACACAGTTTGCGCCCTTCCTTTTTGTTCAAAGCGTCTAGCGCGCCTTGTGCATACATGAATGCTTCGGGTAAGTCTTTGCCTTCCTTGATGTAATCTTCTGCTGCTTTGTGGAACTCTTTGCCGTACAACGTGGCTTCGGTATCTTTGAATGGAAATTTCTTGAGTACCTTGACCTCGTGGTATCGGCGGGGGCATCCCTCATATTCTTTGAGGGAGCTGTGTGACCATGTTACTTTCATTAGAATCTCGCTGATTGAATGGCTTTTGATAAACGCCTAGCAAATTCTTCTACAAAATCTTCTCGTCGATTGAGTTTATATTCGCCCATGTCAACAAGAATAGTGTGCACAAGTTCATGCCAAAACGTCTCCTTGATTTGGTCCTTGTTGTACTTCTTGCCAGTCAAATTACTCTTGGCGCCAATCTTGATCTTTTGCTCAGGATAGTTAACCCTACCCATCTCGCCTTTATCAAGAAGCGCTTCAACCACTTCGACCGAGTACCACTTTGTACCAACTTTAATTTTGCGTGGTAATTGTTCTACCATTTGTTTCTCTCTTTCGTTTTAATTTTTAGCTAACCCATATCTACGGTGCGCACCCCCATCGGCATCCAAGGGTATACCCGGCATGTAGCGCGGCGCCATAGTCATTTGCTCCAAGACCCAAGTCTTGGCTTCATCCACCTCAGCATCTGGCACGACGGCGATTAGCTCGTCGTGCACCGTACCTGCTATGAAGTATCTTTTGGATACTCTGAGCATTCCGTCTGTCATCACAATGCGTGCAAGTGCCTGTGTGACATTGTTCGTTATCTTTCCTGCATACAGCTTGGTAGCGTCTGGCCCGTACACGTACTGGCTCCTACCTTTATCATCTTGAATAATTCTTAAATCGGGGTACAGCAATTTCATGCCGTTGGGTAATTGTATTTCTTCCTTGCGAAATGTCAAGCACTTGTACTGACGCTCTTCGCCACCATACAACGACTTCTCCAAAAGCCCCGAGCACATCTCCCAAAATGAGGCAACCTGATACGCGGTGCTACGATAAATGTCGATGATCTTCTTGGCTGCAACAGCGTGCACCAACAGCTCCTGATCGCTACAGGTGTGTGGTATTTCTTCCAAACGTTTGGCGTTCTCATCCCACTCCAAGAATCTCTCGATGTATTCCGTGTCAACCCCTAACGTCTTGGCAAAGGCTTTCTCATAGCGAACAGGGGGAGCGCCGAGGAATCCAACCAACAATTGTGATGCGAACGATGCCCACCCGAGGCCGTACCCGCAACCCAAGAGTGCGCTTTTCGCAGACTGCCGTAGATCGGGATGGCTTTCCTTAGTGAGATTGGGAATGTTAAACATCTGCGCGCCAAAAGCGGCGTAAGGATCACCGCCTGCCCTGAAGATGTTGAGCATCTCAGTGTAATCTGATAGCCACGCGAGGACACGCGGTTCAATCTGCGAGAGATCGCCGACCACAAGCTGATACCCTTCGGGAGCCATAATCGCTTTGCGTAGGAATGAGCCACGCTTGAGGTTTTGCATGTTGATGGCCGAGCCTTTTGCTGCCGACCAGCGTCCACTTTTCGCGCCGTAATACGAGAGCGGAACCGGAAGACTACCTCGCTGACTGATATCCAAGAACCTCTGCGCTCGCGTGCGTTCTGTCGTTGACTTAACGCGTAAACGCGCTTCACATAAAAGGGCAACGTCTTCACGTTCACCGTTAAGCAACGTCTGGAAGAGGGCATCGTTTTTAGCAAGCGCAAGCGTTTGCTTCCCGGTAGTTTTAGATACTTTACTCGGGGGAACCACACCGAGCTTTTGTAACTGTTCAGCAAACTTTGGGTTCGACGCAAGTTCAACCTCTTCAACGCCGAGTTTCTGTAATAGAGCTTCACGTGATGTTCTTTCTTCTTCAATTGCGTTGGATAACATGAGTGGATCGAGTATTAACGTCGGGCGTGTATACATCTTCAAAGTCATGTCGATGAGCTTTAACTCTGATACTGGGTAACGTTGCGCAAGTCGCGTAAGTATCTCCTCGCACAAATACACATCATGTTTGCAGTACTCAGCGAGTTCTCGTTCGACCTCTTCGGAGAGTTCGACCAGCCCATCAGTATCATGAACAGCCGCCCCTTTTGGGGGCAGCCCAAAGTCACTGGCAAGTTTCGCGAGGGAATTACCAACCTCCACGCCACGCAAAGCTCTCGCCATTGACAGCGTATCGAAAATGAAGCAGGGTCGGGCGCCATATACCCACTCGAGTATAGCGACGTCAAACTGTGCGTTATGAGCAAGGACTGCGGTTCGTCCCCAGTCGATACTTGAAAAGAGTTCAGGTAATTCTGGTCCGCTAAACCATTCAATTGGGTCGTCGCTTCCATATTCATGAACGCAAACTCCGAACGCTTTGAATCTCTCATCTCGTATGTACTCCTCGGTGGTCATCTTGGAGAGCGTGTAGTTCTTCTTGTCCCACCGTGTCTCGAAGTCGATCGTTAATATGCGGTCATATGGTTTCAATTGTATTGTTCCTTTGGCGGTGCATCCGCCATGTTAAATTTGTTTGATGCGTCAAAACCTTTGGCAACCAAGTTGTGTGCGTCCATGACGTTTGCGTTGATCGTTATAAAGCCCAACTCATCCCCACCTTCTTTGCCCATGAGTATCACACAGCTCGGGCCATCCTCAAGATAGCAAGCCAAGAGAGCAACAATCACATTTTTAAAATGCTCTTTAGTTTCGTCGGGCATATCTTGCACGAGCTTTTGAAAGCCCTTTTCTAATTCATTCGCATCCATACCAAGTCCTTTAGTCTATCTAAGTTTGATTCTCTAACAACAAAAGCAAGTCCCCCTGCATTTGTAATTGCCTCCAGTTCACGCGATTGTAGGGCAGTCGGTTGGTTGTCTCCGGCCTTGCATTCAATGGCTATGAAGCGTCCTCGATGGCACGCAATGATGTCGGGTATACCCGCACGCCCAAGCCCCATACCGGGGGGCGAGAAGTGATACACGCCAATGGTGTCAAGCAACTCCTTGACTTTCTTTTTAACTTTTGCTTCGGGCGTCATTGCCATATGGATTCTCCTTTGGTGCGATGTGTGTGAAATAGTATTGGATGATGTGGGTAGGTACTTGGAAGGCCTCGGCGATGGCTCGATAAGACAAGCCACGCTCTCTCAACGTCCACACCCTACGCTCATTGAGTTGTGTTCTCTTGCGTCCTGAACCCTCGCGTCTACCGCCCTGTGTTTTTTTCATGTGTTTCTGTCCTTCAATATTTGTTCTGCCCATCTGGCGCCATCAATGAAGTCGAGGTTGTGTGTCCTTGGGTCTTGCATGTCAGCAGGGAGCAACCCATACCATTCTCTCCAACGCGGTTCTTGTATTTGCCGCTTGCGCCATCCTGATTCTTTTTCAATGCGCTCGAACTCTTCGTCTTCAGGTGTTTTCATCTTTCTCTCCCATAACTCTTAATCCCAAAAATAAAAAAAATGCAAACCAGTAGTGATCATTCATAATCAAATAAATGATGGCAGCAATCAACACTAGATTTGTAATCAGTTGAAACCAATATTCGTTCATGTATTGCGTTCCTTCAGTTCGGCTTCTATGGCTCGGTAAATATCTTTAATTTGAAAAGTTCCCATAAGCCGAATTTTTAACACTCTATGCAAATCATCAAGTTCTTTGTCCGTCAGACCTATCCATTCACGCTCAGGATTTT
>Ga0208867_1000087_pt1 | contig 31775 bp, 44 predicted proteins | sample CryBogCBE05Oct08_FD_185505 | JGI IMG/M metagenome (GOLD analysis project Ga0208867, IMG submission 185505) | Freshwater microbial communities from Crystal Bog, Wisconsin, USA - CBE05Oct08 (SPAdes) (version 2) | ecosystem: Environmental > Aquatic > Freshwater > Lake | place: Crystal Bog... | reverse complement strand
TTCTTTTTCTGCTACCAGTTTGGCAAAGGCTTCAAGTGATTCAGAATAAATACCATCAAGATGTGGGCGCATTCCTAATAAATTGCATTCTTGTGCTATCTTTAAAATTTCTTCTTTAGTCATCTTTATGCTCCTGCACAAACATCCATGCCAATACCGCCGCATAAATAACGACGGCAATCACACCACCAAATGCCAACGCCCAAACTAATGCATCTACCATATCAATTCCCCTCGTTATGCAAGCAGTCTTTAACGGGACACCAACCACGACATGTGAAGTTTGGTTTAGCGTTCCAAATGTTATGCTCAACTGCGCTTTGCAACTGACTCGTGTCTGCTATCCATGGGCCCCACATCGTTTCCTGATCTTTAGCATCGTATGTTGCTTTGACTAGGTCATCTGCAAACAAGAACATCAAGCCCGCTCTGACTTTCTTAACTTGTGGGAAGTGCTTAAAAATTGCCAACGAAACAATCTCCAACTGCTTCAAATCGGGGAATTTGCTTTTGCCCGTTTTGTAATCAATCGTGACCGCCTTGTCGCCCTGCAAAATAATAATGTCTGCAATGCCGCGCCACCATACTTTCTTGTCAAAGAACCCGCAGGGATCAAGATCAGCGGTAAGGCCGAGCTTGTTCTCGCACAACTTCTCGCCTTCCATTTTGCGTACTGATTCCAAAGCTGCCTCAATCTTCTTGTGCTTCTCAGGAACAGGAACACCATCTTGTACATATTGATGCGCAATCTTGTGAATCTCATTACCAAACGATATCGCTTCGCTTAACGGTTCTTTCACATCTTTGGCAACCCGCAAGTGATAATACTTTTTGGGGCATTGTTGGTACAGGCTCAAGCTACTATATGACCACGTTATATTTCCCATTAACAATCTCCATAGTTTTGAGCCATGCCTGACTCACAATCAAGGGGTAACTCAGGCGCCCACCTAGGGGGAGTTCTCATGCATTCTTCAATGTATGCTCTAGCCGTATGCGCTTCTTCGTCAGGGACGACGCAAGCGATGGCGTCATGCACAGTCAGCACCACACGGTATTTCTTTTCGATCTCAATAATCTGCTCGCCAATGATGCACCTTGCCACTGCTTGACATAGGTTTTCAGCTACTTTGCCACCATAGATTTTGTTGATTCCCATGCGTGTCTTATAGGTAAATTCTCCCGAGCTATGACGAGTTAGTTCGGGATAAGTCAAAGACAGGCCGTTCGGCAGTTTGATTCCAGTGAACGGGTCGAGCGTCATGATATCTAGGTAATCAATGATCAACTCCTTGCCTTTGGTCATTGCATCCAATACATTGGTCAGATGTAGCCACCAACTTGCAATGTTGCTAGCGTTAGCACGATAGGTCTTGATAATGTATTTGCACATATCCAAATCCAAGTCTTTGCCCATGCTTTTTAACTGGCGTTGAAACTTTTCCCCACCCATGCCGTAGCCCGCGCCAAGCACTGTGGTCTTACCAATGAATCGTTCTTCGGGTGTAATGTATTCGGGCGGTTTTCCATAGATCATCATAGCCATGTACTTGTACACATCTGCTTTATTACTAAACATATTCAACAAGTCGCGCGATCCAGTCAGGTAAGCTAACACGCGTGCCTCGATCTGAGACGAGTCGCAGTCAATGATGACATGCCCGCGCGGGGCGACAATGCACCTCTTCAACTTACCACCCTCTGATCCACGGCTAGGCAAGTTCTGCAAGTTAATCTTATCCGCGCCACCCCACCGCCCCGTATGAGCCGCGTAATATTTGAGAGGAATTGGCACACGGCGCAACGCCCCACAAATATGACCACGACGGGCTATAGCTATGAAACGCTCCGTTCTTGTTTCCTCCAGCGTCGATTTTGCGCCTAGCCTCGCCGCGACCAAGGCTTGGACTACCTCGTTCGGATGTTCAAGTAAGGCTGTAAATTCCTCGTCGCTCTTGGCGAACGCAAAGGTCTCCTTGCCCGTCGCGGGGCTGATCTTCATTGGCGGGGTTACCCCGTTCGCAATCAGCAACTCGGAAAACTGGTTACTCGAACTAAGGACTTCCTTTGTAATCTTGGCGTCGGCAAATAGTTTTTCCTTGCGGTCACGCACGCCTTGCAGATGATCTTCCAATCTGTCCACATCTAGCTCTAGCAGTGGGTCGCTGAACATACGCAGAGTTATATCTATGAGACGTTTTTCCTTTACGGGAAAAGCTCGGTCAAGCTCTTTAAACAAAGAATAGGTTAGCTCTACGTCGTTCTTACAATACTCACCATACTGTGTTAACTGTTGAGGGGGAAACTCCTGGCGCCTCAATCCCTTAGCGTCCTCAACCTCAACACCCTTTTCGCCCAACCCAAAGTGCTGAACCAAAGATTTAAGACTGCCCCCCACCTGCGTGCCGAACAACGCCCGCGCCATGGATAGGGTATCAAGCCACGCCTTGGGCTTCTGCCCAAAGAGCCATGTCAGAATAGCCGAGTCAAACATAGCATTGTGGGCCAATACGAAATGATCGCCCCAGTCGTATTGCGCAAGGAACTCTGCCGTTTCTTCAAACGTTCCTGAGAACCAAACGCTGGGCTCGTCGTTTACTTTGACGCCCACACCAATGACCTCGAACTGAGGGTCGCGAACGTACTCCTCAGTCGTTAGCTTCGACAAAGAATAGTCCTTGTCGTAATACGTTTCAAAATCTATTGTAATCATTGTGCGCCGTTTAATTTAGCAACATATTCTTCGTGGGCTTCGAGCATGTCACGCAAGTTATCATTCCTTAGAGTCGTCCACCTGTACACATCTCTAATTGGTTGCTCTTGGGTTTCTTTACCAATCACAAGCTCCATAGCACGATTGAGTACGCGAGAGCGTTTGTTTTTATTCAAAGCGCGAGTAACACAACGACGCTCCCAAAAACCTAAATGTTTGGATAACTTTTCAACATGAAGCACAAATGAATCATCGGAACTGGTGTCGTTGGGCTCGTAAACATCGATCTTTTCACATAAGGCTTGTATTTGTGGCGCGAGAGGTAATCGCATTAGTCGTTCTATCATATTCTTCCTTTGCGTAGTTGAGGTAAATTTCAATATCGTTGATATTGCTTTCGTTGATGACGAGTGCTACGCCTCCGTGTTCACGGATGCGCCGTAGTTCTCGTTCTTGTAATGCTGTTGGTTGTTTCTTGCCCGCTTTGCATTCTATTGCAAAGAAGTATCCGCAGTGGCATACTATGATGTCGGGTATGCCCGCATGACCATAGCCATTACTAGCGGGGAAGAAATAGTATGCGCCGTGAAAATCAAGCACGGCTTTTACTTTTGCTTTAACTTTTGATTCAGGTGTTTGTGCCATGCCTAGAATATAGTGGCATGTCTAGACTTTGTCAAGTAGTATTTTAAAAATATTTTATAGGGGGAAATACCGACATCGTGTCGATTATTCCGAGCAAAAAAAGACCCGCCGAAGCGGGTCAGTTGGTTAGCAAATTATTATGTCACGATCATGAACGTGTGACTCGTATGTCGGTAGCCGATATCTCCAGCTAACTCGTCGTTTTGCAAGAGCTGTAACACAGCCAGCTTCTCCTGCCACGGCACAGGTAGTTCTTCATACTCTACAACGATAGGGTCAGCGTTTTTGGATGCGTACATATACTTGTCGTCTCGCGTCTTGACAATACTCATCAAACGACCTGCACTCTCCAACTCTTTCATGTTAAGGGCAAGTTGGTAGTCACCGATCTGTCTCTCGTAAGTAGATGCTGTCATGACTTTCTCCACGTTTGCTTTTGTTTTTTGTGGTACGTCTCGATTGGTCAGTATACAATACGCATACAGTTGTACATCGCCAGAAAAGTCTTGCCCAATGTATCGAAACGCTTGCACAAGCGATGCTGTCGCATTAACAAAACCACTCTGGAGTTCGTTGCTTTTCTTAGTGAATAACTCTACCAACGTTCGAGGCTTGAGAAACTTCTTCGCATTGCGTAGTGCAATTTTAAGTTTAGTTGTCTCTGTCTCGTCGTAAGTCCCGCGCGACTTGTGGATACGCCACGACTTAATAATGTAGTTGGGCACATGGCCTTCTGCCGTATGCTTACTATCCATTTTCAAGAAACCTAGTCTCTGCCCGTCTTGCTTTACTTTGACGTTGTTCAGAAACTTAGTACCAGCAGGCGCGGAAAGATACTGATTGTCTTCGTCACGTTGAACATGAGCCGTAGTGCGCGTGTCGTTGTAGTTCGCAGTCTGCGGTGTGAACTCCCAGTTAGGGTTAGCCAACGCTAGCGGTTCGAGGAACAACGCAAAGGATGGATCTAAGACGAGGTCGTCTGTTAGTTTAATGTTTGTAGGTATCATGTTTTCACCATTTAAATTTGTTGAGGATATCGTCGACAGACGCTTTCAGTTCTAGCCTAGCATGAGATGATTCGCGGAGATCCTGGGGATCGACTCCAACGATTGCCTGTTCTAGCAAACGACGAGCGCTCTCAAGTTCTGGATCATTGGTCACGTTGAGTCTAGTCAGCAGATCACAAAGACCTGTTGCGTTATCTACAAGCGTGTCGCGGAAGATCCGACGATCACCGTTTTGCTTGTCAGTCATGGTCATGCTGATGTGAGTCAGCACCTCATGCAGTCTGTTCCATGGTTCACGCATAGCTTCGGCCAGCTTGTCCGTGTACATCTTCTCGTACTGCTGAGCAAGGTCAGCGCGCACGCGGTCTTCGCAGTTGATGCGGAAGTCACCCTTCTCTGGAACAGGGAGAAAGTTATACTCGAACTTGAAGCGACGCGGTAGCGTCTCCACGTCGGGGAACTCTTCAGCCTTGTAGTACTTGCCCAGCTTGAAAGCCTGATCGCTTTTCAATTTGGGATACGCAATGATGAACTCATCGACAAGCGCATAGAAGTTTGACTCCATCGTACCGAGTTGCTCGCGGTACTTGAAGAAGTTCTCCATGGGTAAAAGGCTAACACCCTTCATCCAAGGGAGAGTCTGCGACGAGTTCCAAGCCCTAGCCTTCGCCGCATACTTCTCGATCTTCTTGAGGTGATCACTGCCCGCCATGAGATACTTATACACCGAGCCCGCATCCTGATCTGCGTTCTTCTCGGTGTTGACATCCATAGTCGTCTCGTTGTCACGCTTGCGTGCAGTCCATGTGCTGATACGCAGTTCCACTAACATTGCCATTGAGGATAAAGATATTGCATTCATTTTAGTTCTCCAAGAATTTTCGACACGATGTCGATTGTTCCGCTGTTGATACTGAACACTGTTTCGGGTTCAAAGAAGTTGTAGTTGGTCTTCGACGCAACCACGCCCTTGTCTAGACGCACGCGGTTGAACACCTCGTCACGAAACAAGAACTTAACGATGTTCACCACATACTCACGCAAATCCTTCTGCGTAATTGTGAATGAATCTCCGCGATCAACGCGTGTGCCTTGCGAATTGAGTATGACGTATAACGCCTCAGTCCAATGCTCGCCATCGCGATCAATGATCCAGTTGTATAACGTCTCTGCCGTTGGGCGATGAAACCCAGTGTACCGATGATGGTAACGTTGATTGCCCCCAACGGGTAACCATTCAGAGTCGCGTTGCTCATCCCAGCATTGCATGCAGATCTTATTCAATTCGTCGTTATTACGATGCTTTTGGCATCGTTCTCTGAGTTCATCGAAAAGCAACAAAGGCGGTACTTCATGTGCAAGTTTGAAGTTTGCATAGACTTCTTGAATAGCTAATGAAGTGTGCTCGTTATTGATAGCAGACACAATGTTGAACCAGTCCAAGAACTTCTGCACAGGGTCAAACTTTTGCTTGAACTCACGCACATTCAACCGATAGTTGTATGACGTAGGGGCATTCAAGAAAAAGAATTTGTTTTTGATGTTTTGAAATTTATACACTTCGCCACGTTCCATAACAAACTCTTCCCCGCTCATGCGCAACGTCAGACGAGACTTCGACCACCCAAACCCGAACCCAATAGGAACGTAGTTGAAGATGTTGTCGGGCACATACGCAGATGTGTAATACGGATAATGCACTTCAAACGTATTGTCGCTATGCCAAACCACAAGTGGTCTGCCACAGTAGTCGAGACTCACAGTGCTGTCGTTGGGCATCGAGATGCTCGCCAACCTGTAATAACGTCTCGCTCCGAGAGGGCGAACCTTGAGAGGATTGCCCTTTATCGGTGGTGTATCGAGAAATCTCTTTCTCGCTTCGTCGAAACTATTAAGTTTCGATACTCGCGCAGTATTCCAACCCATTTTATTTTCCTTTGAAAAGATATGCTTTTTGGATAATGGACATGCTGACCGAGAGTTGTTCGGTCGCATTCCTACGTTTGCGTGCGTTGACGATCTCGTTAATACAAACAAGTCTGCCAATGCGAACGCGCTCACTAGGTCGCTCGTAAACGACCTGCCCTTTACCAAGTGCGATGAGTGGCATGGTTACACCTTTCTTGCATGGTAAATGGCAATCAAGTGGCGAACCACCTGACCGAGAGTTGGCTCGAACCCTAGTTCAGCGACTAGGCGTTCGCGTACATCTTCGAGCAACTCGAAAGTTTCCCGATTGAGATTAATAGAATAAGCGGCTTGGCTCATGATTCATCCTTAATGGTTAACAACTGACCATGTGGTGGCTTATAACTGTCGTTGCCGATCACACACCACAGCGACGGAACGCCGACGTGACGCCAGTTCTCTGGCTTGCTGTGCATATACCCATCTGTGATAACGACCAACGCGTCGGGCTTGAGTTGCTCGGCGCGGAAGAAGTCAGCAATACAGTCGGGGTTAGTCCCGCCACCCCCGCGTGGGTTAGTGCGATGCACAATAGACTTGTTATCAGTGCTCTTGTAAGTCTCATGACCACATATGCTTGTGTCCCAGTACAAGACGTCGACGCGCTCAGCCCGCGTATCCACAACGATCTTATTAAGTTCGGTGAGGAACATGTCGAGCAGTCTGCCCGCGACCGAGCCTGATGTGTCCATTGCAATCACAAGATGCTTGACGCGTTTGCCAATGATGCTTGGCAGTATGACGTCTTGCCATAAGTAATTACGATGAGCCTTACGCCACGATGGTGCGTCACGATCTTTGAGATGCGTCTTGACGAACCGACGTAGCACCGCCCGCCAATCGATCTTCGGGGCCAGAAGCTCGCCGATCTCTCGTGGTACGTTAGCACCGACCTTGCCCGCGTAGATAGAACCTTGGCGCAATGCACTGTCGATCTCTTTACCGAGTTCGTCTTTCTCCTTCTCGGTCATCTCTTTCGCATTCTCCCAGTCATGCTCATCGAACGATGGTACGCCATCGGAATCTTCGACATCTTGTCGATTATTCCCATCTCCTTGGGTTTGACCTTGGCCTTCGCCATCCTCGCCCTGCCCGCTACGGGGAGGAATGGGCTTGGCGTGCTTCATCAAGTCATCAAAGACTTGCTTGGCATCCCACCCACGATACTTCTCATCGACCAGACCCATACGCTCTCCTGTTTCCTTGTTAATAGGAAACGAGATGAGCTTGCCATGCGGGTCAAGATCGCACAGTTGGATGTTGATGACATAGTCGCATGCCATGTTGGCACATGCACGATGGGTTTCGTATAGCTTCGCCCACGTTGTGAGATGGCGGTAGCACTTGTGCATATTCTCATGCAGAACAAGAAAGGCCAACTCTTTATCGGTTAGCTCAGCGATGAACTCTCGACCATACTTGACGTCACGACCATTCGTACACGCAGTAACGGGCGCGTCGATCACCTCGACCGAGCCGACCATGAACAAGCCCGCGAACAACGCGAACTCCCTTGAACGCATAAGGCTGACATGCACCAGCTCAATGCGTTGCTCCGCAGTTAGTTTGGATTTAGTTAACATATTTGTTTTCCTCTTCGTTGCTTTCTTTGATTACATCGTAGACACGCAGAGCGACCTCGGTGAAGTCATCTCGGTTCATGCCTACCTCTAAGCAAGTCTCAATGAAGTGCTTGCTCAATGCAGATAGCACAACATCAATGCGGCGCGAGTCAAGCACCGCACCAATGGCTATGTACAAGTTACGCGTCTGATCCGCCATTTCATCTTCTACTTCTTCGCGTGTTGCTGTTCCAATTTTGATACTCATGATTTATCCTTTCAATCCTGCAAACATATATTGATTCTCACGGGCCCACGTCACAAACGCAGGATGCGATAGGGCCCAGTTCTTTTTACTTTGATCTTCGAGCAAAGTATTGACGAACACCGCTTGCGTTTCCTTGGGCATGCGACGTATGTATTTCATCCAAGTACCGAATGTTTCACGGGTGGATGCAGTTACGATCTTGAAAGCTAAGATACAAAGAGCCGCAGGACTCGTTGGAATCAAAGCAGTTTCAGGATTATTGGATATCGCCTCACGCGTAGGTAGCTGATCAGCCATGGAGATATAGGCTTGCAGATCCCGCGATGCGGCAAAGCCAAGAGTGCCGTCGAGACACGCAATCAATGCGTTCTCTGTTATCACGTCACGACGTTTGACCCAATGCGACGCCTTGAATAAAGAGCGAGGCGACACGAACGCAATCTGCGACGCATCCGATGGGTTGAAGATGTAAGGGTTTTCTTTCTGCCCGCCATCTATGTAGGATGCTAGGCAATGAGGATACTCAGTAACCCATGCAAGTAACTCTTCTGCTACTCCGTTATTGATAGCCCATTTGAGCCACTCTTCTGCGGTGGGCTTCATGTAGGTGAGCCATGTCTGACGATTGCGAGTATGCGCCTTGGCTGAGTCACCGACGCCATCGCCGTCGTTGTTACCAGTAGTGAAGACAATTGACTTAGGATGCAGATAACGATCACTCATGCGACGCTCATGCAAGAGGGGATGCAAAGTGTTGCGCACATAGTCGTCGGTCTTAGTCCACTCGTCGATCATGATTACGCATGGCTCGTTGAGATGCAACTTAAAGTTTTCCGCAGGGTAGAAGTCCAAGGTGCGAGTCGTGTGATTGGGGATCGGCATGCCCGCTTGGCCTACGTCGGTGTTTGGCCCGTCGATGTAGACTTTGTGAAAGCCTGTGCGCTCGACGATGACGTCTTGGATTGCAGTCTTGCCAACGCCTGGCTCGCCAGTAAGGTGAACTGAGTTGTTACCAGAGTTGAGTATGATGTCAACCGCTTCTGCGAAGTTGACGCGACGAGAGAATTTGATTTCTGACATTTTATTTTCCAATTAAAGATTGAGATAAAAAAGAATAATCGACACCGTGTCGAAGATTCCGATACTACGAACGCGTTGCCTTTTGGTTCGTGTCCATGAGCGTCTGCGGTGCAGAACTTACAGTCACTAGCATATAAGGCCCTTTGTTGTAGGGTTGAACAACGCACCAAGAGGCACGTTCAAGAACTGCGGCTTCTTCACCGCAGAATAAGCACAGCTTTGATATTTTGTACCAACGCTGTGCGGGGACATCATCTCCGCATCGTGTGCAGGGATGAAATGGGGTAAGTGACGAGGACGCGCTGCTGCCTTCATCGTCATCTGATTCTTTAGAATTGCGTGATAATAGGAACTTCATATTAATTACTCGTGTAATCGTATGCACTCTTGTCTTCAGCATCCAAGTCGTCATAGCAAGATGCCATGTCCTCGATTGCTTCTTCGATGGTCTCGAACCCATGAAGATCTTTGTAGCGTTTGATTGTTTCAAACACAGACTCGGCGGTGTGGTAGTAAGGTGTTCCCATTTTGTTTTCCTTTGGAAGGGAATAATCGACATGGTGTCGACTATTCCGATTGTTGTTGTGTTGCGCATGAATAACCCTGTAGTTTTTACTCTACATAGTAGAGTATACCACAAAAACTAGACTTTGTCAAGTCCTTGGTCGGGTTTTAAGCACCTGCGCCGTTTTTAGGGGTGGAATAGCTGTCATCCCAGTCTTCAATCATTTTTCGTTTTTTCTTCATCATCACGGCGTCGAATATCTGATCTATATCCATCTCGGCTAGCTTTTTGTCCTCTTCGCTTAGCTCGCGCTGAACGGGCTTCTCGATATTGCGCTTTATAGCTATCTTTATTTTGGGGCGAGGCGCAGTTGCGCTCCTACTAATCATGTTGCCATGTGTCCCTGCCCGCATCGCGGCTTCGCCCAACGCTTTAACATATACTGGGTTTTTAAACACTAGTGATCTAAGCACATCATCGTCAGGATAAACGCTTCGGTCAATTGTGTCTTTGATTGGGGTATCAAAAGGCAAACCCAAGGATTCGATTTGTTTGCGTTTGCGTAACACCTTATAGGATTCTGCGTGATGGTAGGGGTTAACACAGAATGGTGTGGAGCAACGGGACACCAGACGTCGGCATGCGGGCGGGTGTCGGAGTATGCAGAAAAGAATACGGGTAACGGAGTTTGTACCCATCAACTTCGCCATCGGGGCGGTAGGGCTGATCTGCGGGATCGGCAAGTTGGCTTCGGGCCATGTCCAACAACAAGTGTCGGCATGAATGGTGCAGTTGTCGAGCAAGGTATCGGCATTGGTGTACTTCGCGGTTCTCATTAGGGTTTCTCCTAGTTGGTGGGTAAAATGACTGTTGCGCGTGGCCAACACCACCCTTTTTGGGGGTAGTTTTGGGGGTGTTCAACAACGTTATGGCTTAGATATGTTATCTTTGTATATTACGTTTGTCAACAGGTTTACCCCGAAATACATAGATTTTTGTTATTTTTAGATAATAAATAATAAATACCATTGACCACTTTTCGGAATTATGAAAGGGTTAAGAAAAACATTTTTCGTCAAAACACCTGATTCTCAACTTTTTCTGTGTTTGGGTGGAGACAAATTTGGGGCTTCATAATTCCTAAAAAAAGGCTATGATATTTGATATTTTTTACTCTATTATTATTATTTTTATTAAAATATATATATATAACAAGGACTTAGAGAATTTGAGCCTCTGCATATGATCTAGTAAAAGAATAACATTAAATGAGCATAACGTTGCTGGGGAGATTCAAAACTCCGTTATATACGTTTTGAGCGATACGTTATGTATTATTGGTACGATATATGCTAGGCCGTTCAGACGGGGTTTTCCCTCTGTGCATACCCCTCCGCGAAGCTAGCTGGGCCCGCGCTGAGCTAGTCCGTTCATTCGTAATCCATTTTGTAGAATAGGTTGATGCTTAACTACGGTTGCACTAGCCGAGCACTCTTCGCGAGCACGGCTGGGAAAAAACGACAACGTGTCGATTGTTCCGCATCGCGGGCTAGGCCGTTGCTTCGGGAACTGGTAACATAGAATCAGGGAATGCGGGGAAACTCCACGCTAAGCATCGCCCGCTGGGCAACGAGCTATCACGTTACTTCACGGGAACTGGTGTCGCGCGCGACACGCGAGGGCGCGGAACGGCCAAGCAAAAAGCGGGCCAAAAAAAAATGCCCGCCCCGAACCGAAGTCCGAGGCGGGCGCGAGTTTACTCAGCGCAAACTATTTCATTAAGTCCTCCAAAATAATGAGCAACGCCCAAAGAAACAAAACAAACCCGCACGCCAATATAAGGAGCGCCATAAAAGAATTAAAATCAAACATAATAAATTCCAAATAAAGAAAAGGGAAACATCGACAAGTGTCGACATTTCCCAAAGGTTAATTAATAAACAGACGCGATAGCGTGCAACTGAAACAAGATATCATCAGCATCAGGCGTGCCCGCCTTGACTAACTCACGAATACGCTTGATGATAGCTTCGGCTTGCTCTTTACGGCGAGCCTTCTCAGCTTCAAGTACATCAGAGTTACGGCGCTCGATTTCCTGAGCGATAACTTGCGCTTGCTTTAACGCTTGCACAGTACCCTGCGCAATGAGCTCAGCTTTTTTCTCTTCGATTTTCTCATCGTCAAACTTTGCGAGCTCTTCGATTTTCTTCTTCTTCGCTTCAGCTTTGCGCAACGCGTCGGCGCTTTGCGACTTGGGCTTAATGAAATTAAAAGTCGACACGCAACGATTGACCGCGCGCTCCCATTGTTTCTGAGCACCATCGTCGCTCACGCCTTTGTCGATCACGCCCGCTTTGTAGAAGTCACGAACAAGCATGAACTCAGCGTAAGGCAAGCCCTTGATGATATCGTTGAGGTTCGCATCGAGCACATCGAGAGCTTGCTTGCCCTCAGACATTTTCTTTTCAGCGATCAACGATTCTTCACCGATAGTGAAGATCGTATCTTGCAACTCGATAGCAGGTTTGCCCGCAATGGTTTGAACAACAACAGCCGTAGCCGATGCAACAGGGTTTTGATTTTTAGTCATGATTAATTCTCCAAATAAAGGAACGAGCAAAACGCTCACGGAACAATCGACATTGTGTCGATGTTTCCGACGGGGAAGCAATCAATTTCCCCATGTGTTTAGTATGACATAACCACAGAAAGCAGGGGAAAATTCCACACAGGGTAACAAAGCACCAGAAAAAAAATTTCGCTTTTCTCCGACTAAACCTCGAAAATAAAAACGATCTTCTCCGACTAAACCTCGAAAATAAAAACGATCTTCTCCGACTAGACCTTTGACGATAGAGAAAAAAATTCGGGGACACGGCGACCCCCACTACCTGGGCACCCCCCAAACTGCGGGAAAGGTACACCCCGCACACATACACAGTATTCCGTACAATTGATCAGCAAATTTTAAAAAACACCCCCCGTCACTAAAAAGGTACTACCAAAAACACCCCCCTTGCATTTTTTGGTTCCATGCTGCTACAATGCAAACATCTTTTTTGGAGTGCCCACTTTCCTCCATGGCTATACCTCTTCACCCCGAACATACGGTTCCATATCCAACTTCTGCAGCGCCAGAGGTTGCTTCTACTCTTCGTGAAAATATGCAGATCGCTGCCAACACGGCGGCGCTGCTACGCGGGCTCAGCGAATTGGAGGGCGGTGAACTAGAAGGCACCACAATAGAAACAGATCCCACTGCCCAGCAAGAAGCGGACAAAGTATTTGAGGACTTCGCAACGCTGGCTAAGCAACAATACGAAGATGCGATGGCCGAGAAGCCAAAGAAACGAAAAGAACCAAAACCATCTGCTAATCCCCGAGAGCTAGAGAAACGTTCTGTCGCCGAACGAATTGGTTCCATGCTGCAGGAGTACAACAGCCAGATAGTCGCTGATGCCGCCGAGCTACGCCAAGTGACTATTAATAAACTGCTTGATCTAACAATGTGCGGTGACCCACGGATTGAGATCAAGGCAACTGAGCTATTGGGTAAAGTATCCGACGTTGGCTTATTCACTGAGAAGACTGAAATTACTGTGACGTATAACTCGGTCAATGATATAGACAACGCCATCAAGGATAAGATCAGAAAGATGATGAGACTGCATGCCCAAGAGGTCACCACCATTGATCTAGATGTTAAAGAGGAATTAGAGGAAACCCTAGTTATTGAAAATAAACCTTCAGAGGAAAATTCCTATGAGGGATGATCAATTGGTAGAAACCCTTGATCCTGAATTTAAGCTGCTCTTAGCGCAGCTAGACAAACTGCCCCAATCTAAGAAAGAACAAATCCTCCGCGATCTAGAGCATCGTGAGAAGATGATGGAGAAAGAGCTTGCGCAAAATACGTTTATGGGTTTTGTGCATCAAGTCTGGCCAGAGTTTATATCTGGGCGACACCACAAAATCATGGCGAAGGCTTTTGAAAGGGTCGCGAATGGAGAAACTAAAAGGCTTATTATTAATATGCCTCCGCGACATACTAAGTCAGAATTCGCTTCTTACTTGCTCCCTGCTTGGTTTCTGGGTAGATTCCCCCATAAAAAAGTTATCCAATCCTCCAATACTGGAGAGCTGGCAGTTGGATTCGGTAGGAAAGTTAGGAACCTAGTTGACTCAGAAGTCTACAAAGGAATATTTCCCAATTTGCAATTACAGCAAGATTCCAAAGCAGCGGGCCGCTGGAACACTTCCAAGGGTGGTGATTATTTTGCTATTGGTGTTGGCGGTACAGTTACAGGTAAGGGTGCAAACCTTTTGATCATTGACGATCCGCACTCTGAACAAGAAGCCGCGCTGGCTGCGAGTAACCCAGATGTCTTTGATAAAGTGTACGAGTGGTATACGTCTGGCCCGCGTCAACGTCTACAACCAGGCGGAGCTATTGTGATTGTGATGACGCGCTGGGCGATGCGGGATTTGACAGGGCAAGTGCTCAAAGCTGCCGCCGCCCGTGGCGGAGAACAATGGGAGGTGATTGAGTTTCCTGCCATTATGCCTTCGGGTAAACCCGTATGGCCAGAGTTTTGGTCACTGCCTGAATTGGAAGCTCTGAGAGATGAGTTGCCAAATAGTAAGTGGCAAGCACAGTATCAGCAAAACCCAGTGGGTAATGAGAGTGCGATTGTTAAACGGGATTGGTGGCAGTGGTGGGAAGATGAAGTGCCGCCTCCTTGCGATTACATTTTGCAGACATGGGATACTGCATTTGAAAAGAACCAGCGTGCTGACTATTCAGCGGGCACGACGTGGGGGATATTCTATAAAGATGAAGACAGAAGTAAGCCACATATCATATTACTTAATACTTATAAGAAGCGTGTTGAGTGGGTAGAGTTAAAGAAAGATGTGCTGGCGGAGTACAACGAGTGGGAACCTGATGGGCTACTCGTGGAAAAGAAAGCCACAGGTGCTCCGTTGATCTATGAGTTGCGCGCCATGGGTATTCCCGTGCAGGAATATACGCCCAGTAGGGGCCAAGACAAAATTGCCCGCTTGAACTCAGTGTCGGATATCATTGCGTCTGGCAAAGTTTATCTGCCACGAACACGCTGGGCTGAAGAATTGGTTGACGAAATAGCTGCTTTCCCATCTGGGGAACACGATGACTTGGTTGATGCAACGACTTTAGCGCTGATGCGGTTCCGACAAGGTGGGTTTTTGAGGCTGCCAATTGATGAGCCTGAAGAACAACAATACTTTAAACGCCGCAACGCGGTCTTCTACTAGGACAGGATATGGCTGGCTTACGAGATTTATTGGCTTCGATACCTCTGTTGAAACCTATGGTGGATGCTGTTGACCCAGAGGATATAGCGCCCGTTACACCAACCCCGATTCCCATCTCATCTGGGCAGGCTAAATTTATACAGGGGTATAGAGCAAACCCGCAGAATAAGTTTGGTGCAAAAGACAGGATGGAAACCCTGCCTACGAAGTTTCATGCGCCCACCATGGAGACTTTTGTGAGAGCCGCGGCGGCTGGCACACATTTTGGCGTGCCTAAATTAACTCCAGAACAATTAACAAACATGGCGCTGCACGAAGGTCGGGATGATTTCGGCACAAACTACAACGCCATGGATGTTGCTAATAAAAAGCAAGTTGAGATATACAAGAACTTGGTTGGCAACGGGCACGACGACGACGCCGCTAAGTTTGCCGCTGCTATTTATGGTAAATCAGAGACAGCAGGTAGACGCAAAAAACAATTTTTAGAGGTGTGGAATGGCGCGGGCCCCAAAGCCAGGAAATACGCGGCGGACTCCAACGCAGAAAGCTACGCTGCTACGCATCCAAAGAACCAAGAGATGTTGGACTTTATTGCCGATCACTACAACGATCAGCTAGAAGCCAATACACCCAACGTGGATCCATCTAAACCTGCCGTAGATTTGACAACACCTGACGTAAAACAACCAACAGACCAAGCAAATTCGCCTGATAATTCAAATCAACCCGCTGTAGACGTCATGGGAAACCAGGTTTTCAAGCGTGGCGGCTTAGTAGACAAGCCCATCAAGGGCAACAGCAAGTTAATTTAAGGATAAATCATGGCAACCAACGTAGATAAAGCGCTTTATTCCCAGGGAATGCCCAGTTTAATGGGTCAAAACCCTGGCGATGACTCCGATTTGGAGATAGAAATAGAGAATCCTGACGCTGTACACATGGCAGATGGGTCAGTTGAGATCACTTTAATACCCGAAAAAGGGCCAAAAAGGAGCAAAAATCTTGCCGAAGACATGTCTGAAAGCGAATTACAGAGCATGGCGGGCGAGATTGTTGGGCTCATTGAAGCCGATATTTCGTCCAGAAAAGACTGGGTTGAGACCTATGTTAAGGGTCTAGAAGTGCTTGGGATGAAGTATGAAGAGCGCACTGAGCCTTGGAATGGAGCTTGTGGAGTTTATAGCACTGTCTTAACAGAAGCTGCGATTAGGTTCCAGGCTGAATCTATCATGGAAACGTTTCCTCCAGCGGGCCCAGTCAAGACTGAGATCATTGGCGCTATTGATAAGGTGAAACAAGAAGCTGCTAGACGTGTCCAAGAAGACATGAACTATGAGCTGACTGAGGTGATGCCCGAGTATAGGATGGAGCATGAGAAGATGCTCTTTAATTTGGGGCTTGCGGGATCGGCGTTCAAGAAAATTTATTTTGATCCAGGGCTTGGTCGGCAGGTGTCGATGTTTGTACCTGCAGAAGATGTAATCATTCCTCATGGTACGAGTGGTGTGAGGAACGCAGAGCGTGTCACTCACATGATGCGTAAGACCAAAAATGAAATTAAGAAGTTACAAGCCGCAGGTTTTTATAGAGAGATAGAACTAGGCGAGCCACAACAACTTTACACAGATATCGAAAAGAAAAAAGCCGAAGACGAAGGCTACTCACTGACCGATGATGATCGTTATCAGATTTATGAAGTGCAGATTGATTGGCTGCTTGATAAGTCTGAGCGAGAAAAAGATGTTGAGGTTGCAGAGCCTTACATTATCTCGATCGACAGAGGGACAAATAAAGTTTTGTCAATCTATGAGAATTGGAATGAAGAAAAGAAAACAGAGTTTAAGCAAAAGAGAAATCACTTTGTAGACTATTGTTATATTCCTGGGTTCGGTGCTTATGGTATGGGTTTGATTCATATCATTGGTGGCTACGCGCGTGCGGGCACATCGATCATTAGACAGCTTGTTGACGCGGGAACTTTATCTAACCTACCAGGTGGGCTAAAATCTCGCGGCTTGCGTGTCAAGGGTGACGATACACCAATCGCCCCAGGAGAGTTCAGGGATGTTGATGTGCCAAGCGGCGCGATCAAAGACAACATCATGACGCTTCCCTATAAGGAGCCGTCACAAGTTTTGTTGGCTCTTTTGAATCAAATCACCGACGAAGCTAGAAGATTGGGATCGATCGCCGACATGAAGGTCAGCGACATGTCGAGCCAAGCTCCTGTGGGTACAACACTGGCGCTGTTGGAGAGGCAACTCAAAGTGATGGGCGCTGTGCAAGCTCGCGTGCACAACTCGATGAAGGAAGAGTTTAAGTTACTCAAAGAAATCATAAGAGATCACACCCCAAGCTCTTATGACTATGAGCCAGTCATGGCCAAGAAGAGTGCTAAGAGGGAAGACTATGACATGGTGGATGTCATACCCGTTAGCGATCCCAATACATCGACGATGGCTCAACGCATCATGCAATACCAAGCTGTGATGCAGATGTCGGCGCAGGCTCCGCAGATTTATAACTTGGCGCAGTTGCACAGACAGATGATTGATGTCTTGGGTGTTCCGAACGCAGAGAAGCTCGTGCCGATTGACGAGGATCAAAAACCGCGTGACCCAGTATCAGAGAACATGGCGTTCTTGAATGGCTCGCCGACTAAAGCGTTTATCTATCAGGATCACGATGCGCACATTGCAGTGCACACAACGTTCTTGCAAGACCCAATGATTGCTCAGCAAATTGGGCAGAACCCGATGGCTCAGCAGATGTCTGCGGCAGTAAATGCCCATATTGCGCAGCATCTTGCGTTTTTGTATAGACAGAAATTGCAAGAGCAGTTGGGTGTGTTGTTGCCACCACCTGATGAAGATATGCCAGAGCAAGTTGAGGTTCAATTGTCTCAGTTGGTTGCACAAGCTAGCACACAGTTGTTACAACTTAATCAGCAGAAAACTGCGCAGCAACAAGCCTTGCAACAAGCGCAAGACCCGCTCATCCAGATGCAGCAAGCTGAGTTGCAAATCAAGCAACAAGAAGTTCAGATCAGTCAGCAAAAGGTTCAAGGCGAGCTGCAGATTAAACAGCAGGAGTTGCAGTTGAAAGCGCAAGAACTTCAGAGCAAGTTAGGCGAGACTCCAGAGATGATGGCGCAACGCCACGCCATGGAGATGCAGCAGGCTCAGCAGCAGATGCAACAAGCTCAACAACAGCACCAGCAGCAGATGATGCACAACGAGCAGACTCAGCAGCAGGAGTTAGCACATAGTGCACAAACAAAGCAACAGGAGTTGGCTTTGAATTCGCGCAACCAAAACCAAAAGCAAGTGCAGACCAAACAGAAACATTTGACTGACTTGTTAGCCACTGCACAGAAAGCTAGGTTGCAGATGGACTTGGCCAAGCAAGCGGCTGAGAACAAGCCAGAACCAGGAGCGACTGAATGACAGAGATTGAGTATTTAAAAAAGCAGAACCAAGATTTAATCGACATGGCCATGAAACCGCTAGTGAGTGGCGGGGCCAAAGATTGGGCAGAGTATCGTGAGTTGGTCGGATTTATTCGGGGTCTTAGCCGAGCCAACTCCCACCTTGAAGACCTCGAAGAAAAAGTAAAGAAGGAAAATAATGAGTGAACTACTCGTAAGCCAAGACGGTGCCACCGCGACTGTACTTCCCGCAACGGCTGATGAGAAGGCAAAACAATTGCCTGATCCTGTGCGTTTTCAGATTCTCACAGTCTTACCAGAGATTGATGAAAAATATGAGAGTGGGTTGATTAAGTCAGGCACAACTATTCACTATGAAGAAGTGCTGTCTCCAGTACTATTTGTTGTGAAACTAGGCCCTGATGCCTATAAAGATGCAACACGTTTTCCCAGTGGGCCTTCTTGTAAGGTCGGGGACTTTGTGATTGTTAGACCCAACACGGGCACAAGATTAAAGATTCACGGTAAAGAATTCAGGATCATCAATGATGACTCTGTTGAAGCTGTGGTTCAAGATCCCCGTGGCATTTCCCGCGCAACATAAGGAGTAGACCATGGCTGATTTTGAAAAAGTTGAATTCGAGTTTCCAGACGAGGTGGAAGATAAACAGTCTCGCAAAGGTGGCAAAGTTGTTGCCGCTGAAGAAGACAAACCCGAGATTGAGGTGGTGGATGATACGCCAGAGGATGATAGAAATATCACGCCCATGGCTGAGCCCCCTGCTGATGTTACCGACGATGAGCTAGAAAAATACACAGACAAACGTCTGAAGGATAGACTAGCCAAGTTGGGCAAGGGATACCACGACGAGCGTCGCGCCAAAGAGGCCGCGTTCCGTGAAAAAGAAGAAGCTCTTCGACTAGCGCAAGCTGTTGTTGAAGAAAACAAAAAGCTCAAAGGTTCGCTTAATACTAATCAAGAAGTATTACTTGAGCAAGCTAAAAGAGTTGTTCTGAGTGAAGTGGAAGCCGCAGAGAGATCATACCGCGCAGCTTATGAGTCGGGTGACCCTGATGCCATGATCAAAGCGCAGAAAGATCTCACTGCAGCAACAATCCGTGCTGATAAAGTTAATAATTTTAAGCATACCCCTTTACAAGACGACAAGAACGTAGTACAAACTACTCAACTCACGCAAGCGCCGAAGGTTGACCCCAAAGCAGAACGTTGGTTTCAATCCAACCCATGGTATGGGAAAGACCGAGAGATGACTGGCTATGCGCTTACGTTGCACGAAAAAATGGTCATAGAAGACGGAATCGATCCCAATTCTGATGAGTACTACACAAGGCTCAACAGTAGGCTTCGTCAAGTATTCCCAGAAAAATTTGCTGCTGTGGAATCCGCTGATGCACCTGAATCTCAGCGCCAAAAAGCAAATGTAGTTGCCCCTGCGACGCGTAGCACTGCACCCAAGAAAATCGTGCTTAATGCAACACAGGTTCAATTAGCAAAGAAGCTAGGTGTTCCATTGGAACTCTATGCTCGTAAAGTAGCAGAAGAAATGAGGAAATAACATGTCACAAAATAGAATGGCTCGCGAATTAGAGACTCGTGCAACAACACAACGCCCACAACAGTGGCGCGCCCCCGAGACTCTCCCAATGCCCGATGAGCGTCCAGGTTGGAAGCATCGTTATATCCGTATTAGTATGATGGGTCAATCCGATCCCGCTAATATTTCTTCTAAATTGCGCGAAGGATATGAACCCTGCAAAGCAGAAGAGTATCCTGAGATGATGGTACATGCCACTCAAGACGGCCAATTCAAAGGCAATATTGAGATTGGCGGATTGTTGTTGTGCAGAATTCCTACTGAGTTTTTGGTTCAGCGCGCCGAATACTACGGCAAACAAAACCAAGCACAGGTGGATTCAGTCGACAATCAATTCATGCGCGAAAGTGATCCTCGCATGCCTCTCTTTAGACAGAGAGAAAGCAGGGTTAGTTTTGGTTCTGGTTCTTAAATTTTAAGGAAACAACATGGCTTATCCGCTTATTCCAGCCCCTTACGGGCTGAAACCGTATAACCTGATTGGTGGCCGAGTATATGCTGGTTCAACCCGCATGTTCCCCATCTTAAATGGTTATAGCACTTCAATCTTCAACGGTGACGTTGTTGATATTGGCACAGGCAATAATATTGGCTGTGTTACACCTACACAACTTGCATACAACTCTACTTCAGCCCAAGCTGGAACTATTGGTGTGTTTGTTGGTTGTGAGTACTCTACTACTGGCGGCCCAATTTACGGCAAAAACCGTTTCCAATATTGGCAAGCTAGCACAACTGCTCCCGATGCTATTGCTTACGTTGTGGATGATCCTCAAGCTGTGTTCAAAGCTGTCGTTGTTAACGGCGGTTCTGCACAAAGCCAAACGGTTCTATACGCTAACCCAGCATATGTTGGCGCTAATATGTTCTACTCAGGCCCAGGCGGAAGCACTACTACTGGTGACTCACTAGGTGGTGTTGCGTTGTCAGCTTCTGCTACAACCACTTCATCTGTTACTCCTGCAACTGGCGGTGCTCCCTTCCGTTGCGTGGGTGTTGTGCCTGACACAGCAATCAGCGTGGTTCAGAATGCTACTTCTAGCTCTACGACAATCACATTGTCTGCATCTAACAGTGCAATCTACCCAGGTATGGTTATTTCTGGCCCAGGCATTAACGCAGGTTCAAATACCTACGTTACCACCGTAAACGGTACAACAGTGACGATTAACCGCGCAGTTTCTACTGCTCAGTCTACCGCTACTGCGTTTACATTCACTGGCTATCCCGAAGTATTGGTGACTTGGAACTTTGGTTTCCACAGTTACTTCAATGCTACTGGCGTTTAATTAAGGAGCTAACAAATGGCTATTTCACGCGCACAACTATTGAAAGAGCTGCTCCCAGGCTTGAACGCTTTGTTCGGTTTAGAGTATGCACGTTATGGTGAAGAACACAAAGAGATCTACGAAACAGAGACCTCTGAGCGTTCGTTCGAGGAAGAGACTAAATTGTCTGGCTTCTCAGCAGCACCAGTCAAAAACGAGGGCACAGCCATCGCTTATGACAATGCTCAAGAAGCATGGACAACTCGCTATAACCACGAAACCATTGCTTTGGGTTTTTCAATCACCGAAGAGGCGATTGAAGATAACTTGTACGACAGCTTGTCTGGCCGTTACACCAAAGCTCTTGCTCGCGGTATGGCTTACACCAAACAAGTGAAAGCTGCTGCTGTTGTTAACAACGGCTTCAACTCTAGCTATATTGGTGGTGATGGTGTCTCTTTGTTTAACTCTGCTCACCCATTGGTGAACGGTGGCACTAATGCCAACACTCCTACAACCCAAGTTGATTTGAACGAGACTTCTTTGGAAGCCGCCGTTATTCAGATCGCTGCTTGGACAGACGAGCGTGGCCTCTTGATCGCTGCTAGACCCAAGAAGATGATCATTCCTCCATCATTGATGTTCGTTGCAAAACGTTTGTTGGATACCGAACTTCGTGTCGCTACCACAAATAACGATATCAATGCAATCAAGCAAATGGGCGCAATCCCAGAGGGCTACACTGTCAATCACTTCTTGACAGATCCCAACGCTTGGTTCCTAACCACTGACGTTCCAAATGGTATGAAGCACTTTGAGCGCACACCTTTGAGCCAGTCAATGGATGGAGACTTCGATACAGGTAACGTACGTTATAAAGCTCGCGAGCGTTACTCTTTTGGATGGTCTGATCCACTTGGAATCTGGGGTTCTTCAGGTTCTTTCTAATAAAGTATTACTTTTAATACTTTTTGGGGCCTTTTGAGGCCCCTTTTCTTTTTCTAAAACTTATGCTATTATTACCTGTAACTAAGTCACAGGAGTAATAAATGGAATACCCAACAACAAGAGAAGAAGCTAAACGTATAGGTGCAACTCACTACTTTACAGGAATACCTTGCAAACATGGGCACATAGCATTACGCAAAACCAAAGGAGCGTGTGTTGAATGTTTAAAGGTTGAATGGGCTAAAGGAAATGAAACTCGCGCAGAATACTTTAGGCAATATAACCAGCGTGAAGATGTGAAAGACAAAAAGAATGAATGGTATGTAGAACACAAAGAGCAAGTAATTGACGCCGCAAAAACACGGCCAATAGAAGTTAAACGTGTGTATCAAAAAGCGTGGAAGGAACGTAATACAACATGGGTACGAGCCGATACAAAAGCACGCAGACGTAAACATAGAAATGCTACACCCAAATGGTTGACCAAAAAAGAAAAAGCAGAAATTCGTGAGCTTTATAAAATTGCCATAACCATGTCTAAAACAACTGGGGAACAATATGTCGTTGACCATATTATTCCTTTGCGGGGTGAAGATGTTTGTGGCCTTCATGTGCCTTGGAATCTCCGTGTAATCACTCAGGAAGAAAACTTAAAAAAGTCCAATAAACTTCTTGACACACCCAAAGAATAGTGTATATTGCCACTTGTCTGGGATTTTTCTCTTGTTGCCAGCCCGCCCAGGGGTCACGATGCAACGATTAACAAGAGACTTTTGCATAAGGAATTATCATGGCTCGTTCCACATTCTCTGGCCCAATCCTATCGGGCGATCAACGCTTTGGCCCAATTCGTAACGTAGGTTATACCGACCTCGCTCAAAACATTGACATGAACTTCGCCAATACTGGCGGAAATGGTACTGCTGGTTACCCTGGTGGTAATGGTCAGTTTGTCAATGGTAATTTGATTCCTAACGTAAACGCTGTTGTTTATACAAACTCTAGTTCTGTATATCCTCCTACAGCCGCAACAATCACTGCTGATGCCGCTACCACTGTGTATCGTGGCGCAGTGTTTTATTTGCCCACAGGTTCACAGATCAACGACTTTTTAGTTGATATCGGTACAGGTATTACAGGTGGTTCTACAATCACTGCTGGCGTGGTAAACATTGGTAATCAATTCAACGGTACTCAGTACGGTTCAGTAACTTTGACTGCTACAACAAACGTGTTGGTGGCAGGTCGTTACTCTACAACCTTTACTGGTACACAGTTGACCAACATCCAAGCAACTACCGCTGACTTTACTAACCCCACAGGTACAATTGAGCCAGCTACATTCTCACAAGTTGTGATGACTTTGGTGATTACAGGTACAGGTACTCCTGCTCCTACGACTGGTACTTTGTACTTGACTGTGCGTTATACACAGGCTGACGGAAACATCGGTACAACCACAACTTACCCTTACGGTAACTTTGATTAATCTCTAGGGGCTTCGGCCCCTATCTTTAACCTTTAAGGAGATTATTCATGGCTACACCAAAGGCTAAATCGATTACGCAACAAGGAAGGTATGAGCCTTTTGAGTTGCAAGTTGCCCGTGGGCAAATTGGGTTTCATAGTGGCGTTAACATTTTTGGTTACCAGCCCTCTATCGGTACAAGTTTTATCCCAATTTGGGAAGTAACTTCTGCATATCCTGCATACCTAACAACTGCTTCCACATTCACAATTGCTAGCGCTTCTGCATCAGATCAAAATGCAGTGGTGTTGGTGACTGGACTGGACGCAAACTACAACGTATTGTCTGAGCAAGTGCTTATGACAACTTCAACACCAAGTGGTACAACCGTTGGCAAGTATTTACGCATCAATGGATTGACACTAACCACTCCCGGTTCTGGTCAAAAAACAAACGTAGGCCAGATCACCGCCACTGCTTCAAATAGCAGTGTGTACGCTTATATCAATGCAGGTATTGGCAAAAGTCAAATGGCTGTTTATTCTGTGCCCAACAACTCAGAATATGACTTTACGCAAATCACCATCAACACCAATAACGCATACACATCGTCTACAACTTTGACTTATCAAGCTGTGGCGTACAACAATGCAACCGGTGTTCAATTAAGTGTTTTGCAAGAGCCATTCATCAATAACTTCATTGTGACCAAAACAATCCCATTCAAGTTTGGCCCAAGGACTGATATTCAATGGCAATTGAAAGCAAGTACAGGAACCGTAGCTGCTGGTATTGTGGTTGAAGGTTATCAGATCTTTAACGTAGATTCTGGGAACACCTAATCATGGCAAAGTCCCCCGCATGGCAACGCAAAGAAGGGAAGAATCCGAAAGGCGGGCTAAACGCCAAGGGTCGGGCATCCGCAAAGAAGGAGGGGATGAATTTAAAGCCTCCCCAACCCGAGGGCGGATCAAGAAAGAAATCTTTTTGCGCGAGAATGTCGGGAATGAAATCCAAACTGACATCAGCAAAAACGGCAAACGACCCAAACAGCAGGATTAACAAAAGCCTACGGGCTTGGAAGTGCTGATATGCCAAGTACAAGCGCAAAACAACACAGGTTCATGGAGGCGGTGGCTCACAATCCAGCGTTCGCCAAGAAAGCAGGAATCCCACAAAAAGTGGGTCAAGAGTTCAGCAAGGCCGACAAAGGCAAAAAATTTTCACAAGGTGGTACTATGAAACACGAGAAAGAAAAAGAGATGAAGCAAGCCAAAACTTTAGAACGGCTTGCTAAAGAGGAACGCGAAGAAGCTAAGGGCATGAAGCGTGGCGGCCACGCTAAACATCACGTTAAAAAGATGGCTACTGGCGGCATGACCACTGGCAAGCATGGCGTTTCTGAAAAAAGTGGTATGACTACTGCTAAGATGGGTAAAGCCGAAGTGGGCGGCAAGCTCAAACATGGCGAGCATAGCATCCAGAAAAAAGGTCATACTCGTGCATTGCATGAACCCATGAAATCTATGAAACCATTGGGCATGAAACACGGTGGCAAAACCCACCACAAGAAATAAGGAACTGCCATGAAACATCATGATCATACCCCCCATCACGCTCATCTATATAGCGGTGGAACTAAGCATCACGGTAAAACCGAGTTGCATCATGTTCAACACCCCCATCCTGAAGAGCATGCCCATATTCATGGCATGAAGCACGGCGGGCACGTTAAACATCACCACGAGCATGTAGAGCACCACATGAAAAAACATGGTAGTCACCACGCTGATGGTGGTCACATCCATCATCACGAGCATGTTGCCAAGCACATGGCTCACCACGATGGCATGAAGCATGGCGGTCACGTTAAGCACCACCATGAGCATGTTGAACATCACATGAAGCATCACGATCACAATCGTTAAGAGGTTAATATGAGACCACAAATGCGCCCTCGTCGTATGCCCCCTGCAGCTATGGCCGCAATGGCCCCCGCTGCCCCCGCTGGCCCAGCAATGGCCCCTGCTGGCCCTATGGCTGGCATGAGCAAAGGTGGCATGGCTTCTCCCTCTAAGCGTGCTGACGGCATTGCTAAACGCGGCCATACCGCTTGCAAAATGTGCGGCGGTGGATATACAAAATGATGGCAAGTCGTGGCATGGGGGCTATTAAGCCTTCAAAAATGCCAAAAGGTAAAACGATACATCGCAAAGACAATCCGAACGATGTATCGCTCTACAAAAAAGGCGGCGGTGTAAATGCTGCGGGCAATTACACAAAGCCCAGTTTGCGTAAACGAATTGTGTCGCAGGTAAAAGCCGCAGCAACTCAAGGTACTAAAGCTGGACAATGGTCGGCGCGTAAGGCGCAGTTAGTTGCTAAGAGATATAAGGCTGCAGGTGGAGGTTATCGTGATTGAACATGTAAAAGATTGTTTAATTGATGTGGCAGGCGAATGTACTTGCGATGCCATGACAGATGAGCAAATAGATGTTGAGCTACTTGAAAAAGAAGAAGCAAAAGATTGAAAGCGCCGCAGCAATCCCTTAAAAATTGGGGCGACCAGAAATGGCGTACCAAAAGTGGAAAGCCGTCAAGCAAAACGGGAGAAAGGTATCTCCCAGAGGCTGCAATTAAATCTTTATCTCCTTCAGAATATGCGGCAACAACAAAAGCAAAGCGTAAAGGTAAAGCAGCAGGAAAACAATTTGTGGCACAGCCCAAAACAATTGCAAAGAAAACAGCAGGGTTTAGATAATGGCAACTTCAGGCACAGCATCGTTCGATTTAGACTTCACGGATTTAGCCGAGGAAGCATTTGAGCGCGCTGGTCGTGAATTAAGGTCAGGATATGATCTAAGAACTGCTCGTAGATCGATGAATTTGATGACCATCGAGTGGCAAAACCGTGGTATCAACATGTGGACGATCCAACAGCAGTCGTTTACGCTTGTACAGGGTCTAAATACCTACCCTTTGCCCGTAGATACGATCGATTTGCTTGATCATGTGATCAGAACTAACGCAAATCAGACCTCAAATCAGTCAGATTTGAATATTACTCGCATAAGTATGCCTACTTATGCCACAATTCCTAACAAATTGACCCAAGCAAGGCCAATTCAGGTCATGGTTCAACGTAATTCGGGTGAAACTAACCCGCTTTATACAACACCAAACACACCTTTTCAAACACAGCCTGTGCAGGTTTACCTTGCAAGCAGCATAGGTACTACAGATACCACAATTACACTTACCAGCACCTACGATATGGCTGCGCAAGGCTATATTCAGCTTGGTTCTATGACTGGTGAGATTGTTTATTACTCTTACATATCAGGAAATACCCTAAGTGGGTGTTTTAGAGGCCAAAACAATACAACGGCCACTGCTTACACGGGCGGTGGCACCGCAACAGCTATTTACATCCCACAGATTCCAGCAATCACTGTGTGGCCCACGCCTGATGGCTCAACAACATACACATTTGTGTATTGGCGTATGCGCAGAGTCCAAGATTCGGGAACTGGCGTCAACACAGGCGACATGAGTTTTAGATTTATCCCCGCAGCGGCGGCTGGTTTGTCTTATCATATTGCGACCAAGATACCCGAGGGTACTCCTCGAATTGAAATGTTAAAGGCTCAGTATGATGAACAATTTAACCTTGCGGCGGGTGAAGACCGCGAGAAAGCTGCGATACGTTTTGTACCTCGTCAGATGTTCATTGGTGGAAGTACTCCGTAATGGGAAACAGGTTCGCCTCTGGTAAGTTTTCGATTGCCGAATGTGATCGGTGCGGGCAAAGGTACAAGTTAAAACAGTTGAAGTTTGAGGTTATAAAGACTAAACTCTATCAACTAAAAGTTTGTCCTGAGTGCTGGGATCCAGATCATCCGCAGTTGCAATTGGGTATGTATCCAGTTGATGATCCGCAAGCAGTGAGACAGCCAAGGCCCGATCTGTCGTATCAGGCATCTGGAACTACTGGATTATTAATTGATTCAGTTAATCCAAATGACTATACGATACAAGGTCAAGGTACTCCATCGGGAGGTTCGAGGGATACACAATGGGGTTGGAATCCTGTTGGCGGAGCAAGCAGTTTTGATACGGTGTTGACACCTAATTATTTGGTTGCAACAACATATGTGGGTACAGTCACTATCACAGGGAGTTAAACATGGATAAGAAAGAAGTTAAACATATCGCCGATAAAGAAGCCAAAAAAGAAGTGAAGCATCACGAAAAAAAGATGCACCACACTAAGCACATGGCTGCTGGCGGTAAGACTAGCGCACAAATGATGAAGTATGGGCGCAACATGGCCAAGGTTATGAACCAGCGTTCTTCTGGAAGGGGTGGTTAAAATGGTTGCACCTACAAAAAAGAATAGTCCAGCTATTCACAAACAAGGTAAAAAATTCAACGGCCCAGCCGAAGAGTACGCTAAACCACATACTATGACTGGGGCTCCTGTCACTGTTAATAGCGCTGAAGAACCCACTATGTCCAATAAAGAACATTTGCTTAAAGCCAATGTTTCTGTAGCTTGGAATCGTAGTAATGAATATCCTGAAACTAAAACTTCAGGTATCAAGATGCGTGGTACAGGCGCAGCTACCAAAGGTTTAATGTCTAGAGGGCCAATGGCATAACATGTATTACAGCGAGTTAGTCACTGCCGTTAACGATTACATCGAGAATAATTTCCCGACACTCGACCTCAATCGTATGATTGAGCAGACCGAGCAGAAGATTTATAACACAGTACAGTTACCTAGTTTGCGTAGAAATGTAACGGGTACTGTTACTCCAACTAATCAATATCTTACTGCCCCTGCTGATTTTCTATCGGTGTATTCACTCGCTGTATATCCTGTTGATGGGTCTAGTAATAATCAATTGTTTTTGTTAAACAAAGACGTTAATTTTATTCGTGAAGCGTACCCAAGTTCAACTTACCAAGGGCAACCAAAGCACTATGCCATTTTTGGCCCATCATCTTCAAACGAAACATTATTGACTTTTATCATTGGGCCAACACCCAACATGGCGTATAACGCAGAGCTGCATTATTACTACTATCCGACATCAATTATTCAAGCTGCAATCAGTACATTAACGATTACTAACGCAGGATCAGGGTACACAAATGGCACTTATTACAATGTTGCTCTTACTGGCGGGACTGGCAATAGCGCTACTGCTACTATTGTTGTTAGCGGCAACATTGTCACTTCTGTAACCTTGATTGGTAAGGGATGTTATTACGCTGTTGGCGATACCTTGAGTGCTGCCATTGCAGGCGGCACTGGGTTGGTATTAACAGTCACAGTAATCAATAACGCCAACGGTGAAACGTGGGTTGGGGATAACTTTGACTCAGCTTTGTTGAATGGTACTTTATATGAGGCCATTACTTACGTCAAAGGCGATGCTGATATGCAAGCTCTGTATAAAGATCGCTATGTACAAGCTATGGCTCTTCTCAAGAATTTGGGAGATGGGAAACTCCGTATGGATGCTTATCGTGATGGTCAGGTTAGGATTCCAGTATCATGAGCATAATCCAAACCCAAACCACTAGTTTTAAAGCAGAGCTCTATCAAGGGGTGCATAACCTATTGACAGATACTTTGTATATGGCGCTATACACAGGCTTTGCCAATCTAGGGCCCGATACAACTGTGTATACATCAGCTAATGAAGTCACTGGGCAAAGTGGATATACAGCCGCAGGAATACAAGTAACAGGGGCTACAGTCAATACATCAGGATACATAGCCTATGTTAATTTTAATAATGTTGTTTGGGCTAACTCTAATATTACTGCTCGGTGTGCTCTACTTTATAATCAAAGTAAGGGCAATAAATCGATATGTGTAATTGATTTTGGCTCAAATAAAACAATGGTTAATTTCACCATCACCATGCCAGTCAATTCATCAACAACAGCATTGATTAGGAGTTCAAATTGATTATCACAACCACCAAAGGCGACATGGACGACTCATTGTTGGAGCATAAACAAGGCTCAATTGACAATGACGTTGAGTACACAACATGGGATGAGTATTACCTGGATGGTGAACTAGTCCATCGTTCTGCTCATGTGACTTTAAAACAAATGCCCTCCTTTGCGGTGGGTTCGATTGAATCTTTCTAGGAGAATAACGTGGCCAACACCCAGAGTATGTGTACTTCTTTTTTAAGTGACCTGATGACGGCCACTCATAACTTTACCACTGGTACAGGTAATACATTCAAGGCAGCGCTTTATTTTGCGTCTGCTACTATTAATGCCTCAACCCCTGCGTACTCTACGACTGGAGAAGTGACCAACACCTCTGGTACTGGGTATACGGCTGGCGGTGTAACTGTAACGAACGGAACAAGTCCTGCGTCTACCAATACATCGGCTACGGCGGGCGTGGCTTATTGGACTCCTACTGCGAGCTTTCAATGGACGGCTTTAACAGTGACGACTGCGTTTGATGCGGTGTTGATTTATAACTCATCAAGTTCCAACAAAGCTGTTTCAGTACATACATTTGGTTCACAAACCATCACGGCGGGTACGTTCACATTGACGATGCCTTCCAACTCGACATCTTCAGCATTACTACGTTTGTCAACAACATAATGTATGGCATTAACATGGGGCTATGGCAACTGGGGTGATGGAGCTTGGGGCGGTACTCTACCGCTCACAGGAGACCCAGCCTCGGGTAATGTAGGATCAGTTGGCCCCAATATCACCATCGCTTTAACGGGCGTAGGTGGCGTAGGAAATGTAGGGACAGTCGTAGCGGTTGAGTCTGAGGCTGGTACGGGAGATGGAGCAAGTGGTAACGTAGGGTCTGTCGGGCCTAATATCACTGTAACGCTCTCAGGTGTTGGCGGTAGTGGAGCGGTTGGGTCGGTCAGCTTTAGTGTATCGGTGGGGTTGTCAGGCGATGCGGCATCAGGATTTGCTGGCACGCTTTTGGTCACCAATGCTCGGGCGCTGTCAGGAGTTTTTGCCAGTGGCTCGGTAGGGTCAGTCAGTCCAGCCAAGAGTTTTGGACTGACAGGGGATAATGCTTCAGGTGCAGTTGGTACGGTGGCCCCCAGCAGTTCAGTGGGATTGACTGGAACAAGTTCCACGGGCGCAGTCGGATCGGTTTTAGCGGCTTTGAGGGGCGTTACCGCAAATGGTAATGTCGGTTCAGTTGGGCCAAACATCACGATAGCTTTGACAGGTGTTGGGGCGAGTGGCTTGGTGGGTTCCGTGACGATGGGAGCAAGGACGGCTCAGTTGACAGGGGTGAACGCAACGGGTCAAGTGGGCAATATGTTTGCGGTGTATTGGAGTTTAATTGATGACAGCCAGAACCCTTCGTGGCAGAATATTGGGGACGCACAGACCCCAGGCTGGTCTACAATTGACGACAATCAAACGCCGAATTGGGCAGTGATTTCAACAGGATAAAACATGACAGTTACTAACACATCACTACTAGGTTTAGCTCTACCCACTACTGGCACAGAGTCTGGTGTTTGGGGCGATGATGTAAACAACGGCTTAACAATCCTTGTGGACATGTCGGTTGCAGGTACAAATAATATCACGCAGGACTCAGACATTACGCTATCGGTCAGTAACGGAAACAACTCCTCTACATTTACGTCTACAGCAACGAATTCGACAGTAGCTCAGTATAGTACATTAAATTGCACAGGCGCTAGAGGGGCAATTAGAAACATCATCGCTCCAGCGTCAAGTAGAACATTTGTAGTTATTAACAATACCACGGGCGGGTTTGCGATTGTCATCAAAAAGTCAGGCGGTACTGGAGTTAGTATTGCGCCAAATGAAACAGCGATTGTTTATTATGATTCAGTCACAGCTACGGATTATGTAAAGGTCAGCTCAACAGTCAACGTATCCTCATTTAGCGCAGGAACGACAGGATTCACTCCAAGTACCGCCACAACAGGCGCAGTGACTTTATCT
>Ga0208867_1000085_pt1 | contig 32623 bp, 30 predicted proteins | sample CryBogCBE05Oct08_FD_185505 | JGI IMG/M metagenome (GOLD analysis project Ga0208867, IMG submission 185505) | Freshwater microbial communities from Crystal Bog, Wisconsin, USA - CBE05Oct08 (SPAdes) (version 2) | ecosystem: Environmental > Aquatic > Freshwater > Lake | place: Crystal Bog... | reverse complement strand
AGCGAGGGCGGACCGAAATGTTTTCAAGTAATTCACCTATGGCTTTAGTCGTTGGTGTGGAATCTTCAGAAAGGACTGCTGGGATCCCTTCATCGCCACCATCTCGAAGCCGAATATCAAATGGGATCTTTGCAAGTAGCGGGACTTCTTTCCCAACAAGCGCTGAAAGTCGGCGAGAAGTTTCCTCTCCACCGCCTGAGCCAAAGAGCGCAATCATTTCACCGCAGTGACGACATGGACTCTCAGACATATTTTCAACAACACCAAGTACAGATTGCTTCATCTGGTGAGCAATTCTGCCCGCACGTTCAGCAACCTCTGCTGCTGCAATCTGTGGGGTGGTCACAACTATAATTTCTGATTGTGGGACAAGCTGTCCAAGTGAAATTGCAATATCTCCAGTTCCTGGTGGGAGATCGAGTAGCAAAAGATCAAGGGCGCCCCAATAAGCATCTGTCATAAGTTGCTCTAAGACTCTGTGAAGTAGCGGGCCTCGATAGGCAATCGGATCTTCTCGATTAGGTTTGAACATTTCCATTGAAACAACTTTGACACCATATTTTTCAATAGGGATAAAAAATTGATCGATTGATGTCGGGCGTTGATCCAAAATCCCCATAAGCCTTGGAACTGAGTGTCCGTACACATCGGCATCTAGTATTCCGACGCTCATACCTTTTGCTGCAGCAGCGACTGCAAGATTGACAGTGAGTGAAGACTTTCCAACGCCTCCTTTACCTGATGCAATACCGATAACTCGTGTTAAAGAATTTGGCTCAGCAAAGGGATTAAATTTATCTCGGCCTCCCCTGAGCATCTTTTTAACGTTGTTGCGTTCATCTTCTGTCATGACTCCGAAGGTAAGAGCAAGGTCAGAGATATTAGAGACGCCAAGTAGTTCACGTTCGATATCAGCTTCTAGACGATCCTTCATCGGACAGCCCTCGATAGTTAACTTAATTTTGATATGAGCAGTTGAGCCATTGACTTCTACTGACTCCACCATTCCCAAATCAGGCAGTGGACGGTGGAGTTCTGGATCGTTTACACGCGCAAGTGCGGCATGTATTAGATCAGCAGTCTCTGTGCTCATAGCGCAACTCTACTTAAGATGAGGTTTTTTAGTTAGTTGCTTTTGACGCAACGAGCGTTGCCTTTGCGGTCATAACACTCTTGCCTCGCATGAACTTCAAAGTGATGGTGTCTCCTACTTGATGGGAGCGAATCGTGACGACCATCTCATCAGCAGTGTTGATCGGTTTCCCATCTACTTCAATTATGATGTCACCACGTTTGATTCCAGCTTTTTCTGCTGGTCCTCCTGGCAAAATTCCTGTTGCTGTATCTGCAACCCGAGCGCCGCTTCCTGTGTATCGATTATCCAAAGACATGCCAACTATTGGAAATGTTGAGTGTCCTGTTTTAATTAACTGCTCAGAAGTAATGCGTGCTTGATTAATTGGAATTGCAAATCCCAAACCAATTGAACCGGGCTGTGAACCCCCAAATACATTTGAACCAAGTGAAGCAATTGCAGAATTAACACCAATCACTGCGCCATTAATATCTACAAGCGGTCCTCCTGAATTACCTGGATTAATAGCTGCATCTGTTTGCAGCGCATTGATAAATGAATTTTCTCCGGCTTGGCTCTCTGAGCTTGTGGTTACCGGCCTATTTTTTGCTGAGATTATTCCTAATGTAACTGTTCCAGCAAGGCCCAGAGGTGACCCAATCGCGATCACTTGATCTCCGACCTGAACCTTATCACTATCACCAAGTGTGAGGGCAGGTGCATCTGTTACAGGAATTTTGAGTACAGCTAGATCGTAGGCAGTATCCCGACCAATCAAGGTTGCTGTGTATGTACGATTATTTGAAAGCTTTACCGTAATTTTGCCATTGCTCAATACTGCTGGTTCAACAACGTGATTATTGGTGAGGATATAACCGTCACTTTGGATAAAAAAACCAGTTCCAGTGTCTTGCCCTTGACTTGAATTTGAATCTACTTCGACAACAGAAGGTGATACTCGCGCCGCAATTGCCGCAACTGAGTTTGGAGCACGTTCAATATTTCGTGAGACGGAAACTAAGCCAGTGCTACCACTAAACCGATTACTTCCAATAAGCGCCCCAACAAATCCTGCAAGAAGAGCCATCGCCAATGCTAAGTACCAACTAACGCCACTTCGCTGGCGATAGTTATATGAGGGAGCAGAAATAGGTTTGCTATCAGAAATCCACCATGGTGTTTGTGAGGATGGAGTTTGGGGTTGATCAGAACTCATATTCGTATTCTAAACAATACTCAAAGCTTTGTCGCCAAGAGGACGCCACTACCTACCGGCAGGAGTGATGAGGACCACCGTGAGTCTTCTTTCACAGCCTTAATCCCATCTCGGCGGGAAATGCTTTCAAAATCACGTTGTGTGGGATCAGCTACTTTTCCACCACTAAGGGCATGATCAATAAAGAGGACTCCACCAGTGCGCAGCAAGCGGTAACTCTCATGAATTAGGTCCATGAGGTCAGCTGCTGGGCGAAGAACTATGAGGTCATAATTATTATCTGCAAGTTTTCCAACAATTTCCAGAATAACTCCTGTGATTAATCTGAATCTTTGTGGACTGATCTCTGATTCTTCAAAAACTGTTCGAGCTGCCGCAGCGTGCTCCCTCTCTGTATCAATGGATGTCAGTACTGCATCTGAGGGCGCACCATTAAATATCCATAACCCACTCACACCTGAGCCAGTGCCAATCTCCGCAATCGACTTTGCATTCAATGTTTGAACTACATATTTAAGTAGTCCGCCTACGGCAGGAGATGGATCAACTGTTCCCAATTCCTCTGCGGTATTACGTGCTTGTTGCATAAATACATCTTCACGGACAAAGCTCTCTGAGAATGCTGACATATCGCCACGATTGCCGATCATCACTTATTCCTCACGTATCGCAAAATATTCACTAGAAGGATGTTAACCACTCAATGAGCAGTCTGGTACTAAAACCTGTCCCGCCTTTAACAAATTCTCCAGCATCAGCCTCAGAGCGGGCAGGACCAGCAATATCGAGATGAACCCAAATGCGTTTGCCCACGAACTTTTCAAGAAAGAGCGCCGCGGTTACTGAACCTGCAGAAAAGTTTCCCTTGTCGGCTATATGCGTGTAATCAGCGATCTCACTTTCAAGCCCACTTTGATAATCATCAATCAGTGGCATGGGCCATACTCGATCGCCAATCTGCTCACCAATCGCACTCAACTTTTTAGATAACTTTTCATCTCTTGAATACATCGCTGCATATTGCTTACCAAGTCCAAGGCTTGCAGCTCCTGTCAGGGTTGCGACATCGATCAGAAAATCAGGATCTAGCTGAAGGTCGGCATAGGCAAGGCCATCGGCCAAAACTAAACGCCCTTCTGCATCTGTATCTAATACTTCAACAGTTGTTCCACCATAGTGAGTGATGACATCTGATGGGCGTTGAGAAGTTCCTGAGACCATGTTCTCTGCGCACATCAATAAGGCTGTCACGCGAACTTTTGGTTTCAGTTCGGCCATGGCAACTGTTGCAGCCAAGATTGCTGCTGCTCCCGCCATGTCACTCTTCATCGCAACCATTGTGTCGTATGGTCTTTTGAGTGAAATTCCCCCGGTATCAAAAGTTATTCCTTTACCAACCAGGACAACATGAGGCCAGCTCTTAGAACCAAGGGGTGCGTATCGAACTTCAATCATCCGTGGGCCAGGTTTCGGAGCGGAGTTACCCACTGCTAGTAGCCCGCCAAACTTTGACAATGCTCGGCCACTTTTTACATTCACAGATAGTGCAGAAGATTTTGCCTCGGCAACCAGTGACTTTGCTTGAGTGGCCATCCATGCAGGATCTTTAATATTTGAAGGGGTATGAATCAGATCACGCGCATTCCATACTGCGTCACTTATGACACTTGCCCTGTCAACATCATCCTTATATTTCTGAGCAAACGAAATGGATACGCGAGGTTTCTTACTCTCTTTGGAAGGTGTCTTTAAATTCCATCCATATTGCGCAAGTGAGATAGCAATGGCGTGGACTACTGCGCTCTCTTTATCTAGCGATATAGCGTGAAATAGGTTAAAGCCAGTTCCTTTGATCTTGCGACCAAGGGAAGCCCCTGCTTTGCGTAAATCTTCTCTTGCCCCTTCTCCAACACCGAGGATATAAACACGGCTTACTTTTCCGAAGCCTGAGATAGGAATTTCAATAAGTTCACCTGGTTTGCCGGTGAAATCTGGCCAGTTACTTTTTACTTCTTTGAAATCGATGCCTAGTTTTTTAACTATTTGCTCGGAGTAGGGATTCGAATCTAAAACAGCACCGTCATCTGTTGTATTTGCTGCGAGCGCAATTGCGTCATATGTATCGAGATCGAATTCTTTAGCAGATCCAACTAATTGAAAAGTTGGCTGAAGGAGCCTCATGAAAGAATTCTATTTTTTAACGAGTGAGACTGCTGCTTGAAGTGCGTTACCGAGGTTTGTCGCTTCTTCAACGTTGAGCTCAACTACAAGTCGGCCGCCACCCTCAAGAGGGATTCTCATAACAAAACTGCGAGCTTCCTTAGTGACTTCCATTGGTCCGTCACCTGTGCGGGGTTTCATAGCTGCCATAAGGAGAAGTATCTCGCATCAGTTGGTATGTGGGAAATCGAGCGCAGCCAATAAGCGGCGCTTACCCCCTTCTATAACTACGGCAACTGAGCGGGTAGGCACACCAAGGGTTTTCGCAATCTCCTCATTTGACAGGCCTTTGAGATAGTGCAAGGTCAAAATGAATCGTTCTTCTTCTGGCAGGCTTGCGATCAACTCGGCGATAGTCGGTACCTGCTTCACATTACAAAGGTTACCCGTCTATTGCTGCCCTAGACGTACAGCCACTCTTTGAAAAGGGTGAGAGCGATAGAAACCCCCTTTGATACCGTACTCACATGAGAAAAGCCTATGGATCCGGTGTTGCAACAATTGCGAGCAATGGTGATTTGCTTGATTGTTGGTATCTGGATGTTTCACTTTCCTCCATCACAAATAAATCAGACCGTAGCGAGAATCTCAAAGCTGACCCTGTGCGCGGTGTAACAAAGCGTGAAGTTGATCTTGAAATTGATATGGACGAAGCTCCAAAAGATGTAGCTGATGCATACTTGCGATTACATCTTCTCTCACATCGTTTGGTAAAGCCTCATGGTGTAAATCTTGATGGGGTATTTGGCTTGCTGACAAATGTTGCATGGACATCAGCGGGGCCTTGCTCGCTTGTTGATTTTGAAAAGACCCGTACAAAATTACGTGCAGCACATGGCCATGTCACGGTCTATAGCGTGGATAAGTTTCCACGAATGGTTGACTATGTAATTCCAGATGGTGTGCGAATTGCAGATGCTGATCGCGTACGCCTTGGTGCATATCTGGCTTCTGGAACAACGATCATGCATGAAGGCTTTGTGAACTTCAACGCCGGAACACTTGGTAAATCAATGGTTGAGGGCCGTATCAGTGCGGGTGTTGTTGTCGGAGATGGCAGTGATGTTGGCGGCGGCGCGTCAATTATGGGAACACTCAGCGGCGGCGGAAAAGAAGTTATTTCTATAGGTGAACGTTGCTTGCTTGGCGCAAACTCTGGACTTGGAATTTCACTTGGTAATGACTGCGTTATCGAATCAGGCACTTACATCACTGCAGGTTCAAAAATCACTTTGCCTGATGGGAAAGTGGTAAAGGCCCGCGAGCTTTCTGGCGCGAACAACCTGATCTTTAGACGTAACTCTCAATCTGGAAACCTTGAAGTAGTTCCAAAGGTTGGTGGTTGGGACGGATTAAATTCTGTCTTGCACGCTAATTAGAGTTAGCTATCTCAAACCACGAAGACGGAATTTTTAACTTTACTTTAAAGTCTCCAATTGCAAGCTCTGAGGTTTTACCGGTGCTTGATATTGCATCAACGTTAATCGCGCTATTAGTTGAAGTGCGCCCAACGATTTTAAGTGAAAAGACATCAGGCAAATTAAAAGCCGCAGCGACATCTTTTTGAATAAGTACACGTTGCCAATGTGAGTAATAAGGATTAAGAAAAATATCTAAACTCCATGGGTCTGGAACACTCACTAAATAGGGCTGGCTGCTACCCCATACATCGGCGCTTTTTTGGGTTGTCCCAGCACTGGAAGCAAAGAAGTAAACAGAGATTGGTTTACCCTGGTAGTAAATCGCCAAACCAGTACCACCATCAACACTTGTTGTATCAACCGCAGCCTTCCAATAGGCGCCAACAGTTTTCTCTGACTCTTTTGCATATCCAATATAGTTTTGATCATAAATTCCACTGTAGATATTGCAGTCACATTCTTTTCGTATAGTTCCAACTTTACTCAAGGCGTAAGTTCGTGATGCAATGACTTGTGCCTGCAAAGCTGCTTGCAGGTATCTGGAAGGAATCTCACTTATTCCATATAAGTACTCGTTGTGAAGGTTCATTGTGTTGGTCACTTCAATCTTTGCTCCCACAAGCCTTAATTGAATGCTTCCGTATCGCAGGTTCATAATCCCTTGCGTTGTATTGACGGTAAGAACACCACTGAAATTTATTGTCCATAGTGAACTAGCGGGGAGGTTTTGTGGCGCTGCTTTTGGTGCAATTACTGCGAGTGAAATTCCTTGTGCGCCTGCTATAAAGCGAAGTGAGGAGGCAAACGGAACTTGCGCGATTCCGCCATCCCCTGAATTGACACTCCATGAAGTGGTTGGAATCGCTGCTGCTTTATCTACAACAAAAAGGGCAGAACTAACTTTATGTGCAATATTTACACGAATATTTGTATTGTCTGGAACGGAAAGAACTTGCGTGCCCGGAAAGTAGTAATTAAGTATTTGGTTGGCGCTTTTGCCTTCCATTGCCTGTCCCTGCGCGCCCACCTGGCTAAGGCCAACGCCATGACCAAAACCTGAGCCGGTGAGAATAAAGTGATCTGGAAGAGAATCAGCGTGTGCTGGGTTTGGAGTTAAGATCAAAATGAGCGCAAGTAGTACTCGCTTCACTGCCTTACCAAATTCTTAGGTGATGTAAGAAACCCCGCTCCCCACGAGAAGTGCATAGTGGCTAGGACAGCTGGCAGTATCAATTTCTCCATTGGAGTTTTACCAATCACGATGGATCCTAGAAGATTTCCAAGCAAATACCCTGCAAGTGGCAAGAAATAGAGAGACCCAAAGAAGCTTCCTGCAATTAGGGAAATGAGGCAGGCAATTAAAGTTACGGGAGGCGCTAAATATCGAAAATTCACTGTTCCTTTATGGTTTCGTGTGACAGCACGGCGCCAGCGCCCATATTCAAAATATTGCTTGGCAAGAGCACGTAAATTTGGACGTGGTCTGTAAGTCACAACTAAATCTGGATCAAACCAAATAACTCCGCCATCCTGGCGCAACCTGAAATTTAATTCCCAATCTTGGGCACGCGTAAATCTTTCATCGTATCCACCAACTTTTTCAAGCTTAGATTTCTCAAATACACCTAAATAAACAGTATCGGTAGGACCAGCTTTCCCACCGGTATGAAAGCGAGAAGCACCGACACCAAGTGGTGAGCGCATTGCTGTCGCAACAGCATTCTCAAAGATATTCTGGCCAATGGCGTTCATGACCCCTCCGACATTTACCGCCTTGGTTTGACCCATCACAGCAACTGCATGAGATATGTATGTGGGAGAAATTTCTGCATGTCCATCAATTCTGCAGATGATTGAATATTTTGCATGAGCGATTGCGCGGTTAAGTCCTGTAGCAGTTCGCCCTGTTGGATTTTCAACGAGAACAATCCTTGGGTCCTTAGATGCAAGAGTCCGAGCTATTTCATTCGTGTTATCTGTTGATGGCCCCAAAGCCAAAATTACTTCCAGTGGACCTAAGTATTTCTGAGCCAAAATCGCACTTACGGAGTCCACAAGAAAGCGCTCTTCATTAAGGATTGGCAACACTACCGAGACGCCGGTAGCGGCTTCTGTGATGGGTTTGCCAGAATTTATGCTCATACATTGCACACATTACTGTTTCTCCCGACTACTATCGGGGCAATGGCACTAAAAATCTCTGTGATTGGCACCGGATACCTCGGTGCTACCCATGCTGCATGCATGTCCAGCCTCGGATTTGAGGTTGTTGGCGTGGATGTTGATGCCTCCAAGATCGCATCTTTGAATGCAGGAACTATCCCATTTTATGAACCTGGTCTAGAAGAACTTCTTGCGCAAGAAGTAAAAAGTGGTCGTCTAACTTTCTCTTCAGATTTTGGTGCCATCAAAGACTGTGATGTTCACTTTATCTGCGTAGGAACCCCCCAGGTGAAAGATGGGCTCGCTGCAGATCTCACCTATGTCAATGGAGCCCTTGATTCGATAGCAAAAATTATTAAAGATGGCTCGCTCGTTGTCGGTAAATCAACTGTGCCAGTCGGCACTGCAGCAGCACTTCGTGAGCGACTTCTAAAAATTAATCCAAAGCTAGATTTAGCCTGGAATCCAGAATTCTTGCGTGAAGGTTTTGCAGTAGAAGACACACTTAAACCAAACCGCCTTGTCGTAGGTGTCACAAATAGTAAAGCAGAGGAAACTTTAAGGCAGGTATATGCAAAAAGCTTATCTGAGCAAACACCCTGGGTGGTTGCAGACCTTCCTACTTCTGAACTTGTAAAAGTTGCTGCAAATTCATTCCTGGCCACAAAGATCTCCTTTATTAATGCGATGGCTGAAATCTGTGAGGCTGCAGGTGGAGATGTCACGGTCCTTGCAAAAGCCATCGGATACGACCCACGTATTGGAAATAAATTCCTGCAAGCAGGAATTGGATTTGGTGGAGGATGTCTACCAAAAGATATACGAGCATTTATGGCACGTGCGCAAGAGCTCGGAGCAGAGCAAGCAGTTGAATTCCTCAGGGAAATTGATTCGATCAATATGCGTGCTCGAGCACGTGTTATTGAATTAGTCCGTAAAGACTTAAGTGATGACTTGCGCGGCAAGAAAATTGCTGTGTTGGGTGCCGCCTTTAAACCAGATAGTGATGATGTGCGCGACTCCCCAGCGCTTGATATCGCAGTGCAAATTCAGGCCGCAGGTGCTGATGTAACCATCCATGATCCTAAAGCAATGCCAAATGCGCAGAAGAAATTCCCTGTGCTTAAATTTGCTGACTCCATAGAAAAATGTGTTGAAGGCGCTGAGTTGGTTTTACATTTAACGGAGTGGAAGATTTACCGGGAAATCGACCCATCGGCGCTTATTAAGCTCGTAAAGAATCCAATTCTGATTGATGGGCGAAATGCACTCGATAGAAGCGAATGGCGAAAAGCTGGATGGCATGTCAGAGCGCTAGGTCGCTCAGACTCCGCAATTTAAAAACCAGTACGTGTATTTCTCTTTGCGTTTAGATTTTTGCCCTTTTCAAGAGAACCTTTACGGGCACTCTCCATCAATTCAGCTACCTTTGACGAAACCTTTGAATCATTGATTCCCAAAATTCTTGCTGCAAGTAAACCAGCGTTCTTCGCATTGCCAACACCTACTGTTGCAACAGGAATGCCTGCTGGCATTTGAACAATTGAAAGTAGTGAGTCCATACCATCTAAAACTTTGAGTGGAACTGGCACACCGATGACTGGAAGCGTTGTTGCCGCAGCGATCATTCCAGGTAAATGAGCAGCGCCTCCGGCGCCAGCAATAATTACTTTATATCCAGCTTTTGCCGCCCCGTGAGCAAATTCCAACATTTCATCCGGTGCGCGGTGGGCGCTAATAACATCGACATTAAAGCTAATTCCACACTCTTCAAGAACGGTTGCTGCCTCTTGCATAACCGGCCAGTCAGAATCTGAACCCATAACAATTGCGACTTCTTTATTACTCATCGATCGCTCCCGTCATGTAGTCAACCGCGTGGGCAACTTCAGACCTTAATTGTACGAGATCATCACCGATCATGGTTACATGACCAACTTTGCGCCCTGGGCGCATTTCCTTCATGTACTGATGAATTTTGAGTTTTGGGCTCCGAGCCATGAGATGTAAATATGGCGGATATAAATCCTTGCTTTTATCAGTCTGTATCCCGATGACATTGCCCATAACCGCCCACTTCGCTACAAGTGATGTATTGCCAAGCGGCAGATCTAGAACTGCACGCAAATGCTGTTCAAATTGACTCGTGACTGACCCTTCAATACTCCAGTGTCCAGAGTTATGAGGCCTGAGTGCAAGCTCGTTAACAATGAGTTCGCCGTTAACAACAAAAAGTTCTACAGCCATTACTCCGACAAGATCGATACCTTGAGCGATCGCTAAAGCAATATTTTCTGCCTGAATAGCAAGATCTTCATTGACATCTGGAATAGGAGTAATTGTTTGAGTACAAATTCCATTTGTTTGTACAGTGAGGGTTGGTGCCCATGTTGCTGCCTGTCCATGAGTAGATCTAGCTACCATAACCGCAATCTCGTAATCAAAGTTAAGCTTCTCTTCAAGTAATAGTGTTTGGCTTGCCTCGCTATGTAACTTCTCTAACGCCGATTGATCTGCAATAACAAAAACACCTCGTCCGTCATAACCTCCGGTAGGTGTCTTTGCAATTAGGGGGAATTTGAGTGGGCTTGTCCCACCGTCATAACTTGACCACTCCGGATTTGGAAGTTTTAGCTCGCTCATCTTCTGCCGCATGAGTAACTTATTCTGGCTGTATATAAATGAAGAAGAGCTTGGAAATACTTTTACTCCGGCCTTTTCCATCGCTGCTATTGCTTTGGCAGGTACCTGCTCGTGCTCAAAAGTAACAACATCACACTTCTTAGCCCACGCAAGGACTGCTGCTTCATCATTTAGGTCAATGACTACATAGGGCGCAACTTGTGCTGCGCTATCTGAAGATGAATTAGCCATGAGCGAAAGTTCAATTCCAAGATCAACTGCAGCTGGAACCATCATTCGGGCAAGTTGTCCTGCGCCAATTACACCAACTTTAGGGAAGCTCACTGGCCAGAGTTTATCGAAAGATGGACGATGTCTCCTACCGTGATTACATCTCCTGATTCCAGGAGTAACTCTCCATCTTCCCCAATGCCCTTTGCCTTGCCAAATATCTCATCGCCGCTTGGCAAGAGTGCTTTAACATCATGGCCGATGGTTGCTGATAGCGCTCGATAAGGGGCTTTAAATTCTGAGCCAAGTAGCCAATTCTCAAAGTTGTCTTGAAACCTTCGCAAAATCGCTGCAAGTAAATTATTACGGTCTATCTCAAGGCCAGAGGTAATAAAAATAGAGGATGCAGTATCAACTGGTAACTCATCAACTTGCGTACTGACATTGATCCCTATTCCAACAATGATTCCATCTTTATGTCTTTCACATAAAATCCCTGCAATTTTTCCTGAAGCAGAAATTAGATCGTTGGGCCATTTAGTTTGATAGTCGCGAGTTGAGGTAACTTCATTAATAGTTTGAGCAACACTTAATCCAGACAGAAGAGGAATCCATCCCCATGAATCTTTTCTCTCGGGTTTGATGTAAAAGGAAAAGAGAAGAGCTACATGTGGATCTGATTCAAATGAACGATCCAGTCGACCTCTGCCTGCGCTCTGAAACTCAGTCACTACGCAGTCGCCGTTACTGACGAGTTCGGTTTTTAACTCATCTTGAGTTGATGAAGTCTCTGAAAGTATGCGTACTCGCCAGTAATTAGAACCGAGTGCACGCGTAATTTTTTCTTCATCAAGTGATGCCCGTATCACTCACACCCACTTCGCTAGTAAAGTACTCACGTGACTGACTCAACAAATACTACCGCCGGCAAGATCAAAGACTTAAAGGCACGCCTTGAAAAGGCGCACACAAGTGGAAATGACGCTGCAATTCAAAAGCGCCATGACGCTGGCAAGATGACAGCGCGCGAACGTATCGAAAAACTTGTTGACCCAGATTCGTTTGTTGAATTCGATGCATTTGCCACACATCACTCAGACAAATTTGGCATGGATAAGTCTCATCCATACGGGGATGGCGTTGTGACCGGTTATGCAACGATCGACGGAAGAACAGTTGCTTTATCATCGCAAGATTTTATGATTTTTGGTGGATCACTTGGTGAGACCATGGGTAAGAAGATTGTGAAAGTCATGGACTTTGCCCTCAAGAGTGGAATTCCACTGATCAGCCTAAATGACTCTGGTGGCGCACGCATTCAAGAAGGCGTTGCATCGCTAAGTCAGTATGGAGAAATTTTCAAGAGAAATGTTCGCTCATCTGGTGTCATTCCACAGATCTCGGTAATTCTTGGACCATGTGCTGGTGGAGCTGTTTACTCTCCGGCTATTACAGATTTCACCATCATGGTGGATCAAACATCTCATATGTTTATTACAGGCCCAGATGTCATTAAAGCCGTTACAGGCGAAGAAGTTGGCATGGAAGAACTTGGTGGAGCAAATACACATAACGCCAAGACAGGTAACTCCCATTATTTAGCAGAAAATGAAGATGCAGCACTTGAGTATGTAAAGGCTTTGCTCTCATTTTTGCCAAGCAATAATCTAGATGATGCACCCGTTCTTCGTCCTACTGAATCACAAGATGTCTCCCCTTCAGATAGGGCACTTGACTCTTTGATTCCAGATAATCCAAATAAGCCATATGACATGCGAATTTTGGTTGAAGCAATACTCGATGAAGCAGATTTCCTTGAAGTACATGCACTCTTCGCTCCCAATATCTTGGTTGGGTTTGGAAGAATCGAAGGAAAGTCCGTTGGAATCATTGCCAACCAGCCCCAGCACTTCGCGGGAACGCTAGACATAGATGCCAGCGAAAAAGCAGCTCGTTTTGTTCGCACCTGTGATGCTTTTGGAATCCCAGTTGTAACTCTTGTAGATGTACCTGGTTTCTTGCCTGGTACAGAGCAAGAATGGAACGGAATCATCCGCCGGGGAGCAAAGCTGATTTATGCCTACGGTGAAGCATCTGTTCCACTTATCACTGTTATTACACGAAAAGCATATGGCGGTGCTTACATCGTAATGGGTTCAAAACATTTAGGCGCAGATATCAACCTTGCGTGGCCTTCTGCGCAAATCGCCGTTATGGGAGCGCAAGGCGCCGTAAACATTCTTCACCGTAAAGAGATCGCAGAAAAGCCAGCGAAGGCTACTGAATTAGTAGCCGAGTATGAGGAAGAGTTGCTCAACCCTTACATTGCTGCAGATCGTGGATTCATCGATGCAGTTATTGAGCCGCACACCACGAGATCGCAAATTACCAAAGCACTCGTTGCTCTTGCCAATAAGCGCGTTGATCTTCCGACCCGTAAACATGGAAATATTCCTCTCTAATGACACATAATGAAGGATTCCCCCGCGAGTTTAGAAAACTCGGCTTCACAATCCATAGTGGTACTCCTACCCCTAATGAACTATTAGCACTTTCACGCGCCATTGATCAAATAAAGATGAATCAAAATCCAGGAAAGAAATACAGAAGCTCTTGGGCACGGTTAAAGATTGCCAATTCACTTCCAAAACGTTGGGGAACTACTGCCTCATGAGTAAACGAATAATTCTTGCTTCAGCCTCATCCTCTCGTAAGCGCTTACTTGAGTCTGTTGGAATCACTCCTGAAATTATTGTAAGCGGGGTTGATGAAGAGACTCCCAAGCTTCTTTCTTTACCACCAGCAGAATTAGTTATTGCCCTGGCGATACTAAAGGCCCATACAGTTCATCAGAAAAATAGGAGCATAAATAGCGCTCTCATTATTGGATGCGATTCCACATTTGAATTTAATGGCCAATCTCTAGGAAAGCCTGGGAGTACTGAGAATGCTATTGAGCGCTGCCGAATGCTCAGTGGTAAAAGTGGCTACTTGCATACTGGTCACAGCGTTATTGATACTGATCAAGGAATTGAAGTTTCAGATATCTCCACCTCAAAGGTAACTTTCGCAAAGATGAGCGAAGAAGAAATTCAGGATTATGTTGATACTAAAGAGCCACTAGAAGTTGCAGGAGGATTTACTTTAGATGGCCTAAGTGCCCCGTTTATTACACACATTGAGGGTGACCCCAGTGGAATCATTGGACTTTCACTTCCAACCCTCCGAAAAATTACTATTAACCTAGGGCTCAAATGGTCTGATGTGTCTCCGGTGAAGGCAACACGATGAGTAAGAAGATATCCGCAGTACTCATAGCAAACCGTGGAGAAATTGCTGTTCGAGTCGCTCGTGCATGCCGGGATCACGGTGTGAAATCAATAGCAATTTATTCAGATGAAGACCGCAACTCTCTCCATGTCGCTACAGCTGATGAGGCATATGCACTTAATGGATTATCTGCTGCTGAAAGCTATCTTGACCAAACTAAAATTTTAAAGATTGCCAAAGACGCAGGCGCCGACGCAATTCACCCTGGTTATGGCTTCTTGTCTGAAAATGCTGAGTTTGCAGAGCGCGTTATTCAAGCAGGTCTTGTATGGATTGGTCCTCCTCCCGCTGCAATTCGTGCGCTTGGTGACAAAGTTTCTGCTCGCAAGATCGCAGCAAAAGTTGGGGCACCGCTTGTCGCTGGTACTGCAGATCCAGTTGATTCACCTGATGAAGTAATTGAATTCGCTAAAAAACATGGTCTGCCTGTTGCAATTAAAGCAGCACATGGAGGTGGAGGCCGCGGTCTTAAAGTTGCCTTCACATTGGAAGAAATTCCAGAACTTTTTGCCTCTGCTGTCCGTGAAGCAATTGCAGGATTTGGTCGAGGCGAGTGCTTTGTTGAGCGTTATCTCGATAAACCTCGCCACGTTGAGACACAGTGCCTAGTTGATTCACATGGCAATGCCGTTGTTGTCAGCACACGCGATTGCTCACTTCAACGTCGTCATCAAAAACTTGTGGAAGAAGCCCCGGCTCCATTTCTCAGCGATGCACAGGTCAAACAGTTATATGACTCCAGTAAAGCGATCATGCGTGAGGTTGGTTATGTTGGCGCAGGTACATGTGAATTCTTAGTAGGAAAAGATGGGACGATCTCATTTCTTGAGGTAAATACCCGCCTGCAAGTAGAACACCCAGTCAGTGAAGAAGTAACCGGTTTAGATCTAGTTCGTGAACAGCTCAAGATTGCTTCTGGTGAAAAGATAAGCCCTATCGACCCAGTTATTCGTGGCCACAGTATTGAATTTAGAATTAATGGTGAAGATCCAGGAAATGGCTTCTTGCCTTCACTTGGAACAATTACAAAGTGGGAAGTTCCTTCAGGGCCTGGCGTACGGATCGATGCAGGTTTTGATCATGGCCACACTATTGGTTCACATTTTGATTCATTGCTCGCAAAGTTAATCGTGACTGCGGCAACTCGAGAAGAGGCTATTGAGAGAGCTCGTCGAGCGCTTCGTGAGTTTGATATTGGTGGCCTTGCAACTGCTCTTCCTTTCCATCGCGCCATCGTGAATGATCCTAATTTCACGAAAGAATTTAAAGTCTATACAAGCTATATAGAAAATGAATTCAAAAACGATATTGAACAGTTCTCATATAAGCAGGGAGTTGCAGAATCCCATGCTGCTTCTCAAAAAGTTGTGGCCGAGGTCAATGGGCACCGATTTGAAGTAGTTGTCCACTCAGAAGAAAAAGGCGATAAGCGTCACAAGATTAAGAGCAATGTCCTAGGCAAATCGACAGGAAATACACTGAATAGTCCGATGCAGGGAACTGTAGTGAAAATTGTTAAGGCCAACGGTGATCGTGTTGAGGCCGGAGATCTCATAGTTGTTCTTGAGGCCATGAAAATGGAACAACCACTTATTGCTCATAAAGCAGGAACTGTTGCTAAATTACAAATTGGTGTCGGCCAAACTGTTTCGAGTGGTGAAACTCTCTGCGTAATTGACGATGAGTAACTCTCTCACCTCTGGAACTCGTTTACTGCTTTAGCTGATCCAAGTGACCAACGCGGTGATTGGTTGTGAGTTCTAAAATTTCACTCAATGTCAGTTTTCCTCGTTCAGCATGAATGCCAGTCCGATTCCAATCTTGTGGAGCAACCTGCTTGAGTATGTCGACCATGTGGGCACATGAGGCTTCGATGGCCGCAATCGAAAGATCCACACTACGTCCTGGATAGTGCAGCGCTGTTGGAAAAATTTCTTCATCAAACGGAACTATTGCTGGGCTATCAACACTAAGCACGTTAAGCAAGCGCACTGCGAAATGTGCATCTGAATCTGCCATGTGGTGAATCACATATGCGTGTGACCACTCTCCTTCTTTTGGAGAAGTATTCACTGTATCTGGTGAGATGGCTCGTGCATAGCCGCAGAATTCTTTAGTTGCTGCCTCAAACTGGCGAAGTATCTCTTTTGTCATACCTAGATAATACTCATGGATCTACAGATTTGATAAGGGGCAACGATGAATTACCCTCTAGGGATTAAGCCCACTTTGTTATAAACATCAGCAAGAGTCTTATCGGCAACAGCTTCTGCCTTTTGCGCCCCTGCTTTTAGAATCTTTTCCAAATGAGATCTATCATCAAGTAACTCAAGAGTCTGCTTGCGAATAGGTGCTAAGTAGTTTGTCACTACTTCAGCAACAGCTTCCTTGAAATCACCATAGCCTTTTCCTTCAAATTCTTTCTCAACATCAGAAATCTTGCTTCCGGAGAGTGCTGAGTAAATTGTGAGTAGATTTGAGATTCCTGGCTTTTCTTTCTCATCAAATTTAATTTCTCGCCCGGTATCAGTTACCGCACTTTTGATCTTCTTTGTATTTACTTCCGGTGTTTCCAAAATTTCAATAAGACCAGACAGGGAGTCAGCAGATTTACTCATCTTTGATGTGGGATCTTGAAGATCATAAATCTTTGCACCAGCTTTGAGAATATAACCCTCAGGGAGGGTGAAAGTTTGCCCATATGTGGAATTAAACCTCTGCGCAAGATCACGAGTGAGTTCAATATGTTGGCGCTGATCTTCGCCGACTGGAACTTGTTTTGCTTGGTAAAGCAAAATATCTGCCGCCATCAACATTGGATATGTGAAAACTCCAACGCCTATACGCTCATTGCCAACTTTTTGGGATTTATCTTTGAACTGAGTCATTCGGCTTGCTTCACCAAATCCAGTCAAGCATTCCATTACCCAAGCTAATTGATTATGAGCAGGAACATGTGATTGAACAAAAAGTGTGCAGTGATCTGGATTAAGTCCCAGGGCTATAAGTTGGGCTACCGAAGTCAAAGTATTTTGATGTAATTCTTTTGGATCAGGAGATGATGTCAGCGCGTGTAAATCTACGACGCAGTAAAAAGCGTCATGGGTGTTTTGTAGTTCAACCCATTGCTTTACCGCGCCTAGATAATTGCCCAGGTGGAATGAGCCATTGGTTGGCTGAATACCTGATAGGACTCGATCTTTACTCACGGGGCTTATCTTCCCATTCCATGCGTGAGATGAGTAACTGACCTGCCCGCTTTCCTTCAATAGATAAAACTTTAATCCGAGCAGTTGCAAGTGAAATCACATCGTTGACCTGTGCAAGCCTGCCAAGTGAGTGCATAACGTAGCCACCAACCGTTTCATAGGGCCCATCAGGTATTTCAATGCCAGTCTGTTCCTTGAGGTCTTCTAGTGAAATAAGTGCGTCTACCTCGAAATCTCCAGACCGTGCCTGAGCTGTCACTTCAGTGGACAAGGTGTCGTACTCATCATGGATATCACCAATAAAACATTCGACGATGTCTTCAAGCGTGATGATGCCATCTGTTCCGCCGTATTCATCTAAAACTATTGCAAGGTGAGCTCTGCGTGCTCGCATCTCGGTAAGTGCCGGCAGCACTCCTTTGGTACCGGGTAAAAAGATGACGGGGCGCATAATTTCAAAAATCGACTTGGATAATTCAGAATCTTGAAGATTTAACAGGTCTCGAACATGGATAAAGCCAACCACTTCGTCGCTACTTCCGCGTGTGATTGGGTATCGAGAGTGGGCAGTAGTTTTTGCTTCTACCATCGCTTCTTTAATTGTTAGCGTAGCATCAAGAAAATCAACTTCAATTCTTGGAACCATAATTTCATGAAGTGATAGATCGCCGGTTTCAAACACGTCTTCAACGATATCGCGTTCTTCATCTGAAAGCGCAGCATGGCCCGTGACCATATCAACTAGTTCAGCTTCGCTAATTTCACTTCGAACTTCGTGTGATTTCACGCCAAAGAGTCGAACAATTACATCGGTTGATTTAGAAAGCAGCCAGATTGCAGGTCTAAATATTTCAGCAATTCGATCAATAATTGGAGCTGATGCGAGCGCAATTTTCTCGGTGCGATAAAGCGCTAATCGCTTTGGTACTAACTCGCCAAAGACCAATGAAACATAAGCAATTATCAGAGTGAGCCCAACTAAAGAAAGAGCGGTACTCAGGGTGTGGGAAAGTCCCCATTCTTCAAGTTGTGGAATAACAAAAGAGGAACCTAATCTTTCAGAGCCAAGTGCTGCCGAGAGAAATCCACAAAATGTCACCCCAACTTGCGCTGCTGCTAAAAAACGATTGGGATTCTTTGTTAGCTTTGCAAGACGCGCTGTTCGACTGACTCGAACCCCACTTGCCTGCATCTGACGCAGCTGTGACTCTCTGAGAGATATCAGGGCAATCTCAGCAGCGACAAAGAGGCCCGCCACCACGATAAAGAGCAGCACAAGCCCGATATCTAGAAACAGGACCCCCAGGCTGGCTATGTGCGTATTCACACTCACAAGGGTATCGGCTAATCTTTACCTATCTTCAGACTTCCGTCTGAGGTGCTTTACCTTCATCCAACGGATCGTCGGGCACGTACCGCCCGGAGAAGGAGTGAATAACTCATGGCATCAGTCGTATTTGAAAACGCATCACGGATCTACCCGGGCACAACCAAGCCGGCTGTAGATAAATTAAATCTCACAGTAAATGACGGGGAATTCCTCGTACTTGTTGGCCCATCTGGCTGCGGAAAATCAACATCGCTACGCATGCTTGCAGGTCTTGAAGAAGTAGATGGCGGAGCTATCCGTATTGGTGACCGCGACGTTACACATGTCGCCCCAAAAGATCGCGATATCGCGATGGTCTTCCAGTCATACGCTCTTTATCCGCACATGTCAGTTGCAGAAAACATGGGCTTTGCCTTGAAAATCGCTGGCATTGATAAAGCCGAACGCGATCGCCGAGTACTAGAAGCCGCAAAACTCCTTGATCTTGAAGATTATTTAGATCGCAAGCCAAAGGCACTTTCTGGTGGACAACGCCAACGTGTTGCTATGGGACGAGCAATCGTTCGTGAACCGCAAGTGTTCTTGATGGATGAACCACTATCAAACCTTGATGCAAAGCTTCGTGTGGCTACTCGCACACAAATTGCTGCGCTTCAACGTCGTCTGGGAATTACAACTGTCTACGTCACCCACGATCAAGTTGAGGCAATGACTATGGGAGACCGTGTTGCGGTTCTCAAAGATGGTGTGCTGCAACAAGTTGATACACCTCGTAATCTTTATGACAATCCAGTCAATGCGTTCGTTGCGGGCTTCATTGGCTCACCTGCGATGAACCTCTTGACCGTTCCAGTTTCAAACGGGCAAGCACTTCTTGGTAATTTCAAGGTTGCGGTGCCAGCAATTTCTGGCTCACAAGTAACTGTTGGTGTTCGTCCAGAAGGTTTCACGCCCTCTTCCTCAGGCTTTGATGTTCTAGTTGAAGTAGTTGAAGAACTCGGTTCTGATGCTTTCGTATATGGAAAGCCAGTAGATCCATCAGTGAAGTTTGCAAATGTCACCGATGAAGGCGCTCAAATAATTGTCCGATGGGATCCAAAGAATCCGCCAAAAGCTGGCGCAACAGTAACTGTTGAAACTATTCCTTCGGCGATTCACTTCTTTGACGCTGCAACAGGAGTTCGAATTAACAAGTAATGATTAATGTAAAAACCCCGAGCGTCAACGCTCGGGGTTTTTTAATGCTCTATCTATGCAAGCGCTTTTTGAAGATTCTCATCAATGGCAGCTAAGAAATCTTGTGTATTGAGCCATGGAGAATCTTTTGAAATCAAGAGTGCTAAGTCCTTAGTCATCTTGCCTGACTCAACGGTTTGAACACATACAGACTCGAGAGTCTGGACAAATTGAGCAAGCTCGGCATTGTTATCCAACTTTGCTCTGTGTGCTAAACCCTGCGTCCAAGCAAAGATCGATGCAATTGGGTTAGTTGAAGTCTGCTTACCTGCCTGATGATCACGATAGTGACGTGTGACAGTTCCATGCGCAGCTTCCGATTCAACGATCTTTCCATCTGGAGTTGTGAGAACTGATGTCATTAAGCCGAGTGAGCCATAACCTTGCGCGACGGTATCTGACTGAACATCTCCGTCGTAGTTCTTACATGCCCAGACATAGCCACCTTCCATGCGAAGTGACATAGCAACCATGTCATCAATGAGGCGGTGTTCATACCAAATCCCAGCCGCATCAAATTTTGCCTTGAATTCAGCATCGAAGATCTCTTGAAAGATATCTTTGAAACGACCGTCATACGCCTTCAGGATTGTGTTTTTGGTTGAGAGGTAAACCGGGAATTTGCGACTAAGGCCATAGTTTAAAGAGGCACGAGCAAAGTCACGAATAGAGTCATCGAGGTTGTACATTGCCATTGCAACACCGGAACCAGGGAAATCAAAGACTGTATGTTCAATTGGAGCAGTTCCATCTTCAGGAACAAAGGTCATTGTCAGCTTGCCTTTGCCAGGAACTCTAAAATCTGTGGCCCTGTACTGATCACCAAATGCATGGCGACCAATAACAATTGGCTTACTCCAGTGAGGGACTAAACGTGGAACGTTAGAGATGATAATCGGCTCACGGAAGATCACTCCACCCAAGATGTTGCGGATTGTGCCGTTAGGCGACTTCCACATTTTTTTAAGTCCGAATTCTTCAACGCGAGCTTCATCTGGAGTAATAGTCGCGCACTTAATTCCAACTCCATGCTTTTGAATAGCATGAGCTGAGTCAATAGTCACCTGATCATCGGTTGCATCACGATTTTCTATACCCAAATCATAATATTCAAGGTTGACATCTAGATAAGGCAAGATCAACTTATCTTTGATGAACTGCCAGATGATTCGGGTCATCTCATCGCCATCTAATTCAACGACGGTTCCAGTAACTTTTATTTTGCTCATTAGAGTTCCTTCACATCACTTTGCTTAGCGCGCACTGCTTCTGCGGCAACCTTCAAAGCATCGACTTCACTGTCTGTCAGCTTTGTTTCTACAACTTCTTGTACCCCTGAGCGTCCAATCTTGGCTTCAACACCAAGGTAGACACCTTTAATTCCATATTGACCATCGACCCATGCACATACAGGCATGATCTCTCCTGAATCTTCAATAACAGCTTTTGCCATACGAGCTGCTGCTGCAGACGGTGCGTAATAAGCAGAACCTGTTTTTAGAAGCGCAACTACTTCAGCGCCGCCATTACGTGTGCGATCAACGAGGTCCGCAATTTCTGCTTCAGATAGAAGTGATGTCAACGGCTTACCGCCAACAGAGCAACGACTTGGGACTGGAACCATTGTTTCTCCATGTGAACCCAATGTGAGTGTCTTAACCGAAGAAACTGGAACCGCAAGCTTTTCAGCAACAAAGTTAGTGAAGCGAGCTGTATCTAGCATTCCTGCTTGGCCCATTACTTGGTTATAGGGGAATTTAGTTGCAATTTGAGTAAGCGCTGTCATTTCATCGAGCGGATTAGAAACCACGATGATGACTGCTTTAGGTGAGTGCTTGGCAATATTCTCAGCAACCCCACGAACAATTCCAGCGTTGACTCCAATGAGGTCCATGCGTGACATGCCTGGTTTACGTGGAAGGCCTGCGGTAATAACGACTACATCTGAATTGGCAGTTGCTTCATATCCAGCGCCATTTGGTGTTGTTGTCGCCCCAATAATTTTTGTTTCAAAACCTTCAATAGCCCGAGATTGATTCATATCAAGAGCTAGGCCTTCAGATTTACCTTCGAGAATGTCAGTGAGGACGACGGTATTAAAGATGTCATATTCGGCTAAACGCAGCGCAGTCGTAGAACCGTAGAAACCTGCTCCGACTACTGTGACTTTTCCTGACCTACTCATTGCTCCCCCATGTGATTAACTAGCTGAACTTTACCTCGCGTGAGGTAGTACTAAAGCCACTACAAAAAGAACAATAGAAACCAGGATGGGGATAAAAAATTCGATCTTGCGCTTCTTCTCACTCCCAGTGAACTGCGTATACGCATAAATTCCTGTTCCAATCGCCACGAGAATTGCGCTCCAGCGCACATGGTCAAAGATTCCAAGTGTGACGCCTATTACAACTAACGCGATTGAGCCAGAGTGCCATCGCTCCTGGCTTCCAGGGAGAACTCGAAAATTCAATTTATTTCGACGCCATTTCTACTACGTTTGTTAGCAACATCGCCCTTGTCATCGGTCCAACACCGCCTGGCATGGGTGCAATGAAACTAGCAACTTCTGCAACACCTGGATGAACATCTCCAAGCAGCACGTTATCCCTTCGGGTGATTCCAACGTCTATAACAACTGCGCCCGGCTTGACCATATCCGCTGTCAGCAAATGCGCACTACCAACTGCAGCAATTATTATGTCTGCGCGCTTTGTATGAGAAGTAACATCTTTAGTGCCGGTATGGGTAACGGTGACAGTTGCATCATCCCCACGTCTTGTGAGCATAAGCGCGAGTGGGCGACCAACCGTTAAGCCTCGTCCCATAATTACAACTTCGGCACCTTTTGTTGAAATGTCATAACGATGAAGCAATTCAAGAATTCCACGCGGAGTACAAGGAAGTGGCGCGCTTTGACCAATAACTAATTTCCCAAGGTTCAGAGGATGTAAACCATCAGCATCTTTATCTGGGTCAATGCTCTCGAGTATTAAATTAGCTGAAATCCCATTAGGTAGCGGCAACTGAACGATGTATCCAGTGCATTCAGGTGCATTATTTAAGTCTTTAATTGCGGCTAAAACATCAGCCTGTGTTGCAGTTGCAGCCAAATCAATTCTGATGGATGTGATTCCCACTTCTGCACAATCTTTGTGTTTACCACCAACATAAGAGTGTGATCCTGGATCATCGCCCACAAGCACTGTGCCCAATCCGGGCTTAGTAGACATTGATGCAACTTTTACTGCGAGCTCTTTCTTGATTGCTGCCGCTGTGGCTTTGCCATCAAGAATTTTTGCGCTCATGGCACAATCCTATCTTTGGCGTTGTTGAACTAAAAACTAGGCGTGTGAGAAGTGGCGCACACCCGTAAAGAACATGGCAATTCCTCCGGCACGGGCTGCTGCGATGACTTCTTCATCGCGCACACTGCCTCCTGGCTGCACGACTGCGCTTACACCTGCATCAATCAAAATCTGAAGTCCATCAGCAAATGGGAAAAATGCATCACTTGCGGCAACCGAACCCGATGATCGCTCACCTGCGCGCGTTACCGCAAGGCGGGCAGAATCAACGCGATTTACCTGACCCATTCCAACTCCTACCGATGCACCATCATGAGCTAGCAAAATCGCATTACTTTTCACTGCTCTAACCGCACGCCAAGCAAATTGCAGATCCTTAAGCGTTTCATCACTCACTTTTTCACCAGCAACTTGAGTCCATGCCTTCGTAGAGTCGCCAGGGGCATTAATGAGATCACTGTCTTGAACTAGCAGACCTCCAGTTATAGGGCGAATCTCTATCTCTGGGTTGGAGTAAGCAGGAAGTACAAGAATACGAATAAAAGGTTTCTTAGAAAGTATTTCAACTGCTCCTGGAGCGTAACTTGGAGCGATTACAACTTCGGTGAAAATCTCAGCAAGCGCTGTTGCCATTTCAATTGAAACTTCACGATTTGCAGCTACTACCCCACCAAATGCTGATACTGGATCACAGGCATGGGCTTTTGAATAAGCACTCCCAATGTTTTTATCTATTGCGATTCCACATGGGTTGGCATGCTTAATAATTGCAACGCACGGGTCGCTGTGATCAAAAGCTGAACGGATAGCGGCATCAGCATCTGTGTAATTATTAAATGACATTTCTTTACCATGTAATTGCTCAGCTTGAGCAATACCTGTTTCAGATGATGTAAGACTCCTGTAAACATTGGCGCTTTGGTGAGGATTCTCGCCATAACGAAGTGGGGCAATACGTTCCCACGCAGAAGCTTTCCATTCAGTACTTGCTTCTAGTCGCTGGCCAAGCCAAGTAGCAATAGCTATGTCATAAGAAGCGGTAGTGCGAAATGTTTCCATCGCCAGTCGTGCTCGCTCCTCTAGGGTAAACCCGCCCTCTTTGATCGCTGTATAAATTTGTGAATACTGCCCAGGACTTGAAATGACGGCAACAGAACCATGATTCTTTGCCGCGCCTCTCAACATCGATGGCCCACCAATATCAATTTGCTCAATGCACTCTGCAAAGTCCGTTGTTGACGCAATTGTTTGAGTGAACGGGTAAAGATTAATCACAATCAAATCAAATGGAGCAATGTCATGTGATGCAATTGCTGCAAGGTGCTCCGGGTTATTTTGGTCCGCCAGGATTCCGCCATGGATGCGCGGGTGAAGAGTCTTGACGCGACCCCCCATCATTTCGGGAAAGCCGGTGTAATCCTCTACTGCGATTACTTTTATGCCCGCATCTGCAAGAGTCTTCGCCGTTGAACCCGTGGAGAGAATCTCAACCCCAGCAGCGCTGAGTGATTTGCCCAATTCAATAAGACCAGATTTATCGTAAACACTGATAAGCGCTCTACGTATTGGCTTGCGGCTCACAACGATCCTGTCTGTGCATATTTGTGCAGAGTCTCAACTATGAGTGCCCGCTCCGCAATCTTAATACGTTCGTGCAGCACTTCTTCGCTATCACCAGGAATTATTGGCACTTTCACTTGGCTAATGACCTCGCCGGTATCTACCCCCTCATCAACCCAATGCACAGTCGTCCCGGTCTCACTCACACCAGCGGCTAAAGCATCACGAACTGCATGAGCACCTGGAAAATTCGGAAGTAGCGCAGGATGGGTATTGATCACTTTGAACCGCTTAACAAATTGGGGTGACAAAATTCTCATAAAACCCACACTGACGATCAAATCGGGATCTATTTCAGAAACTTCTGTTTGAAGAGTTCTATCCCACTCATTTCGATCGTTTTGCATTGAAATCAAAAAGGAGTTGACGCCATACTCTTTTGCTAGTGCAAGTACAGGTGCATCGTTATCAGAAATTACTCCAACAATATCGATATCCATCGCTCCAGATTTATGAGCTTCAAAAATTGCTTTTGCAAGTGAGCCAGCTCCTGATGCCAAAAGAAGGATCCTTTTTTTGTCAGGCATCTTTATTTCTCACTTTTTGAACAAGCGCGGGAATATAGAGTGCGCAAACAAGGGCCGCAACGTAACTAATCCCAAGCACTGAAGTAAATCGCAACCACTTGATTCCAACAGGATTGAGCTGTGGCGTAAGCAACTCACCAGATGCTAGATACGAGATTATTAAAATCACTAGGAGAAACAGCGCTCCATTCTGCAACGCCTGAATATTTTTCTTCGCAAAATTGCTCTTACTGCGCCAAATGAGAATATAAAATGCGATAAAGAAAAGCGGCCAAAGTGCAAGCCCGTAATTTATAAATAGATGCCTGCCTGTTGGTAGGGCACTGAGAATAGGAATCGCGGAAATCGCATTTAAATCAAAATGGGATGGAGAAATGTTTGTGTGAGCACCAAAAGTGAATCCAGAGCCTGTCAGATAGCTAAGGCAGGCAAGGGCAATATTTGGAATGTAGAGAATCTGTATAAGCGTATACAGAATTCCTCCAATAATTCCTGGCGCAATTACTATTTGCAGACTCTTCAAAACGCTCCAGTGCGTTGCGAGTGAAAAGGCAAAAACTAGAGATGCCAAACCCCAGAAGAACATAAAAAGTAATGAAGCAAATTTAAAGTACCGAAGATTCTCATTTCTAAGGGGTGTTGTCGCAATAATCGCAATGGTGAAAGAAAAGATGGGTGTGAAATAAAGATTTGCTGAAATGTGAGCTGAGTAAGAAGCAAGTGCGAGTATCTCTGAGATCAGGGCATACCAACCTGCTAAAAATATTCGTGCGCCTATCTCTTTCTTAAAAACTTCGGCGACGGCTGGATAACTACGACGCAGAGCCCACATCGGAAAAATAACTGCCAGAAGCGGAAGCACGGTGAGCGCGCCATTTGTCACTCCATGAATGTGAAGTGGAACTAAATGACCCGCAAGCCAAAGCCAGGCTGAAGCTCTAATGGGATCTGTTGTATTTCCACTATTTCCACCTGCTGTTGCCCATGCAAAGAGTGAAATAAAGACCAAAGGGAACAATATGAGTGCCACGCTGCGCAATGCTTGCCTGAGTGAGACAGCTAGCGCGCGTGAAAGCATTAATTAGCCCTTGAGAATTGCGCGCATCAGCGCTGCAGTTTCACTTGGAGTTTTTCCAACCTTAACACCAGCCGCTTCAAGTGCAACCTTCTTTGCTTCCGCAGTTCCTGATGAGCCCGAAACAATTGCTCCAGCATGTCCCATTGTTTTTCCCTCAGGAGCAGTAAAACCTGCAACATAGCCAACTACCGGCTTTGTGACATATTCTGAAATAAATGCGGCAGCGCGCTCTTCAGCATCTCCACCAATTTCACCAATCATGACGATCGCATCAGTGTCTGGATCATCTTGAAATGCTTTAAGGCAATCAATATGTGTAGTTCCAATAATTGGATCTCCACCAATACCTACTGCAGTGCTAAAACCAAAATCACGAAGTTCGTACATCATTTGGTAAGTCAATGTTCCTGACTTTGAAACCAAGCCAATTCGTCCTGGACCAGTGATATCTCCAGGAATGATTCCAATATTAGATAGTCCAGGGCTTATAAGTCCTGGACAGTTTGGACCAATTAAACGAGTTGTTCCCTTGGCTACCGCATGTGCATAGAAGGCGGCTGAGTCGTGTACTGGGATGCCCTCGGTAATGACCACACACAGTGGCAGCCCCGCATCAATCGCGTCCATGACAGCAGCTTTTGCAAACTTGGGTGGAACAAAAACAACTGATGCATTTGCCCCTGTTGCGCTAATTGCTTCTGCAACAGTATTAAAGACAGGCAAAGTCTTGCCTTCAATCTCAACGCGTTGCCCACCTTTACCAGGTGTAACGCCACCAACAATATTTGTTCCATACTTAAGCATGCGCCCAGTGTGTTTAGTTCCTTCAGAACCAGTCATACCTTGAACTACAACTTTGGTCTGCTTATTAATGAAAATCGCCATTTACTTTGCCGCCAATTCTGCTGCTTTTGCTGCTGCGCCATCCATCGTGTCTAACTGCTGCACTAATGGGTGGCCTGCATCATTAAGAATCTTGCGACCCTCTATGACGTTATTTCCATCAAGGCGAACCACAATTGGCTTAGTTGCTTTGCTGCCCAACATTTCAAGGGCTTGAACAATTCCGTTTGCGACCGCGTCACAGGCGGTAATTCCACCGAAAACGTTAACAAAGACGCTTCTAACATCTGGGTCACCCAAAATAATTGAAAGTCCATCAGCCATTACTTGAGCAGATGCTCCTCCACCGATGTCAAGGAAGTTTGCTGGCTTGACTCCATATTTTTCACCCGCATAAGCAACAACATCTAATGTGCTCATAACAAGGCCAGCGCCGTTTCCAATAATTCCAACTTCACCATCAAGCTTCACGTAATTAAGGTTCTTTGCTTTTGCTGCTGCCTCTAATGGATTTGCTGAAGCGTGATCGATAAGTGACTCATGGTTTGGATGACGGAAAGATGCGTTGTCATCGAGCGTGACTTTTCCATCTAGCGCAATAATTCTTCCATCATCGGTTTTCACTAATGGGTTAATTTCCATCAAAGTTGCATCTTCGGCAACAAATGCTGCCCACAACTTAAGAAGAACTTCAGCGACATCATTAGTGATATCCGCAGGGAACTGTCCTGCTCGCACAATTTCAAGCGCCTCCTCTTTTGAAATTCCCACGTTGGGATCAATACCAACACGTGCCAACTTCTCTGGCTGAGTATGAGCAACTTCTTCAATCTCCATGCCGCCGGCAACAGATGCCATAACTAAAAAGTTGCGGTTAGCTCGGTCCAGCAAAATTGCCATGTAATACTCTTCAGCGATTGGCGCTGCTTGAGCAATCATTACTTGATGAACTGTGTGACCTTTAATATCCATACCAAGAATCGCTTCAGCTTTTCCGCGCGCATCCTGTGCATCTTGCGCTAATTTAACTCCGCCAGCTTTTCCGCGGCCTCCGACTTTTACTTGTGCTTTAACAACAACTTTGCCACCCATTTTTGAAGCAGCAGCTTCGGCGGCTTCAGGAGTCGATGCAACTGCGCCTGCTAAAACTGGAATGTTGTGTTCTTCAAAAAGATCTCGAGCTTGATACTCAAAGAGATCCACGCGCTACCCCACTTCGTTCATTTGTCAGGAAAAATTGAAACTCAATACTGGTAAATCCTACTTTGACTCTCAGAGCTTCTCGACCGGCGCGTAGCGAAGCAACAGCCGCTTCTCCCCAACGCTGCCAAAATCAATGGTTGCTTCAGCCCGATCGCCCTCTCCGGATATTGCAACAACCTTGCCCAATCCAAATGTGTCATGAGACACACGATCTCCAACCGCCAAAATAATTGCTGCGGCGCTGACCTTCTTGCCCGTCGCTCGAGGAGGTGGGCCAAATTTTCGAGATGGTTTAAGTGAGCTGTTTACATTTATACCTTCAGAAGATGTCTCATTCCAGGCAATCACATCATCTGGAATTTCAGAAAGAAATCTAGATGGCGGGTTGTATGTCGGAGCGCCCCATGAAGAACGATATTCGGCGCGAGAAACGTAAAGGCGCTTACGTGCACGGGTTAAACCAACATAAGCAAGTCTTCGTTCCTCTTCAATCTCTGCCTTATCCCCCAGAGTTCTTGAGTGAGGGAAAATTCCTTCCTCCATACCTGTAAGAAATACTGTTGGAAATTCCAATCCTTTGGCTGTGTGAAGCGTCATCATCGTGACGACACCGCCATGATCTTCACCATCTGGAATCTGATCCGAGTCAGCAACCAACGAAACATCTTCCAAGAAGCCGATGAGTGAGATCTCCTCACCCTCTTCAACTTCACTTTCTTCATACTCTGAAGCAACTGAAACAAGTTCTTCTAGATTCTCAACGCGACCTTCATCTTGTGGATCATGACTATTGGCAAGCTCTGAAAGCAACCCACTTTGCTCAAGTACTGCTTGAGCAATAATTGAAGGTTTTGTTTTTGCCTCTACCAAAGTTTGTAGAGATTGAATGAGGTGAACAAATTCGGTGATTGATCCCAGGGACCGTGTCGGAACATCTGCTGCAGATGATGCACTACATAGCGCTGTCCAAAATGAAATATCTCTAGCTTTTGCATGGGCATCAATAGTGTCTAAAGCTCGATCGCCAATACCTCGCTTAGGAGTATTGATAATCCTGCGTAGGGAGACTTCATCTTCAGGGTTAACGAGTACACGCAAATAGGCAAGAAAGTCTTTAACTTCTTTGCGTTCATAAAATCGAACCCCACCTACAACTTTATAAGGAATGGCTGCGCGTAAAAATATCTCCTCAAAGAGGCGCGATTGCGCGTTTGTTCGATAGAAAATTGCGGTATCTCCCGGGTTAGAAAGTCCATCGTTTCGCAATCTTCCGATCTCCCCGACCACAAAATCTGCTTCATCATGTTCGCTCTCAGCGACATAACCTGTGATGATCTCGCCTTTACCCTCTTCTGACCAGAGATTCTTATCTTTACGACCCTCATTATTTGAAATTACTGCATTTGCTGCAGTCAATATGTTTTGTGTTGAGCGGTAATTTTGCTCAAGCATGATTGTGCGGGCACTTGGGTAATCCTCTTCAAATTGCAGGATGTTCCGAATATTTGCCCCTCTAAAGGCATAAATAGACTGGTCGGCGTCGCCCACTACGCAGAGTTCTGCGATGGGAAATCCTTCTCCAACTACGCCTACTAATTCACGAATCAATATGTATTGAGCGTGGTTTGTATCTTGGTACTCATCAACCAATATGTGTTTAAAGCGTGATCTAAACCGACTTCGCGCCTCTGGAAAGCGTTGGAAGAGTTCAACAGTTTTACCAATCAAATCATCGAAATCCATAGCGTTAGCGGAGCTAAGTCGCTTTTGATAGAGAGCAAATATTTCCGCAATAACTTCTTCAAAATGGTTGGTTGTTTTTTGAACATAATCTGCAGGGCCCATCAACTCGTTCTTTGCTGCAGAAATCATGGCATGCACCGCTCGTGGTGCATATTGCTTTCCATCAAGATTCAAATCCCGAATGATGAGTGTAAGGAGCCTGACACTGTCACTAGAGTCGTAGATAGTAAAAGAATTTGTGTACCCAAGCCGGTTAGCCTCTTGGCGCAATATTCGAACACATGCTGAGTGAAATGTTGAAACCCACATTGATTGAGCTCTTGGGCCAACAAGTTCTGTGACTCGTTCTTTCATCTCAGCAGCAGCTTTGTTGGTAAAGGTGATGGCAAGGACTTCAAAGGGCGCTACCCCACGTTCTGCGAGAAGATAAGCAATTCTGCGAGTAAGTACGCGGGTTTTGCCCGAGCCTGCACCAGCAACGACGAGCAATGGCGCACCCTCATGGATCACTGCATCACGTTGCTGAGGATTTAAACCATCCAGCAGTTTTTGGGTTGCAGACATAAGCGGGAGTCTATCTTCGGGCAACGACTGCCTAATTGAATTAGTAGGATCGGGGCATGGAACCCATTGCAGATAGTGAAATCGAACGAATTCTTGTCGTAACAGCCCACCCAGATGATGTGGACTTTGGAGCTGGTGGAACGGTTGCTCAATGGGCAGATAAGGGAATCAAGGTCAGTTATTGCATTTGCACTAACGGCGATCAGGGCGGAATCGATGCGTCCATTACGCGTGATGAGATGAAAAAAATCCGCCAGCAAGAACAGCGTGATGCAGGAAAAATATTAGGCGTAAGCGACATTCACTTCTTAAATTACCGAGATGGTTGGCTAGAACCAACAATTGCACTCCGCAAAGATATTGTCCGCATTATTCGTAAGGTTCGACCAGACCGCATGCTCATACAAAGCCCAGAACGTAACTGGGATCGACTTGGTGCTAGTCACCCAGATCATCTAGCAGCAGGTGAATCAGCAATTCAAGCGATCTACCCAGATGCAGGTAATCAATTCGCATTTGAAGATTTACTTCATGATGAAAAGCTAGAGCCATGGACCGTTAAAGAAGCATGGGTCATGATGAGCTCTGACACAAATCACTCAATAGATATTACAGATACATTTGAAAGAAAAATGAAGGCGATACATTCTCATGTAAGCCAGACGGCTCACAACGAAGAACTTGAAGGACGAGTTCGTGAGTGGGGCGAACGAAATGCGGAAGTCGCACAATTGCCTATTGGTCGTCTTGCGGAAATTTTTAGGGTTGTTGCAACTAGCTAATTATTTAACGCTGACAGATTGAATTGCGATGGGTTGCTTTGGTGCGCCATCTGCTGTGCCATTTGTTGTTCCAAGCGCGGCAATGTTTTGCACAATATCTAATCCACGAGTGATATGGCCCCAGATTGTGTAGTTAGGCGGAAGTGTCGTGTTCTGATACACCAAGAAGAATTGGCTCCCATTTGTGTGAGGTCCTGAGTTGGCCATGGCAACTGTGCCAGCTGGATAGTCATTTTGTGCGATCCCTGTTGGTAAGTTTTCGTCAACATAATTAAATGCAGGACCACCAGAGCCACTTGCAGTTGGATCTCCACATTGAAGAACCCAAATTCCCGAAGTAGTTAATCGGTGACATAGCGAATTATCAAAATAACCTGCTTTAGCAAGCGCAGACATAACCGTCACAGTTACTGGAGCATTCACTCCATCTGCAGTGAACACAATAGGACCACAGTTTGTATTTAAAGTAAATTTAACATTGTTGTGTTTAAGCGTGGCTGGGGGCTTAACGTTTAGTGGTTGGTGAGCCGCGGCATTAGTTGGCTTACAGTTTGATGAATTCTTTTTTGGGCCAGCAAAAGCGGTAGCAGGAATACAGCTTGCAATAAATACAAGAACTGCAACAGCTGCAACTTTCTTTTGCTTCACAACTACTCCCATTCAATAGTTCCAGGTGGTTTGCTAGTTACATCTAGCGTCACGCGGTTTACCTCTCGCACTTCATTTGTAATTCTTGTTGAAATCTTCTCCAGTACTTCGTACGGAAGTCGACTCCAATCCGCTGTCATAGCATCTTCACTCGATACAGGGCGCAGAACAATTGGATGACCATATGTTCTGCCATCTCCCTGAACTCCGACGCTTCTAACATCGGCGAGAAGAACTACTGGGCACTGCCAGATCTG
>Ga0208867_1000082_pt1 | contig 32977 bp, 27 predicted proteins | sample CryBogCBE05Oct08_FD_185505 | JGI IMG/M metagenome (GOLD analysis project Ga0208867, IMG submission 185505) | Freshwater microbial communities from Crystal Bog, Wisconsin, USA - CBE05Oct08 (SPAdes) (version 2) | ecosystem: Environmental > Aquatic > Freshwater > Lake | place: Crystal Bog... | reverse complement strand
CTCAGGGAGCTATCCACTGCAAGAAATCCTTTTATCGATCTAAATACAACAAACTCAGCTTTCGCTTAGGATCAAAAAATAAAGCAAAAGTCGCAATTGCCAATAAAATCGCAAGGGTGGTTTATAAAGTTTTAGCTGGGGATCAGTATAAAGATCTGGGATACATGCGAGCAGACCCACGTGAAGAAAGAATTAAAAAGCTACTCTTCGAGTTGAAATCTTTAGATGTAGAAATCCAAAATCATACTCATCAGAAAATTTATTCTAAACGTGATGTAAAGGTTGAAGCATCAGGAATTGTATATTCCTGATTAGCGGTTAAGTACAATTAATAAAAAAAAGAGCGACTTCGTCGCTCAGAGTTAGCTACGTCCTGAATTCGTAATTACTTACTAGGCAAGATTTTTTTTAGGTCAATAATCATGTTATTTTCTATGAATTCGTATTTTTGCTTGATGCTTTTTTCACAGTAGACATTCTCTGAATTTTTCCTATAGCCCGCAAAAAAGTCAATACAAGACCGCGCAAAACAAAAAGCTGACCTAGACAAAACACTCAAAACTATTGAAAAAATGAAACAAAGAATTTTGATTTCTTCATGACTAATATTAACAAAAAAAAACGAGATTTATTAATTTTTTATTTTTAATGTAAAAAAATCAAGAGAAAATTTAAAAATGTATCTCAAGCACTCAATGACCCTCTTTGATCTGCTCAAAATCCCAAAAATTTCCTGGTACGTTAAATATTCATACATCAAAACTATATAGATTTTATCTTAGGTGATCTATTGATGAAGGAAACAGAATTTATTTCCTGTTTTTTATTCCTAAGAAAATCATCTAGGACTGAACCATATGTGAGCACAGACCCATGATTCGAAAATCACACACGGGGAAATTTTACAAACGATAAAAAAATAAAAAACTTTAAATTTTAAGTGAAGGCACTCGCCAAATTGAAGAACACTTCTTCTTATAAGCCACTTCAGAACGATCAAGTTCCTTTCTTAGCAAAAATAAATCCTCAAAAATAGTGAAATACCCCAATGCTAACAATGGCTTTAAATTTTCTTTTAATTCTGATAATTGTTGTCTGATGGCTTCTAGATCCGATGCCTTACGAAGCGCAAACTTTCTTCGTCTCAATTCATACAATACATTCCTGATCTTCATTTCACTCATCTTGAATGTTTGAGGATCTAATGCATCTGCTTTTTTCGCAATTGATCCTTCCATTTTATCAATTAAATCAAGATAAGTGTCTTTCATCTCTGGAAGCATGCTCTGAACAGCCTCTTGATAGCGTCTTTCTTGACTGGGTATCCCAAGAAAAACCCTGACATTTTCTATAAAACGTTTCAAAAAATGATCACGCGGCCACGGAAAACAAGCAGCCTCCCCATAGGGAATATTCAAAGACAAGGAAAAAACGAAAAAAAATACAAAAAATTTTAGCTTCTCCATAATTAATAATAACATAAAACCATGCGTCGCATCAAGTTCTTGGTTTACAAAAAAAAGATAGAGGATAATTGAAATGGATAAAAATGAAAAAAACTCAAAAATGAATCTTATGACTCAAAAAAGACTCGTGAACACAAAAAAAACACAGGGCCCCCAGAGACAGAAAAACGGCATAGTTCCTAATTCCCAAATAAATCAGACACATCCACTTCAAGCATCTGCCTTAAATCCAAGACTAAGCTTTTGATCTGCTCCGAAGGCAAGGATCCTGCCTGCTTCTGAGAAACCTCAGGAAATACTGTAGAAAGCTCTTCTGAATCCAAAAGCTTCACACCTGAACCTAAAACCTGTAATTTCAGCTTTTTTAAGGTCCCCTCTTTTTTCAACTCTGCTAAGCGCTTCTTTGCACCCTCTAAAGAATAACGCTCTTCATAAAGCAAATGACGTACCAATGCGAGCGTTTCCACATCAGAACGCTGATAAACCCGATGCCCTGAATTTGACTTTTTAGGCTGAATGACAGAAAACTCACTCTCCCAGTACCTCAAAACATAAGGCTTCACATGCAAAATTTTCGCTACATCTCGAATCCGAAAATACAGCCGATCTGGTATACAAACCTGCATTACCGAACTCTCATCCTCCTTGCAAATCACGCTTGCTAGACTTGCCTTCTAAGTGACTATTGACCTCACTACGAAGCACATGAGAAGGCCTAAACGTCAACACGCGACGAGCAGCAAGTCGCATACTCTCACCTGTTTGAGGATTACGACCTACCCGAGATTTTTTCTCTCGAACGACAAAATTCCCAAATCCAGAAATTTTCACTTTCTCTTCTTGAGAGATAGCTGACTTCAAAGTATCAAATACTAGTTCTACTAAATCAACAGATTCTCTCTTAGAAAAGCCCACTTTCTCATAAAGTGCCTCTACAATATCCGCCTTAGTCATTGCCACCATTAACCTCCTTTTCTTCCCCCCCACAAACAATCACTTCCTCAGCACAACACCCAAATCGCGCTGCCAACGATCCAAAATCATTGATGAAAGGGTTTCCACCTCGGCCTCACGTAGACTACGACCCTGTGCTTGAAAAATCACTCGTACAGAAACACTCGTCATCCCCTCACCTACCTGAGAACCTGTGTAAACATCAAAAATCTTCACCTCTTCCACCAGCGGCTTTCCTGCTTTTAAAGCAAGCTGACAAAGACTGCTTGCGGCAAGATCCTGAGGCACCATCAGGGAAAAATCCCTCTCCATCGGAGGAAAAGACGACCAAGGCTGAAACTTCGAGACAGCATCCACCGAACGCGAAAACTTCACCCAAAGCTCCCAATCCATCTCCCCCATCCAAAATACCGTCCGCGTTTTTAAAAAATCAGCTTTCTGAGGATGCAATCTCCCTAAAAAACCCACCCTTTGCTGACCCACCCAAAGCTCAGCACTTTGTCCAGGATGAAAGCACGAAGACCCTTCAAACCTACTTTTTGAGTCAAAAGGCTGATAGCGTAAAGAACGCATTCCCAAATCCCTTGCCAAACCATCCACCACAGCCTTAAGATCGAAGAAATCTACCTCTATCTGATCCTTTTTTAAAGCTTGAAAATACCGAGGACCCGCTAATAAAAAAGCAAGCTTCCATCGCTCAAGTACCTGATCTTCTCGCAAAAAAACCGGCCTAAACTCAAAAAGACGAATACCAAAAAGATCCGTACCAAAATGACGATCCTCCTGGTATAACGCATTTTTTAAAAGCCCAGGAAAAAGAGAAGGGACCATCGCCGAATACTCCTCACTCAAGGGGTTAGAAACCAAAACCTGAGGCTGAATCCCTAAATCCTCTAACCAATGCTGACTACAAAATCCAAAATTTAAAACCTCTTGCAACCCACTTCGCACACACGATTGCTTCGCACGTTGCATCTGCTCCCAACGCTTCGCATCCGATCGAGCAAACACCCAATCACCACGTAAACCAGGTAAAGTAGCCGGAATCGCATCATATCCCAGACAACGGCCCACTTCCTCAGCAAAATCTTGCCAATGATGCAAATCCAAACGGTAAGAAGGCGCAACCACAGACCAAACCCCTGAGTCCTTCTTCACCTGACAATCTAAAGACTCCAAAATTTGCTCAGTCTTCTCAAAACTCAAATGCTCCTGAGAAAGACCTAAAAGATTATGCAAGGCATCCTCTTTCCACACCACAGGCTGAGACTCAAAAACCTCTCCCTGCTTGCATCCACTGACCACCTCACCGCCTGCTAAGGCTAATACATGAAATAAAAGCCTTCCCATCGCAGACTCAAGACCCCCCGGATCCACACCCCGCTCAAAACGGTACGAAGACTCCGTAGATAATCCGTGAAGTTTCGCAGTCCTCCTCACGAAGACCGGATCAAATTCAGCGCATTCTAAAAAAAGCGCCTCAGTACTCTCCCCTACCGCTGCTTCCACTCCCCCCATCACCCCTGGCAAACCCAATAACTTCTCACTGTCTGAAACCACCCACTGAGTCCCATGAAAACTCAGCTTCTGTCCATTCAGAAGGACCAAAGACTCCCCCTGTTTTGCTAACCGAAACTGCAATTTCCCTGCTATTTTTTGAGCATCGTAAGCATGCACTGGATGACCTACCTCAAGCATTAACCACTGCGTAGCATCCACCACATTATTGACAGAACGCACTCCCAAATGCTTCAACCGCGAAACCAGCCAATCAGGAGAAGGCCCCACCTTCACTCCCTTCAGATGCACCCCGCAAAACCGAGATAGACCTACACTTGCATCTATAGGACAAGACGGACCGGCAACCCAAGAGACCTTCTGAAGAGGAGAAAGCTTCTTTCCCAAAGCGCTTGCTATTTCTCGTGCCAATCCCCAATGACTTAAACAATCCGAGCGATTAGGGGTTAATTTTAATACTAAAATCTGATCATTCAGTGCTAAAAAATCAGCTAAGGGCAAGCCCATAGGGGTCTCAGAAGGGAGAATGAAAATGCCTTCAGACTCTGCCTTCAGACCAAGCTCCTGCTCAGAACAAAGCATTCCATGAGACACGACCCCTCGAACCGTACTTGCAGCAATACGCTGCCCCTGGGGTAAACAAGCGCCTACTTGGGCTAAGGCTACGCAATCCCCCTGCTTCATATTCTGAGCTCCACAAACAATCTCTAAAGACCTATCCCCGAGCTGCACAGAACATAGCCTCAAACGATCCGCTTGAGGATGAGGCTTCATCTCAACAATCCGAGCAGTCACTACTTTTTCTAGACCGCGGCCTAAAATTTCAATTTCTTGAACTTCTAATCCCCGAGACGCAAGCAAAGGAATCAAATCCGAAGGCTGACCCCAGGATTTCAAATCTAAATATTCATTTAATACATTCCAAGACACTCGCATGGACTCTCCACCCTGAAAACGCTAGAACTGACGCAAAAAATTTGCATCATTCTGAAACAAAAGACGTAAATCAGGAATGCGATGAAGCAACATCACCAGTCTTTCCACGCCCATTCCAAACGCAAATCCCGTGACAGAATCTTGATAACCTGCTTTCTGAAACAAGCCAGGATGCACCATCCCCGCCCCTAAAATCTCAATCCATCCACTTCCCTGACAAATACGGCAAGTATCTCCTTCACCCAGGCACTGAAAACAACCCATATCCACCTCAGCACCGGGTTCGACAAATGGAAAATAACTAGGCCTCAATCGCATCTTGGTCTTTGATCCAAAAAGTTCACGAATAAAAAAACTCAGCACTCCCTTTAAATCACTCATACGAATGCCTTGATCCACCCACAAACCCTCAATTTGATGAAACATAGGAACATGCGTTGCATCGCTATCACAACGGTAGACAGCACCCGGAGAAAGGATCCGAATCGGCCAAGGCTCAGACTGCATGGTGCGCATCTGCACTCCTGAAGTATGCGTTCGCAAAACTACCTCAGGTTGTAAAAAAAAAGTGTCCTGCATATCTCGAGCAGGATGATCTTCAGGAATATTGACCGCCTCAAAGTTGAAGTACTCAGACTCCACCTCAGGACCCAATGTCAGATCAAATCCCAAGCGTCTAAAAATTTGAATCACTCGCTCGGTCGTTTGTGTGATGAGATGCAAAGACCCCCGATGCCCTAACCGTGAAGGTAAACTCGTATCTATGGTTTGACTTTTGAGCTCTTCGGCAAGCCAAAGCTCCCTGAGCTTGACCTGCTTTTCTTGCATAGCCTGCTGGATCCGATACTTCCCCTCATGGATAAGCTCCCCCGAACCTCGCCGCTGCTCAGGAGCAAGACTGCCCAGGCCTCTCAAAAACTCACTGATCTTACTTTTTTTTCCCAGAAGTAAAACTCTGAGCGCTTCAAGACTTTCTAAAGACGCACATTGTTGAATTTGCGCTAAAGCATCTTCGACAGTACTTGCGATCATTTGAGAAACTTCTGGCATGAGATTTCAAAAAAATGCCGCCGACTCAACAAACAGGAGCAAAAGCACGCACTTGATCTACAATGGCAGCAAAACCCTGCGGATCAGCAATAGCGATCTCAGAAAGTACCTTACGGTCTAATAGCACTCCAGCCTTTTTCAAAGCTGCTACCATCCGACTGTAACTGATTCCGTTTTCATTTGCCGCAGCGGAAAGACGTGCAATCCAAAGCTGCCTAAACTCACGCTTTTTTACACGACGATCTCGAAATGCATAGACAAAAGAACGATCAACAGCTTCCGCTGCACGCCTGATCTTATTTTTTCTTCCTAAAACAAAACCTTCCGCTCGATCGAGAATCTTGTTATGACGACGTCGACGCTTAAATCCACGTTTTGCACGAGGCATGAATACTCCTTATCAATAAAAAAAAACGACTTCAAGATCCGTAGGGCATGCATTTTTCAACATGCTTCACATCCCCAGAAAAAAGAATGCCCCCACTCCTTAACTTCAGTTTTCTAGCAGAAGTCTTGTTTCCAAGATTGTGTCGCTTGCAAGAGCGCTTAAACTTAATCAATCCCGATGCAGTGAATGAAAATCGCTTGGCAGCTGCTTTTTTTGTCTTTAATTTCATGGAAATTCACACCTATCGTATTTGATACAATGAAGTCAAGTCTATTTCACCACAACAGGCTTCTTGGAGCCGGCAGGAGCAATGACCATCATCAACTTCTTCCCCTCTAATTTGGGAGCTGACTCGACCAATCCCACATCCTTAAGCCTTTCCATAATCTGCCTCATCACTTTAAATCCTTGATCGACATAAGTAATCTCACGACCCCGAAAAACCATCGTGATCTTAGCCTTATCCCCATCCTCTAAAAATTGACGGACATTTTTGAATTTGTACTCAAGATCGTGCTCCTCAGTCTGAGGCCGAAGCTGAACCTCTTTAACTTTAACATGGGTCTGCTTTTTCTTGGCAATTTGCTCTTTTTTCTTTTTCTCGTACTTAAATTTCCCATAGTCACAAATTTTGCACACAGGAGGCTGTGAATTCGGGGAAACTTCCATCAAGTCTAACCCACGATCACGAGCCATCTGAAGCGCTTCTTGTGTGGCGATAACGCCGACCTGCTCCCCCTTTTCATCAATCAACCGAACTTGAGGAACGCGAATACGCTCATTCAAGCGGTGCTCATCCCTATTCGGATTTAAAGGCCCGGAAGCACGAGAAAACCGAGGACGGGGGAAGGAAGGACCAGATGGACCTGAAGGACTAGACGGATTGGAAGGATGGGACGGTATAAATGCCATTCGTAAATTTTGTATCTAAGTTGACCTCTCTAAACCTCATCACCCTAACCCAAACAAATGCCCCTGTCAAGCAAAACAACGCCTCCTAAAAAACTCAATTCGGAGGACTCTCATGCTCATCAGGCGAACCAAGACTCATCGGCTTAGCATGGACTTTCTTCTTCTTCTTTTTCTTTGAACCGGCTTGCATTGAAGATTTCTTGGCACTTAACTTGCGGACACCACTGAGAAATTTCTCAAAGTCCTTCCTTTGAGCATTCATGAACTTTTGAAACCGTTTCACCTCTTCAGGAATCTGCTTCTGAAACCGCTCCAACTCCTCACGTTCGCGCTCCAAGAAAGTCTTCATTTTCTGAACATCCTCAGAAAAAAACTTCCTCATTTCTATAGCTTGACGTTCTGCATAGCGACGAGCCTCCTGTAGCCAATCCTGGCTTCGCACCAAACCCTGAAATTCCGCCTGAGCTTTCTTCACACGTTCAATCACTTTTTTAATATCGGTATGCATCTATCTCCTCCCGCCTATTATAATACCTCAATGATTTACAATTATCACGATTAAATAAAAAAAGCAAAAGCTCCCCCATTGGCGATAAGCTGCATTTTTTTCCTAAAAAAATCAGTTCCAAACCTTAGCAATGGGAATCTTCCGTCCTGCCCCAAAAGCCGCCGAAGTAACTTTCAAAGACGGGGCAAATTGACGGCGTTTATACTCGTTGCTCTCAATCTGCCTCAACAAAGTCCTTAAGAAATTAGGCTCCATCGCATACTTTTCAACCAGCTTTTCAGCACTCCATCCCTTTTCTAAATAATCTTCTAATAGGGGATCCAATTGATCATAAGGAGGAAGACTCTGGTCATCCCTTTGATTCGGACGAAGCTCCGCAGAAGGCGCTCTTGTCAGGGAACGCTCAGGCAAAAAACCCCGCGTCCGATGCAAATGCCAGCCAAGCTCATAAACGCGTGTCTTGAACAAATCCCCAATAGGAGCTAATGCACCCACGGTATCCCCATACAAAGTACAGTATCCCATAGCAATTTCTGATTTATTTCCAGTAGTTAACACTAAAGCTGACTCTTGATTAGACAGAGTCATCAGCATCAAACCCCGAATCCTTGCTTGCAAATTTTCAAGTGTCAGCGGCAACCAAGACTCACGCTTCAAACCATGCTGCATCTTTTCAAAGAAATCCGAAATAGGATGCACTTCATAAGGCATCCCCAAACCTTCCGCCAAAACCCGAGCATCCTCCAAACTATCAGGAGAAGAATAGGGTCCTGGCATCATCACACCCAAGACCTGAGAAGCTCCTAAAGCCTCCACCGCAAGCATCCCAACAACTGCAGAATCAATCCCACCACTTAAACCTAAAATAGCCTTTTTAAATCCAGCACTGCGAAAGTACTCTCGAATGCCAAAAACTAATCCTCGGACTAAAACCTCTTTCGATTCTTCGGCAACACTGTGCTGAATCACCTCGGGCAAAACTTCAACAAATCCTAATTCAGAGCGAAAAGAAGATAATTGATGCAATAAATTTCCAGAAGCCCCCATCGAGAAGGAATTTCCATCAAAAAGAATCTCGTCCGTCGCCCCCACCTGATTCACGTAGAGCAAAGGTGCTCCCACCCTCTGGGCTACCTGTGCATGCAAACTATGACGTACAGAAACCTTCTTTCCTTCATAAGGACTGCAGGCTAAAGCCAAAACAAGCGAAGCTTTCTGATCCACATAAGACTGCACAGGATCCCGAGCATAAATCCGGCTTAAGTTCCCAGAACTCCACCAAAAATCTTCACAAATACCTAAGGCGACCCCAATACCATCGCAAAACCACAGACGCTGTTCTTGAGCAGGCTCAAAGTATCTCTGCTCCGAAAACACATCATAGTCAGGTAAAAGGGTTTTAGCTTGAGTGAACACACAAGCCCCCTCTTCCAAAACACTCGCGCAATTGTAAGCAGATCTCCCAGACCCTTCGTTCTTCGTAAAATGACCCAGCACCAAGGCCGTCTTCTGATGCCGAGTGAAAGAAACTAAATCCTGAAACGCCTTTTCACTTCGCTCAAAAATCTCAGAACGATTCAGCAAATCATAAAGCAAGTAGCCTGAAAGACTGAGCTCAGGAGTAACCAAAATGCGAGCACCTTGAGCACAAGCCTTCTGATAACACTGCTTAATCGTAAGAACATTTTGCTCAAAAGCTCCTACTATTGACTGCATTTGTGCTAAAGCAATACGCATGATAAAAGCACAAGCTCAAAAGCGTCGCTGAAGCTCAGACTTATCAAAAAAATAAGCAAGCTCACGCTCAGCAGACTGCACACTATCTGAGCCATGCACCGCATTCGCTTCGATACTGTCAGCAAAATCCTTCCGAATCGTTCCCAAAGCCGCTTTCGCAGGATCTGTCGCACCCATGATCTCTCGGTTCAACGCTACAGCATTTTGCCCTTCCAAGCATAGAATCATCACCGGACCACTCGTCATAAAACGGATCAAACCCTGAAAAAAAGGACGATCTTTGTGCTCAATATAAAACCCTTCTGCGTTTTCACGCGTGAGTCTGACAAATTTTGCAGCAGCAATACGAAGATCCCGACTTTCAAAACGAGCCAAAATAGCTCCAATCGCATTTTTTTCCACCGCATTAGGCTTAATCATCGAAAAAGTACGTTCAACACTCATCATTTTCTCCTTTGTTGCAAGAACTCACTCATGCAATGCTTTCACTAACGTTGATCCAATATCTGAGGGACTTCGAGCAATATGCACCCCAGCTGATTTCAGCGCATCAAATTTTGCTTCCGCCGTTCCCTGACCCCCAGACACAATCGCACCCGCATGACCCATGCGCTTTCCCTGAGGAGCAGTCGATCCTCCAATAAACCCCACCATAGGCTTTTTGAATTCACGACGAATATAATCTGCCGCCTCTTCTTCTGCAGATCCCCCAATCTCTCCAATCATCACCACCGCATGGGTGTCTTTGTCTTCATGGAAAGCTTCTAAAACATCAATGAAATGCGTTCCATTCACCGGATCCCCCCCAATGCCTACGCAAGTACTTTGACCCAAACCCAGCTGAGTCAATTGAAATACTGCCTCGTAAGTTAAAGTCCCAGAACGAGAAACCACTCCCACATGCCCTTCACGATGGATCCCACCCGGCATAATGCCGATTTTACACTGACCAGGCGTAATAATCCCCGGACAATTAGGACCAATCAACCTCGACTGCTTCCCGCTCACATAACGCTTCGCTTTTACCATATCTAAAACAGGAATTCCCTCAGTAATGCAAACAATCAAGCCTACCCCAGCATCCGCAGCCTCACAAATCGCATCATAGGCAGCAGCCGCAGGAACAAAAATCATCGTGGCATTCGCACCCGTCTCAGAAACAGCTTCTTCCACCGTATCAAAGACAGAAAATCCTTCATGAACCTTACCGCCTCTTCCCGGAGTGACACCACCTACTACCTCAGTGCCATACTCCTGGCATCCCAGGGCATGAAAACTTCCCTGAGATCCTGTAATCCCTTGAACTAATAACTTCGTCTCAGCATTCACCCAAATAGCCATAAGCCTCCTTCACTACCGCTTGGCAAAAAAACTCAAGTAACCTTCGAAGCAGCAACCACCTTTTCGGCCGCATCCCTCAAATCTTCCGCAGCAATCACCTGCAATCCCGAATCCGCTAAAATCTTCTTACCCTCTTCAAAATGGGTTCCTTGCAAACGAACCACTAAGGGAACTCGAAGCGCCACCTCTTTCACAGCAGCCACAATGCCTTCTGCAATGACATCACACTTCATGATTCCACCGAAAATATTCACTAAAATCGCTTTTACATTCTTATCTTTTAAAATAATCTTAAAAGCATGCACCACTTTCTCCTGAGATGCGCCTCCACCTACATCCAAAAAATTCGCAGGACTTCCCCCATGAAGCTGAATGATATCCATCGTTGCCATAGCCAACCCAGCCCCATTCACCAAGCAACCAATATTCCCATCCAAAGCAATATAGGCCAATCCATATTCAGAAGCCTCTACATCCTGAGGATGCTCTTCTAAAAGATCTCGCATCGCCAGAATTTCTGGATGTCTGAAAAGAGCATTGTCGTCAAATCCAAACTTAGCGTCAAGAGCCATGATGTGATCATCTTGCGTCAGAACCATAGGATTGATCTCAATGAGCGAACAATCAAGCTCCGTAAAACAACGGTAAAGACCTGAGAAAAAACCAATAGCCTTCTTCGTTTGATCCGCACTGAACCCTAAACCAAAAGCAAGCTTCCTTGCATGAAACGGAAGAAAACCCGTCAGAGGATCAATGGATACACGCAAGATTTTCTCAGGATGCTTTTCAGCAACCTCCTCGATATCCATGCCTCCCTCCGTAGAAACCACCATCACCACCTGGGAAGTAGATCGATCCAAAAGCACACCACAGTAGCACTCTCGAGCAATCGAAGACCCCTTCTCAATCCAAACACGGTGAACCTTCTTTCCCTGAGGACCCGTTTGCTCATTCACCAAAGTCATGCCTGAGATAGCAGACACTGCCTGCTCCACAGCATCCAAATCTTTACAAACACGCACCCCCCCAGCCTTACCACGGCCTCCGGCATGCACCTGTGCTTTAACCACCCAAACCGGTTGAACCTCCCCCTGAGCTAATTCCACCGCTAACCGATGGGCTTTTTTTTCAATAGAAGGCCCCTCTTCTAAAAAACGACCCTCTGGAACCTGAATGCCAAACTTTTTTAAAATTTGCTTGGCTTGATACTCATGAATATTCACGCAGATACTCCTAACTTCTTCATAGCAACCACCAATTCCCTCACTGACTCAGCAGAACTTTGTAATGCAGCTTTCTCAGAAGTGTTCAGTTCCAAAACAGGAATGCCTTCTAACCCTCGAGCTCCCAGTTTTGCTAAAACACCACAGAACAAATTCTCAATGCCATACTCTCCTTGCAAATACACCGCACAAGGTAAGTAACGTTTTTCATCTTTCAAAATAGCTTTTGCCATCTGAACCGCACTTGCAGCCGGAGCATAATAGGCTGAACCGGTCTTCAAAAGCTGTACAATCTCCGCTCCTCCTTTACGCGTCCGCTCCACCAGTGCCTCAATCTTTGCTTGCGGTAGAAGCTGAGCCAAAGGAATACCCCCTACACTCACATACCGAGGCATCGGCACCATCGTATCTCCATGACCGCCAAAAACAAAAGCCTGGACATCCTGAACACTCACATTCAATTCTAAAGCGATAAAACTACGAAACCTTGCACTATCTAAGACACCTGCCATTCCAAGCACTCTTTCTCGAGGAAACCGAGAAGCCTGCATAGCGACATGACACATTGCATCTAATGGATTACTGACCACCACCAGGATTGCCTCAGGAGCATAGCGAGCAACCTGGGAAGCACAGTCTTGAACGATCTTAGCATTGATGTTCAAAAGATCATCCCGACTCATGCCTGGCTTCCTGGCAACGCCCGCCGTCACCACGACAAGACTTGCATCTTTCATCAAACTGAAATCAGACCCTCCTTGCAACTGTGCGTCAATGCCCACGACAGCAGAAGACTCATAAAGATCTAAAGCCTTGCCCTGAGCAGATTCCCCTTGAATATCAATGAGGACTACATCCCCTAACCCTGCTCCCAGTAAATCATGCGCACAAGTAGAACCCACAAAACCTGCACCAACCACCGCTATTTTAGGACGAGAAACCATACCACCTCCTTCAAAATTGGAAAGCACCACTTCTAGATCATTCATCATTACCCAATCTTAGCCGAGCTGTGAAGTAAGTTTTTCATCTTTTTCTTTTTTCATCCTTTTTCATGGGAACGATGCTAAAGTGAAACGTGGCTGTTTTCTAAAACTACCCAAAAAGGCTTGTAGATGCATGAAGGTAAAAATCAACGAACGCTCTTAAAAACCCTTCGGGGATTTTTTTCTTTTTTTTCAAAACCTCTCTGCGGTCGAAAAACGCAGGATGGAATCATTAAACAAGGAAAAGCGATGCGAGTCGTTCTTTTCTATGAAGGTGAAGAAGGAACTTACATAGAAAATGCATGTGTTACGTTATATCAAAGTGGCGTTATCCACTTAAGCTGCGATGAAGAAGAAACGAGCACCCACCTTCAAAACTGTGAGATTATTTGGAGTTTTCAACAGAAAAGCGACAATCCTTCGGGCAAAGTACGTCTTCTGACACTTAAAAAGCCTCCTCCTCCAGAGACTCCCTAATCATGAAAGACTTGTTTTCATCTTCAAGAACGTGTAACTTCCCAGCCACTTAGGAGGATTTTTTTTGAACCAACCTCAATTGCATCACTTATCGTTTCCTGAACAAGGCGAGCCCATCCGCATCCAAAATGGCATACTTCAGGTTCCCCACGAGCCGATCATCCCCTTCATTGAAGGAGATGGAACAGGCCCTGATATCTGGAAAGCAGCTCAGGCCGTTTTTGACGCGGCAGTGAATCGCGCCTACCAGGGCCGTCGCAAGGTTCGCTGGTTTGAAGTGTATGCAGGAGAGAAATCGTTTCAGAAATACCAAGAATGGTTACCCCAAGATACCTTAGAGGCACTCAAGTACTTTCTCGTATCGATCAAAGGTCCTCTCACAACTCCAGTGGGAGAAGGAATGCGCTCTTTGAACGTGGCTTTAAGGCAGCTTCTGGATCTTTATATCTGCTTAAGACCTGTTCAGTGGTTTGCTGGAGTCCCCTCCCCGGTGAAACACCCTGAAAAGGTGAATATGGTGATTTTTCGGGAGAATACTGAAGACATTTACGCAGGCATTGAATTCGAACAAAAAACTCCAGAAGTCCAAGCTCTACTCACTTTTTTAAAAACTCAATTTCCCAAACACTATAGTAAAATCCGGTTTCCGGAAACATGCGCTCTGGGAATCAAACCTGTTTCTTCAGAAGGAACCGAGCGTTTAGTACGTGCTGCCATTGACTACGCGATCCGAGAAAAAAGAAAATCCGTCACGATTGTTCACAAGGGAAATATCATGAAGTATACCGAAGGCGGTTTCCGTCGTTGGGCATACGCTTTGGCGGAGCGTGAATTCCCGCACCAGGTTTATACCTGGCAGCAATGGGAAAAGACCAAGGAAAAACAAGGAGAAGAAGCTGCTTCCCGTGAACAAAAAGAAGCCCTTCAGTCTGGAAAAATTCTTCTCAAGGATTCTATTGCGGACATCACCCTTCAGCAGGTGCTCACACGCCCTGAAGAATTTGATGTGATTGCGACCTTGAATCTCAATGGAGACTACCTCTCCGACGCTTTAGCCGCTCAAGTAGGAGGCATCGGTATTGCTCCCGGAGGAAATATCAACGCCGTCACCGGACACGCGGTTTTTGAAGCAACGCACGGAACAGCGCCTAAGTATGCGAATTTAGACAAGGTCAATCCAGGATCCGTGATTCTTTCCGGGGAGATGCTTTTTCGCTACCTGGGGTGGTCAGAGGCTGCAGATCTGATTTTAGCATCCCTGAAAAAGACCATTCTTTCGAAGCAGGTCACCTACGATTTTGCTCGGCTCATGCTTCAAGACGGAGTTTCCGACGTCAAGGAACTCAGCTGCTCTCAATACGCTCAAGCGATGATCGCTCAGATGTAAGAATCACTTCTACACAGGACAATCACTATGAAAACTTCCCACCTGTGCTCCAACTAGGAAAACCCATCCTTTTGCCATGCACATTCTCACTCCCGCAAGTAGTTGCTCTTGCATGGTTCAAAGCGATGCATCCATGACTCAACAGAAGTTACGCATATGACTTGGGCAGGGGATCAGCAAACAAAATCTTCATCAGATAGCTATTATCCATGGCAGCCATCTTTTGCTTTCTTCTGATGCTTTTCTTTGGGTTCTTTTTTTAAAAGATTCAAAGCCATTTGCCTGAGAAGAGAACAGTTTTTTGCCGATTCTTCAGCCCATTTTTTGTCGCCATCCTCGTTCATCGTCACATCTAAACTTCAATGCAGCTTCTTTTCAACGTGATCGCGGACTTTCTCGTTAAATTCTTTGGCTGATTTTTTTGTGCTGGAGATGTAATACTTGAGTTTCAAGTTTTTCAAAAATATTATTATTTGAATAATTAAGCATAAGCGGGTTCTAGATTTTCAGTCCTCTTTTTATAAGACCGAGTTCGTTTAACTTTTGGCATTTCTCTTCCAGAGAAATGTTTCCTCGAATCCCCTTCTTTAAAGTGATTTTCAAATTCTTTTTGCATGGATAAAAATTTATCCATGGGTGAATCTGATATCAGAATTTCGTAAAAGCACGAAAGAATAGATTCGTTTTTGAGTGATTCTCGTAGGCTACCGACTGTACAAAGAGGTCGTTTGTTTTCAATTCTGCAGACTTGTTTCGGATGGAATAAAAGACAGTGATTTGCAAGGAGAATCATGATCACTCCACTGAATGACCCTTCAACATCTCTCTGCATAGCCAACTGCCCCCAGCCATCGCAACCTTTCCAATCTTGTATGAAAACCTCTACGAGCCACCTTAACGAATACATAAAAACTACATCAGTTGCTTTCCAAAACTTTTTGGAAACAACTAAATGCCGATAATTTTCTTCTCCTTCGTATTTTAGAGCAATAACCAATCGTTTTTTTCCATGTGCCTTTACCTTTTATGAATAAGAAGGCTAGGGTCAACTATGGGTATAGTTTTTTTCTGGAATTCCCTTACCTCCTTTATCTCAACAACAATAAAATCTCAGATTTGGGGGCCGAGCACCTTTCCAAGCTGCAGGGTCTTAACTGCTTGTTTCTCAAACACAATAAAATCACAGACGTCGGAAAAAAGCACCTTTCGAAGCTGCCGAAGTGCATACTTGTTTTTTAATGCAGAATGCAAAACCCCATGCAACACTCGCATGATCAGAATGTTAGGTAAAAAATTAGCCAAAAAGTTCCCCAAAAAATAACTCTATCTCAATCCAAGAACCCTAGCAGAACCACCCAATTTTCCTACCACACAAAGATCTCTAAAACGACTCTGAGAAACTGACAGCACTCGGACTTGAATCAAATCCCTTGGAATACTCCGTCACACGCTTTTCAAAGAAGTTCGTGAGTGATTGCACATCCTGAAGCACCATGAACTCAAACGGATTCTTCACAAGGTAACGACGCTTGAATCCCATCTGAGAAAAACGCTGATCAGCAACGTACTGAAGATACTGCCTCATCAGCGCAGGAGACAAACCTGTCACCCCCTGGGAAAGAGAATCCTCGCAGAATCCCATTTCAACCACAATTGCCTCTTCCATCATCTTCTGAACCCTTGCCTCAAGAGCATCATCAAATAACTGAGGGTATTCTTGACGAGCCACATGAATCACTGCCATCGCTCCATCAATATGCAGACTTTCATCACGAAAAACCCAGTTCGTTGCCGTTGCAAGCGCAGGCAAAAGCCCCTTGCTTCTCAAAAAATACACATAGGCAAACGATCCAAAGAAAAAAAGCCCTTCAATGCAAGAGGCAAAGCAGATGAGATTTTCTAAAAACTGCCTTCTCTTCTTATCCGTATCAAGAACATCAATTTTTTCAATAGCATCCATGTACTTGAAACAAAAGTCAGCTTTCAATTTCACTGAAGGAATGTTCTGATAAGCATCAAAAGCAGCCTTTCTTTCTTCTAAATCGGGAACGTAGTTATCTACCAAGAGAAGGTAAGTCTCAACATGAAGCATCTCTTCCGCAAGCTGTCGACCTAAAAACATGCGGTACTCAGGGGAATTGACATGCTTGTAGAAATTCAGCACCAGGTTGTGTGCAACAATATTGTCCGCAGTGGCAAAAAACGCCACTAGGCGCTTGATCAAATGAGCCTCAGCCGGTGTCAAACGATCACGAAGATGCTCGTAGTCCACCGAGAAATCTAACTCATCAGTTGTCCAAATGTTTTTAATGGAATTCTTGTAAAGCTGAAAAAACTGAGGATATTTCATCGGACGCAACGTCAGATCTAATCCAGTACTCAGTATCATAAATTCTCCTTCATTGACACGCCTCACAGGACGGCCCATTTTCTAAAGAACAAACAGAGGCAAGCGCACCGGAAGAAGACTCAATCGTAGTTTTCTTAATGCTCGTTCTTGCTCGGGAACGAAGGTAGTAAGTTGTTTTAACCCCTTGTTTCCAAACGTACATATACATCGAAGAAAGCTTACCAATGGTCGGATCTTCCAAAAACAAATTTAAAGACTGTGACTGACAAATAAATGTGGATCGCTCCACAGCCATGTCAATGAGCTCTTTTTGAGAAATCTCCCAAGCTGTTTTATAGAGGTTTCGAATTTCAAGAGGAATTTCATCAATACCCTGAATAGATCCCTCAGCTTCAATGATTTTAGACCTCATCTCAGGCGTCCAAAGCTTCGCTTCTTTCAAATCTGAAATCAAGTAGCGATTGACCTGAAGGAACTCTCCACTTAAGGTCTCACGCTTAAATACATTGGCAACTTGAGGCTCAATGCTCTCATAACAACCCATGATCGAAGCAATGGTCGCAGTAGGCGCAATAGCAATCAGAAGACTATTGCGTATACCCGATTTTTTCACCTCTTCAGCAAGCTTCTCCCAATCGTAATGAAGTTCCGGCATCACCGCTTGAAGCTCATGAGCAAGCTGGACTTGAAGCTTTCCATCGACATACCTTGATTCCTCAAACGCTGGGAAGGCCCCCTGAGTTCTGGCAATCTGCATACTCGTTAAAAGCGCATGGTAGTAAACGGTTTCAGAGATTTTTGCAGAAAGCGCTTTAGCTTCTGAACTGGTGAAGGGAAGCCTGAGCTTGAAAAACACATCCTGTAAACCCATGATCCCAAGACCAATAGGACGCCATTTTTGATTAGAAGAGCGTGCCTCTGGCGTAGGATAAAAATTCACGTCAATGACGCGATCTAAGAACTTCACCGCAGTTGCAGTGACTTGCTTGAGCTTCTCAAAATCAAATTCTTTTTGTGATGTCACAAAAGAAGAAAGATTGATGCTTCCTAAGTTGCAAACCGCAGTCTGATCCTGATTGGTCACTTCAAGAATTTCAGTACAGAGGTTGGAGCTTCGAATGATATTTCCCGGCCTGCCTGTTTGAGCGGACCTCCTATTGGATTTATCTTTAAAGCAAATCCATCCATTTCCCGTTTCAGCTAGGGTCTGCATCATCCGCGCATAAAGCGCACGAGCAGGAATCTGCTTCAGGGCTTTTGCCTCTTGCTCCAGACGCTCATAATGGGACTCAAATACCTCTCCAAACGTTGTCAGAAGCTCAGGAGCGTCGCTAGGAGAAAAAAGCGACCAAGAAGCATCTGCCTCAACGCGCTTCATAAAAAGATCAGGAATCCAAAGAGCCAGGTTCAGATGGTGAGTACGTCTTTCATCGGAACCTGTGTTATTTTTTAACTCTAAAAACGATTCGATATCAGCATGCCAAGGCTCTAGGTAAACAGCAGCTGCTCCCTTTCTTTTACCACCCTGATTGACCGCATGAACAGAAGAATCAAACACCTTGAGAAAAGGAATAATCCCATTGCTAAGCCCATTTGTACCACGAATAAGCGTCCCTGAAGAACGAACAGGGGTCCAATCAATACCAATGCCTCCTGAAAATTTAGAAAGCCTCGCGCAGTCCCCAATCGATTTATAAATCCCATCAAGACTATCCTGCCCTACGGTCAAAAGGTAACAAGAACTCATCTGTGGATGCTGAGTACCTGAATTAAAAAGCGTGGGTGTTGCGGGAGTGTAGTAAAATTGACTCACGATCTCATAAAGCTCAAGCGCCTCAGCAATGGAATGAGAAAGTCCCAGAGCAACACGCATGAAAAGCCACTGAGGACGCTCAATGAGCTTTCTTGTTTGAGGATGCCGAAGCAGGTAGCGATCGGTCACCGTTTTCAGTCCAAAATATTCAAAAAGATCATCTCGCTCATGGCGAATGGCGTACTCAATAGCGCTCACATCCTGCATAGCAAGCTCATAGATAGTCGAACCCAGAAGATCTAAGGCAAATCCCTGTTTGAGATAATCGCGAAAAGCCACATCACGGCCTACTTCTTTATGAACACTTTCAGCAAGCATGCGAGCAGCCACTTTTGAGTAATTCGGCTCCTCAGGCATGAGCATGACAGCATTAGCAATAGAAAGCGCATCCAGTTCTGCGGTAGTACTTCCTTCGTGAAGACCACTGATAGTGCGCTTAGCAACTTCAATAGCCTCAACATTCGGAAGCCCTCGACATGCACGATTTACGGCATGCAGAATTTTTTCGATCTTAACGTCTTCGTGAGTCCCATCCCTTTTAATAACCTGCATGACTGCCTCAATCCTCCTTCATTCAATCCCACGACGATCCAAACATTCCCAGGGAAAGACAATAGCGTAGCCAACCCTTAAAAAAAATGTACCAAGAGTACTCCATGATGGAGGGACCCTCCCCCTCAACTTCTGCCTGAACAATTGCCCTTGGATCAATGACGCAATCCCCCCACAAAAAATCGATACGTTGCAAGATGTCAAATGCAGTACCATCAACGATTTTACGCGATCAGATCCACCCAAAACGTCAGAAATTCTTACCTTTTATTGGCGGTACCGTCCACCTTTTTTTCTTCTTCTTAAAATGCAATGATTTCAGATACCTGTTTTTCTTCTTCTTAAAATACAATGATTTCAGATACCTGGGGTACTACTAGACTCAAAAAAAGCGCCCAAAGACTCAGGCAATTGTAGCTCTATTTTTAGCTTGCATATTCTGAAACCACAAGGCTCAAGGGTCGCAACGAAACTTCATGATGCCTCAAGCTTGCCCAAGCAAACCCAGGATCACCCTAATCCTACTGCAATCAAAACCTATTCTATAGTGAATAAGTCTAGTATATGGATACGAAAAAATCAATGCCTTTTTAGGTACCCAAAAATATCCCCCCTTGAAAAGGGGCCTGAAAATAAGCCTCATGAATTGAGAAAAAAAAGATCTAAAAATCAACCAAAATCTATGATTGAGCTTCCTGGTTCAATTTAGACCACTTTTTTGATTGAAAAAAATTTCAAGCGGTAAGGCTATGACGCAAAGCAATACCACATCGAAGGCCTCTATGACGAGCGTCACTCACTTGAAAGTGGGCACTCTTGACTTGATGCATTAGAAAATAGACACATAAATTTTAAAAATTTAGTTCCAGTGAGTCATCATATCTTATGACTAAATAATATAATTTATCAGAGAAACGAGCACTAAGGCTTCTTTTCTCAGGAAAAATAGTGCATTCTATTTCATAACTGAATGAATAAAATGGCCAATCACCTAAGATACCCCGATAAAGCTTTATCAATGCATCTACCTAAAAGGTCTTTGTACCCCATTCTTCAAAAATACAAACCACCAAATTCTCGAATACGATAGTCGTAATAATCTGAGTTTGTCTGCCCGTGGAAGAAATAGCAATTGGTAAAATGCTCAGACATTTCAAAAAAGACAGCCTCCTCCTCATCGATGGAATTACATTCCATATCCAAGTACCTAAGCCCCCGCATTTGAGAAATTCTCAAAGCCCCCTCATCCCCTATTTGATTGTAACTCAAATTTAAGCATCTCAGCCGCTTCATTTCAGAAATACAACTCGCTCCAGTATCTCCTATTTCATTATGAGAAAGATCCAAATCTGTGAGTGCCTTCATTCGAGCAATACAAATTGCACCAGCATCTCCTATTTGATTACCGGCAAGATTTAACTTGATAACCCCAATCATCCGTGAAAGGGAAGCAACCCCAACATCATTAATTGTATTCAAAGCAAGATTCAACTCAGTAATTGCACTCATTTGAGCAATGCTCATCGCTCCCTCATTGCCTATGTCGTTAAGATGCAGTGATAATCTGCTGATTCCCTCCATAGAAGAAATACAAATCGCTCCCAAAGCTCCCGTTTGATTGTTCGCAATATCCAAAATCGCAAGCTCTCTCATCCGAGAAAGATAAACAGCACCCTGCACCCCCAGTTGATTGGCGCCCAAATATAACTTAGTAAGTCTGCTCATGCTAGAAATACCCATCGATCCATCTGATTCGATTGATCTGATATTATTGTCACACAGCTTTAAAATAATCATGTTTTTCATAGAAGAAATAATGACCACTCCTTCATCTCCCACTTCACAGGCAGAAAGATTTAAGTTGATAATAGCCTTCATCTGAGAAATGGCAATGAGCCCATTTTTTCTGATTGGATTTCCAGCAAGATTTAACTTGGTAATATTTTGCATTTTAGAAATTAAAACTACCCCAACGTCAGTGAATTCATTAGAGAAGAGATTTAAGTTTTTCACCTTCTTCAATTTGGAAATGGAATTCATCACAACATCGCCTAGTTGATTGTTGCTCAAATTTAAATCGGTCATCTCCTGCATTTGAGCAATACCCAAATCTGGAAGATCTTCGATGCCATTGCAGCTGAGATTCAAAGATATCAACTGACTCATTTGAAAAATATGACGAGCTCCACAATTTCCTATTTCATTCTCCTTGAGATCCAAAACGACAACTCCCGTCATTTGAGAAATACTCGAAGCCCCAAGATCGCTCATCTGATTAGCAGCACCGAACCGAAACTCGGTTATCTCAGGAAGATGCTGAGCAATACTTACAACTGCATTATCCTCCATGTCATTATTCCTAAGATCTAACTTCTTTAAATTTTTACATACTAAAATAGACTCTAAAAGAACGTCTCTGAAGGCAGAATCATGCCTAGAGGTTCCCACACTATCAACTGATAAACTGACAAGAGTTCCAGAAAGCTCTCTTAAGAGATGAGGATTAAATTTCGAGTAAGAAAGATCTAAGAACTTAATTTTTTTATAATAACCCCTTGCTATACTCCAAAAAACTCCATCAGAAATATTTTTACCTGCAAAAGACAAGGGTTGATCTGAGTAGATACAAATGACTATTGATTGAAGTTCCTCGCTTTTTTTACCTGTGAGCATAAAATTTAAAAGATCGCATGATGACAAAAACCTAAAAATTCTCTGAAAATCATCCTGACTTAACCTAAAAATAACTCCTGCCCCTTCTTCTATTCTCTTTTTGGGCGTTTTTACTTCTTGATGCATTGCCCAAGCAGTGCTGAAAAAGAAAAAAACAAACATTGAATACTTTAATTTTGTGTTGAATTTCATTACACTTTCTTCATCCTACACTAAATCTCAATTGTCAATTTTTTTCAAAAATCGGCTCAACTTATAAACGAAAATAAATTTTTTTGATTATTTTTTGCCTTGGCATTCTTAGTTAGTCAAAAAAAATATAGCTTTTTACTAAGACACCACCGGCATTTTTTCAAAGTGACAAAAAAGAAGAGCTCCCTGAGAGAGCTTCCAGCCCTTGTTTTAAGGCTTGAAAACTTTCTGGAGGCTGAGCTTCAAACTGAAGCCAAACTCCAGTAATCGGGTGCTTAAAACCTAAACAAAAAGCATGTAAGGCTTGACCAGGAAGATTTTTTACTAAAGTTTGAATAGATAGCGGAAGATTCTTCCATTTTGCCTGTGAGGGAGAAGCCACCCCATAAACCGGATCTCCTAATAAACTATGCCCTTGGCTTGTTAAATGCACGCGCACTTGATGGGTACGCCCTGTTTCTAAAGTAACTTCCATCCAACAAGCTACAGGATGATCAGCAGGATAAACTTGCTTCACCTGAAAATGTGTAACGGCTTTTTTACCAAAACGCACTTGATCAGACATTTTCTTACGATCTTGAGGATTTCTTCCTAATAAACTTCTCACCGTCCCTAAATGTACCCGAGGAGCGCAGTAACAAAGGGCCCAGTATACTCTTTTCATGGCATGCTGAGCGAAGGCCTCAACGAGTTTCAAATGAGCCTCATCAGTTTTAGCAATGACTAAAGCTCCACTGGTATGCTTATCCAAACGATGGACAATTCCAGGTCTTAAAACCCCAGCAATATTACTTAAGTGATCTACCTGATGAAGCAAGCGATGCACTAAAGTTCCAGAATCCTCTTCAGAAACAGGATGGACCACTAAATTGCAAGGTTTATTCACCACAAGAACGAAAGCGTCCTCGTAAATTACCTCTAAAGCCCCTTCTTCAGCTGCCAACGGCTCATCTCGAGAACAATCAATGTCCACCCGCGTTCCGGGACGAAGCTTCTCATTGGGTCGAATAGGAACTCCCCCCACACAGACTCGACCTAAAGCCATCAATCGCTGCAATCGAGAACGCGTGAACGTCTCAGAAGATCCCTGCAACGCCTTTAAAACCGCAAGATCTGCACGAAAAGATTTTTCCTCTTTTTCAATGGTACACTGTAAAAACAAGAGACCGAACCCGTCTGATTTTTTTCAAAAAAGCTACCAGGGAACACAACGAAGATACTTACACAAATCCAGGGAGGATTTTTTTTCAATCAAACAAGATGTTTTTCGACGAGGGCTACCAATTCTTGAAGGGAAACAAGACCGACACTTTGATCAACCACCTCTGCGTTCTTAAACAGTAAAAGCGTGGGTAGTCCTCGAATCCCAAACCGAGCAGGAGTCACTTCATTGGCATCCGCATCTATTTTACAAAAATGAACCCTTCCTTCGTATTTCTCAACGAGCGATGGGAGAATTTTTGCTAATTGCAAACAAGGTAAACACCAGCTCGCCCAAAAATCGACAAGAGTCAACTTTTCAGATTTTAAAACTTCTGATTCAAAATCGGCATCTGTGATTGCTTTCATCAGCTTCTCCTTGAGCGATGCACTCTATCTGAGCAAGCAGGCTATTGTCCAGACAAAAGTCAGTGCTCTTGTTTGGCTGCTAAAAATCGAAAGACTTTAAAGCCTGCGGTACCTGCTGTGTACATGATTTTACGAAGAACCTGGTACTCAATTTTTTGATCAGCCTGAAGGGCTAAGACCCCCTCAAACGGCATGGGTTTGCCATCTTTGCGAACTTTGGATTTACTCAAAAGAAGTTCTGTGGTTTGACGTGCCTTCATGAGGGCATCATAAAGAGGGATAATGCGCCTTCCTTGATCATCTAAATCAGTAGTTTTAAAGTCATAGTGAAATTCAGAACCAGCTAAAGAGGGACTTTGGATGAAATCGAGCACACGCTCATTTTCTACGGTAAGAGCTTCTGGGGTAACAATGACTTGGGTGCTATCCGTTGGAATATCGGTAGAAGTAGAGAAAGGTAATTGCACTCCTTGAGGTGAGGTGAACCGATGCTGACTGACATTGTAACTTTTAAGCAAAAAAACCACGATGATCACAAAAGCGTCCATCATGCTGGTCAGCTGAAGCTCAAAGCCTTGCCCTATTTTACGTCGTACACGACGTGATCGAATCCCTCTTTGAGAAGCCATTAAGGTTCCTCCAGTAAATTTCCAAAAACTGCGACAGGAAAAAGCTCTTTTAAGCTTTCATCATTTCCCGTAACTGTATTTTTTGCGTAAAGGGGAGGATCAGAAGATTCAATTAATCGAGTAGCATCCATCACTCCAATGAGATGATCGTAGGGAAACCGAGCATGGGGGATAAAAACAAGTGTTTTTTCGAAGGGGAAATTTTTTTTAATTTCCATGAGTTTTTCATGCAATGTTTTTAAGTCAAGTTTTCCTTCTTGAGTGTTTGGGATGACCTGAGACTCTATTTTTTGAAAGGGGCTCCAAAGCTTCAATTGAGTTTCTTCGATACTCAACGTGAGCTGAAGAGGTTTTTCTTGAATCTTAGTTTGAATGTCTTCTGGAGAAGCTTGAGGAAAAAGGGTCTCTAAGCTCACAATAGAAAGAAAGGACGAGGTGAAAAGTAAAAATCCAATGATGGTCACCATCGTATCTAAAATAGGGACCAAATTGACTTCAAAGGACCCCGTATGCGAATTTTTCCGAGATGGGCGCTTGAGCATCTTACTCTTTTTGTGAAGAATGCTGGTATTTACGTGCCGAAAGCAAATCAAGTAGCTTGACACCAAATTCGTCAATATCCTCTAAAATATGTGTGGCCTTGCTACTTAAAATACAGTGAGCAATCATGGTAAAAATCGCCACAATCAGTCCAAAAGCCGTTGCATTCATCGCTTCACTGATTCCCTTACCCAAGATAGCCTGCCTTTGCGCAGGATCCGCAAGAGCTATCGCCGCAAAAGAACGAATCAATCCGGTGATCGTCCCTAGCAATCCAAACAAGGTGGCTATATTTGCGATCAAAGCTAAGTAAGGCAATCTGCATTGCAATTTTGGAATGACCTCAAGACTTGCTGCGTCAATAGCATTTTGAATTTGTTCTTGATCTCTTGAGGCCCTTTGTAATCCAGATCGAATCACTCGGGCAAGCGCTGCACTTCCTGCGCCGTTACAAAGACGAATAGCTCCATCCAAATCGTTTGCCAGTACGTATTTTTGAACTTCAAACATAAAAGAATTGCCATCGACATAGTACTGAAAAAAAAGACGAATGATCCTTTCAAACGCCATAGAAAGGGAAATGACAAAAGAAAAGGCAATAGCAAGAATGGCCGGATCACCACTTTGTAAAGACGCCAAAAAACCACTCATAAAGCTCGCTGATTCCATGATTCTCCCCCTTTTTGAGCCTAACCGTCGCCAGAATACAGGATTTACAAGAGACGTCAATCAATGAAATAGCATTTTTTAAACTTGACGCAAAGAGAGTTCTTCGTTAGCAAGAAGAACTTCATGAAACCTATAAAAACACCCCCTACCCTGTATTTGATTGATGTGAGTTCTTTTATTTTTAGAGCTTTTTTCGCGATCCGTGCTCTGCATAATCGCAGAGGCGAGCCAACTCATGCAGTTTACGGGGTCATGACGATGCTTGCTCGATTGATTCAAGAAAAAAAACCTGAATACTTAGCTGTGATTTACGATTCTCCTGAGCCTTCTTTTCGAAAGGATTTATACCCTCAGTACAAATCCCAACGCAGTGCTCCTGCTGAAGACCTGATTTCTCAATTTCCGAAGATTAAATCACTCATTAAAAGTTTTCAGATACCCACTTACGAAGAACCTAAAAAAGAAGCAGATGATTTAATCGCCACACTGACTCAGAATTGGTCTTCTTTGAGCAATGAGCATCAAGTTGTGATTGTTTCAAGTGACAAAGATCTCATGCAACTCGTGACCAATCGCGTTATCGTTTTAGACACGATGCATGATAAGAGCTACGGCCCTTCTGCGGTCCAGGCGAAATTCGGAGTCCTACCCTCTCAGATGCGTGATTACCTGGCTTTAGTAGGAGATGCTTCTGATTCTATCCCAGGAGTCCCTGGGGTAGGACCTAAAACAGCTTCTGCATGGTTAAAAGAAAACGGCACGCTAGAAACTATTTTAGATCTTGCAGAAAAAGGAAAGATAACAGGAACGAAAGGATCACTGCTTCAAGAACATGCTGAAAAAGCACGACTTTCAGCAAAGCTCGTTACATTAGTGAACGTACCTCTTGTTTTTTCTGAGCAATCTTTGCGCTACCAATTCCACCTTACTTCCGAAAGTGTTGAAATTTTACAAGATTTAGGATTGAAATCCCTACTTTCGCAATGGAAATCTTATATCCCTGAAGGTTCTTTAGGCACTTCACAAAAAAGCTTTCAGGGCAAAACGATTGCTGATAGTCAAGCCTTGGAAACTCTTTTGACTCGGATACACAAGCGCGGTCTTTTCAGTTTGGATCTAGAAACAACGAGTTTAAACCCTAGGCAAGCTCAGTTAGTGGGTATTGCCATCGGTATCGATACAGAAGCCTGGTACATTCCTTTAGGGCATGCAGAAGGAGTCCAATTAGCTGAAGCTCTGCCTCAATTACGCCCCATCTTAGAAGACCCTAAGGTAGGAAAAATCGGTCAAAATATCAAATATGATGCAAGCGTCTTAGAACAGCAGGGTATAGCTTTACAAGGAGTCATTTTTGACACGATGATTGCTGCTTATTTGTTGAATCCAGGTGAGCGCTGCAATTTAAAAGCCTTAGCAGAAAAATACTTTGACTATGAAATGCTCACCTATGAGCAAGTTTGCGGTAAGGGAAAAAAAGCAATTTCTTTTGATCAGGTGAGTATACCTCTTGCTACGCGTTATTCCGCAGAAGATGCCTGGATGACCTGGAAACTTTGGGAAGTCTTAAAACCTCAGCTTGAAACGCAGAATCTCATGCCTCTTTTTTTGCAAGTCGAGCTTCCTTTAATACCGATTTTAGTCCATATGGAGCTTCAAGGAGTCTGCATCCATGAAGCCTGGCTACAAAAGCTTTCCTCTCAGTGGAAAGAAGAAATGCAGTCCATAGAAGCCAAGATTCAAACTTTTGTTCCTCCAAAAAAAAGACCTCTCAATCTCAACTCTTCTCAGCAATTAGCAAGTTTTTTATTTGAGGATCTCCAATTACCGGTACAATCTAAAACAAAGACTGGATTCTCCACAGACGTTTCGGTACTTGAGGCATTAGCACCTTTGCATGAAGTCGTGGAATTTTTATTGCAGTACCGAGAACTTTCTAAATTAATAGGAACTTACGTCGATCCTTTAGTCGCGTTAAAAGACCCTCAGACAAAAAAGATTCACACAAGTTTTCATCAAGCGGTGGTAAGCACAGGCAGGCTTTCAAGTTCTGATCCCAATTTACAAAATATTCCGATTAAAACAGATCGTGGCATTCAAATTCGAAAAGCATTTATTCCCTCCCCTGGTTGCGTTTTGGTAAGTGCTGATTACAGTCAGGTGGAGCTTCGTATCTTAGCTCATATGAGCCAAGATCCTGCCTTAGTCGCTTCATTCCATCAAGATGAGGATGTGCATCAAAAAACAGCAAGTGAACTTTTTGAAATTAAGCTAGAAGAAGTCGATGAAAAGCAACGAAGAATTGCCAAAGCCATCAATTTTGGTTTGATGTACGGGAAAACAGCTTTTGGATTAGCACAAGAGCTTAAAATTTCTAAAAAACAAGCAAAAGAAATGATCGATCGCTATTTTCAACGTTATTCTGGAGTCAAAACTTATTTTGAGGAAGTCATCAAGAAAGCTCAAGAATGCGGCTATGTTTCTTCTCTTTTAGGTAGAAAAAGATGGCTTCCTGATATTCAATCTCAAAATCAAATCCTACGAAACAATGCTCAGCGCATGGCCATGAATACTCCCATTCAATCCACTGCAGCAGACTTAATCAAGTTAGCGATGATTCAAATTCAATCAAGATTACAGCAAGAAAAATTAAAATCTCAAATGATCTTACAAGTGCATGATGAATTAGTTTTAGATTGTCCTGAACATGAGCTTGCTCAGATTAAGAAGCTTTTAACTGAAGTCATGGAACACGCCATGGAACTTTTAGTGCCACTGAAAGTCCAAGTTTTTTCTGGAATCCATTGGATGGAACTTTAAGCTAAACCTCAAGGAAGACTTTCAAACGATAGTTGGAGAGGTTCACCATGAATCCTTGCCGCCTCATTTCATGAATTGGTACGCATAAAACTGTAAGATACCCATTCTTTCATGCAAAGCAAGGTCTGTCAGAAAGAAGTGATAAGATAAAGCAAACCACGAAGAAAAAACCTCAAGGTGATCAGAAGGAGCTTCCGTAGCACGAATTCCGAAATGCGAGAAATAAAGAAGAGAACGCTTCATATGAACTCCAGACGTCACCAAAATACACGCACCTCTTCTTTGAGCATGAAGGATGGCACTTGAAAATTTGGCATTCTCGTAAGTATTGTTACTTTTGGATTCTAATATAATATTTTCCTCGGGAATACCTAGTTCCATCAACTCTTTTTGCATGACCTGTGCTTCAGAAATCGCGCTTTTTTTAGGATATCCACCACTTGCCAATACCATGCAATCCTTCGATGTTTTTTTACAATCCCCATAAAGTCGAGCAGCTTCATGGATTCTGGAATAACCCAAAAGAGTTGAACTCACTTGATCACCAGACCATCGAACTAAACCACTTCCCAGTAAGATAATCGTATTTTTAGATTCCCAATGAAAATCAATCAATGGCATAGAGGATTGCAGATTCAAAAGAAGCAAAGAAGCTATCTTCCCACTTCCTAAAAGAAACGCTATCAAAAAGACGATGCTTAAAAAAATCATGCTCATTCTTCTTTTTTTTAATAAGAGCAATAAGAAACCTAATAAAAACACAAATAAAAGAACCAAAAAGCTCATGGCTAACCCCGAGATCAATAGCAACGACATACTTCAAAAGTCTATCCAAGCTGTAAACAAAAAGACCAACCCTCCGAAGTCGTCATTCTAACCCGAAATCAATTTGACAGGAAGGCTTCTGCGATCGGCTGATATAATATCCAAGAACTGACTATTGACTCTTTTTTCCTCTTCATGACTAATAATACAATCCGCAATTTTCTTTAATTTTATTCTTGTAAAAATCTAAGTGCGTGATCTGCTTCGTTTCAGAAAAATTAAAGATCCCCTGCATTTGAGAAAGAAAACAAATACCATCCTTACCAACTTGATTGCCTAAAAGACTCAAGTATTTGAGCCCCTGAATGCCTGAGAGACTAGAAGCCCCCAAATCCCCTATTTGATTATAAGCAAGATTAAGGTGAACAATTTGCTGCATCTGAGAAAGATAACCTGCTCCCACGTCTCGTATTTCATTGCCAGCAAGATTCAAATGGGTAAGCCCTGGCACCTGAGAGAGATGAAAGGCCCCCACATCACCTACTTGATTGTTTTCTAAATCCAATTCATGAATACTTGGCATCTGAAGAATGTAGACTAACCCATGACCCCCTACATGATTGCAACTCAAATCCAAACTGACAAGTTCCTGCATTTGCGAAAGGGAGAAAAAACTACCATCGCTTATCTGATTGCAAGAAAGATTCAAACGAGCCACCCTGTGCATTTGAGAAAGAGCGAAAACTCCATCATCACTTATTTGATTGCAAGAAAGATTCAAGTCAGTAATCCCCTGCATTTGAGAAAGATTCGTAAGCGCAGAATCATCGATTTGATTGTAAGAAAGATCCAAGTGTGCAATCCCCTGCATTTGAGAAAGACTTAAGGCCCCAAGAACACCTATTTGATTACAAGCAAGATTTAAATGAGTCAAACTTTGCATGGAGGAGATGCTTGAAACCCCGACGTCACCGATTTGATTATAACCGAGCTCCAAACTCACGAGCCCCTGCATTTGAGAAAGACTGAAGGCTCCAAGAGACCCTATCTGATTGTAAGAGAGGTTTAAATGGACTATCCCCTGCATGCGAGCTACGTGACCTGCCCCAACGTCCCCAATCTTATTGTGCGAAAGACTCAACTGAGACAATCCCTCCATCTGAGAAAGGCTATGCGCTCCTTGATCCGTAACCTGATTGCAGGAGAGATCGAGAACTTGAAGGCCTTTCATTTGAGAAATGCTAGAAACCCCTACGTCACTGATAGCATTGCCGCTCAGACCTAACTCAGTCAACTGAAGCACCTCAGTGATTCTAGCAACTGCAGCATCGTTCACCTGATTGTTGCTCAGATGCAATTTTTTTAAATGAGGAAATCTTAAAACAGCATCTAAGAGCCCAGCGCTAAATTCAGCATCATGCGTTAAACCTTCAACACTATCAAGCGATAGTTCGACAAGAGTTTTAGGCAGTTTACTCAGTGCAGCAAGGTTGAATCGTGAATAAGAAAGATCTAAAATTTCAATTTTTCTACAATAACTTCTTTCTATACTAGAAAAAAGTTCATCAGGAATATCTCTGCCAGCAAAAGATAACGGCTTCTTAGCACAGAAATCAAAGGCTGCTTCCTGAATCCGAGGTGCATGCCTTCTGCCCAACATGAAACTCAAAACATCTAACGAAGACAAATAACCAAAAACACCCCCATAAAAATTTCTCACCGAAGTAAGAGAACCGTAACCTAAGGATCCTTGATTTTGCACCGAGCCTTCTACTTGCTTTTTTTTTGCCCCATCAACCATGGCCCAAGCTGTATTCAAACCAAGAAAAACGCATAACAGCGCTGATCCCACTTTTCTTTTGATGATTACCCAAAAATGACTATTTTTTGATACAACCATCTTTTTATATTCACTCATCCTTGAGTTGTATCAAATTGACATTTTTTTTCAAGTTCCAATGCTCAAATATCTGCCTTTTTTAAAAAATAAGTCAGCTCAAATACCAGCCCTCTCTACAATCCCCCCTTCTGTTCCCGACTATCAAGGTGTTTTCAGATCTTCGAAGACTGTTTGAGTTCAATCGGTAGTTGGAGGCTATAGTTCCACTCAGCATGAAAAACTGCTCTCAGAATTTTTAGATCTCGTATTTTCTTGAGACACGAATGCCTTTCTGATATTTCTTATTTTATCAAAGTAGAAGCTAAAATTTTTAATTCCATCGTCCTACCCTTTCTGTATAAATTTTGATTAAAAAATACAAGTCATCTAACCCGAAAACATAATTTGACCTATGGCATTTTGAAGATCTCAAATCACATGAAATTCTTGTGCGCTTGAATTTGACTTAGCAACGTAGTAAGGATAGCGCAGAATTAAAAACCAGCATCAGTCGATCTAGTGAAATTTTCAAGCTCATAGACAATATCAGATAAGCTTGCGAGTTTTGCAATTATTGAAAAAACCTGAATGCTTTATTTGAAGAATACTTAGACAGGCTTGTAAAAAATACTTAAGCTATCTTGAATTCAAGCCTAACCAATCATCTTCGAAACTTTCACGAAACTTCTTTCGTTAAAAACAATGTGTCTAATTATAGTTATATTTTTTTATTATTTTTTATTGAAAAAGTTTCATAAACACGCTTTTTGTATTCTCATTAATCATAATTCGTTATTTACCTTCTTTGCTTATTTTTTTTAATGCTAATTTTTCAAATGTAGGTTTTTTAACATCAGCAAAAAAATAATTCTCAGGCATCGATTTCAATATGGAACTCGGCATTGAGCATGTTGAGAAATTTTTATGACAATCATTCGTCTTATCATAACTTTTCACGAGGTAGCAAAAATATTTTAGATAAGATTAAAAAACGCATGGATAGCAAGCAGAATGAAACTAATTCATGCCATTTAATCTTAAAAAGCATAATTAATAAAAAAATGCACCAATCGAAAAAGTAATAGAATTTAGTTCTAAAAACAAAATGTAACTGGTCAGCGGTTATTTCATAAAATCAGGGAATTTGTCTTCAAAAACCAACTTTAGTGCTTCGATAGGGCTAACTCCATTCTTCATACATGTCAAAAGGTAACTCCGAATTCTAGCAAATATTTTTGCACCGAAGAAAGAACGAAAGCATCCAGATATTTTCTGTTGTACTTTTGTCATTCTTAAGTCATTCTCTCCTTGGTTATTTGTAAAATGATGTGCATTGCATAAGACATGCTTACCTTGATAGTAAAAATAGGATTTCCAATGGTCGTGAACCAAAATACCTTTATAGTAAGAAAGTACACCCATTCGATTCATTCCTTTTTTACCGCTTTTACCGCGATTTATGTCCGCATGAAACAAAGTCACCTCTTCATTGCCAACACAATGAAGCCAACGTTTTTTCCCATTGATGTTAATTCCAGTTTCATCGACATTATTGAGATAAGAGTGAATTAATTTATTTTTTGCCCATATTTCAAAAAATTCAAGTTTTTCATAGATCGCATAATTCCAATTCGATATAGATCCCT
>Ga0208867_1000080_pt1 | contig 33353 bp, 57 predicted proteins | sample CryBogCBE05Oct08_FD_185505 | JGI IMG/M metagenome (GOLD analysis project Ga0208867, IMG submission 185505) | Freshwater microbial communities from Crystal Bog, Wisconsin, USA - CBE05Oct08 (SPAdes) (version 2) | ecosystem: Environmental > Aquatic > Freshwater > Lake | place: Crystal Bog... | reverse complement strand
ATTTTAAGCAATTAATTCCTCCGCTGTTATTGTATGTCCTACATAACGGTGCTTGATTACATAATCTCTTACGTATTCAGGACCATTCTGTCTTCCCGCCAAGATAATAACCCAGCGTGGCTCAAACTTTAGTTCAATACAGCTGGCACACAAAAACAAAGTAGTTCCTTGAATCAACGCTGATTTGGTTGGCTCTAGATTAGCCTTTTGCTTATTGCAAGAGTAACAGTTCATTCAGTTTCTTCCGTTTCATCAATATATCCGACACCAATTTCATCTACCACGATATACTCATCATTTGGTATCTCAATTGTGTATTTAATTCCGCCATCATAATATTCAATTAGTGATGACCAAGCACCATACTGAACAATAGTTCCGTATATACCCTCGTCTGGGATATAAACAAACTCTATTGTATCCTCATGATCCTCATTGTTTGCCATTGGATGCAACTCCTTCTATCTCACACGCAGTACCATATGAAATAATAAGTTGTCTTAGCAACAACAAGTATTCCATCAACTGCATTCTTTGACTTTCGTTATACTCCATGACATTTTCTTCATACACGGTTAAAGCAAGATAATTAGGTCTTGCTCTTACATCTAGCTTGAGATTTTTTACAGGACATTTTACTTCCCGTATTTTCTTAGCCATCTCAACCGTGTATTTTATTTTTGCCATGAATACTCTTTAGTCTTTTCCAGATTTCAGCAGTCTTATGGGAATTATGTTGTTTATCTGGTCTACCAAGATCCATATAAACCCCGCCCCATACACCCTTTTCTTTATTCTTAACGCCTTGTTCGTAACAAATCTTAATAACAGGACATGACAAACACATCTCGTCAACTTGTTTTGCAGCTTCTTTATCAGCTTCATACAAGTCATAAAACCAGTCAAAGTCTGGTCTAGTTGTCATGCCGTTGCATACAGCAAGGTGATACCATTGAAGGTCTTCCTTGTCTATGCCTAAGAAATTATACGAACTTGGCATACTTCTCGCTTAGTTCCCAAGTGCCATTTGACTTCAATTCATAACGATTTGAATATCCCCACTTATTATTTCTATACAAACCATTTGGTTGCATAAAGCCGTTGTTGCTTGGAGACCATTTTACAATAGTCCAGCCATCCCAAAAGAAACCTTGAGACTTATTCTTTTCTACAAAATTGTGTGCTTCAGTGTAATCTAATGTTATCTTAGCCATTGTTTTCTACTCCAAATAGTTGACGCCAGTTTACAAACTTATATTTTTCGCCTTGATTATCTTCAATCTCTGTTGCATTGCCTTCATTGTAAATTACAATTTGACCAATTTCTAGTGGGATTGTGTGATTTTTTCCTTCTTGATCCCGCTCGCCTGGTCCTAGATTAATGATTTCTCCACGCTTTAGCTCTGAATCTTGAAATGTTGCTGCGATAACTAAACCAGACTTGGTACGCTTGTCCTGTTGCTCTATTTCTTTAACTAGAACAAGTCCGCCTAGTGGTTCAATATTTGTCATTGATTTCCTTTGTTAGTAGGGATATTTATACTATTGTATCAGTTTTACAAGGGCTATGTCAAGCTTATTCTTTAATATATCTGAAAGGAATTTGATATGTTTCAAGAAGCTTAACACATTGTCTGTTTCTGGGGCAATCCCCGAAAACAAGAGCAAAGTCAGGCATAGATTCAATCATTGTAACATCAGAGTATGATGTACGATCTCTAACTAATTCTTCTTTGATTCTATATCCTTTTTGTCTCAGAAATCTTTCGGTTTTGCCTATGTATTCCGTAACCATATTTTCAGCACCTTGCAAACCCTTATGTACAAAAATATACTCTGTATCATCAGGATAAAAATGCTTACGGTCATCAATTAATACTGTAAGTTGACGGATTAAATCATTATAATCCCGCCAATTTTTGTCTCCAAAAATTAATACTCTCATGTTTTCCTTTCTAAATACACAAGGACGGGGTTACCGTCCTTGCATACATATATACGTATATACAATATATTACTTGAGATTGATTGGTGCGAAAGCTCCACCCCATACTGACTTCTTAATTTCAGTTTGTGGTTCTACTTGTGCATCAACTGACTTTTCTACAGTCTCATCATCTGCTGATGTTTCTGATACTTCATCTTCTGCTGCTGCCTTTTCAACCTTGTCATCTTCCTTAGCTTCGTCAGCCTTATCCATGTTGCACATGTGCATAACTGCTTGATTGCAATCTGGGCAAGTCATTCCAGCCTTGTAGATTCCTGCACCATTTGTTGATACATCTGGCACGTTGTGTGGAGCTGCTGATGGAGAAACGTCACCCTCTGGGCGAGTTTCTTGATCAATAATTGCAACTGCATCTGGACGAGTTGCATTAGGAAGATCCTTTTGTACTGCGATTGTTCCCTGTGGATCTGGTTCTGTTGTATTTGACACTATGTTACCTCCTATTCCATTTGTTGTATTTGATATCATTTGATCTGTGTTAGCACTTTGTCTAACATAGTTCTCAACGGTTCTCTCATCCCGCTCTTGGTCTACTGAAGAAGAGGTTCCGATTGCCTTTTCAAAAGCATCTTTAACATCATCAATAAACTTAGTAATGCTCCATTCTTCTGGAAGCATCTTTGTTGCACCTAAAGCACGTGCTCTAGAAATTATATGAGCTTTTGCTTTAGCATAATCTTTTGCACGACCTATAGCTTGAATGGCGTTATGTAAGTCAGTTGTATTTTCAATAGGAAAAGAACCGTCTGGCATAGCGTGACCTTTGTCAGCTAATTCCTTACGCTTCTTGTCAGAGAATTCTCTTTTTTCTACAAAATCCATCTTACTTTGACCCCGCCTCTGTAGTCGTGATGTTCCCTCCAGCGTATTGTGGAGTGGTCATTGAAACATCACGCCCCGTGAAAGGGCTTCCGACGTTCACTGTACCTGGGTTGTTAACACCTAGATCTGTCTTTGCATCAGAACGAAGACCTGCTTCTGGTCCTGCTTGCTCGGTTACTGGTGTTGCTGAAGCTGGTTGTTGAATGCCACCCTCAGTTCCTTGTTGGTTGTTATCCATATTTAAATCACCACCTTATTTGTATTAGTTTAGAATTCTTCTTCATCAAAAGCATCCATGTCAAATCCAGCTTGAATAAGAGCATTTCTACCTTCTTCAGATACTGCAATTTGAGCGTTTAGATCTTCATCATAAGAGACTTCAATCAAACCCTTTTGATACAAATCAAGTAAAACTTGGTCCATATCATCTAGCATTGCTTGATGTAGCTCTGGCATAACCTCTTCCAGAATCTCCATGTCAAACTTATAAATTGGTTCCCCGTCATCTGCTATCCCGTCAAGAGTTGCTGCACCTTCTGATACCAGATAGTTCATCAATTCTTGATGCTCTTCATTTGTAGGGTCGTATTCCAATTTACCACTTCCTCGGTACTATTATACATCAGTTGTGCCCCTAGCAGGAATTGAACCTGCGACACATGGCTTAGAAGTCCATTGTTCTATCCACTGAACTACAGGGGCAAATACAAAAGGTCACTTGCGTGACCCTTGTAATATCTTATATCAGTATTATACTAGTTCTGTAGGGTTGCTGTCAATTGCCACTGCCAGAATTTATGTGCCTCTTGACGTCCCGCAATAAAGTTACAAATTCCTTGTTCATCTAATGCGTTGGCAACATCGTATGTGTGCTTTAGCTGATCCATCACAATATAATTAGTGTTAACTAATTCTTGAATCATTTGACGGGCATTAAGATTTTCTGAATCATTAATCTCTAACTCAGGACTAAGCTCTGTCCAAGACTTTAAGCCAAATGGAGCTTTTGCACCCAACTTTCTGATATTCTCTGCAATTGGATCAATAGACTCATATAGGTCTTTGTAAATCTTTAGAAAAAACTTGTGATATTGTGGAAAATTCTCACCTTCAACATTCCAGTGATACCCATGTGCTTGAACATAATGCTTAACCACCATTGATTTTAGCACTTTTAGCTCTTGGATTAAATCTTCATTTGTCGCCATTTTTTAGATTCCTTATCTCTTGGATTTGTTGATCCTCATGACGCATCATTTCTATCAAAATATCTTCGTCCTTTTTATTTGGATCATTGTGTGTATACAAAGCCTGAACAGTTTTCTTATCTTCCATTCTTTGTGCACCCTCGCCCATCATTATGAATAACATAGCAATTGGGATTAAAATACCAACTGGAATATCTGGCCAATATTTCATTGCATTTAGACTTAAAGCAGATAGATACCCAGTTATTCTAGCAGGGTACTTCTGTATATAAAATGATAAATTAGACCAAAATTTTCTCATGGTTTAATTATACATTACTTTGATACTTTAGCGTATCCCGTCTTTTTCTTATTCATTGAGCCTGGCTTCTTTGTGCCTGGTTCCATATTCTTAATGCGAATTTCTAAGGCTTTCTTAATCTTTTCTTGGTTATGCTTGCTTCCCATATTTATCCTTTGTTAGAAACCCCGCCCAGTACGAGCGGGGTCCTTTAATTATACCTTACTTGATCTTGATTTGTCTAGGCTTAGCCTCGTCTGGAATTTCCCGTTCAATTTTGACGGAAAGCAATCCATTTTCAAGTGAAGCAGACTTAACAATCATATACTCACCAAGGGTGAATGTCTGTGTGAAATTACGTCCAGCAATACCCTTGTGTAGGTAATCTGCTTTATCATCATTTTCACGTTCACTCTTGATAATCAATGTGTCTTTATCTACTGTTACATCAATATCTTCACGCTCATATCCCGCAACTGCTAACTCAACAACATAGTTGTCTGAGTCAATCTTTTTTACGTTATATGGGGGGAATGAAGATGTTGTCTTCTTATTTGTTTCCCACCGTACAAATTGATCATTAAAACCTAGGAAAAACGGGTCATTAAAAATGGCTTCAATTTGTGCAAATGGATTTGTTTTATATGTTAGGTTTGTCATACTTAGCTCCTTTTCAGCAAGTTAGTTAAATTCAGGACCCCGAAGGCATCCTGTGTATATATTATATCAAAAATGCTAGTTTATTGTCAACCCGCCATTTTGCCAAAACTCAAGGGTTTTATCTCTTGCTTCTTGATGTATATTCCTGTGGCCTGGGTTTACATCTGCTTGTGTTTCAAGGCTTATAGTAAATAATGGAGCCGAATATGAATCATAGTTTCTATATAGAAAATGATCTGCCAAAGGGTTGTCTGGTAAATCATATTTTCCATCTAAGTTTATCAAATCTTTAGTAACTTTTTCAGCAAGTTTTCTACTTACAAGATATATGCCATTACCAAAATCATTAGTATTCCATTTATGGATAGAAGAATCCATACCAGAATTTATAATAGAAAGTTGAAAAAGATCATAATCAAAATCAATATTATTAATAAATTCTTGCCATGTGAACTTCCAATATTCTACTGTTTCAAAAGAAAGGTCATCTTCCATAATAATTGCATATTGTGTGTCACTTGTTTCATACCAATGCTTTATTGTTTTTAGATGTGACAAGGTACATGCAAGTTCATTATTTCTTATTGAATGTGGTCTAGTGACATACTGCATTAAATCTTCCGTGCTTCCATCAATAGCTTCAATAATTGTGTAACCTTTTACATTATATTTTTCAAAATTTTTAATGCAATTAGCAAGTCTATCTGGTCTTCTTTTTAAATTTATTAAATAGACTGGACCAAAATTATCAAGCTTGTTTGACATTATTGATTGCTACGACCTTTAGGGCTAGAAGAATTACCGTAACCTACATTTGGTTTACCATCATTTTGTGGAGGAGAGTTGTATGTAGATTTCCATCCATTGTCCCCGCCCTGCAACCCAAGAACTGGTGCGAAAGATCCGTTCCAAAAATTCAATGAACCAATACCTTCTTGTTCATTTTGCTTAGTTTGATCACCCTTGGTCAAATCTGGTTCATTTACTGCTATAGCATCCATGGCTGCTTGGGCATGTTCTTTGGTTGTATAGCAACCAATAACTTGTCCCGATCCAGCTTTCAGTACAGCATATCCACCCTGACAATCGGGTACATTAAACTCAATTTTAAATCCTGGTCCACCAGAGAGCCGTTCTGCTCCCGCTGATTCTTTTTTAATTTTTGTACTTCCCTCCACGGCGTTTGTATTCTTGAACAACCCAACCGTTAGCATATGCCGAAGGATATACATCAAACTTTTTCTTTGCTGCAGCTACAACTCTTGCATACAAATCTTTATCTGCTGGCTCACCTTTTCTATGTGAAATAACATCTTTATATTTGTCATTCTTTTTTTCAATTACAGAATCAAATGTTGGTGAAAATGCTCCAGCCCAAATTTCTTTTTCAACTTTATTTTCTCTTTCTACAATAGCACGAGACCACGCATATCCTGCATCCCCGCCCCATGCATACCACATTACCTTGCCATGTGATGGCTTATCCCATTCCTTGCCCTTTTTATCAACTTCATGGCGGGAAAAGAAAGAATACATACGCTTTACAGTGTCAAGAGACAATGATTCACCATTTACAATCTGATGTGCACGGGTCCAACCAACGTTAGTTCCTGCACCATTTGCTTTGCCTTCTTCTTTCCATTTAATGGCTTTTGCTGCTGCAGATTTCATTCCTGCTGTTGGCTTATATCCGCCATCTGCTTTTACAATTTCTTCATTCATTTCTTTATCCCCTTGATTTTCTTTAACATTTCTATCAATTATAACATGATCAACTCCAGGCATGTTGCAGCCACAAGTCATGCATTTATTTATATTATCTGACATTATCCACCCACCGAAGCTTTAGTATAACGAACAACAACAACTCCAGAACCACCGCTACCTGATGATGCATAATAATAAGAATATGGTGCACCGCCTCCGCCTGAGCCAGTGTTGCTTGCTCCAGAACCACCGCTACCGCCATAACCAGTTCCGCCACCGCCACCACCAGAACCTCCTGACCCTGAACCTAAATTATAAGTAGAGGTTCCACCACCACCGCCACCAACATATCCACCTACACCTAGGCCAGCTCCAGAAATCCAATCAGATGGTTGGTTTGTACCAGGTCCGCCGTTTGTATCTCCGTAAAAAGCATCATAATAATGATATCCTCCTGTTATATCTGAAGAGCTACCACCTAGACCAGCCCCACCAGATCCACCGCCACCGCCACCGTAGTTTCTTCCAGCACCTGCTGGGTATACAACACCATTTATATTAGCTCCTGCGTTTCCGCCATTTGCACCTTGTGCACCTTTGCCATAGTCTGAAGTGTATCCCTGAGAAGATGTAAATCCAGCATCGCCCCAATAAGTTGTTGTAAATCCTGAATTGCTTCCGTCGTTTCCATTTCCTCCATATGGGCCATATGCTTGAGATTCACCAACGCCGCTTCCGCCAGCTCCTACAAGTATGGAGTATGCTCTTGGGCTTGCAGTATATGAATAAACACTCATTCCACCAGCACCGCCACCGCCGTAGTTATTTCCACCACCGCAAGCTCCGCTACCTCCTCCACCTACCAACATAACCTGAAGGTTTATAGATTGATCTTGAACAACTAAGTAATCGGAATTATTAAATGTTCTGTAGTAATAAGTTGAATCTGAAGTTAACGTTCCTCCTGAAACCGTTGGAAATGGTGCTACAGAATTTTTTAAATAACGTATCAAAACAATTCCAGATGAGTCTCCCGCTCCAGTATTTGCAACTCCCCATCCGCCTCCGCCACTGCCATATGCGTTATAATAATATCGTGCGGGTGCTCCTCCTGCATAATAACCACTTGAATCTCCTGTTGATGTTGCAGATGCCCAATCAGAATATTGTCTTCCAGTCGGAGTTCCGCCTGCTCCACCACCTGCTCCACCTACGTATGGATCATTTGCATAATAATTTCCCCCTGGATTACCATATCCAATTCCGCCACCATTGTTTGTTTGAGTTGCAGCACCACCAGATTGAAAATAGAATCCATCTCCACCAGCACCACCACCAGAGCCACCACTTGAGCCATTTGAATAAGGACCGCCACCACCATTACCGCCACCGAAGGCTGTAATTCCATTAAATGTAGTGTTATTTCCTCCAGACGCTCCAACCAGTACTGAATAATTATTAGGTGCAAGGTTTAAATTAAAGTTTTCAACTAAACCTCCTGCACCACCGCCACCACCAAAATATCCACCGCTGGAACCACCGCCACCAATTACTATAGCTTCAGCTTTTAGGTTTCCTCCAGTTACTGATAATGTATCAGATGCCTTAAATACATTGTAATAGTAAGTGGAATCTTTAAAAAATGTTCCTCCATTAACAACAGTTGTAGAAGGCACAAAAATATTAATATTATAAGTTGATGTTGTTACCTTGTCTTGTGCAGTAACTACAATACTTACTGCATTATTTCCTCCTGAAAAACCTGAATTTCCATTTATTACAACACTTGAATTTTTATTTGATTTTGTAACTGATATATTAGCTGATGTTGAGTTAACAGGAATACTAACGGTATTATTAATATTGGACAAATCTGATATTGAATATTTTGTTCCATTTATTGTGATATATGTTAAAGAAGAATCTGTTGATGCTACTGCAGTTTTAAGATAACGAAGGATTACAATTCCTGATCCCCCGCCAGACCCTGAGTTGCCTCTGCTTCCACTACCTGTATTTGGTTGTGGAACGTTTAACTTTCCATAACTTGTATCATTATTGTGTTCGCTATCTGCACCTGCAGCATAATAATGCAATCCATTCCAAAGTACTCCAGTGCTGGTTGCTAATCCCCAATCAGAGAAGTTTGAAGAACCTGGTCCGCCATATTCACCTGAAGCTGAACCAGCTGCACCGCCACCGCCACCGCCAGCACCATATCCTCCATTGCCACCATCATAACCTTGTCCTGGCGTTCCAGAACCTCCAGGTGCACCGTACCATCCACCACCGCCACCAGATCCTCCATTGCCTCCTCTGTTTCCAAAATAAGCACCGTAACCTCCACCGTAGGCAGTTGAAGTTACATTATTTATATAAGTATTGTTTCCAGTATTTCCTTGATTATATCCATTTGTACTTGCTTGTGCAGCTCCTGCACCAATAACTACTGAATAAGTTCCTTTTGCAATTTTTTGCGATGTATATGAAAGAAGTCCACCTGCTCCTGCACCGCCAGCATATCCCCAAGCACCGCTACCGCCACCAGCAACAACTAGAATATCTGCCTTTAAACTTCCACCAGTAATTGTTAATGTGTCTGAACTTGTAAATGCTCTATAGGAATAAACTGCATCAGAATACAAGGTTCCGCCGAATACGGCGGGGGTAGACAAAAGACCAGACAAAGTAATCTTGTTTGATAAAGATCCTAAGTTTAGTCTTATAGCCATATTAAACCTCTGCTGCTAGAATTGCGAGTTGGACTGTTGTGTTTGAAATTCCTGTTGTTCCAAAAAGCTGGTCTCCAGGAAGTAGATCAATTGCAAATGTTGTACCTGCTGCAATGGCATAGCCATATGAAGAGCTTGTAACTCCTGCTGCACCCAAGTAAACTGAGTTGTTTGAATCTAAATTCTGAATTGAAATTGAAACCTTATTCTCGTAAGGAATTGCATTTGCTTTTGGAATGCTGACTAGGGAAGTTCCGCTGTTGTCAACTGTTACTACTTGATGATTGATTGCCATTGTTTGTTTCCTCCGCCTTAATTATATCAGTCTTTGGCGATGAAGCCAAAGCTTCTTTCATGTTAAATTTTTTCTTTTTTTCTGGTGCTTTTACAACTTCTGCTGCTGGCAAAGTACCATTTTTTCTAAATCTCATGGTCTCCCATAGGGCATGGGGAAGAGTGTGAATCCCATAATGTGTCCTATGATGATTAGTACACAATACCTCTAAGTTTCCTGGACTTTCCAACCATTGCTGAAATTCTGCATCATCCTTGAAATTTAAACCAAAATAAGCTTCAATCTTCTTTATATCAGCATTAGGTATTTGACTAAATTCTATATGTGTATGGTGTAATTCTGGTTCCCCGCCACATAAATCATCATTTATGACGCATTTCCAAAGTCCCGCCGCTTTGATCTTTTTTTTAGCTTGCATAAAATATTTGTAATTTGGATCAGATTCTCGTGGGTCATGTTCTGGAATGTGGGCCAGAATATGCAATGTCATATTTTGATCGTGTGCATCTGTCATGATAGTTAATTATACATTAACAGAGCCTCGTTTCAGATTTGAACTGAAGACCTTCCGCTTACAAGGCGGGTGCTCTACCACTGAGCTAACAAGGCTTGGAGCGGACGATGGGAATTGAACCCACCCCTTCTGCTTGGAAGGCAGAGGCACTACCGATATGCAACATCCGCATGAGGACTACAGGTGAATTATTCCAGCACCGAATGACGCTGCCCTAAGAGTCTCCCGCAGAACTCATCTCACGGGTTACTTGGTTATGTGTAACTATATCCATACCTAAGGTGTGTCACCTGTAGCCTCGTGCACCAAGTAGGATTTGAACCTACAACAACTAGTTCCTAAGACTAGCGCCTCTACCGTTGGGCCATTAGTGCTTGGTTGCGGGAGTGGGATTTGAACCCACGACCTAGAGCTTATGAGGCTCCCGAGCTTCCGAACTGCTCTATCCCGCAATGCTTCCCGCCGTGGATTCGGACCACGATTCATGGCTTCAAAGGCCATTGTCCTGCCAATTGGACGAACGGGAATTAGTGGAGCAAGTAGGACTTGAACCTACGACGACCAAATTATGAGTTTGGGGCTACTGACCAACTGAGCTATTGCTCCCGATTTATTAGGCGTGTGCTTCACCAATTAATTTGTTTTCTATTAACTTTTCTCTTTCATCAACGATCTCATATGCGAAATCTTTTAATGCTTTTTCATTCTTTGCATAATGGTGACCACAGAACATAAGTTCTCCCGCCACACCTTTAGCCCAAACTAAAGCTTCAGCAGAACAAGAATCGCAACGGTTGCTGGGACCAAGTACAAACTGTTTATCATTAGTTACTTCTTGTGTCTTTTCTACCATCATGTTCATAATTATACTCTTTCTATTAGTTGGTTAATAATTTGCTGGGATGTTAGGATTCGGACCTACGACATTCCGATTAACAGTCGGACGCTCTGCCAGCTGAGCTACATCCCAATACTGCTATTCTACCTTACCGAATGGATTCTTGTCAATCATCTTTAGTAGATCATCTGGATTATTAATCATACGACGTTGTGCTTCAAACTTTCCAAGCTCAACCATTTCTTCTGCAAGAGTATGCATCATATCATAAAGTCCCGCAGCATAACGCTTATGCTTTGTATCTGCTGCATCAATTTCATTTCTCATATTTACTGCAGACCTTGTGAAATACTCACATAGTGCAGTTAAACTAATATAAATATCGTCTTCATCTTCAATAGTCTTGATAGTTCCATTTGCTAACATTTATTATCCTTTGTTTGTTGTTGTCGTTATTCTACTATATTAATCTAATGCTGTCAACAGGAAATTCATCATCTTCTTCATCATTACTTAATCCCATATACTCCCGCAAACTTAATGGCATTTGTGGTCTTTCTGGAGTTTTAATAACATTTTTCAATCTAGCGTCTGATTCTTCTTTTAGTTTTTGTAACTCTTCTGAGAATACCCCGCCATATGTGTATATTTCAACTTCTTTGTCTGCATCTGGAGGAGTCATTGAAATAGCATTATATATAGAGCCACATACAGCATCTGAAAGGTCCTTAGAGCCTTTTCTTGGGTGATCTACTTTGTCCTTCATAATACGAAGTTGCAAAAGCTCATCTATGAGTAATTGTATCTTTGGACCATGCAATCTTTCTTCAGTTAAAGTAAGAGACATATCTTCATAATGTTTTTTAGCCACTGAAAGGATTTCTGTCTTGATACCGTGGACTCCCAACTGCTGCATCATATCGTGTGAGTTCCATCGGTCAAATGTAACCAACTTTAAATTAAAACCACGATCTCTTACTCCTGTAATATAATCTTTAACTTCTGTAAAATCAACTGACTTAGAAGCTGTTGGTGTCCAATACCTTACGGCATCTACAACAACTCTTGGTGCTGCTTCTTTATATTGATCTCCAATTTTCATTGTAACCCAGCCATCAACGTGTGCTAATGACACTGCACAGTGGTCATGCTTTTGTGCTAAATCAACATGCATAAAATACTTAACCCCATCTTTTGGTTTAAAATCATCATCAAATCTTCCATAAGAATCTACATTTAATTTAGGATTGCTAAAAGCTTTTTCAATCACCGCACGGTTCTTAAAGAACGCATCAGTAGCATCTGGTGGCATGCAGGCAAAACGTGATAAAGCGTCTGTTGGATCTGTATAGAAGTCAATTGTAAAATCATTAATTGTTCTAGTCGGATTGATCTCCCATGTAGGTCTTTTTAAAGCATACATTCTGGGGACCTTGTATGAAATAATATGGTCTTCTTCCCATTCCATTTCAAATTCATTGCCTTCAGTTCCATCTGGCAAATCTGGATCAACTTTAAATTTATGGTGTCTAATAACAGTTTCTTTTTCAGCTACCGCCTCGTTATACTTTTGCTGAATATAGTCATTCTTAAAACGTGGGAATGAAAGAAGAATTACTTTGCCAAAGTCTGGGAAACGGGAGTTTACAGATGCACGATACATCTTATAAATAGCTGATGCTGTTTTTGCTTGATCATGTCCAGATGTTGATTCAAGTTCAAAGCCTGAAATTTCGTCAAGGATAACTACGAGAACATTATAGCCTTCCCATGCTTCACGTTCTGAGTGACCTGAGTGAACTGTAACCGATTTATCAAACTCAACCATGTTAGCCTTAGCAATATACTTGCCTTGGAACCACGGGGACTTTTCAATACGTTGATTAAATCCTTTAAAGAATACTCGGTTAGCTTGAATAGCGTTAATAGCAATGTTAATAATATCAATAGCATCGCCTGGTGGCTTGCCATAGTATCTTGCTGGATCCGTTAAGCACAAAAGCAAATGCACCATGTATGCACAAGCGATTGTAGATGTATAGTCTTTTCCAGAACCTTTGCCCAGTTGCAGAATAACTTCGGAGCAAGTTTGCTTCCAAATCTTTTCGCCTTCTTCTTCACCATAAATCTTGTGCAATGTCTCACGCTTATAAATTTGCGTAGATGCACGAATCATTTGATATTGATATTGTGAAAGAGGAGGCAGTCCCAAATAATCTTTGCTGGTTACAAATTCTTCAAGAGATGCGGGTTTTTCTGAGAACTCATCACCTTCAAGAGCATCAAGAAAAATATTAAAATCAGTCACTTATTACAACAGCCTCTATTTGACCTGTTACTTCTGAGAGTCTACGGGATACTTCCCATTTACATTTATCACAAGTTGCAGTTACATCTTTTAGTATTCCTACAAGAATATCTTGCTTTCTTTCTGACTCTAGGATTTGATCTGCCATAGAAGTATCTTCCAAGACCCCTGCCTTGTTTAGCATATCAATTCTCTTAGCTTCAATATCAGCAATAAGCTTAATTACTTGTGCTTTAACATTTGGTGCATCTTGTGCATCTGCTTGATTTAATGTGACCCAAGCTTCTTTGATAAGCATGTTGTAATGCTCATCTGCTCCAGCCAAAGCTTCTTTAGCACGGTCACGAATAGCTTTGTTGTCATGAACAAAGCCTTTCCAAGCATCAATGTAGTTCTCTACTTGAACACGAGTAAGCTCCAGAGAGCGAGCAATCTGGGCTGGAGAATTGCCTTTTAACAATTCTTCAATAACTTTATTCATTTGGTCAAATTGACCCGCAACTTCTATTTCATTAGCCATTGTCTGTTTTATAAAATCCTGATCCTTTAAATTGAATTCCTGCAGGCGTATATACTCTTGTCATGCTATAACCACAATTTGGGCAAGGAGGAATAACTTCTGGATCAGAAAATGATCTGGTAATCTCTTCTGTTCTGTTACATTCAATGCAAGTGTAATCATATTTTGGCATACTTAATTATACCCTTTAATTACTGCTTTTGTCAATGGCAATTTTAAGTAAGATTAAATAACCAATCAAATCATCAATATCGTTATCACCAGCGAAGCCTTGATTGTTCTTAACTCTATTTAATTTATCATCAATTCTTACTTTAAGCTGTTCAACATTGTCAGATTGTGCAAATATCCTGTTTGGAGATAAAGCTGAATCGCCATAAGATATATTCTTTTCTATTAAAAGATGTGCAATTTCATGGCAAGCACTCCAAATTTTAGATCCAGATGGGGCCTTTGTAGCATGCAAATATAAGTCTCTACATGAAAAAATATCTGTATCTTCGTATATTCCTTTAAGCATTTTTCTTTATCCATTCTTCTAGGTTTACTTTAGAACTCCAACCAAAAGTTTTTTTCATTTTATCTGTATTTGATAAAGTTTCTTTTGATTCACCTAGTCTTGATGGTATAAAAACTAGATTGTCAGAAATCATTGCTGCTATTTGATTAACAGAATAATTAATACCACTTCCTATATTATATACCTCGCCGAACGATTCTGTCAATACATCTGTGGTTGCTGCTAATATATTTGCTCTTACAACATCCGATACGTGGATAAAGTCTCTTCTTTGTTCCCCGTCTCCCACAATAGTAAGTGCTTTTTTATCATTTTTTTGTTTTATAAATAATCCAATTACAGGTGCATACTGACCTTTGGCTGGCTGTCTTTCTCCATAAACATTAAAATACCTAAATATTATTGTTGGAAGATTAAATAACTCTGTATACATTTTGCAAAGTTTTTCACCATTTACTTTAGAAACCGCATATGGGTTTAAGCAATCGTCTGGTTGAATCTCTATATTTGGTATTGGATTTCTTCCATACCCAGATGATGTTGAAGAATAGATTACTCTTTTAACACCTGATTCTTTTGAACATTGAAGAACTGTAGCTGTTCCTACAGAATTAATACTTACAGCATTTATGGGGTTATTAATTGCTGATTGAATTTTTGATTCTGCAGCTATATGAAAAACAAAATCTATGTTGTTATATAAAGCACGAGTATTTTCATAATCTCTAATATCAAACTTATAATTAACTGCTTTGCTATTCCAAAAAAATTCTTCATGAGAATCTGAAGATTCATTATCTATAACAACAACTTCATGTCCTAAATTAATAAGTTCATCAACTAAATTAGATCCTATGAATCCTGCTCCACCAGTTACCAATGCTTTCATTTTTCCTCCTATTATTTTAAATACAGTATTTTTTATAAAAATATTGCATTGCCGAACCTTCAGGTAAATTATTTTTATCAATGTTGTTTCTTGTACACATTTGATTATATACAGATATTGACTTTGAAGTGTTGTATAAATCAAGTATTTTATTTAAAGAATTAGGATCCCACAAAGAATGCCAATCTTGAAAATTTATACCTAAAAATATTTTTTGATCGTAAGCATACTCCATATAATTAAATTTTTTAAAAGCTTGATTTAATAATTTTGGCCCCATATCAGACCAGCTCATATGCTCTTTATCTATCTTATTTACTTCATATATTAAATAATTTATTATTTCCGAGTCTTTATTTAAACTAAGTACTCCCCCAACTACGCAAAAATCATTATATCCTAGTTCAATAGATGCAAATATATTATCTTTAAATTCCCAATTATCTGATAAACAAATTGTATCTGCATCAACCCATATTTTTCCAGTCTTTTTTATCATGTTATATCTAAATACATCTGAAAACGCAGCATAAGAATTTTCAACTTTAAATAAAGATTCTTCTGAAAGAATATCTTTGGCGTCTGCTTTCTTTACTCCTTCTGGAACAATAATTGATTGATCATAAACATAAAGTGTTATATCATGACCATAAAAAACAAATGATGATAGGGATATTTCTTGTATCTTTGTTAATGTACCACCTACCCACAATGATGCAAAAGTATTCATTACAATATAACCCTTTCATCTATGTGTTGAAATGTTGATGTTGTTTCATACAAACTACAACCTTGAGGTGCATATGGTGCTAAAGTATAGGATTTAAATCTGTCTGGCTGTCTAAATATATACCAGTCTATAGGCATGTTGATTCCAGTTTCTTTTACAGAGTCCAGCATCTTTTTAGCACCCTGCTTGTTTAAAAGATAGCATAGCATTGACCAATCTTGATATGCTGGCACTATTCTTGCACCATTATAAATATTATTAAAAAGACTAAACTGATTTGAATGACAAAAATAAATAAATACATCCCAATCTTCTGGCATATCCTTCAGGTAGGCATCTAACAACTGTACAAAATTTTCATTATAGCTAATGTCATCTTCCATCAACATTAATACATCATAGTCTGATTCAAGAAAATTTTGCATTGCCAGCAGATTGCTTGCCCAAATCCCCAACTCCCCATATTTAAATGAATCTGTTGGGTTTAACAATCCGTATTTTTTATTAAAATCTTCATATTGTGTTTGATTCATAATCTGAATAGTTGGCGTATCTAATTCATTAAATACATTATTTAAATAATTATTAATTTTATAATTTAACTCTGATCTTATTGCTGCAGAATCTCCCATACCTTCAATATGGAATACTTTATAGCAAAGTTTCATTACTTAGCCCACTTCCTCTGTTTCTTGATAAGACCAAATCTTTCTAGTGATCTCTGAATAGTCATATGAGAGCATTTAGCTTCCATTGCCATATCAACAATCTTTTTCTTTTCTACTACATATCTCTTGTAACACCACTCTTTAGAATCATATAATTTCATTTACTGCATACCATGCTATTCCCGCCGCATCAGCGACATTATCGGACTCAGTTTTAACGCCCATATTTCTAACAAAGTCAATCGTCCTTTGTTTTCTTCTTTCTCTGATTTTCGCTTTAATCCAGTTATCTGACTTTCCTGGGAATTCAAGTTTAATCGCCTCTTTCTCTGCCTTAGTATAATTCTTGTTTCCAAGATATGACTGCCAGGTTATGGGGTGAACCTCCACCACCTCAACATTATCACTAAGTAACTCTCCCATTATAGCACCAAATACGTATGCCATCTTAATTCCTGTCTGTACAGATCTTACTGTAATTGCGGCTTCAATAACAACAAAGTCTGTGTCTAATTGGTTTTTAAATGATTTAATCTTACGCTTTGCATCAAGTATTCTTTCATAGACATCCGCCCCTTCAAACACAACCTCTCCCCATTTAACTGGCTTTTTACCGTTCATAAGGCAAAAAGCAAGGCTATTAGTACTTGCATCTATAGCAAGTACCTTAGTTCCTCTGGGTTTTACAAGACTAGCCAGTGACATTATTTATCATATCCAATATAGCTTGTCTTTCTGCTTCTTTGGCAGAACTTACACATTTGTCACAAATATTACCTTCGTTATATCTACTTAATATAACATTGCATCCACGATTCTTGCATATTCTTTGCTTACCCGCCAATCTAGCTTTCTTTTCATAGTAAGCCTCTTTAAGCTTTTGATTAGTAGCTATTCGGCAGCACTCATCTGAACAATACTTTTGATTATGGGTCTTTGGCTCAAATTCTCTTTGACCCTCACATTTATCATAGGCACATATCATTTTTCAAGCACCAATGCTTCTATATCAACTTCACCAAGATCCTTTTTATCTTCCCAGCAAACTTTCTTGACTGGACATCCTTTACAAGCCCATGTTGACTTTGTAAACTTTCTTTCTGGTAAAGTTCCAGCTTCGTAGGCTGCATATACTTTACGCATCCAATCCCAAACACCGTCAACGAGCTTTTTATTTTTTTCATCCATGTTAATTGGAATAATTAAAAAGCTATTATCATTTTTATTTTCATAGAAAAAGAAGCCTTGCTCTGCCCCTCTAATCTTCATGTAAGTCAAAAGCTGAACTTTATGGTATGGCAATCCTTGCATTTCTGCTTGTCTGATTGCAAAGATTTCTTCCTTTGCGGACTTTATCTCGCCAACAACTTCTTTACCATTCCACTCTATAAAAGTGTCTGCAAATCCTCTAATTGGTGGATCATCGTGGGTAACTTCTGTTTCATTTGCTTTGAATACTGGAGTTTTAGCCATGACTTTCTGTATGCGATCATGCACATACGTACCGTTATCCATATTAACGACGCCCATAGCATCGGTTTCATTTTCAAACTCAGCACCAGTAAAAGCAATGAACCAATATCTAGGGCAGTTACCATTACCATAACCAACAGTACTAGGACTAAAAGTTTTCTTTTGCGTGAATTCATTTGGTCTTTTACCACTTAATACAGCCTCCTCATACATCTCTGCAAACTTAATTGGATCAAACCCTTCTGGGTTTGACATCTTTTGAAACTTTAAATTAGCTATTAAATCTCTTCCCATTATGCTCCATACTTTGCTGAATATTTAAGTGCATCAACTAGGCGGTTGATTGCTTCTTCTGCTGTGTAATATACGTTCTTCTTCTTTGAGTTCTCCCCGCCTTTTTCAAAAGTGGTATAGAATCTGGACATGATTGCAAATTTTGCAGACAAAGCTTGCATCTTTACAATTAGGTCGGGAGCTTTTGATGAAGGAACATCAGGTTTTGCAATTAACTTAATAATCAAATCAAGAGCGTAGTCAAGGTCTGGGTCATTCATAAACTGCTTAATATCATTGAACTCTGTAAGTTCGCTGATTAATTCAATAACTGGTTTTTCTGTCATTCAAGAATCCTGACTACAAACTGGCAGGGGTCTCCGCCTGCTTCCCACTCTTCCTCTTCCTCTTCAGAAATTGAAGGTATACCATCATGAGTAGCACAAAATGGTGGAGTAATCCATCCACGTTCTACACCATTACTAAACCAAATTTGAAACTCGTCTAAGTCTTGATCTTCAATCATTGTGTGTCTCCCAACACTCTATAAGTTGTTCTAGCAAAGCCCATTCAATTACTGCAAGTCTAGTTTTAGAGCCTTCTCCACCGAGTATAAGCTTGAGAACTGGGCTCTTATTCCTATCCACTTTAAAAGTGTCTGTACAAATCTTAGCCCAAATAGCTTTTGATATAGAGATTGACTTCTCATACTCTTTATAATCAACCACAAAATTATGCCATTGAGCGTCTCCCTTTTGGTAATCGCCACGACCAGAATTTTTTTGTCCTTTGGCTCCGTCACGCTTTATTTCTCCTCGCTCTGACATTAAAATACCACACTAGACTCATGCTCTTTTGAGCAAATCCAATATAGACGGCTCTCATCTTTATCAACAAAACCCTCATAAATTATTTCATTGCAATCTGGTGTTTGACATGCAAAAGAACCATTGGCAGGTTCAACTCTCTTATGTTTCTTAGTGTTGTCCTTATTAAGAAATTGCTCAAGACTTGTCATAAATTTCTCCCTTAATCTTTTCAGCTACATCTGGATTTTCCCGCAAATATTCTACAGCTTTTGCACGACCCTGAAAACGTTCTTCATTAACAGTGTACCAAGCACCGCCTTTTTGTACAATGCCCATCATTTCTGCAGTATCTAGGATCTCCCCGACAGCGTCAACTCCAACTTTATCACCTTGAAAATAAAAGTCGTACTGGCCTGATAAACCCATTGGCCCAGTCTTGTTGTAGTCAATAATCCAATTGACTGGTCTACCGACTTTTTGTTCAATAATCTTGTCACCAACTTGGACTCCAGACTTAATAGCATTCGCATCAGCTTCCGATGCCCAGAGTTTAATGACGGTACTGCTAAAAAACTTAACTGCCATTCCGCCTGTAGGGATATGCGATGCATGCATGCTACCGAATTGATTTCTCTGTTGAGAGATAAGCACGAGTAATGTATTCTTATTGGCATAGTTAAGCATTTTGACTGCATGTGTCATATCCTTTGCTTCTGCACCAATCTGTTTGGTGTCTTCAAGTTTCTTGAGATCAGAACTATCTTTCTCAAAATAAATTGCGGGAAGTAAAGCTGATATAGAATCTACAACAATAATATCTACTCCAGCCTCCATAAGTTGTTGTGCAACATCTACCATGTCATTGATAGACTTAGCGGGTGAATAGATTAGTTTTTCTGAATCAACTCCCAAACGAGATGCCCAAGCTGGGTCATAAGATGCCTCTGCATCAATCCATGCACAAGTCTTACCTTCTTTTTGTGCTTGCCCAATCATTTGTAAACAGAAAGAAGATTTACCAGCAGATTTATTTCCCCAGATAAGAACTTGACGACCAAAGCCAAGGCCACCTTTAAGGCCCATGGTCAAACCAATACTAGGAGTCTTTTGTTTTTCTACGCTTACTGTTGTTGCTAGTTGTAGTCTTGCCCTTGTTTTTGGATCCAGCTTTGCCAGAATCTCTTCCGTTATCATGTAAACTCTTTTCTAATTCTACTGCCAACTCTTTAACTTGTTCATTACGACTAGTCGCTAAAAAATCTATAATGCTATAGATTGCTTTTTCGTCCTCTGCTCTAATTACTAGCAGGAACTCGTTCTCCGTACCTTTAAGTATGTAGGACTGAGCCATATACTTATATTATACACTATTTATTCGGTTTCTGTTGGATTATCAACAAGCTCAAACTTTATTTGATCACTGTCTGGATCTTGAGTTACTGAAATGCTCTTGTCTGAATAATTAGTTAACAAGTCTTTCATGCTGACATCAACTGAGCCAAACTTGTTAATAATTGCTGCCAGAATTTGTTCTAGCGATATGTTTGCATTTGATACATCTTTTTCCATTAACCTACCTCCTTTACAAATAAGGTTCCATCATCCATTTGTGCAATTGCGGGGTCACAAATCATTCCCGCCTGCATTCTACCCAGAGCCTTTGCATATAGCTTAGGGAAAGCAATAACACGCTCTAAGTTCTTATCTGCATCAGAAAGAATAATGTGAGCCATCATCTTGTTTGCCTTTGTCTTATAATGTGTGAAATCTAAAACAAGCCTCTTGCCACTATCAATTTTTAACTTATCCTTATACAACCATTGTACAAATGGGTCATCTGTTTTGTCAACCACATCTTGAATTGTTACATACTTATGTATACGGTTATCTCCTACCAAGAAGAAGTACATCATTCCTGGTTCAATCTTTGTGTTGACCTCATGGAAGATTCCCACCGAACCTGTATCATCTACAAGTTCTACACGAGCCCACGTAGGGCCCTTCTTAATGGATTTAACCATGGCTAGGAGCACGAAACAGCCTTCCTCAAGGAATTCTTCAAGTGGATTAACCTGAGCCTTGATAGCTGGGCTTAGCTTGCCTGTATCAAACTTTGGGATACCCAAATATTCATAAAGGTTTTCATTTTCATTTCCTTTACGCTTGTTATCTGAGAATGCTGCAGCACCAATTGTATTAAGAGAATCTATGGCTCTAGAGTTAATGCCACTACCCTTAACTCCCGCCTTCTCTGTAAAATCTTTATACGAACTAAATGGGCGGAGTGCAGTGATCTTACTACCAATGTTATCTGAAATATACTTGATATTTGATAGGCCAAATCGGATTGAATTTCCTTGAATGCTAAAGTCTAGCTCAGACTCGTTAATATGCGGGAGTAGTACTTTAATGCCCAACCGCTTAGCCTCAAGTAGATAATCCGTCCTGGCATCCTTGTCTTTCTCATTTTTGAGAACGGCAAACATAAACTCAAGAGGGTAATAGTATTTAAGCCAAGCAGTGTAATAAGACAGCATAGAGTAAGCAATAGCGTGAGAACGGTTAAAGGAATAGCCCGCATGAGCTTCAAAGTCATGCCATAGTTTGATTGCATCCTCGCTCGTAATATGCTTGCTCGCACCTTGAACAAACTGGTCTTTGTAAGCATCAAATTCACTCGCATCCTTTTTCTTACCGATAATCTTACGGACTTTATCAGCATCCGCCCAAGACATACCGCCAAGGTAAACACAGGCTTGCATAACCTGCTCCTGATATATAATAACACCATATGTTCTTTCGGTAAACTCATGCATGATTGGGTGAGCGTAGGTCACCATTTCTTCACCCCTTTTACGGCGAATGTATGAACCACCTACAGTGTTCATTGCACCTGGACGTACCAGTGCGTTAGAAGCTGCAAGGTCTTCAAATGTGCTTACACCCATCTTCATCAACAAGTTTGTATAAGGTGTTGCTTCAGCTTGGAAAACACCTTTTGTGAAACCACCCGAAAGCATTTCAAATACCTTTGAGTCGTCAAGCTTGATATCTTTAAGGTTAATCTTCTTCTTCTTAATATGCTCAATAGTTCTTAAAGCATCATCAATAACAGATAGAGTTTTAAGTCCAAGCACGTCAAGCTTTATAAGTCCTAGGTCTGCTGTTTGTTCCATGTCGTAAGCTACGACTGGGATGCGACCAGATACAGATTCATTTGGGTCTTTGCGGGTTTCAATTGGAACATACTTGCTGATATCATCTCTGGCAACTACTACACCTGCGGCATGCATTCCATTGCCACGAATCTTGCCACGCAACATAGATGCATACTTTGTTACTTCAGGATACTTTTTTCTAAACTCTTCTGTGCTCTGGCTTGACTCATACTCTTCAAATGTTTCAACACCTTTAAGTGCTTTATTAACTTCTCCGAGTGGTACTAGGAAAGCTCTTGCAACATCCCGCACAACACCCTTGTCCTTAAAGTATTGGTAAGTAGAAATAGATGCAACATGCTTAAACTTTTTGCGAAGATATTCTTTTACTTCACCACGACGACGGTCCATGAAGTCCGTATCAATATCTGGAAAGTCATTACGCTCTGGGTTGATAAAGCGAAAGAAAAGTAGGTCAAACTTAATAGGGTCTACATCTGTAATACCCATTAGGTAGCATACTAGAGATCCTGCAGCTGATCCTCTGCCTGGGCCAACCATGATTTCATTGTCTTTTGCCCAGCCCACCATATCGCCAACAACAAGGAAGTAACTAGCAAAATTTTTGTCAGCGATGACTTGAAGTTCTTCTTGGAGCCTGTTTCTATACGTCTCATTGTCTAATCCCTTTTCTACTAGAGACTTCTCACACATTTCTTTTACTGTTTTTAAAGCATTCTTTTTTGGTACTGGTAGTAAATCAAGGTTCTCATGAAAATCATAAACCTCAATCTTGCTTGCAATTTCTACCGATGATTCGTAGATATCCTTGCGTGTAATGCCCGCCTTCTCAAAATCCGCTTTGATTTCTTTGTACGACTGAATGTAGACATTAATATCTGAGAAACTAATTGGGCGGTCAGGATATAGGTGGTCAAATCTATCAATAACATTAGTGAAAGAACGACCACTTGTATAGTCTGCTTCTTTGTTTTGCGTGGGCTTAGTTGAAAGGATAAGGAGGAGTTCTTCCAGGTCCCTCTCCTCTTTCTTTGCAAAATGACAATCTCCCGTAGCAACTGGCTTCACCCCAAGTTCGTCTGCTAAAGCAAGCAGAGCTGTGTTTAGACTTTCAGGATTATGCGATTGAACTTCAATGTAAAAGTCTTTGCCAAAACGATTCTTAAACATCTTGACATACTCTCTTGCCTTATCATTATCTCCACGCTCAATTGCTTTAGAGATAAGACCATTCATGCAACCCGATACTACAATTATACCGTCACCAAACTCAAAAAGTGCATCAATATCAATGCGGGGCTTGTGATAATATCCTTCTGTCCAAGCAATCTGTGAAAGCTTTTGTAGATTCTTTAGACCTAGGTCATCTTTGGCTAGCAGGATAATGTGGTTGTATAAGGAAGTATTATCGTCACGCTTAGCAACCGCTCTTTTATCAAAACGATCTGTAGCAGAAATATATGCTTCAAGCCCTAGTATAGGCTTCATTCCCAATTCTTTAGCAGCAATCTGCATATCTCTATGAGATGCTAGAGAGCCGTGATCTGTAATAGCCAAACTTGTCTGACCTTGATTTTTTGCAGCATCAAGTAATTCATGAGGTGTGTTTAAACCATCCATAAGCGAATAGTGCGAATGGACATGCAAATGAACAAAGTCAGACATGTTTAACTTTTCTACTAGTTTTTAATTACCACTCAACGGCGGATGAGGTTGACTGCAAAGATTCATCGGATGAATCAGAAGTAATTCCAAGATAGAATGCTTCCTGCTCATCATATTGAACATCACGAACTGCTGTCTTTTGCAAATCAATTGGAGCGAACTTTTCAAAATCAATTGCAGCAACATCAGCTGTTGGCAAAGGAATAATTGAATAGTTAGTATCAGTAGCTGTACCTGTACGCTTTAGCTTCCAAGTCAGGTTTGTAATGCTTCCTGTTTCTCCCGCATAGTTGATAATCTCAGGAGTTGCAGACTTTGGACCTGCACCTTGTGAAAAGATTGCTACGTATGGCTCTTCTGAACCATCGTCAACAATAACATTTGCATAGAAGCGTGAGCGACCCTTCCAACCAGCCTTTGGGTCACGACGGTGCATTTCGCATCCGTAGCAACGACCTTGGTCTTCAATTGTGCAAAGTGCCTTACGCTTGTAATCCTTTGGATTGGTATGCTCTACTGCAATAAAAGCTAGACCACCCTGAGCTGAATAGTTCTTTGAGTCTGGATCAATTTCTTGCATGAAGCGGATTTTTACTGATTGGCCATCTTTAAGTTGTAGCCATCTTCCTTTTTGTGTTTCGCCAGAATGAGACTTTTGTTCCATTTGTTCATTCATAGCCTTTAGACCTGTTACGATTCCCATATTGTTTCTCCTTAGTATAAGGGCTGTTTGATGCCCTGCCTATCTAGTATATCACATAACTGCGTACTCAAAATGCGGAATTGCATTCTTTATACACATTTTTATCTCATCATCTGTGAGATCCCCCACATCTTTTGCCATATGTGGATATACACAGTTGTGGTCATATTTAGCCCACAAAACATTTTTATTCTTTAATTTATTAGCAATAGTATTTCCCAATGCCCGCCCAGCTGAATCATTGTCTGTCATTATGATAACTGTAGATGCATATTTATTTAAGTGTTGAATGTTAGTATCTGATATGCTACCACCTAGGGTAGCAACAGCATTTGGAAATCCCGCCTGCCACAAACGAATGGCATCAAAACTAGACTCCACGACTATAATAGTTCCGCCTTCACGCTTTGCTCTATGCAGGTTAAACATAGTTTTATTTCGTGGCAGGTTAGGACTATTCTTAAAAGCTTTACCCTCTATTGAACGACCAATCACACCAACTGGTATTCCGTCTGGTGAATGCAATGGTACAGTAACCATGCCCTGAGTATCTGAATACCCCAAATTAAAATAACGACCAGCTTCTTTATTGATCTTTCTTGATAGAAAATATTCTTGTGCTTTTGGATTCTGCTCTAGATTTGTATTTAACTTATCTAAAGTTAACTGCGAAAACTCTACAAACTCTGGCTTATCCTCTAGCAGGTCTTTTAACTCTTCTTCAAGAATATCTGCTGCTGATAGCTTATTTGATGATATAAATCTCATGGCTTCAAAGTCATTACGGTTAGTTAATGTCTTTACAAGCTCTAGAACTGTCCCCGCCGAATTACAATTTTGGTTATAGCAAATATACAATCCCTTTGAATAACTTACCGCAAAAGCTGGGGAATCTGTATTGTGATGAAAAGGACAAAGGCACAGAAAGTCTGTGCCTGTTTGTGAAATTATTTCAATGCCACAAGATTGCAAAATAGAGCGGAGGTCCGCTTTAGTATATGCATCTGACATTTATTTTCCTTTGGGTATTAAACTCTGACCAGAGAACCCTTCATACTTTAATGCTTTGGATTTACCAATGTAAATTCCGTACATTACAAGGTTGAAAGAATAGTGGTCCTTGTTCTCATTATATTTTACATTAAACTGAGGCTGCATGTCAAGGACAGGAACGTAACCTTTGTCTCGCATCTGCTGGACCAAAAGTCTTTCATAGTTCTCCCTTGAGCTCTGAAAGATAGAATCATCTTTGATAATTCCATTCATCCAGAAGTCATGTATTTTTCTTGGGTACATGATCACCAATCTTTCTTGATAATTATATCAAGTTAGATAATGATTACATAAATTACGCTATACCCTTGTCGTACAACTCAGTAATAATTCCTCGGTTCAAATCCCAGTCCAAATAGAACCCGAACTCAGTACCATGGCGGTTCTTACGGCTTACAATTTCTATAACATTTGAATCAGGTTGCTTATGTACTGCGATAGCCATATCAGCATCATATTCAATAGCCTTTGACCATGCTACTTGCGAAAGTAGTGGCGGGGCATCTTGGTCAGATACATCATCCATGGTTGCAGCTGTAATATCAATAATAGGAATATTATTGCGAACTGCCAACAGCTTAAAGTCACGAGAGATATTTCTATTTCTTTCAACTTCTGATTTGGCTCCAGATGAATCATTAAACAATTGATGATAATCAAGAATAACAATATCTGGCTTATGCTGGTCAATCTTTGCTTGTACTGTATTTGGTGTAACCTGACCAGTACCTTCATTTGATACTAGGATAAATTGATTCTTATTATTGAATTTCTTTGTACCCCAGTCATCAAATTGTTCTATGTCAATATTACCTCTAGAGAAGTCTGAAGCCTTAAACAATCCCGACCCCATCATTGTATAGATACGGTCACGCATATTCTCTGGGGTCATTTCAAGGGATATGATCATGGGTTTAAATCCCTGTTCCCAAGCTTTACAAGCCAAATAAGAGGAGAACCAAGTCTTACCCCTACCTGGCCAACCAATCATAACTATAAGGTGTCCTGGAGCCATTCCTGTGGGATATGCATAGTCAATTGCTTTAAAGCCAGTCATAATACCTGGGCTACCGCCCATAGCATCAGAACGATTTCTAACTGCTTCAAAATGCTGTTCAGCTAACTTAAAGTCTGTAAGATCAACATCTCGGACACTTGCAGTAAGTTTGCCTAGCGTGTTCAATTCTTTTTGCATCTCTAAGATAACTCTAGATGAGGCTTCTGTCTTTAAGCTCGCACCAGACGATAGCAATAGGTTTCTAACTCTGCTTGCAAGATATTCATTCTTTAGCTGGTCAAGATAATATGCTGTCTCGCCTTTAACGCTTGCTGGCTCAAAATCTTTAAATCTTTCTGTAAGCACTGAAACATCTGGAACAGCTTTAAACTTTAGATAGTAAGACTTTAAGCCTTCCCAAACATCTCTATGTGAAGTAAATACCTCATCAATGTTTTCAGCAAGAACTGTAGCAATATCTTTATTGTGACAAACTGCTGTAATAACTGCGGACTCAGTATTCATTATCTCTTTCTTCAACCATAGACTTAGTACGTGCTCTAATTAAATCCCGACGAGATTTATCTTCTTCTGTCTGTTGCAATGTAAGGTCAAGCTTCTCAAAGTTGTAAAAGAACCAAGTCAAAGGATGTCCACTCTTAGTAATCTTAAAGTAGTACTCCAAAAGGACTTTAGCTCTGTCATAGCCAACGCTATCAATAACATCTTGCATAGCCCACTTTTCTCTGTACTTGTTTACAACAGCGGGCTTCTTGTAATGCTCTTTGTATAAAGCACAGTAAAGTGAAACTAAGCCGTATGCCAGCTTCGCTTCATCTTTTGTCATTTTTTACCTTTGTTAGAATTTAACTCTTGCTCAACCTCGTTGACTTTCTCCATCAACTTCTTCTCAACGAAAGTATACACTCTATTTGTAGCTTCGTCAATTGACTCATGCTCTCTCTTAAAATCTTCAATGCCAATACCAATTTTTAAACTTTCATAGTTACCTAGGTTGCGGGTGAACTGAAGTTCAACTTTAACGTTAGTCTGATTCATCTTCTACCTTATCTTCCTTATCTGCTGAAAATGCAAATCCTGGCTTAAACTTTTTAATACTGCCTTCTGATAAATGCTGATACAACATCATCAAACGATCTGAGATACCTATCATAGCATCAATATCCTGCTTTTGTATAGCTAATTCCATTGTGAATTCCAACACTTTTAATGCTTGATGCAATACATGCTTAGCATCTTTGTCAGACTTATTTACCATTCAGGTGCTTTCCAAACTGGGACAAATTCCCCTTCGTTATTCTTAACATATAAAATGTTTTCTTGCTTCATCATAGCTTCTATCTCTGCTCTAGAGGGCATATCTCCTACGGTGATTTTTCCGTCTCCCCGTGGTCTGCCTCTGTGTACTGTTTTAAAAAAATCATGCATGTCTCGGATATCATCTTCACTCCAGTAGTACTTACCTGGGGTTTTCTTTCCGTTAAGAGAATAAACTTGTTGTGGAGCTTTTAGATTACCACGATATATATGTAATTTTATTGTGTCTTCGTGCTTGCCAATAATTTTAACTACTTCTGAGATGGGGTAAGCATGCTGCTTATTTTTGTTGACTTCCGCCAAACTATAAGCAACACGCTTACCACTTTCGTAATCCCAGGCTACCAGAAGGTCTTCGCCACGAGAGCGTCGCAAAACTTTGTGTAATCTACCGTTTAAATAGAAATACCGTAGCCGTGCTGAAGAGCTGACTCTTTTCTTGCTACCCATGTTGCGAACCTATTCTCTATCCTGATCATCCATCTTTTCCCACATAGTATGCAGAACAATTCAACTCTTAGGTTTTGGGAATAAACTCTATCAACGAATACTCGGCCTGCACACTTTTTACAATTAAGCATTATTAAGTTTTCTTATATAACTTACTTAGCTGCTGGTGTTGTTGACTTTGCTGATGCTGCCTGAAGATGCTCGTAAGCACTCTTAAGAACTGGACCAAATACACCAACTACTGCTGCCCATGCAACTTGCTTGAGGTGATGATTGCCACCCTGCCAGATTGCAACTGCTGCAACGATTGTTGAGATAACATAGTGCTCAAATAGAGCCTTTGTCTTTGCGTTCATTTATTTCTCCTATTTAGGTTATGCGGTAAATACTTTACCGTCAACTACACAAGTATAATCTCGTGTAATTTGTATTAGCTGGACGTGTGGATAATCATTGACAACATGTGCCACTGCAAATCCCGCCTGCCAATTCTTTTGGATTGAATAATCCATCTTTTCTTCGTCACAAAGGTGACCTATTTCATATCCACGCAGTTCTTGACCACTTAGATTGTATGTCTGATAATAGGCTCCCATGCGATGAGAATGTCCACGAACTAGAGAGATTCCCCAGTTGTTGACATCGTTACGAACAGATTCTCCAGAGTGTTTGGAAATGGACTCGCCATGATGACCATACATATCACCAAAACGCTTAACTGGTGGTTCATTATAATGATGCCAGTTAAAGCCATGCTTATTATATTCATATAGTGAATCTGGTGTAACGAAATCTAGTAGTGTTGGAGCTTTCTTTGCAATGTAATCTCCATGTCTTGTCCAGCCATGATTACCATCATGAAAATGACAATCTGCATCTGGAACAATTGCTCTAATGTCTGCTAAGAACTGACGAGTTCCTGTAACCCCGCCATCCATAATTGAAACTCCTTCGTCGGGCAATCCATCTGCCCAGCGGCTTGTTGAATCCGCATCATCAATGTCACCAAGCAGATCAACTGCATCTGGTTGCCACCACTTCATAACATTTAAAAATAATTCTACCTTGCGTTCATCGTGTCGGGGAAAGTGTACATCCGACACCATCATCCACTTTAAGTCGTTAGTCATATAATCCTTTGTCTAGGTTTAATCAATTGTAGCGTAGTGTATTGTTTTTTGTCAAGCTACATGAGCTTTATTATGTTCTAATCTTGAACATAAGAATAGATTAATTAATCTATTATCTTGCTTATCATTATTAATATGATGAATGGTTTCCCAATCACTAATTATTCTATTTAATTGTTTTTCAATTATAAGGCGGTGTTCATAATACCACCCTTTAAAATTCTTAGGATGTTCTGGCACTTTTACCAAAACATAACCTTCTTTACTTATTTTCTTTTCCCGCTTTGTCCAAACCTTTATTGGTTCGTACATCAAGTTCCTATTGCAACAACATAAAATTTCCAAGTGCTGGTAGGCGTAGCACTCAGGGTAAAAACTGCCTGCGTTGTATTAAGTGAAGATATCCAAGCATAACCACCTGTTGAAGAGCTACCAGTATAAACTGATCCAGTCAACGACAAAAAGCTGCTGAGACCAAAGTCTGCTGCATTGACAGTAATGGTTTTTGTAGTGCCCAGGTTATAGACATGATACTTGTATAGAGGAACTGCTGTGCCTCCTCCAGTTGTAGCTACTGGAGCGGGAGTCAAAGTATTAATCTGTGACTGCAAATTATTAATAGCAGTCATCATTTGTGATATAAGGCTATAGTCAATTACAGCATTGTCTGTAGGTAATACTAGGCTTTGTGACATTAAAGTTTATCTCCTTCTGGATGGATAGAAATTTCTTTCTCCCCCGCCTTTATAATAACTGCATCAAGCCATTCTAGCACATCTGGATCTGTTATGTGGCGTCTTTTTGAATCGCTTATAAGATATATTTTACCATCTGCAATGTTCTTTACCAAAGTCCCGTCTCTAAAGCCCAGGAGACCGCTGGTACTTAAATTAGATATCTTTGATTCAGAAGTCTTTATAACTGGAAGATTCCACGACAACATAGCTCTATCTGAAACAAATTTAAATTTCTTTGCACCTTTAATGTAAAAATACCCTTTATCAGTATGAGCTATAAGACCGCTCGGGACTGTGGGGGTATATTCTTTAACAGTCTTCTTTTTCTTCAAGAAGCTTTGAATATTCATCAATTGTTTTCTGCATTTCTACTATTTTATTTGATTGTTGTGTAAATTCTGCCCTTAGCATTGCTATTTGTCCTTCATACCCAGCAGCAAGCTCACCTATACGTTGTTGTAGAGCCGTAATCACTAATTCAGCTTTATCCATTATAATCCTTTGTCTGCATTTTATTATAGCACAAATTACATTTTATTTTCAATATTTTTATTGGCACGTATATGAGTGTATAGGTAATCTGGGCCTTCTGTAAAATACCAGTGATCTGGCTCACAAAAAAAGAAAAATGCATTACAAACTAAATTGATATCTGGACTTGGAAATTCTTCTCGCCAGTGTTCTTGATCGTTTCCATACATAAATAAACCATCATTTTCTTTCAGCATGTATGGTTTTCCTTCTGCCCAAAGATCCCAGCCTTCCTTCTGAAATACACAAAAATCTATATGGTATGTGCAAGCATTATCATCTTTATGCTTCCATAGCTTTGCCTCTTTACCTTCATAAATAGCCAGCATGTTCCATGATGGTTGAAGCGTGGGGCTATCAAAATAATCTCTTGCAATTTCAGTAAGCATATTATGAAATTCATAAAGCTCAGGAGTATTAGCCCATTGGTGTCTGCCAAAATATTGATCATAAGTTGTACTATTTACCCACAAAGACATTGCATATTTTTGAATTTTTTTTAAATTTTTATCATCCATTATTGATTCTATTATAAATGGGTCTTTAATCTTTATATTTGACATACTACCATTTTCCTATCGGACAAGTTGCTGCTTCAAGTTTTGTTTTTGCCGCCATAAAACAACCACATTTTTTACATTGTTTTGTTAATTTTATTAACTCTGGGCAAATTTTACAAATATTAAATCTTTCATTAGCTAATTCTTCTGTTGATTTAGCAGCATTTGGATCTAAAATATGCCATGGTTTTACTTGACCTTTTTTCCATTCTTGCCATGCTGACATCATGAACTACTTTCTGGTGGCAAAAACTTTTGTCCATCCCATACTGAACCTATTTGAACTTCGCCGTAGCTTGTTACATCCATTCCTACAGGATTATTTAAAAACCCTTCGGCCCATCTATCAGCTGTATCGTTAAACATTGATGAATCAAGTGGCAAAATATGAGCAATTTCATTTTCTACTATTAAAGCAAATGTTCTAACTGACATTATCTATAACCTCTGCAGGAGCATTAAATTTATTTCCATCCCACACCCATCCTTCTTGAGCTTCTGGAAAATTAGTTATTTCCATACCAGTGGGATTTGATGCAAAAGCAGCTTCCCATTTTTGTGCAAAATAAGTTGAATCGTCCACATCATAAATTGCAAAAACTACATTATTAGATAAAAAAGCATAAGTTTTAACAGACAATAGGTATCTCCTTTTTTTAATTATACCATTTAATTAAATTTTATGGTGTAGTACAAACACCATTTGAGCAAATTGGTCTAATTGGTCCGCAGGCATTTGGTAAACCGCTACCATAAGGGCTACATCCGCTAGGCGTAGGGGTTGGCGTAGGGGTTGGTGTAGGCGTTGGTGTTGGTGTAGGCGTTGGTGTAGGCGTAGGTGTAGGGGTTGGCGTGGGGGTTATGTAATAAGGATTTGACAAAGTTGGACCAGTAACTATTGGGTTTTCCGAATCTTGATTTGCATCTATCCAATAAGCTGTAACTACAGCATTTTGAGTGGTTGTATCATAATTTGCCCAGTAATTTGATATTGTTCCTGATTTTGAAGTTACATCAAATTGAGCACCTCCTATATTTACCCCATAACCATATGGCGAAGTACCTGGATCTGTAATTGTATAATTTACATCGGTATATTGTGTTCCATTGCTTGTTCGTGAGCTACCATTACTTGCTGTAACAGCAGTAATTGTTGGTGTAGGTGGAGGAGGTGGGCTATAAGAATATGATGCACTGGCAGTTGCTGTTCTTGTACTATCTTCAGAAGCTGCTGTAATTGTAGCAGAATAAGATGTATTTGAGTTTTCTGATACTGTATAATTTACAGTTCCACCTGAAGTTCCCGCCGATGCCACAAAACTTGTTGGCGATATTGTTCCTGAATTTGTAGTTAAGTTAACAACAAAATCACCATGGGTTGATAATTCTGAATTTGTATATGTTATTGTTCCATTAAATCCACCATTGCTTCCTGATGAAGCAGTTGCACTTAATGACAATTTTGAAGAAGCAGATACGGGTGCTGCTGATACTGGTCCTGACCAAGCTGATTTTTGTGGTGTGCCGCCATTTGTTTGAACTGCTCTTACCCAATAATAATATGTTGTTCCCGATGTTAATCCAGTGTTATTTTCTGCTGTTCCAGATATGCTGGGTATAGTTGCCGCAGTTGTACCTGTAGGTGCGGAACCTGTTGTATTTCTATATATTTCATATGTTAACGTATATCCAGAATTTGGGGTAACTGCATTCCATATAGTTCTTAAACTTGTACTACTTGATATTTGTATAGACA
>Ga0208867_1000078_pt1 | contig 34429 bp, 38 predicted proteins | sample CryBogCBE05Oct08_FD_185505 | JGI IMG/M metagenome (GOLD analysis project Ga0208867, IMG submission 185505) | Freshwater microbial communities from Crystal Bog, Wisconsin, USA - CBE05Oct08 (SPAdes) (version 2) | ecosystem: Environmental > Aquatic > Freshwater > Lake | place: Crystal Bog... | reverse complement strand
TAGTAAAAGCTAGGGTTGTAGTGGAAAAAGGTATAGGGGGCTTGCGTATTTGGAGGATTAAGTAGTATTATTACCACGTAGTTCCTCCTTGGACTACTCGTTCGTTTTCCTTCGGATACTTCCGTTTACCCCACCCTAGCGGTGGGGTTTTTTATTCTTCAGTATCGGCGTAAGCACCCATCTTACTCAATCTGTGCGCCAGTTTAGGATCAAGAGTTACTCCACCCATGCGATTAGCTAGGCGACGTTGCTTAATTCTAGTCTGTGCAGACTCTTGCAATAGTTCTCTTGTAATGGCTTCTTCTGGATATTTACGATTAAATGCACGTACTTTTTCTAGTACACGTTGCCGCATATCAGAGTCATGGTTATCCCATGCCATAAAGTGTGCATCCATTAAGGCCTTCCTGCGGTCTAGAATTTCAGCTTGTGCAGTCATCATCTCGATATTAGCTTTTTGACGTTGAGCTAAACGCTCCGGAGTAAAGCCGATCATCTGAGTAATAGCTTCTTTAGGGGTTATATCGCCTACAAGCTCGTTGCCACGCAAGGTTGTAGCTCGGCCTTCAGCCATAAACCGGGCGCCCTTAAGGAAGTTCTTAATAGCTGCTGGGCTAGCCGTCTCAATAGCCCGCTCAAAATGCCCTTGATTAAATTGTTTAACTGCATCGGCAGTGCTCATTGCTAAACCGGCAGTAGGTCCTAGTGCGTTAAAGATAAAGTTCTGCATAGCAGTAACCTCATCATTACTCTTGCGTGCGTCTCTAAACCATAAATCATTTAAGGATAAGCGGTCGGCTACGTTAGCACCCAGGGTCTGAGATACTACACCACGGGAAATAGAATCGCCTACAAACCCGCCGAATGTATTTGAACACCAGTTCTTAAACCAGTTATCAAAATCCCAATCGTCATCATCGTCACCAAATGCAGCATGCATTGCATTCATAATGCCTGATACCATCCACCACATAGGCAGACCAGTAGCTCCAGCAAATACCGCAGTCATACCTAACGTACCAGCAAGGCGCTCTCTAGCCTCACGTTTTGCGTCTTTAATAAAATCATTTGTAGCTTTATTAAGTTCTTCTTCGGTAAGCGGGGGTTGCCCAGTCTTATTTTCTCTGTGGTCCGCAAGAATAGTTTGACGAATATCCATCAGCTCGTTAAGTATCTCTTGGTCTTTTTGAGATAGCTTGGAGTTATTATTCATTGCTTCATTACGTTTAGCAATCAACTCTTGTATAGGGGGGTAGTTACGACCAATTGATTCATAAGCACTACGTGCCAACAAGTATGTCATTTGCTGGGAAAACTGCTTGAACTGCAGGATAACCTTGAGCGCAGGATGCTGGAAATATCTAGGCTTGTTCAGTGTTGAGTAGTCAAACATGGACTTATAGGTCAAGTCTTTAGCAGTTTCAATTGCTTTTTTCTGTGCAGCGGCTTCGGTGTAGCCACTTGCTAGGTTCTTTTCAAACGCTAGCTTATATGCAGACATAGCTACAATTTCACGGTTAGCACGTTCTGTTACGTGGAACGGAAAGCTTACCCAACCCATTACTTTTTGCATACGTGCTTTGTACAGGGTAGATGGGGTTTCTGCCAGGCCGACAATATCATGTGGCAATGTAACATCAAGTACACCATCGGCTACAAACTTATCGTATGCTTCACGCTCTAGCTTGCTTAAAATATTTTCGTTGTTAGACAAGGAGAAGAAGTTTAGGTTACCTTGCTCATCACGCACGCCAGAACGTACAAACTTAGTGCCGTAGTCTTTCATAGCGGACATAGTTTTAATACCGCCGAACTTAGCGGATATAACAGGGAAGCCCACTGCAGGAACGCCGAGCATGTTGGTAATAGCTGAAGCTGGAGAAGTCATGTACCAGATAAAAGATGCGCCGGACAAGAAGCCAGTAATGCCACCAGTATCGGGTGGGTTCATAATAAGGCTATGGCGAGCGCTTAATTCTTTTACGTAGTCTTTATCTACCTTACCTTCTTCGCCGCCTTTATCAAAAGCAAACTGTTTAGCTGCCGTCAAATTGTCGCTTAGCTCACGGCTAAACTTAAAGCGAGACTGCTGATAAGCCATATGGAAAGAAGACGCAGCAAATGCACGTAGCATATCTTTGTCCATACCAGCTACACCCTTACGGTTAAGGAACATCTTACGAATGCTCTTGTCTGGCAAAGTAAGGTAGAAAAGCTGGTCTACTGCATCGTTTAAGTTATCACGCAGTTCTGTGGTATCAGTACCTTGTGTAGTCTTAATCATATCCTTAAGATTTTTTAAGAACTCAAAGTCTTGCATATTTTTAGAAGACAAGTCTTGGATTGAGTTACCCAAGAATAGTTCGGTATCTGTGTCTATGTCACGACCAAGGCGTTGCTTAAGTTCTTTTTTATACTTACGGACAAACGCATCACGTGCAAAAGAAGACTCAAACATGTAGAACTCTTTATCTTTACCAGTAAAGAACTGTGCCGAGAATCTACCAAAACGGCGGATTGGGAAGTATGGCTCTACTTTATGCCGATCAAAATGGTCTTCAATAGCAAACAACTGGTTATGAACGTCAATCTCTCTATCGGTATAGCCTTTCTTTAATAAGGCTTCTCTAATACCTGCAGCAATAGATGAACGAATATCGGTTTCTGCTAAACCTTTTTTCTCTAGGTTTTTACGTAGTTCTTTGATACCAGTAATATTTAGTTTCTTAATTTTGTCATGGGCAGCAATTTCATTTTCAGTAAACCCAGCGCCAAGTAAAGAAGCCTTTTTGTTATCTATAACCATCCCAACGTAATTCTCGTATTGCTTTTTATAGAAATCACGTACCTTGCGGTAGATTGCTTTACCTGTATCGCTTAGGTTTGCCCAAGCAGCATTAATGTCTTTATTCTTAGTCGGCTTAACATCTGGGTCTTCGCCAAGTAATGTGGCATCAATCATCAAGCTGTTGAGCACTTCACCTTCTTTAGGATTTTTGTTTTGGTATTCCATCCAAGGATTAAGGATGTCACGTGCGGCTTCTAGCTGTTCATTGCGGTAGTCAAGCATACGCTCAACGCCGTTAATAAACTTACGAACTTGTGGGATGCGCTGCCCAATAATCTCGTCAAGCTGACGTAATGTAAATGCACCCAAGTAATGCTGGCGTGCTGCATCATTTACGCTAGACAAGAAATTGCCAATAGTTCCCTTGACCATATTCCATTCGGGTTTACCCTGATATGGCTTTTCAGTACTGCTACGCAAGAAGTTAGGATTAGCTGGTAATGTGCCAGAAGTAATTGAACGTATCTTAGCCGGTGCAACAGTTGCTGTAGCAGTTGAACCTTCAAATGATGGGGTCGGCCGCATAAGCGCTTCAGCGTTAGCTATGGTAAACCCTAATACGTTGTCCAGTCTAAACAGTTTAATTACGCCTTGAACGAACTTATTCCAAGTACCAACAGAACTACTGCGATACTTCATGGTTTTTAAATAGTCTTGGAATACCCAGTTTGAAAATGCTTCGGCTACAAACTCTTGAATATCGGTAAAACCATAGTTAATCTCGTCATATAAAAACTTTTGCCCATTAACTACAATATACTTGCCGTCTTCTAAACCCTTAACTGTATGCTTATCAAACTGCTCGGTAGCATGCGCATACAAAGACTTTAGTTCATCTACAGCTTTCTTTTGGTGAGCATCAAGGCTATCGTAGTTCTCTTCTACTAAAGAATAGTATGTAGCTGCGTGGGCTACTTCATGCAGGAATACTCCGTTACTAAAGCCATTAGCTTTGCTATTTAAAGTAATAGTATTCCATGCATCAACATAAGCACCTGCAGAATCTAAAGTAACCATTGCGTTTTTATACGCTTCTAACATGTTATTGAACTGGCCGACTATAGGTTCAAATTGTTCTTTTGTAAGCTCAGTTTTACCTAAAGCAATTTCTTGTAAAGATTTAAACTGCTCTCTAATTGTTTGCTCATTATTTGGTGTTTTGTCTAAACCATATTTTTTAAGAAAACTAGCGCCCCAATCATATCCAATTTCAAAATGCTGTAAAAACATTTTGCGCTGACTTCTAGCGTTTTCAATAAAAAGTCTAGCCATGTTTTCTTGTTTGTCTACAAGCAACGTGGTTTTTAAATCTAAAGAAAGCAGGCGTTGTGCTAGACGAGCTTGGAACTTAACCTTATTGCTTGCCTGTGGGCCAGGATCTTTAGCCATTAAAGTTAACGCACCATTTAAATCTCCCTGTTGTATTTTGTCTACAACGCCAGGATGCATTGGGTAAAAGTCTTTAGGGTCAAGCTTTGTAACTTCACCAGGACGCTTATCTAAACCAGCATCAAATACACCAGGTACTTTTCCACTAGGTGCTCGGCCCAGCATTTTTTCGTAAATACTGCCGATAGGGCCGGCTTCTTTACGCTTCTTCATATTGTTTATAGCTTGGTCAGCACGAGCTATATCCCGTTTGTATTCATTAACTGTAGCTTCAAAACGACGTAACTCTTGCTGTGGCAGGTTTTCTTCTACCCATTTTTGGAACTGCTTAGCCGACTCACTAGTCTGACCTTTATATGCAGCACCAGCAAAGTCTTTGCTAAATGGAACCGCTAAATCAAAAGCAGCTGCACGCATAGCAGTAATATATGGCCATGCATTAAAGTAAGTAATTGCAGCTTTTTCTTCTGGTGTTCTTTCTTCTTTAGCTGTAGCTTCAAGACCTTTAAGCACTTCATTAATACGGCGTTCAACCATTGGGTCAGTGCTACGCACAGTATCTTTAGAGCTATATGGCAGGGCAGTTTCATCTTGACCAGTACGGCGGCGGTCGTAACGAGCAACAGCTTCATCAAACTTAGCACGTAATTTATCTATACCACGTACGGTATTTAAATCAGGAATACGCAATAAAGACTGAAATGCCTGTGTCTGAGCATTGACGTCCATGCCAGGCAGCTGCTTAACTAAATTAGTTGTAGCTTCTTCTCTTTCTTTTGGCGCAAGGCTTAGACTATCTAGGAAGTTATTCATAACTGCCATGCGTTTAGATAGTTCTGGACCAGGCTCTAGCGCTGCGCTTACATCTGGGCCTTTAGCAGGGATTGGTTCTGGGGCACCTTCTTCTTTGTATCGGCTAACTTCTTCGGTGCTTTTACCGCCAAGGAACTCAGCAACATCATTTAAAAAGTTTTTAACCTTGGCACGATATTGTCCAGCTTGCTCAGGAATATTTGATGCTGGTTTAATGCTATTAAAGAAACTTGTAAGCGGAGCCATAGGCGCAGCTTCATCACCAACCAATCCCATGCGAGCTGTTTCTGGTTCTTCAATAGGCTCTGGCACTGCCATTTCTGGTAGCTTGCCTTCTTGTTCTAACTTCATGCCCGCTTCTTTAGCAGAAACGGTCATTTCTTCTTGTGCTTGCTCAGGCGCATTAAAATCTAAACCCATCTGCTCAGGCTTGCGTGCACCGACTACTTTGGTAGTTTGGTTTTGTAAATTTTGTAACTCTTTTATAAGCGCATCACGCACCCGTTCTCTTTTAGCTTTAAGCTCTGGAGAAATGGTTGGGTCATTTATAAGGTCGTTTAATTCAGCAATTTGTTGTTCTTTAAACTTAAGCTGCGGAATTAGTTCCCTTTTTAATTTTAAAGCTGCAGCAAACTCTGGAGATTGCTGGGAGTTAAAGGAGTCTTTCCAAAGCTTATCTGCTGCTTGCTCTGCTTCTGCGCTTGTGTTTATATTGCGTGCACCGACTACTTGGATTTTTGGGGTTTCTTCGGTACTAAGTTCTGTACGAGCTTGGCGTAATGCTTTGGCTTCAGTCTCTAACTGGCCTAAATGTTCTTGTGCTTGCGCAACACGTTCGTCGCTAGGGTCTACTTCACTAATGTCTTTAATGTATCCACGAGTATCAGTTATTTTTTTATCTAGCGCAGCTAGTTGATTGTTGAGTTCTTCTTCTCGTGCTGTAATTCTGCTAGCAGGAAGCTCAGCTCCTCCCATGCCTCCAGTGGTAGTTCCTTCAGCTCCTGGCTCGGCTCCGCCTTGTTCTCCAGGCATAGAAACGCCAGGCTCACCGCCTCCGGGGATAGTTCTAGTATTATCATATTCAGTTGCCTCAGTAAAAGCGTTACGCCCTGCGGGCATTTCGGGGGTCTTTGCTTCTCGTAATTCTCCACGATATCCACGATAAGTTCCAGCTCCACCTGCTACACCACCAATACCGCCACCTGCAGCGGCAGCACCAAAGAATGCTTCCTTATATTCTTGCATAGCTTTATCATCAGTCAAGCTTAATCCTGCTTGATAACGCTCGGCTGCTTGCTCCAATACTTCAGTTGGAGCTTCTGCAATAACACCTTCTGTTGCACCAATTGCTGCACGTTTAGCTACTTCTTTACCTACAGCGCCAATACCTACTTCACCAGCAGCACGACGCTTAGCTAATTCAGCGAGAACTTCTTTACCAGCTATTTTTTCAACACTACCCAATCCGGCAGTAAACCGGTCGGCAAAATATCCGATAGGGGCAGTACCAGCGGCAGTTAAAGCAGCTTTAGCTATTTCTAATTGTTTTGGGTCGTCTTTTTCTTGGGCTTGACGAACCAAGAAGTTACCAAATTGTTGTACACCATAGGCGCCCATACCAACCAAAGCACCGCCGACTGGCGTTAAAAATGGGGTAGCTACTGCACCTGCAGCCAAAGGCCCCGCCATTTGGGGTGCGCTTTGTAAAAATTGCTCGACAATATATTTAGGTGCTTCTTTAGCGGCTTCTAAAAGGCCTTTTTCTTTATAGATACGTTCAAAGTCTGCCACAGTCATTGCTGGCTTTTCTTCTGGCTTATTCTGGTCGGCTTTGATTGCCTGCATCTTAGCCCTGGTTTCTTCTTCAGTACCAGTTAATGCAGTCTTAGCTAATCCAAGACCAGAAGCAACATCGCCTAAAGACTCAATACCACGCTTAGCTGCTGCAGGAATAGATTCTAAAAAGCCAACATCTTCTGGTTTACGCTGTGGTCCACCCAGACCTAATTCTTCTGGCGTGTATTCTTTTTGTTTTGTTTCTTTTTCGCCGGGGGCGGCAATATACCTACCTAATGCATCAGGTTTTTGTAAGCCAAGTTCCGCAGGAGTATACTCCTTTTGCCCAGCGACTGGGGCTAACCCCAGTTCTTCTGGCGTGTATTCACGAGCCATATTAACCTACTTGTACGTAGTTGCCATTAGGTAGTTGCTTAAATTTACCCTTTCCAGGTACGTCTACTATACCACTAGCATCTGGTGCGGGAGCAGCTTGTGGTGCTGGGGCAGCTTGTGGCCCTTTTTGCAAGTTAGTAACAATTGCAGCCCGTTGTTTTTCAAGTTCTGCAATTTTAGCTGCGTCTTTCTTAGGATCCAAATTAAAGATTTGATCGTTAATGTCTTTAAGAAGAATCTTGGCATTTGAACTTTCAACAGACTCGGCACGGCCAGCACCTTTAACAATTTGCAATGCATCTGGCAAGCTATAGCCTTGTTGTAAAAGCTGTTGTACATAGCCTTTTTCTGCATTAGCTTGCTGACCAGCAACAGAAGCGTGTATTTGAGCAACTTTTTCAGCGCTCTTGTTTTTCTGGTATGAGTCGTAATCTTTCCAAGCCTCATCAACATCACCAGCAGCAAACTTACGTTGTGCTTCAGATAAGTCAGAAGCAGCTTTAGCAGAAGCATCTTTAGCAGATTCTTGAGCTTCGTATGCTTTAGCAATACCGGGAATTGCTGTTTGGGCGCCCATGTTAAGGGCTTGCATTAGACCACCAGGGGCTGGGGTAGTACCAACTTTAGCAAAACCTTGGGCAATAGCTAAAGCAAGTTCACGATTACGTGATGCATCGCTACCACGAGTTTGTAGTTGCTCGGCATATGCTTTTTCAGCGTCTGTTGGCCCAGTAGTAACACCACGCTTAGCCATCATAGCATCACGTGCAGCAGCAAACTCTTCTGGAGTAGTTGGATTTGCAGGTACTTTTGGTTCAGGGACTAAACCCTCATCAGCAAACGCAATAATGCCACCACCAGCAAAACCTTGAGAATTAAACGCTGGACCACCTGCAGCACCTAAGCCTGATAAACGTGCTTGGTCCATCATTCTTGGATCCAGTTGTTGTGGTTGTGGTGGCTGAGCAGCTTGCATCAAAGCTTGAGCTGCTCCAGGGTTTTGGCGTAAACGATTCTGGTCGGCCTGAACACCTTTGAAAATCATACGCTCATTATCATTAACTTGTGGATCATTAATACGTTGTTGTAATGGGCTTGGTTGACCAGGCTGTCCTTGAGCTGCACCTAATTGGCGGGCATCGGATTGTAATTGTTCGTCATTAATAACTGCGCCATATTTAAATCCTGGTACCTTACCGCCTTTACGCATAGCGATAATACCACCTTCTTTCTTACCGACGTTACCACCACCGAATGCAGCGCCAAGGGCTGCAGCAGTTCCGCCAAGGCCAATAGCCTGTTGAGTAGCAGTTGGCTGTGCTTGGTAAATAGAAGTAGTAGATGCTTGCATAGGTAAACCACGCAACATATTGGACATTGTGCCCAACTGGAGCAATGGGTATTGCTGTGCAGTAGCATAGTTTTGAATAGCTTGATTGATAATCTGCTGTTGTTGGGCTTGTTGTGCTGCACCTTGAGTAGCTTGTGTACCAATGATACCTTGTTGAGCGGCAAGTTGCTGACCACCAATATTAGCCAGATTACCTGCTGCAGTATTAGCTAAACCATATCCTGCTTGTTGAGCGCCGACACCAGCAAGACCGGCTTGAGCACCCTGTATTCCTAATTGACCAGCTTGTTGTGCACCTTGTAAGCCCATGCCATAACCTTGCATAGCTTGTGCACCTGCTTGTCCAGCGCCTTGTAAGCCCATACCGTAACCACTTAATGCCTGTTGATTACCAGCTAAAGCAGCTTGATTAGCCGTATTCATTTGCTGTTGTGCATTTTGATACGCATTTTGATATGCGTTACCAACTAATTGGTTTTGAGCCAACATTTGGTTTTGTTGGGTTAAAGAATTTGCTAAAGCATTACGTGAACCGCCAAAGGCTCCGGCTTGTGTAGCAGCACCTTGTTGGGCAGCATTTTGCATACCATACTGTTGGTTAAGTAATTGTTGTGCAGGAGCTAGTGCATTTTGAATATACGGATTCATGTAAGCGCCAACAGCGCCAGGGTTTGTAGACATCTGCCCTAAGCTAGCGCCAATATTAGCCCCTTGTTGACCTTGCATTGCACCTAAACCGCCAAACATACTAGATTGGCCCGCATATTGCTGCCCCGCTTGAGCACCCATACCACCAAACATATTAGAAAGTTGTCCCGCTTGCTGACCGGCCTGAGCACCCATACCACCATATGCCCCAGCACTACCTACAGTACCTAAAGCACCCATACCGGCACGACCAGCTAAATTAGTAGCAGCACCATATTGTCCAGGCGTTTGTAAATTAGCTGCGGCTGATTGGGCTTGTTGTTGCAGTGGAGAAAAACCAGCTACATATTTAGTAGGATCATTACTATAAGGAGTATATGGTTGAAATCCAGTAATTTGACCACCAGGCTGCGCATTACCTTGAGCATCGTATCCACCGTTTTGGGATGGGTTACCGTTAGCATCATATTGTCCTGGTTGGCTTAATGTAAATAACTGCGACTGTGTCGCATTAAGCATATTACTTACATATGGCTGAGCATAGTCAGGAATGTTAGTATTTTGAACTGTAGTTTGTGTTGGCCCCGATGGCGCAGATGGAGAAGATGGTCCGCTCATATTAATTACCTAACATTTTTGAAAACGACTTGTCTGTCAACTTATACCCTAAATATTCAAACAACCTAGAGTTGTCTAAATGTACTTTTGTATTTACAATAATTCTTTGTACACCACGCTCTTTCAAAACCTGTTCGGCATACTGAAAAAGCCTAATCCCTACTCTACCTTTACGGAATTCTTTTTTTACAAAGTAAATATCTTCCGTTGCTGTTATGCATGATTTATAGTGCAGATGAGGGCTAACAAAAAATATAATGTAGCCGATCAATTCACCATCTGCCCTACAAGTAATGCATCTCAACATGCCTGCTTCTGCACAGCGCTTATAAACCTCGTAATTTGGCTCATAAGGGAATTCTTTTGTTACACACAGCTCTTCGTAATGCAAAGGAAAAAGCTTTTCAAATTCGTCTACAAATTTAAATCCGTCCACATCTTCGTATATAAGTGTTGTCATTTTGGTAAGTATTTATCTGCTTTCACTTCGGGTGCTTGTTTCTTTCTTCCAGTACGTGCACGACGGATATTGTCCATCATGGCATATAACTTCTTGGCACCAGCATCTGTTGAGCCATTACCTAAATGACTTACTACATCAGCAGGGACTACAAATTCACCGTCGGCCAAACGAGCTGGTTGTTTACCCCCGATATTAGCAGGAATAGAATCGCTCATGCCATCTCCAGGACCTTTTAATAATCTTGGATTACCACCAGCAGCATAGCTACCTAAACTTGGGGCACCTGTAATACCGCCAGAAGCCATATCAGTAGTATCAGGAGTAGAGTCTGGGCTAATTTTGCCATAGGTAGTTGACGCAGCAGGAAGAACAACAGCATTTTTACCTAATCCAGCAGCAGAAGCTTTTTGCTTTACACGATATAGTGCGGCTTCGTATGGACTTAAGTTACGGGTATTTGGGTCTGTATCTTGAACAATACCAACACTTGGTGTAGGTGTAGACATAATTGGGCGATGGCCAAATAAGCCTTGTAATTCTTGCGTAGCATCTTCAATACCTACAACACTGCCATAAGGACTATCCCCATTATAAGAAGGTACAGAACCGCCTTCACGCATATTTTGTGTTGGCTCACCTGTTAATGGATTTGTTTTTGGTTCATATAAAGATGCCGTTGCTTGTGCGCTTGTTGGCATTTGCGTTGGCGTTGCATAATATGAACGTTGCTGTTGGCTTTGTGGGTACATATCACTACCCATAAAATTAACTTGCGCCGGCCCAGATTGCATTAAACCACCGTCTGCAGCATTTATTGTGGGCATATATCCAGGAGTACTTGGATATGTTGGGTTAGGAACACCTGGTTTATATGGTTGTAATTTATAGTTTGGATACTGAGCTACATACGCTGGGTTTGGTTGGTTTGGAAATGTGCCTTGAAAATTAGGCGATAAGGTCTTTAAGCCAAATGGGTTTGTTGAGCCCGATGCTGTAGCAGTAGGTACGGTTGAGCGGTTACTTCCTAATGTATCCATCAGTAATGGGGCGCCAGCCATAGCTATGTTGGTAGCGTTATTCATTAAAAATTTACCTGGGGCCGCTGATGCGGCTTGTAAACCAGCGGTCATTGGGCTAGCTGCATTAGCAGAAGTAGCATAAGCTCCAGAATATTGTTGTGCTAAATTTGAGTATTGTTCTGGGCTAATTGCACCAGATTGTAAGGCTTTACCAGCATCGGAAATATTATTAATAGCTTGTGGTTCTACCATACCACGACTTGCGTCCATAACTTGATTTGCTGGTAATGAAGTTTCTACACCGGCACCTGCAATAGCTTCATTACCTGCTGTTGTTGCAGCTTCTTGTACGCCTTCTGAACCTAATGCTTCTAAAGAACCACCCAATTCACCGCCGCCATAAGCCGACAGACCAGCCAATAAGCCTTTAGTAAGAGAGCCTGTTGCAGCATAATCAGCTAGACCAATACCACCAGCTACCAAAGGTAGCATTTCAGGACCAAGGAACGCAGAAGCAGCAACACCTGCTACCATTGGAAGTACAGAGCTTAAAAACCCTGCTTCTGGAAGGCCAGTTTCTGGATTAGTGGTAAGGGAACCACCATGCTGTGCAGCCAAACCTTTAAGGGCCTGGACTTCGCCTTTGGTCATATGGACGAGCTCAGTATCGTCGTTCCGACCCTTAGATTTTAGGTAATGTGCTGTATTGTGTAGTCCCATAAGGCCTCACCTCGTAATTTTGTTCAAGTTTATCATTTAAACTGCCGTTCCGGAAGCATTTACCCATTTAGTTCCAGTCCACCAAATAGGGATTCCAAGCTCTGTATCAAAAAATATCTGCCCAACTAGCAACAAATCTTTTGGTCTATTGCTTGTAGAACCAGAATCAGGCACGGCAATTGCCTGAGTAAACGTATCAATTTGGTTAAAATATAGACGCAGAGCATTATTCATCTGGTCTTGATATGCCTGCGTATAGTCAACTGGCGCAATTAATAAGTTAGGCGCTTTTGAAGGGCGTAATGGCCCTATTTTATCGTTAGTATTAGCCATTATCTACGTCCGTCTGGGCGAATATCAATCCGTGGGCTACCCAACTGCCAAGTTACACCAGCATCTGCAGACTCAATTCTAAACGCCATTTGGCGACCACGAAGACGTGTATAGACCTGCCCAGTAAATTGTTGGATTGTATATTCTGGCACTACACTATAGTTTTGAGCGGATTGAACTTGTGGCCTATCTGCCTGCCCGTATGGAGTACCTGAGTTTTCTCTAGGCTTAACAGTCATGGTAACGCTAGGTTGATTAACTGTAGAACCGTTAAAATTAACGTCAGGAAGTATACGCCACACAAACCCAAAGTTATGTCCGTCGCCAATGTCAAAATCAGAACTTTGTACATACGAATAAATAGGCAGTGGGGTTACTAGCGAGCCGTCATCACACCCATTTTCATGATAAATTAATCTTCCGTTATAGTCGGCGGCAATAGGATATGGAACAATGCCCGTCTGATACCAAGCAGTTCTTCCCATAGTTCCGTAATACCAAACACGGTCTAAATAGTTATAAATTACGTATTTGTCTACAACTGTATTACCACTTGACTGGCTTACATAAAACCACCAAATTTCGTTGAACGCTTCGTTACTACCAGCAAATACTTGATATGCTTGGTCTTCATTAATATCAGCAAAAATGTACTGGCGCAGTGAGCAAGGAAGGACTTCTACTCGGCCCGAATACATATAAAACCTATCTCGACCCATCCAATACGTTACGTTGTTAATTGTAATCATGGAATTAGGCGACATAATAGAGATGTTATCCATCAATACTTGGAAACCCCAAACATATGGTGCTCCTAAATACTGCATTGAATACAAACATGAATCAGTCCAAACTAAAATCTCTTGGCGTGTAGCACGGGCGCCCATAATGTAGGAGCCGTTTGTCAACAGGTATTCACCAGATTGATTAGTTGTTTGTGGTATCCACTGATACGCATTGCCTTGATCTGACCAGCGAACCAACATAGGGTTAAATGTTGTATTGGCATTATTGGGATCGTAAGAATTAGAGCCAAACGCAATAATAAATTCTTGAATAGCTGAAGAAATAACTTGGTATGTTTTGTTTGGAACAAAAGCGCCAGCATAAGAAAAATTATAATTACCCGAACTTAGACCAGTTGTAGGGGTTGTTATAGGAACAGTAGTTGATCCAGTAATATAGTTAGACGCTACTTTAGTTCCCGCTGCAATATGCGTGCCAGTAATCACCATATAAGGATAAATGCTTGGCGCAACTGCGGAAGATACAGTAATAGTAGAAGATCCTGAACTAAACGTTGTGCCTGTATCGGTAATGGCGGTAGTCGAATTAGCTAAAGTACTTAAATATGTTGCAGGTGTAGATAACCCATTAGAGTCCTGCCAATAAAATATTGGGCCGCCACGAGGAGCTAGTACAAGATCAGCACCGTAGTTATCGTTAGACCAAAGGCGTAATTGTTCGCCAATCCCGCTAGTATACGCAGAACCCCATGCACCACGAGACCAAGGTCCGGCGCCCCAGCCATTACCCGTAACATAAACATCTAAGCCGGCGGGATATTTATATCCAATTGTAACCGTACCACCGCCCGTACCAGTAACAACTACTGGATAAGTTATAGTATATTGGGTCGAAGAAATCACAGAAGTTACAGTAAACTCTCCGGAAATAGTAACCCCCGTACCGTAGTACCCACCCCAGCTATCATATCCGTATGGATCAACGCCCCAACCAGCGCCAGCACCAACAGGAGCTGAGCTAGTAATATAAACAGAATCGCCTACATTGGGACTATATGAGGCATCAGTAACAGTAACAATATTTGTACCATTACCAGTAAATGGGTTAGTTAAAGTATCTGTTTGTACTACAGGTGTAATGTCGTAATACACACCACCTTCGTAAATATAATAGTTACTATTTGTACCTACACCAATATAAATATTGCCAGAACCTAAGTCTGCATCAGACCATACCCACAAAGAACGGCATACGCCTGTAAATTGGCTATTAGATATTTGAGTCCAACCACCTATTTTTTCAGGAAAGCCAGAACGAAAACGTACTTTATCCCCATCATACCAACCACCTTCGTTAGAATAATCAGTACCTTCACGGTTTAAGCCGGGTCTAAACTGTAGTTTTTGTAATGGCATACGGGTTTACCCTAGTACAGATATTGCTTTTGCAATTTTAGCTTTACGGTCGTCTAGGCCAATTAAGCCACCATTAATCCGTTTAGTCATTGTAACGTAATCTTTATTGTCCGCCAAGGCATTTAGTCCTTTTTTACCCCAGAACCACCCTGCCGACAAACAAGCATAATGAGGGTCAACCAAAAGCTGTGGTTTATTAATAAGATCAGCGCTAATTGCTTCTCCACATCGCTCATAGTTTTCCTTACCAGTTAATTGGATAAGGCCACGTCCGTGAAACTTCCATCCATCGCCTTCTTCTGTATTTCCCAAGCGTCCTGCATATACTTTGTTAGCAATTTTTTCTGGATTGTTTGCATATTGTTCAGCCACATCTGTACTAGGAAATCTTGAGGGCCATGTACGCATAAGTCCATCGGCAGAGTAATGAAGGTTCTCTTCCAAAGTTCTGAAATTGTTTGACTCATGCTGGCATTGTCCTATAAAAGCTGCTTGTCTAAGAGCAGTGTTAATGTCGTATTTAGTAAACGTATGGTTTAATGGGTCCAGCCATTTTTGGTCTATTCCCAACGCTGTTAGCTGCTCCTGGTTCATTTAATCAACCCGTTTTCAGTAGCCCATTCTTGCCATAGATTTACTTGGAGGGTTGTTTGAGCGCATTGTCCAGCAAGTATTGGGTAGGCGGTTTCTGCATCAGTTCCTTTGGGGGTTGGGGAAATGCCGGGCATTGCACCGCTACTGGGGTTGAGCTGCATCCTACCATAAAAATTGCGCAAAGCAGCAAGCTTACCTTCGTACTCATTTTGTATTCCTTTATTAACTAGTTGGTGTTGCTGTTCGATTTCTTGGTTATGGGCTTCTTGCGCTTTAGCGATTGATTCAACGTTTGCCTTGTATTCCAAGTATCTACTATTACCAATATGAAAACCGCCAAAGAAACAAGCAGCGCAAAGACCCACAGCCAATCCAATTTTGATGTAATTAATGTACCCACTTATTAGCGTCCACATTACTGCGGCTCCGTATCTTTTTTCATCATAGTAGCCGCTCCGCCAGCACCAGATACAAGGCCTAATGCTTCAGCAAGTTCAGTAAGACTAATATGTTGTACTTGCATCACTTCATAAATAGCAATACAGATAATAGCCACAAACCCAATCAACCAAGTCCAACGACCGATATCGTGGGTTTTATTATCCTTGCCAGTTAGAAGATGGGTAAGGATTTCGTTCATACTTATCTAATTCTAATTGCAGTAATAGATCCATGACCAATAAAAGTACCACCAGAGAATGAGCAATTAACCGATAAATAGACTGTAGTGGTAGAGCTAACATTAAGGTACAAAGTATATGGTAAAGAAATAGCAGTAATTCCTGCACCACTTTCAAAGAATCCAGCAGAACTGTCAATAGATCCCGTGGTGTTTAAGTCCGTAATAAACGCAACTGCAAGAGCACTTGATCCAGAACCCTGGTTGGCGGATCCAACACCGTTAATAAGCCACACACCAGCCCCTAAAGATACTGTGCAAATAGTTGCTGTTACACCGCTAGTAAGAGAAACATTGGTGCCGTTACTTGTTACTACTTCACCCACATATCCAGAAGAAACATTACTTCCGTTTGTTACACCGACTACGTTAGGCGTTGTAATAGTTGGTGAATTAGCTTGTACAACCGCACCAGAACCTGTTGTAGAAATAAGACTAATAGTTGGTGATGTACCCCCGCTAGATTGTAGAGGAGATATAGCATTTACAGAAGATACGGCACCACCACTAGTCCAAACAATTTGTGAACCATTATATTGAAGAATTTGGTTACTACCCGATGGAGCAGAAATAAAACTTGTGACTCCAGAATTGGTTTGGTACACCAGCTGATTTGCGCCGCCGCCGTTAATGTTGCTAGCTGTTGTGCTACTTGTCTGCCAGTTAAATCCTGTGCCTGGTGTGTAAGCTAAAAAAGTAGAAGAACCGGATGAAGGAGGTGCAGAAATATATCCAGTTGAACTAGAGCCAGTTTGGTAAGGGATGTTACCAGCAGCGCCACCGTATAAGCTAGCATTAATAACAGGAGCAGTAATAGTGCCAGTAGCATTGATTGTGCCAGTAATACTTAAGTTACCGCCAGTAAAACCAGTAATACCAGAGTTAAAGTTTGTGCCGTCGCAGTATACTAAGGTAGTAAGGCCATTAGGGATAGTAACAACTGAACCAGTAGAAGCTCCAATAGTAATAGGGAAACCACCAGTAGTCTGGTTTGAGATAATATAAACTTTAGGTTCTAGTGGAGCTACGATTGCGTTAGTACCAGATGTTGAGCCAGTCACCACAATAACGGCTTTTCGAGCTTGGTCAGACGCACCATTGGCAACGGATAAAGTAGCGCCCGAAGTACCGGAAACAGTCACAGTTGCAACGCCAGCTACCGCATCTTCAATAAGCTGCCAGTTAGTATTAGTGGTGGTACCCCATGTACCTGATTGTTCGCCGTTCCCGATTTGAGTAAGGGTTAGACTGGGTGTATATGTAGATGACATAATTTATCCTTGTGAATCGTTAATTTGTACCCAATTCGGGGTTTGACTATCATTAATTTTAATCCATTCACTAGTAGTTTGGCTATCTAATAAACGAATTGCTTCGGTAACTGCGGCCACAAATTGGGTGCTTGATGCGTTTTGGTCGCCAGAACTTAAGGTTTCTACTACAGATAATAAGAACGAAAAACCTATACTAGAGGTGTCTGCAGGGGCAAAGTTCTCCGCAATAGTTAACGCAATAATCTTACCGGCTACGGCAGAATCGGCCAATCCTGCATTTTCAGCTATAGAAAGCGCATAGTTTTGGGCTAGGTGGTCAATCTCATCCATTGTTACAGCTTCAGCAACAAATGCCGCAAAGCCAGCTTGGAGGGAGATTAGGTCGGCTATATTAGTGTTTTCTGAAATGGACTCTAGGTAAGCCGAGGTTGTTGAGAAGGTGTCCAAAACGCTAGTAATAGGTTCGGTCTGGGATTGCAAACCAGCAAAATAAACTGTATTGGAATCGGTTACCCCAAAGTTCTCCATTGCATATAGTGGTATTGCCGTTGTGTTAAAGTCGTTAAAAGAAGCGTTTTCAGACAGCGATAGGAGATAGCTGTTAGTTTCGGAGTTGGCGTCAGCAGGGGTATAGTTTTCGGTAATAACAAAAGCAAACAAGCCAGCTTCAGAATTGAAGTCGTTCATAGTATTGGCCTCGGACTTGCTTAATAAATAGGCAGCTTGGGTCGTGTTTGCATCGGCTATGCCTGAATTTTCAGTAACCGATACGGCGTAGTTATTTATACCTAAAGCGGCATAAGCAGATTGAGCGAAGGCTGATATACCAAACATAATCTATCCTAGTAAGTTGGCAAGGCCGCTGTTGGTGGTGTGAAGTTGCTTGTATAACGAGCATATCCATTGGTGATGCGTAAGTCATCTATGTAGCCGTTTAATGGTCTGCCGTTTGTAGGTCCATCATATCCAGTAACAGGAGGCCATGTGTTGATTGAACCAGATGCAGTCGTTGTAGCAGCTTGTACACCATTTAAAAATAATCTAATAGTACCGCTTGCTCGTGTATAGGCAACATGATACCAAGTGTTTGCAGAAACGGAAGATGTGTTTAAAGTAGTACCAGTGCTTCCTGTATATTGACCACTATATATTGCCCCACTAGTTAACAACAAAAATGCGCCAAAATCAGCATTCGTACCATTGTTATAGTTCATGGTTCCTGCAATCCATTGGCTTCCAGAAACACTATTAAAATAAACCCAACATTCAATAGTAAAATCGCCTGTGCCAAAGTTGATTGGTAAGGGACTTGTTAATGCACTGTTCGTAGCAAAACTCAAACTTCCTGTCCCATACTTTTTAACACTTGTGCTTACTTGTGCAGAGCCTACTGTTTGTAGGTCATTTTGCATAGCAAGGTCAGGGATGCCAGCATTTTGAAAACTAGCTAAAAATGTAGTAGAGCCTGACGAAGTTAATGGAGCAGTTGGTGGTGTAAATGTAGTTGAATACAAAGCTGTGCCTACTGTATATCTAACATCTGTTAAATAACCTTGCATATAAGGCGGAGCATTTCCAGTTAAAACACCAATCATTGCACCAGATTGAGTAAAATTTACTCCATTTTGAACAGTTGATGTAACTACTAAAATACCATCAACATATAATTTTGTTGTTCCTGAAGCTCTTGTTGCAGTTACATAATGCCAATTATTTATTCCCGGTGACCAAGTGTAGCCAACAATATATGCGCCTGTGCCATGCTGACTTATTCGTAACTGACCACCACTATATCCAAACCAAAGCTGTCCACTAGCTCCAGAAATATTATTTGTAGTAGTAAAAAAAGCAACTTCAGGAGTAACAGAAGGATTAAAGTTTACCCAACATTCAACAGTAAAATCTCCAGTTCCGGGAGAAAAAGCAGAGTTACTTGCCATTGTCAAATAACTACTACCATCAAAATATCCACTTCCACCAATAGTCGTTGTAGAGTATGGTGCTGTTGGGTTAAATGGTGAGAAGCGTTGAACTGATGGTGAGCCTGATGTTGTGATTGCAAAAGCATTAGAACTTGCATCATAAAAACGATTTGACTGGCAAGTTAATAATTTGCAATTTGTTCCAGCGATTAATGGTGTTGTAGGTACAGTAATTGAAGTAAATCCTGTTCCTACTTGATATTCCAAATTAGAAATGTAACCATTGAAATAATATGGGCTTGAAACAACACCAATAGAAACACCATTCTGACCAAAACTTGTACTATTAAAAATTGTTGAATTAGTAACTGATTGATTTAATCCATTAATAAATAAATAAACAGTTCCACTAACTCTTGATGCTGCAACATGATACCAAGTATTAACTGTTGGATTCCAAGATGTATAAGCTCTATTTCCTGTGCCATGTTGATTTAATGTCAACGAACTACTGTTATAACCAAACCAAAATTTATCAGAACCAGATGTACCAACAGCATCGTTTTGCATAATAGGAGCAAAATCTGATGGAATACTATTAATAAAAACCCATGCTTGAATAGCAAAATCTCCAGTTCCAGGAGCAAAACTAGAATTAGAAGCCACCCCTAAATAACTAGAACCATTAAAATAATTACTCCACAAGTTCCCATAAGGACTAAAGCTACCTTGTGTAGTATTGCCGTTACGAGTAATCGTAAAGTTATTGGTAGAGCTATCTAGGAATGTATTGTTTTGTGCGCCATTCGTTCCATCGCCATTGAGCAAGAGCGTGTTGTAGTTAAAATAGGCGTCTGAGTTTGGGTTAGGCCATAAATTTTGGCTTTGTAAATACGCAGCTTGGTCGAGCGTCCACACCCCATTTGCTTTAGTCGTGTTATACGAATTTGCAGGGGTAGGTGCTGTTTGGTTAATTAAGCCGCCTGGCCAACGTTCGCTCATAGTATTATTTTACGATATTGCTAAGAAGATGTAAGAACCACCATTAATATTAACAGTAGATGAAGCATTAGAAGTTAAAGTAAACCCACCAGATGAAGCATAAACTCCGTTGTTGCCTGTGGTTTGTGCAGCTGTAGTATTTAATAATTCATATGGACTAGAGCTACTTGTAAGCCCATTTGCAGAATCAAAACAATACCAATTACCAACATCATCTGTGCGTTTAATTAAAATAAACCTAGCACCACCTGAACCAAAACCACAAGCAATAGATTGTCCTGTTGCGTTTCCTGTGTAAGAGCCAACTTTAGATACCCCTGCGCAAGTGGCAAATAGGTAAGCTACAAAATTAAACCCAGAACCATTAACAGGAGAACTTCCGTCAACACTAAAAACAGTAGATGTAGGGTCTGTAAAATTCCAATAAGAAGCATAATTAGGAACTCCAGAAGTAAAATAAGTTGTATAAATATTTCCTAATGTACTATTGTATATTTCCCATTGAGCTGCGCCATTTCGTTTTTTAACAATCATCATTTCAGCAGGAACAGTTAAATTATGATTAATTGTTGTTGCACTTCCTGTTCCTGTATAACAAACTACATCAAAAAATGTAGGGGCTCTCCTAAACAATTCTCCAACCCAAGTAGAGTTTGAATAACCGCTACCACCAAAACCTGTATTTTGATTTAATGCAACTTTAAAATCTGAATCTGAGTATGTTCCTTCTGCTGAAGTTGATGCCGTACTCATAAAATACGGATTATTACCTACTAATCTTGCGCCCATTTCTGGGTAGCCACCATAACTAGGTGTGTATAAATTAATTGCAGCATCTACAACAAAAGATGTTGGCATACTTGGTGTAGCACCAGTACCAGCAACAGGAGCAAAAACACTAGTACCAGTAGTAGGTGGTTTATTAGGTCTGCGGATTGCTATGTATATAAAACTTGCGCTACCAGCAAAAAATCCTGCCTGACCTGAAACAAATCCTGTTGCATTTGGAGTTAAATAACTTGGTGAAGCATTTGAACTATTTTCTGCTGCTGGTGTATTTGCTTGTAAGTATTGGTCTTGAGTATTACTAAAGCCTCTCATAACATCAAAAATAAACCAGCTTCCAGAAGCAGAAGTTTCTTTAATCATTACATACTGAGGCTCCCAGCCAAGATTTACTGAAAGATTACCGCTTCCATCAGTAGTAAAACTTCCACAAGCAATAGCACTATCTGTTCCTGTTGAACCAAATCCGCCAGCTTGGTCAGCGAATAGATAAGCTATATAAGTAAACCCAGATGCACTATTTGTTCTATTTGATGTTCCTACTGTAAATTGTGTTGATGTAGGGGCAATATTGTTCCAATAAGAAGAATCTGCTGTTTGTGCATCAGTTGTGTTTAAAAGCAAATAATATTGCTCTGGTGTTACACCATTATTTAAACCTTTGCTATAAACTGCCCAAGGTTGTCCTGCGGTTACGGTTTTAATAATAATCATTCCAGGTGTTGAACCTAAATTATGATTAATTGCTTGTGGTGAACCTGTACCAGTATATTGAACTATGTCAAAGAACTTAGGCTGTTTACGAAATGTCCATCCGACATAAGTTAATGAACTTAAGTTAACCCATCCATTTGTTGAATCAACTCCTAATGTAAATCCATTAGAATTAAAAGAAGTGACTGTGTTTGTCAATGTTACTTGACTACTTGTTAAATCACTCAATAATTGACTATTTGTTCCTCTTACAGTATCAGTAAGAACATTATCCTTAGAATTGCTTCTTGATTTAATCCAAACCATTCCACCATTATCTGCAAGGTCTATACCATTATTAATAGTATTTGATGCTCCTGTTCCTGTCCATAAATAAGTAGAAAATACATCATCCACATAAATAAATGGCCCCCCAAATGGCCAGTTGCCAGCGTGTTGAAATTGCTGTTGAAGAGTCCACTCACCTTGTGCATAAGATGATGTTGGTTGTACTGGATTGTCGGTTATGAAACCGCCTAAGTAACGCTGGGACATTTATATGCCCCTATTAGGTAAATGACTCAAAGGTTGCAGTAAAAGTCAAAGCGTTTGCTGTGCCAGATGTTACCGCAACAGACTGGTTTTCGGTAATATAAAAATCAGTAGTTTTATCGGTGATAATTAACGAGGCGCCAGCTGGTACGGAAATCTGATACGCTGGGTAGCTAATCACGGTAGCAGAACTAAAAATTGAATTATTACCAATCGCTACAGTAGCAAGTGCTGCAGTGTTTGTTGTGTTGGCTACTACAATACCGGTGATTTTATTTACTGTACTAGTAGTGGGCGTTAATCCAGTAAGGGAGTTTGTGCCGTTATAAGTCCAGCTAGTCGTGGGACTAGTAGTAGAAGGGACACAATAAGCGGTGTTACCGTAGATATAAGTGACTGCTGCGATATTTGGGTTTGCCATTTCAGAATCCTAATGTGATTGCATAAGCTATTGCTTGTGCTTTTGTTGCACCACCCGAAGGGGTTTGCCATGTTGGTAATGCGCCAGCTCCGCTAGAAGTTAATACTTGCCCAGATGAACCTAGACCAGATACTTGTTGTAGTGTACCAGTAGAAGTAGTACCTCCAGCAATAAGTGCGTATGGAGTAGTAGAAGTAATACCTGTACCGCCAGCAGCAACCGGTAAAGTGCCCGCAGTTAAAGCTGAAGATGATGTAGAGTACAAAGCGTTATTAGCGCCGGAGAAAGAAATTAACCCTGTACCACCGTAGTTAGTTCCAATTTGTGTACCATTCCAAACAGCGTTAGTAATTACTGCGTTACCAAACGAAGCTGTAGAAGTACCAAAGTCATATGTATCTGGGATGTAGCTATAACCAATCCAAGTACCAGCAGTTGTGCTGTTATCTAATAAAATAATTAAATCTACTGCGCCACTAACAATTGTATCAACAGTACTAGAAGCGTTATCAACAACAGTAATTGTCTGTGTAGAATCATTATCAAACGTAAATGCCACGCCTTTTTGTAACGTAGTTGCATCAGGCAGTTTAATCGTCTGAACATTGGTTCCAGTAAAGCGCTGATAGAATGCAGATGCTGCAGTAAGCGTTGTTGTACCACCAGATGTTGCTGTAGCTACATAGCCTTGAAATACGTTGTTTACGCTAATGTTTTGGTTTGAGTCTCTTAATACAACCGAATTAGCGCCACTAGAAGAAGTAACGCCTGTACCACCATAAGCAACAGGAATTGTTGTTCCGTTCCAAACACCAGAAGTAATTGTACCTAGTGGGCTTACGTTACCAGAGGCATCAAGGTTTACAGACTTCTCAGATGGGTAAGTAACAAATACAGTAACAGTACCGCTAAATGTAACCGCAGAACCTGAGTTACTAGACGATAAAATCGTAGTACGAGTTAAGGTGGGTCCTGTAGAAGAATACGTGCCAACACCTACTTCCCAATTACCAGAAGTATCGGTTGCCGCATAGAATGTAGTATTGCCATTACCAACAACGGCAAAAGACTGAAACCCGTTAACAGATCCAGTAAGCGTAAAACTTACGGTTGTGTTAGCCGAGCCAGTCTGTTGGACACGATCATAAACAACAAGAGCCATTTAGGACTCCTTAGCTAGTAGCAGTTGTAGAGTATGTAACGCTTACTGTGTCGCCAGCAGTAGTAGATTTAGCAGAACCAAATGCACCAGCGCTATACAAAGTACCGCCAGTATTAGACTGGGTAGAAGATGCGCCAGAACCTGTAACCAAGAAGCAACCCGTTACGTTACCACCAGAACCAGTGATTGTGTAAGTAATAGCTGTTGCAGTTGAAGTTACTACGTTAGATGGTGAAGCAACTGCGTTATCTGTTGCTGTTGCAAATACTGCTGTACCACGAACTGCTGAACCGCCAACTGTGTAGTTAACAAACTCAGTCCAACCGCTGTGTGAAGTCATTGTGTCTTCAACGTTAAATGTTGGGCTAGTTGTACCAATCAAACCAAGGAATGGTCCAGTGGTAGTATAAGTACCAGATGTGCGTAGCAATGTGTTAAGCATCAACTGCTTACCAACTGCGTTAACTAGGTTAGGGAAAGATTCTGTCCATTTAAGGTTGCCATCAGCATCACGGCACTCAACGTGGTAAAAACCTTCTACGCCAACAGTTTCACCTGTAGCGGCTTTGGCCTGCAAGGTAGCGATTGCGCTATCACCAGATCCTGATAATTCTTTAAACATATTAATCTCCAGAACTAATAATGGTAGCACTTGTATAACTACCGATTGATAAAATAGCAGACGTACTAGTCGCTGCTGGGAACTGCACAGTAAAACTGTTATTACAAACCTTATCTGACCCAAAATTTAACACAAAACATGCTGCTTTTGTGTTGTAATTATATACTAATGCCCCCCTAGCTGTAAAAGATGCTGGGTTCCAAACGGCGTTAGCAAAAGATACATAGGTCGTATTATATAGATTATCTACAGTAGGAGTAACCGTAATAGTTAATGGTAGCCCACCGGCTATATACCCTGTACCAACAACTTCATTAGCTGTTGTATAAACAGTTGTTGTGTTATTTAAATCTGCAAGAGCATTATACAATGCAATATAGTATGTGCCAGCGGTAAAGTTTTCATTGCCATTAAGCAAATTCTGCATGAATGTAGTGGTTGCACCTTGGACGATAGACATTATGCTCTATTCCCACTAACATTAAGTTTAGTTTGTCCATCTCTGTAGAAATCGCCACGATCAAGACCATCGCCAAGACGGCGTAATTGGTCAAGAGCTTCTTGATATTTAGTCTCATAATAACCAACTAAGTCTGCTTCGCCCTTCATAAAAAGCATGGCTTCACGCATAGAACCATAAAATAATACGGGGTCGTAATTATCACCAAGCCAACTAGTACCTTTAGAATTAGAAACTGCGGACACCGTAATAGAAAACCCTGAACCACTATTTCCTATAGAAGAACAAGAAAGAATATCGTTAACTACATAAAAATTACCACCAAACTTAAGTGTGCAAGAAGTAACAGTACCACCTAACACTACGATATCAGCAGATGCATTGGCTCCAGAACCACCTGTTAAAGCCACGTTTTGGTACACACCGTTTGCATATCCAGAGCCACCAACTAAAGTGCTTAGTGTTGTAATTTGTCCTTGAACAATGGTTGGCGGATAGTAAAAATAGTGCATCTCAACCATATAGCTTTGGTCTGGTGTAGGGGCAACCATTAGTGTCATTTCATTAAAGCTATTTAGCTGAGAACCAAATAACGCATAATATGCTGGCAAACCACCGGGGGTACCTTGGTAAGTTGGGCTTGTATAAGTTACCGTTGGATAAGCTTCCCGCAAAAAGTTAACGTCTTTATTTAAAAGATATTGGTATCTACTGGGTGTAACTGTATTATCAATAACAGCTAAAGAATAATTAGCAAGCCAATCATCAGGTAAAGAAATATATTGGTTTCCTGCAGTGAGAGTGCCAGTAACATTTTTACGCAATGAAGGTAAATTTACAGAGTTATATATCCGATCTTCAGCTTCCTGTACAAAAACAGGAATGTTAGCCACAAACAACTGCTCAGTGTTCTCGGCATACGCTTGAATCGAGTTATACAACGTTTCGTAATTCATTATTACTCTTCGGTTTTAGCTTCTTCTTGTGCTGGTAACTGAGATTGCAACTGGGCTTGAATCTTTAACAACAAAGAAAAAGCGCCTGTTTTAGTAGGCAACTCACCAAGTCCGGCAATAACGCCATCTACTTCGTTTAATGTTAGTTCTAATTTAATTGGTAATTTTGGGTCCATTATCCTTGCTTTCCACTAATTTTACGGCCTTTGGTTGCAGCGCCATAACCACGCATTTCTTTAACGCCATATGGGTTATCTTGCTTGTAGCCTTTGGTATTGTTACCTAAGCTAATTTTTAAATCGTCTAAATTATTGCCTTGACTATGTACTTCACCCTGTGGGTATGGATTAGGCATTGGTTGCTTATAGACACCAATATCGTTGCCACCACCAGATGGATATACAAAACCGGTATAAGCGCTAGCATCTTTATTCTCTTTAGCGTGACCCAATGGGTATTCGCCGGCTGGGGTTGGTTTAACTGATTTATTTGTAGCCATAATTACTCCTGATTTTTAGCACGAGCTAAGTTACGGCCCATTTTGCGTAGTTGCTCATTTGTTACTGTGCGAGCACCTTTTGAACCTTTGCCACCTTCAATGCCTACGGTTGGACCGGAGTCACCTAAGTTTCTGCCTTTTGTGCGACCAGACTTGGTTACGCCATCGGCTGCTGATTTATATCCCATAATAAACTCCTAAGTTGTTGATACTGTTACTGTACCGATAGTTATAACCGGAATCAAGCTATTTGGTGTAAGCGCCCGGTCAAAATAACTCGCTCCGCCAACGGGGTTCCAAGCCCACTGAAACTGCCTACTACCATCGGTTGGATAACCAAAATCATCTGCATTATTAACATTTGCATCATAAGGGTTAGTACCTAAACCAGTCTGTCCACCCATGTAATAACTTATATCTGGTCTTGGCTCCCGTACTGCTTGCGGGTCATTAACCGGATACAAACCTAATTGTAACTGGGGATGGTCAGGATCCCAACAAGTTTTGCAAACTTTAATTTTATATGGCTTAGTTTTGATTATCTCAATTCTTAGCTCATGCAACTTATACCGCTGCGCACACCTATCGCATTCGGCAATTGCATATTTACCAGAAGCGTATTTAGTTACCATTATCTATAGTAAAACATATTCCGTGGTACAACCCGTAAGGAAGCTTTTTCCCGGTCTTCTTCAGAAGCAAGTTGCCATTGTTGTTCATAGTCGGCCTTAAGACCTGCAATCCGCATTGGGTCTGTACCCTGTATCTTCATACTTAAGTAATAAGCAAGTCCAGCAACCATGCAGGGAATAAAGCGGAATGGAATATCTTCGGTAGTTGTACCGTCACCAGCATCTTGCAAGCGGCGCATACGGTAGTACACAAAAGTCCACTGATTACCAGGAGCGCTAGGAGTCGGCCAAACATTAACGCAAGGTAGGTTATTTACATACACAGGAGTAGCAGCGGCATGACTAGTAGCAGTTGTACCATTTTGACCACGCCAAGCATTAATAATTTGGTTGCCTACAATGTTTTGGTAGCCAATAGTTTCCGAGCCAATATTAATAAAGCCTTGAGTTGGCAAGCCAGAAGCATCAGTTAATGTAATGGTTGTATCTGTAGAAGATATTGGTTGTCCAGCAGCTACGGTTGTTTGCGGGACAGATGCCACATTACCAGACTGGCGGTTAACATACATCTGAATTGGTCGGCCATATGCGTTCTTTGTTGGAATTGATAAGTATGTAGACTCACTGATACGGCTGATATTAATATCTTGCTGGTTTTGGTTTTGCCCGTTGTACTGACGGGTTACCGCATCCATAATATCAATTGTATCTAACGGTAATGGGTAGATAGCTTGGCCAGTATTTAAAACAATTTGGTTTTGCTCAACAGTCCAAAGGTTAATTCCACGGTTTGCCCACTCAATAGTGAGCAGATTCATACTGCGGCGTGCAGTACGGAAGTCATAGCCAGAACGAAGTTGAGACCCACACCGCTCGAACGCCTCTTCAACGAGGTCGTTCATATTTAAATTAAACGACGTGGTACCTGAAGTAGCCATTATTTAGCCTTTTTAGCAACTTTAGTTGCTTTTTTAGCAACAGTTTTTTTGGCTACTGGTTTCTTAGCTCTTGGCTTGCGGGTTGTAGCTTTGGGAACGGTCATCTTTTTCTTTGGGCGTGGCTCAAAATCTTCTGATGGCGCAGGGAATGGCCACATTTTGAAGTCCAAATTCATTTCTTCTTCGGGTTTTTTAAATAAACCAAGAACCCAATCAATTAGTTTTTTCAATTTCTATTCCAATCCGGACAATAAACAAGTCAATAATAAGAACCCAAGTATCTACATAATCATCAATAACTTCGATACCTAAAGCCACCCCATTTATAAGACACAGGTGGAGTGCCCAGCTCACTTTTTCATGCCTTTTAAAGTCTCTGCAAGTCTTGCACGTTGCCCGATTTTACCAGGTTTCTTAGCTGCTGAGGCTAATTTCTTAGCAGGAATTGGTTTGCCAGGCTTAGCACCGAGTTCTTTACGTAGTGCACCAGGTTTTTTAATTGCGTCTTTAATCCAATTTTTAGTAGCCATTATTTTTTCCTCGCTGCTCTCATGTTATCAACCAAGTTTGGATATGGTCGGCCTGCTGCTTTAGCCATAGCTTTTGCACTAGCTTTCTTTGCGCTAGACATTTTTTTTGGTTTACCTAGCCCTTTTGGACGTGGCTTTTCCCAAACTTCACCGCCCTTTTTATATTCGGTAAAGTCGGTATTATCACGGCGAGCCTTAGTTTTTGGCTTACCCATTTTAGATGGGGCTATATCGCCCATACCACGAGATGGTCTCATGCTCTTGTCTTTCCACGAACGCAGCAGCCATCGGCTCTGGCAGATGCAGATTTAACTTTACCGCCTTTTTTATATGTTGGGTCTGGTTTATTACCAATACCTTTCATAAACTTCATGTCTGAAGCACCAGCATTACCCGAACTAACCCCACCACGACCAGCAGCGGTTGTATTGCCTTTTGGTGAAATCATAGAAGACTGGGTTAGGGCTGCACGTTTAGCGGCTTTTTCCTGGACAATCTTACGCATTGTCTCATCTTGCTTTTTAGCTTCTTCTCGTTGCTCCATTTTCTTAGCGTACTCTGGATCAGAAGTATAAAAGTCACGAACTTTTTGGCGAGCTTTTTCAGCGTCAGCTTTTGTATTAGCTTCTTCTGTATCACCAAAGTCAAATGCGCCTTGATTAGCCATTTAGCACATCTTCCCTTTGGTTTTACCCTTTTGCGCAATACCGTCGGCACGCTTAGAAGCGGAACCAACTTTACCGCCGGACTTCATGCTGTATGTACCAGTCATAGCTTGGTCACGTTTTGCTGCACGAGTACGTGGAGAATCGCTAGAAGCAGAGCTACCAAACAAAGCAGACTTAAGATCTGTACCGGTGCTTTTTGAACCACGAATCATTGCAGGGGCAGATTTTTGCTGCTTGCTTGGTGCTGGAGCTGGCTTTTCTTCAGCAACGGCTTTAGTAATCGCTTTTCCTACAGCCTTTTTAGCTGGAGTAGGTGTTGAAGCACCGCCGCCGCCAATATCCATATCACGGTTAGCCATTGCAGCCATAGCACGTGAACGTACATCATCACCAATACCAGCGTTTTGGCCTTGAGCGGTATCAGTTTCTACATCGCCGCCATCATCATAACGTTTAGCTTTTTTGTTCATATTAACGACCTCTTGCGCTTTTCTTCATACCGCCGCCACACATCTTTGCGACTTTACCGCCTTTTTTCATGCCGCCCATGATGCCCATAGTTTTGCCTGAATCACCAAGGTTTTTGCCCTTAGTATGACCACGCTTTTGAACTGCAGACTCACCAAACTTGGTAAGTTTGTTTGAACCTTTTTCTACGTCCTTAGACATAGTACGTGGGCCCATACCTGTTGAGCCGCCTTTAGCCATTTTTTTCATAGCCATACCGCCTTTCTTAAGAGCAAGTTTAGTGCCTTTACCACCTTTATGTTCTTGAGCATCATGCTCTCTGAACGCCTTTTTAATCATGGCAACATCTTGCTTCTTATCCATTGCCATTTCTTTTTTTGTTTCTGATTTAGATTCTTTATCCACTTTTCCACCTTTTTTCATGCCACTGTCTACATTTTTGGGGTTAAAAGGTTCATCAGTTCTAACACCACGTTGTCTTTGCATTGCCATAATTTTTCCGCCCTTTTTCTTTCCAACATATTTATTTAAATTAATGTTCGGTGCATTTTTTTCTTCGCCAAAAATACTACCGTATCTTGTCTCTTGACGATTAATCATACCTTTACCGCCTCGAGTAACACCAACGCCACCGCCTGTACCAAACTTACGCCCTTTGTCGGCCTTTAAAAAATCTTCGCCAACAGATTGCTTTATACCAACTTTTTTAGCAAACGCAGGGTTTTTAGCCACTGCTGCCATTAAGTTGTGTTGTTTTTTAGACGTGCTTGGCATTATTTACCCCAAATACCGTTAAACATGTTTGCCAAAATAGCGCCAATTAAAGCAAAAGCACCGCCAACCATCATTAGTGTTTTCCAACCGCCGTGTGCTGTATCAAGCGTTTTTTGAATGGCTTGAATAGCAACTTTAATTTCAGCCATCTCTTTAACCATCTTATCCATGTCCGCCTGCAGGTGCTCAATATCGTTAGCGTGTGTAGCTAATTCTCTAGCCGTTGAAATTGGATCAATGTCGCTCATTTTGTTCCGCACTTCCACCGTTTTAAACTAGCCGCCTTTCTTGTAGGACGACCTTTTTCGTCTTTCATTGGCCCAGGCATTCCAGACATACGAGCACAGAAGGACTTCTTACGTGGACCACCTTCGGGCTGCGGAGCTTTTAAATGCGAGCCAGTAGCCGCATTATACTTAGCACGACCTTTGGCGGTAAGCCCAGCGCCCTTAGATGCAGGCAACTTTTCACCACGCCCAACTGCAAGCGAGACACCTTTTTTCTTAGCCATAAAAACAAGTGCAATAAGTAATGTAGTTTAACTGGGCGTAAATACCGTTTTGGCAAAGAAGGCCCTCACCAGGCAAAATTGCTGCTTGAGTAGCCGTACCACCAGCAACAGTATCAAACTGAGCTAACCACTTGTTTGCATTTTGGTATCTTTGGTCACCAGTAGGGTATGCAACTACATATTGACATCCAGTACCACCAGAAACAGTGCCACTATTTGGATCCGTAATAGTAAAAGAATTTGGGTCAATAACAGTAATTGCATAGTTACCATCAGTAGCAGAAACCCCGCTAGAAACGTTAAACCCAATACCAATCATAGTTCCAGTTGTTAATCCATGAGATGATTTAGTAACTGTAATAGTTGTACCTGAACGTTGGTATACAGCGGCGATGGGTACTTGATTAGTATCAAAAATTACTAAACTACCAGCCTGTGAACCATTAGGGGCATAGCTGATTTGTTTTAAACGGCTACGATTTCCAACTGATAAATAACCAGACTGAGTTATATGCGCTGACTTTATATCATATTGCATTGTCATAATTAATCTCCTAAAGATTTAAGTGGGTTAGGGAAAACCCTAACCCGTAAGATTAATTAGACTGCTTCTTCGCCGTAGATAGCGTCAACTACAAAGTACTCAATCCAACCAGATACAGTACCAGAAGCAGAAGTGTTAGCAGCAGAAGTAATGACAACTAAGTTAGTTGCGTTAGCTACAGCGCCCATGTTTGCTCCAGCAGTAGCTGAACTAGTAGAAATAGCTGTACGAGTTGTTGCTAGTGCATTAGATAAAATACCTGTTGGTACGTTTGTACCAAGAACAGTGGTTTGGCCAGGGCCTACACCAGATAATGGGGTAAAGCCCATATTGATATTACCTGTACCAGTAGTGTTAATAATAACGCTGGTAACTACGGCATTTGCTGGCAGAATAACTGCAGAATTAGCCAAAGAAGAAGATACTACTACGTTAGCAGAGGCTGCTGCGTTAGCAATATAGAAAGGCAGAGCCATTTTCATGGATCCTGCGCCTGCGGTGCGAGTTTGATCTCCACCAGTTGAACGCCATACTGACGATGTGGTTGCTGTTGTCATAACAAATTGTCCTTCATACAAAGATCAACCCGTCAATCGTGTATGCGTCTGCTGGGGCAGTTTGACAGGTCATTCACCCAGTTTCCACAATATTACTACATTTTAGGGTTTGTGCAACATATTTTTGGTATAAATTATAATATTACCGGGGGTAAGGTTCGGGGAAGTTCGGGCTTTTTGTTGCGCAACACCCCCACCAACTAACTAGAGGACTATGGGCTATGAATTTCACTGTAAAAAAGGTCGATATAAGAAACCCCTCAATTCAAAGTGTCTTAGTCTTCTTACAGAAAAAAATTTTGCCAAGCGACTCAGTATATAAACCAGATCGTGGGCATTGGTGGATTGCATATACAAAAGACGGTAAGCCTGTCGGTTTTGCTGGCTTAGTTAGATCTATGCAATGGAGTGACACAGGTTACTTGTGTAGGGCAGGTGTGTTGTATGAATACACAGGCAAAGGTCTACAAAAACGATTAATTAAAGCAAGATTAGTTATGGCTAAGAAGCTAGGCTGGAGTTGGGTTATTACGGATACAACAAATAATCCCGCAAGTGCAAATTCTCTTATATCATGTGGGTTCAAGATTTACCGGCCCGGTAATCCGTGGTCTTTTAGAAATGCAATCTATTGGAAATATAAGGTGCATCCTGATGCCGTACAAAGATCCGAGCGTAAGAAAAAAGAAACATCAAGAGTACAGCCGTAAGCATTACGAAGCAAATACAGAAGAAGTAAAGAAAAAAGCAGCCGCCCTAAAACGCCAAAAGCGTGAGGAGTGGTATGCATTTAAAGCTACATTTAAATGTACTAATTGTGGCTTTGACCATCCAGCTGCAATAGACTTTCACCATGTAGACCGCACAGACTATCGTTCTGTAAACCGCCTAGCCCAGCTGGGTAACTATAAAGCAGCCAAAGAAGAAATCAAAAAATGCATCCCGCTGTGCGCAAACTGCCACAGAATTCACCACCATGAAGAACGAACTGTTGCTAAAAAGAAACGCAGAAAGAAAAACCCCTAGCCTTTTGAGCTAGGGGTACCAGGCCACCAGAAGTGGCAAGGGGGGTAGGGCTTAATTAAGCGCCTGCAGAACCATACATTCCGAGTGGATCTGACCAGCCGAAGCTGTAACGCTCACGAGACTTGTAACGTACGTTACCGGTGTCAAAGTCGCCGTCCATGCTGTTCTGTAAAGGAACACGAACGAAGTGCTTCATACCGTTAGGTACATCAGTTGTCAAGAACCAAGCATTGGTGTCGGTCAAGAAGTGGTTAATTGCATAACCTTCTGGAATCGAACCGTTGTTCTTGATTGCGTTGATATCGTTGTCGTTTGTACCAACACGCAATTCAGTTTCGAGCAAACGAGTTGCAACGAACTGTAATGCTGGTGGGACGATCAACTTACGTGGTTTAGCAGCGATCAGCAAGCTACGCTCATCAGTCCACAAGCTGATTTGAATAACAGCGGCTTCCAAAGAAGTCTCATTCAAGTCGGCAGGGGTTGAAGGGATGTTGCTGTTTGTACCGCCAGAAACCAGTGGGTGTGAAGCAGAGAACAAAGGAACGCCATCACCACCGTTGTAACCAGAGGTAAAACCGTTGTTCAATACTGCAGCAGCTTTAACTTGCTTGGTATAAGCCATGGAACGAGCAAGCGCTTTGGTATAACGAGCAGACAAAGAGTCATACAAGTTATCTTCAATTGCTTCTTCGGTCAGAGAGAAACCCTGAGCGATTGTTTCATGGTTGTATCGAGCAGTCCATGCTTCTTGACCATTGTCATAAGCGATTGGTGCGCCTTCGTTTTTAACTGGGGCAGCACTAAAGCCTGACAATTTGGTTTCTTCTTCGAAGGAACGCTCAGAGCTCTCTGTTTCGTAGATCTCTTTGTGTTCTTCACCATAGCGAGCATATTCCAAACCGAACAAAGCGTTCAAGCCTGGGAGCAACTCTTTAAGTAGTTGGGCACGAGAAATAGCCATTTATATTACTCCTTAGCTTAAGTTAGTGCCGAGTGGGTTGTTGTACTGATGGGTGTTAATCTTTACGATAACTTCGCAGAAAGTCGTAGAGGTAACGTTTGTATCAGGAACAACAGCGATCACACGGAATGGGAGGGATGATGTATTCGCACCAGAAGCAGCGGTAACAAATGCGCCAGAATCACCGGTAGTGGTAGAACCAGTACCCATGTTATATGACATATTAGTACCAACAGCAGCGGCAGTAACAGTTGTAACTACGCCGTTAGCGTAAGCAACAGCTACTTTGAATGCAGCATAAGGGTCATCAACTACATAAGCAATAGCGTTTGTTACTGAAGTACCAGGATAGTACTGAGCTTGAACGGTTTGGCCAGTGGAATTGACATATTGGCAACCAACGAAAACACCAACTGGGTTACCAGAAGTGATTGCGCCAGAGCCTGCGGATTGAATCGTGCCACCATTGACGATAACAACTGTATCGCCGTTATAGATTGCAGTGTTGTAAGAACCCGAAATAGGGATCTGACGAATTGCACCTGCGTAAGGCAGGCCATCTACACGGTTAACAGCTTTAAAGCCATAGGGAGCGCTAACAATAGGATAAGCCATTATTGAAACTCCTTAAAAGATTAAAATTAACTACCTTTGCCAAA